>Ga0315555_1000223_pt1 | contig 38067 bp, 34 predicted proteins | sample SalMarSW160380MG_FD_202113 | JGI IMG/M metagenome (GOLD analysis project Ga0315555, IMG submission 202113) | Salt marsh sediment microbial communities from the Plum Island Ecosystem LTER, Massachusetts, United States - Salt Marsh Sediment SW1603-80 ... | reverse complement strand
GAAAAATGAGGTTCCTACTTATTCCAAATATCCAGTGAGATCGGTGGATCAGATTCTGGATTTATTGAAACATATCAGGGAAGAACTGGGTAAAGTGACAACTCCGACCCTGCTCATTCATTCCCGCCTTGACCGCACGATTCATTACAGCAACCTACAATATATATATGATCATATTGCCTCTCAACAGAAGCAGATGGTGGTTCTGGAGAACTCTTATCACGTAATCAGTATCGACGTGGAGAAAGAAACCGTGTTTCAGAATATATATACTTTTATGTCTGAAAATATCCGATAATTACAAATGACACCAGGAAGTGTAGCGAATGAGGAAGGCTATCCTCTGTTTCATTATTACCTCGTCCGGTTTATTTGCTGCCGGAATTCAGATAGAAAGTAATGATCCCCAAAGGCCGCTCGTGCTTGTTCCGGTGCATCAGGCAGTTGGCGTAACCGCCATTGAGGCAGGAATGGAGCAGCTTCCTGCCCGCTTGCAGCTCGTCCAGAACTATCCCAATCCCTTTAATCCGGAAACCACCACTGAATATTCCATTCCGGGGTCCGTGAATGTAGAACTTATAGTATTTAACCTGCTGGGGCAAAAGGTAAGAGTCCTGGCATCCGGTCTTCATGCTGCTGGATCCTATGAAGTTACCTGGGATGGACTTAATGACAATGGCCGGCCGGTGGGATCCGGCATTTATATCTATGAGCTAAAAACAGACAATCGCATCATAATCCGGAAAATGTTACTGTTCAAATAAGGAAAATTTTCTAATAGTAAATGAAAAAGTTGATTGGGTAAATCGGAGATGATTTATAGCCGAGCCCGGAAATTTAGTGTGAAGCAAGATTTAATCAGGAATAAAAAATTACTGAACCCTTATAGATTAATCATTTTCCTGATATTTCTTGATTTTCATTTTTATTTTCATCTTAAGCTTCATGACGTCCTCCGTGTTTCTTTTGTACAAAATTAATTCGGTTATATCCTTTGTTTTGTGAATTAAGTCAATAAATACAGTTTTAAAAATAAAATGTTCCCGTAAAAATTCATAATTTTTTGCTGGCGGGAATTCCTGTTTATAGATTCTTTTCGGCCCGGAAAGTTACAAAAACAGCATTTTTTCAGATTCTTCTCCTAAAACCTTCCCCCAGGACTTCATGTACATCCGATATTATAGCAAAATCATCCGAATCTATATTTTCAATCAGCTCGGTTAGTTTGCTGATTTCCTTACGGGTTACCACCGTCATGATGACCTCGCGGTCGATATTTTTGTATAGTCCTCTTGCTTTCAGGGCGGTTGCCCCCAGCTCATTTCGTGGATGATGGCATCCGAAATTTCCCGGTATTTATCTGAAATGATATAGACCGCCCGTGCATAATTGAATCCATCGAGAATAACATCCACCAGTTTACTGGATACGAAAAGCAGAAAGAACGCATAGAGGGTAAGAGACATGGCGGCCGGTCAATAGAAAGATGCTTCCAGTAGATCACCACTCCGGCAAATGAAATAACAAAAGAGTCAATCAACATAATGGCTTGCCCGGGTTTGAATCCGAAGCGTTTGTGGAGTATGGCGGCGATGATTTCCGAACCGCCTGTAGTGCCTTTAAATTTGAATATTATACCCAGGCCGATACCCAGCAGAACAGCACCGAGGAGTATTAGAAAAAGAAAATCATGTTTCTGCAGGTCCAGAATGGTGTCGGTTTTCTGTAACTGCATGATTTTCCGTCCCGGAACATCGCCCCGAAAAAAATCAATGAAGAAAGAATTAGTGGAAAAACCATAAAACGTCCGCGCACCATAGCGTTTTCCCAGGACCCGTATACCCCAGAAATAAAGTGGAATGTTAAACAGCCACATCATCATACCCACCGGCAGCCGGTTATCGGAAAGATAGTGAACAGCCATAGATAACCCGCTTACTCCTCCCGGTACTACCCGTGCATCCACCAGAAATACCCCTATTGCCAACGCCATAATTATGGCACCCAGGGTAATGAAGAAATAATCAACAAAAGGCAATTTTCTTAATAATTTACCCATATAAGAGCTCCCGAAAACAAAGCCTTAAATTTAACATCTTTTATTGAAATTTTATGATTTTAAAAATATTTTCCTGGTGCCGGGAATGAAACGGCAGGGTATTTAAATTTTTCAAAAAAATGATAAAATTGTTCTAGCTCACATTAATTGCCGAAATAATCAATAAATTTTCTATAAGTAAAAGGCTGAATTCACGGTTCCGCTGTAAATGGCAGTTTATCTTATATGGATGTAGTTATTAAAAAGGGAGTTTGAAAAAAAATCATTTTCATAATCCCAATTATCATTTTTTTAATATTCTCGAAGATCGGTATTGTTTGGGAGCAAGGATTCGTTTATATTTTTACAAAACAGGTGATTCAGAGGATGGTTTCAATAAATACCTTGTAAGTGAAAATTTATAAAAAACATGACAGACCCGAAGACAGTTAAAGTATTGTACATTGAAGATGATCCCGACGCCTGCATGTTAATGCGGAGGGTACTGAATAAATCGCCTTTCTGGTATTATGAAGCCACCAGCGGTCTGGCGGGAATGAAAATGGCCCTGAAAGAACGTCCCCATTTGATAATCATGGATATTGATTTGCCGGATATTCGCGGGGACGAACTTACCACCAAATTCAGAAACACCGAAGAACTGAAAGAGGTCGTGGTGGTTGCTTTAACCGGGATGAAGGAAGAAAATGCCCGGGAGAAAACGCTCATTGCCGGTTGTGATGGTTTTATTCAGAAACCCATAGATATTAACCTGTTTACGGACCAGTTGCTGCAGTTTCTCAAGGGAAAGAAGGATATTGTCAGGGAAGATCAAAAGGAAATTTTCCATAGTCAGTTTGAACGCTCTATTGTAGATCGGCTTACCAATAAAGTACAGGAGCTGGAGGTATTTAACCGGCGCCTGGAAACCACATCGCAGCGTTTGAGGGAGTACAACACTTCTCTGGAAAACGTCCTTTCCATTTTATCTGTCTTACAGGCCTCCCGTAATCCGGAAATGTTCAAGACAACTCTGGTGGATGAGATCTTTAAACACTTTAACTTTGAGCGGTGTGCCTTTCTTGATGTGGATCCGGAGCGAATGGTAATGGAGATAAAGTATGCGCGGGGAATTGATCAGAGTGAATGGGGAGTATATGAATATCCGGTGACCAGTCCTTTTATCCACCGGATGTTTGAGAAAAATCCGGTGATTCTGGTAAGAAATCTGAACCAGATCGAAGATCCAAAATTAAAAAATGTTCTTACCAGCCTGGAAACCAGTCAGTTTATTTTTGCCTACCTGGGTATACCGATGAACGAACAGGATTCGGCAGATATCGGGGAAGGAGTTCTTCCGCTTTTTGAGTCTTTCATGCCCAGCCTGTATAACCAGGAAGATGTGGATATGGATATAATCCTGAGTAATCTGAAGGAATATCTGTCCAGTGAATCTCTCTACCGGGCGGGCTTTATTTTCCTGGATAATTATAAATCGCACCGGACTATTTCCACCGGCGAGTATCGGTTTCTTGAAACCCTTATTCGTACCGCCAGCTACATGTATCAGAATTTACTCCTTATGGAGCAGCTTCGTTTTCTATTTATAAAAGCGGAAAAGGAAGCGATTACAGATCCACTGACGGATCTGTACAATTACCGTTATTTCATTCTGCAGCTAAACCGCGAAATCAGTCGTGCCCAGCGCCACACATCGGTATTTTCCCTCATTATGATAGATATCGATTTCTTTAAGCATTATAATGATAAATATGGCCATCAATCCGGGGATCTTATTCTAAGGCGTATTGCCCATACCATGCTGGAGAACACCCGCACCAGTGATATGGTCTGCCGTTATGGAGGAGAGGAATTCTGTATCATCTGTCCTGAATTGTCCAAGGAAGGTGCGCAGAAAACGGCTGAAAAACTCCGCCAGATAGTGGAGAAACTTGATCTGCCCCAGATTCAGACCGTTCCCGGCGGAAAACTGACCATCAGTTCAGGAGTATCCAGTTTTCCCCCGGATGGAACAACAGCATACCAGCTCATATTAAATGCCGATAAGGCCCTCTACCGGGCCAAGGAAAGCGGGCGAAACAAAGTCTGCGTTTCCGTATAACTTCCCAATAATCCTATTATTTTATTTGCTTCCCACCCCTCCCCTTTTTATTATATGCAGAAATCTGTCTCTTTCCCGGAGGATCCAAGGTGCGTATAACAGCCACACAGATTTTTGTATTAATATTCTGTTTCTGTGGAATATCCCAGATTATTTTTGATAAACCCCTTTCAAATCGTACCGCCAATTATAATATAAACGCGCATCTCGATACGAAAAGCAGGATTTTATATGCCTATGAAAGCCTGAAATGGAAAAATACAGCAAAAATAGAAGCCCGGGAATTACAACTGCATCTGTACTTGAACGCTTTCAAATCTGATAAATCGACTTTCCTTTCTGATATATCCAGGCGGCATCGCCGGTTTTTCCATTCTTCCATGGAGCATCCGGGGAGAATAGATATTAACAGCATGATTCTGAACGGGAAGCATGATCTTACCGATCAGATTGAATTCATACGACCGGATGATGGTAATGTTAATGATTCTACGGTAATACGTGTTCCCCTCCCGGAGCCGCTGCTACCCGGTGATGAGCTGGTCCTGGAGATAGCTTTTACCTGCCGGCTTCCCCGGATTATTGCCCGTACGGGTTATGTCAATGATTTTTATCTGATCGGTCAGTGGTTTCCTAAAATCGGTGTATTCATTGACGGCAAATGGAATTGCCATCAGTTCTTTCCCAATAGTGAATTTTTTGCGGATTTCGGAGTATATGAAGTTGAACTTACCCTTCCAGTTGAATATACTGCTGGATCTACCGGCCTTTTAATGAGTGAATGGCATAATGATTCTTTACAGATTTTACACTGGAGGGCGGAGGATGTCCACGATTTTGCTATAACTGCCTGGCCCCGTTTCAGAACGGAGACCCGGAGGATTGCAGGAATTGTGGTAACGCTGATGTATGCCCCGGAGCACCGGGATCAGGTGGTCCGTTACTTCCGGGCGATAGAAGGAGCAATTCTGTATTTAAACAAATGGTTGATGCCTTATCCCTATCCCAGTCTCATTCTGGTGGATCCGCCCCTTTATGCTTTTGGTGCGGCCGGCATGGAATATCCCTGTTTTATTACCTGCGGCAGTGTCAAGGGCCTGCCGGATAATTTCAAACTGTTTCCGGAGGAAGTGACCATTCATGAGTATGCTCATCAGTATTTTTACGGAATGCTAGCCAGTAATGAAGCGGAAGAGCCCTGGCTGGACGAGGGATTTACCAGTTATGCCGTAACCAGAATCATGTCAGATCTATACGGAAAGCATCGCTCGGCTGCTGATATTTTCGGCATCCTGAAGGGTGATTATGACCGCCATAAAGAAAGCTACATGAAAGCTCCGGATCTGAATGTTGTGCTGGCCCCCTCCTGGGATTATAACAGACGTGAATATGGAATTTATACCTATGATAAACCCGTTCTTATTCTTTATACTCTGGAAAATTTTCTGGGCAGGAATATGATGGATCAAATCATGCGAAACTACCAGTCGGACTATAAATTTAAACATCCGGGCACGGCGGATTTTATCAGAACAGTTAATGAAACGGCCGGTCGTAATATGAACGATTTTTTCAGACAGGCCCTGCAGGAAACCCTTTCTCTGGATTATTCGGTGGATCGCCTGTCCTCTTTGTCCTCTTCTGCCCCCAAAGAAGCAGATAAACTTGAGACACAATTTACTTCGGAGACGGTTATCAGGAAGCGGGGAGGTTTTATTTTTCCGGTGGAAATAAAGTGCGTATTTTCCAGGGGTGATACCCTTACGGAGCACTGGAATGGCGAAGATTCTCTTCTGGTGTTGCGCTATAACCGGCCGGATGAATTAATATCGGTATGGGTTGATCCTGAGACAAAAGTCTGGCTGGATCTGGACTGGATCAATAATTCGCTCACGGTTAAGAACAATAAAATAGCTTTTTATCGCCACTGGTTAAAATCCCTCAGGCTTTATCAGCAAACCCTGCTGGGATTGTTTTAAGCACCAAATTCCGGAGATTTTATGATTCGTGCTCTGGTGGAAGGAATTTTACAAACCTGGCGTCTGCGCGCATTATTGTTCCTGTTCTGGGCAATAAATCTGCTGGTGGCAACGCTTTTTATACATCCTTACCTGCAAGCCTTCGATGAATTTTTTATTAATCGTCTGGTTACGGATGTGCTGGCTCACCAAAGTATTTATACCTACTATGCCGAGTTTTATTACTACATGAATCAATCGGTGCATAGTGCCCTCTATCCGCTGAAAACCGGAATTCTGGTACAGTATTTTGTATTTCTTTTATTGAGCGGAGGCCTTATAACCTCTTATTTTTCAAGGAAGAAGGTTCGCTATAAACAGTTTTTTTTGTGGTCTCTCGGAACCATGTGGCCCATGTTCAAAACGGCAATCTTTATCCCGTTTATATTACTAAGCGGTGCCCTGCTTGGATTGTTACTGCTTTTGCCACTTGCTCTTTTTCTTCCACAGCCCTTTATTGAAAACGGGTATTTTTATTTTTTTGTCAGTGCCGGAGGGATCTGGGGATTATTTATGCTTCTTGTCCTGCTGCTGCTGGACCTGACCAGGGTCGGGGTTATTCAATATGGTTCGGCTTCGGTGGCTACAGAATTTTTCAGGTCTGTGCGGCTGTTTTTGAAACACCCCCGGCGGTTTTACACGTTATATTTACTTCTGATGTTGCTGTGGATACTCGCGGTTGTTATTTATTGGATAACTCAGCAGATTCTGGATGACACACACCTGCTTAGCCTGATCATTCAACTGCTTGTTCTGCAATTGTCCGTGTTTGTGCAAATTGGTATCCGGGCTTCCCGATTTGGGGTGCTGGCCAATTTTGTGCAGATCCTGGAAGCCGAGCCGGCACAACTGAGAAGAGAAGTGCTGGAGGCCCACGAAATGGAATATGATGACTGGTGAAATAATATGGCTCGATTACGCATCGGTACATGCAGCTGGAAATATGATTCCTGGCAGGGAATGGTTTACCGGGAGGCAAAACCCTCAAACTACCTGGCAGAATACAGCGATCTGTATCCCACGGTAGAGATTGATCAATGGTTCTGGTCGCTGTTCGGGGTGGATAAGATAGCTCTTCCCTCACGCAAGACCGTGCAGGAATACCGGAATTCGGTGCCCGAAGATTTCAGGTTTACGGTTAAGATTCCCAACAGTATTACACTTACCCATCTTTACCGCAAGGAGAAAACAGAACCGCTCGTTGAGAATCCACATTTTTTGTCTTCCCGGTTATTTGAACAGTTTTTTGATAGTATTTCTCCCCTGAAAGATCGCCTGGGTCCCCTGATGTTTCAGTTTGAATATCTGAACCGGCAGAAAATGACATCTCAGCAGGTTTTTCAGGAAAGGTTGGGCGCCTTTATGAACCAAATTGACAGCCACTACCAGTATGCGGTGGAGATCCGTAATCCTAACTATTTAAATGAATCCTATTTCAGCTTTTTAAAAACCCGGCATTTAGGTCATGTTTTTCTGCAGGGATATTACGTGCCCTCCATAATACCGGTATTCAGGGAATTCGGGAAATGGTTGTCCGATTTCACCGTAATCCGCCTGCACGGACCGGACCGGAGTGGTATTGAGGAACGGAGTGGCGGAAAATGGGATAAGATTCTGGAACCCCGGGATGATGAATTGAAACAGATATCGCAGGTGGTGCGGGAATTACTGGATCGCAAAATGGATGTGTATGTAAATATGAACAATCATTATGAGGGGTCTGCCCCCCTTTCAATCAAACGTCTGGAGAAATTCTTGTCTGCACAGGAGACCCACTGAGAAATCTTAGGTACCGAAAAACCGGTCCCCGGCATCACCCAGACCGGGCATAATATATCCCTTACTGTTTAGCTGGCGGTCCAGGGAGGCTGTGTATATTCTGATGTCGGGATGATTCTTCTGCATGGCATCCACTCCTTCCGGGGCTGCAATCAGTACCATGATCACAATGCGTTTGGCCCCACACCTTTTCAGGGAATGAGCGGCTTCTGAGGCACTTCCACCGGTAGCCAGCATGGGATCGATTAACAGAACATCCACATCCTCAAGGTTTTTAGGCAGATTGCGGTAATAGTCAACCGGTTTCAAGGTAATTTCATCACGGTAAAGACCCATGATTCCGATTTTTGCTTCCGGGATGATGGACATAATGCCGTCAATCATACCCAGGCCGGCGCGGAGTATGGGTACCACCACAATCCCGCGTTTCAAAACCTGAACGGTGGTTTCTTCCACGGGAGTGTTCACGCGGCTTTCAACCGTCTCGAAATGACGGCAGGCCTCATAAGTCATCAGGGTAGCCACCTGGTTCAACAGTCGCCGGAATTCCTCGAACGGGGTGTTTTTGTCACGGATGCGGGCAAGCCGGTCCGAGAGCAGTGGGTGTTTAACAATGGTAATATTGGATTGATTAGCCATAATTTTGCCTGAATCCTTTCTCGATGGATTCTCTGGTTTTCTCAACCAGAGCATTTCGGTTCTCAATGGAATATTCCCGGATATCGATAGGAGGATGGATGACTACTTTTACAATACCACTGTCCACCCTTATTTTCCCTTTGGGAATAATTTTACGGGTGCCGCTGATGGATACCGGCAGAATGCAGAGGCCTGAGTTAATTGCCAGTATAAAGGGTCCTTTCTTAAAGGAGTGAATTTTTCCGTCCGGGCTGCGTGTTCCTTCCGGGAAGGCCAGAATTGACAGCTGATGAGTACGGACAATTTTTTCTGCATTTTTGAGGGTTTCAATGGATTTTTTCTGGTTGGAACGGTCGATTTTCAGTATCCCGGCAGCCCGCATTCCCCAGCCGAAAACGGGAATTTTAAAGAGCTCTTTTTTGGAAATGATGCGCAGGTTCAGAGGCAGGGCCACCGTGACTACCGGTATATCAATATGACTCTGATGATTGGCTACCACGATGTAAGGGGTTTCCGGCTGAACATTTTCCAGACCGGTGATGTGCAATTTGACACCGGCGGCCAGAAGAGAGATTCTTCCCCACAGTTTCATAACCGCATTGTTATAACGCGAATAAGGATTAAATATTCCGCCGATAATAGCCAGCAGAGAGCATAGAACCGTGGCAAAGACAAATACCGGTACGAAGAAAATCAATCGCACCATGGAAATCAATAATCCTCACGTTTAATGACTGGGAAACCCGTATATTTTCGTAATACCTCTGGGACCAGGACGGATCCCTCGTCAGTCTGGTAAACCTCTAGCAGTGAAACCATCAGTCGCGAGGTTGCCAGACCACTCCCATTGAGGGTGTGTGGCATTTCCGGTCTGGAAGTACCACTGCGGCGAAAGCGCATATTCATCCGCCGTGCCTGGAAGTCCTCAAAATTACTGCAGCTGCTGGCTTCCAGCCAGTTCTGTTCGGCCGGAGACCAAACTTCGATATCATAACATTTGGCAGCTCCAAAACTTAGATCACCACTGCACAATTCCACCACCCGGTAGGGAATACCCAGCAATTCCAGAATACGGGTGGCGTTCTGCAGCAGGGATTCCAGTTCATCATAAGAGGTTTCGGGAAGTACAATTTTCACCATTTCCACCTTGTTGAACTGGTGAACCCGTAAAAAACCACGGGTATCTTTTCCCCAGGAGCCGGCTTCTCTCCGGAAGCATGCAGTATATCCGCAATACTTTATGGGCAATTTATCTCCCTCCAGGATTTCGTCACGGTGCAGATTGGTAATAGGAACTTCAGCGGTGGGTATCAGAAAGAAATCTTCCTGTTCCACGTGGTACATATCTTCCTCCAGTTTGGGAAGCTGTCCGGTGCCATACATGCTTTGCCGGTTTACCAAAAAAGGAGTAAACACCTCCCTGTATCCGTGCTCCGTCAAATGGGTATCCAGCATAAAATTAATAAGTGCCCGTTCCAGCTGGGCCCCCATGCCTTTATATACCGGAAATCCCCTGCCGGTTATCTTGCTTCCCCGGGGGAAATCCAGAATATCCAGCCGTTCCCCAATGGTAAGGTGATCGGAAATTTCAAAATCAAATTCCGGAATTTTGCCCCAGGCACGGACCACCACATTATGGGAAGCATCTTTTCCCACCGGAACCGATTTGTGGGGAAGATTCGGAAGACGATCCAGTTCTTCCCTCAGGGACTGCTCCAGGTTTTTTAGCTCTTCATCAAAGTTTTTTATTTCCTGTGAAATCTGGCGGGTTTTACTGATGACCTCATCAGCAGACTGACCCTGTTTTTTCAGCTGGCTCACTTTCTGTGAGAACTCATTCCGTTCATGTTTCAGGCTCTCCACCTGCTGGATAATTTCTCTTCGTTTCTCATCCAGGGCAAGGATGGCGTCAACATCTCCCATCTCCCCTTTGTTTTTAATCCCGCTTTTTACCAGTTCGGGATTTTCGCGTATGAATTTAAGGTCTAACATACGGGGCTCTATATCTTATTGATGATTTATAAATTCTTTAATGGCAGCTACTACATAATCCTGTTCTTCTCTGGTTAAATCCGGATGCATGGGTAAAGAAAGAACCTGCTGAGCCATTTTTTCGGAGACCGGAAAGTCGCCTCGCTTATAACCGGAGGTTTTTTTATAAGCTTCCTGTAAATGTAAGGGAATTGGATAGTAAATAGCATTTGGTATATTTTTTTTGTTGAGAAACCGGTGAAGTTCATCACGGCCTTTTTCCAGGCGCAGTGTGTACTGGTGAAATATGTGATCCGCGTAGTCTGCAATAAAGGGCGTGATGACCGCTCTGTCCTTCAGGCTTTCCGAATAATAGCGAGCATTGTTGCGACGTTTTTTGTTCCATTCATCCAGGTGTTTCAGTTTAACCCGCAGAATGGCGGCCTGTATGGTGTCCAGGCGGCTGTTTACCCCCAGCAGGTCATGATAGTAACGTTTGGTGGACCCGTGATTGGCAATTACTCTGACTTTTTCGGCCATTTTATCATCGTTGGTGGTGACCATGCCTGCATCACCGAAAGCCCCCAGATTCTTGCTGGGGAAAAATGAAATGCAGGACAGCAATCCCAATGAGCATACTGGTTTGCCTTTGTATTTTTCGCCCAATGCCTGGGCGGCGTCCTCAATCACGGCCAGTCCGTGGTCACAGGCCACTTCCAACAGCGGATCCATATCGACTGTTTGCCCATACAGATGAACCGGAATAACCGCCCTTGTCTTTTTGGTAAGGGCTTTTTCAATTAGACCGGGATTGAGATTGTATGTTTTTTCATCAATATCCACATAAACCGGCTTCGCACCTAGGATAGCTATAGTTTCCGCGGTGGCAACAAACGTGAAGGGTGTGGTAATTACTTCATCACCCGGACCAATGTCCAGAGCCATCAGTGCCAGTTGCAGGGCATCCGTTCCACTGGCACAGGGAATGGCGTGTTTCACTCCCAGGTAATCCTGCATCTCTCCGCAAAATTTATTTACATCCGGTCCGTTGATGAACTGGCCCGAAGCCATTACATCCAGTACGGCACGGTCAATCTCGGACTTGTAAATCTGGTACTGGCGTTTCACATCCACCATCTGAATATTCATTAAACCCCCACGTCATAAAATTTTGTAATAATTATTTTTATAAGTCCAAAAATATAATAAAATACAGGATGTAAATCAAAGATCAAAAAACGGAGTAATCTGTATTGATTACCTCATGTTATAATTAACCCGGACAATTTTTAAAAAAGGGTCGTTGATTCATAATTTATGTAACTATTAACCGGATAGGGGTTAAGGGCAAGGAAGCCATGGAGTGTAAATAAAAAAATCTATTATTTCTTGCTGACCAAAGTTACTTTTAATTATGAGTCAACGAAAGGTAATCTGGTTTTTTCTCCGGATCGAAACTTCTGTTACAATAGGATGTAAAACTGAATTATTTAAACTGCTTAATTCACAAAAAACGAAATATTGTATGAGATTTGTTGTATTCAAAGAAATTAAATAGCACTGGTTTTTAGACCGGGGGAAGCAACAAATTTGATTGTTTTTGGGACATTGAGACATCGGGGAGCATCTAATGAAGATTACAAATCGGATGGTAATAATGCTGGCCATGTTTAGTATCAGCGAGCTTCTTGCCCAGGAAAATACCGGGAAAATGGTAGTCATTGAAACCGATCTGGGAAAGATCGTTATCAGGCTCAATGACGAAAGCGCTCCCCTGCACAGTCAGAATTTCAGGAAACTGGCAGAGGACGGATTCTTTGACGGCACTACTTTTCACCGGGTGGTAGCGGGATTTGTCATTCAGGGCGGAGATCCGCTCAGCAAAGATGATGACCCATCTAATGACGGACGGGGTGGTCCGGGTTATACTATTCCGGTCGAACTGGGATTACCACATCTGCGGGGTGCCGTTGGAGCGGCACGGCAGGGTGATGCGGTTAATCCGGAGAGGAGATCCAACGGCAGCCAGTTTTATATATGCCTGGCACCCCAGTCGCAGCTGGATTCCATGGGATATACAATTTTTGGTGAAGTGATTGAAGGAATGGACGTGGTGGATAAAATTGCAACCATGCCGGTGGTGGGACAGACTCCGCGGGAGCTGGTTATCATGAACCGCGTGCATCTGGTATCTCCAACCAAACCGGCCGAATAAATTATTATAAGCGATCTGGTCGACTAAAAATTTAGTGGTAAACCAAGTAATTATTAAGAAAGAAGCAGCCAATGGCAAAGATGATCCTGATTTTGGTTCTTGTTTGGCTGTTTTTACCGGGTTCGCTGTGGAGTGTTGAACGGTACTGGGTTTTTTTCAATGATAAGGGCGCTCAGGAAGCGGGTGGATTCCGGAAATTAAGAGAAGCCGTATTGGCGGAACTGCCGGAAAAGACCATTGAAAGACGTCTGGTCCGGGGAACAAACGCAATTGACCCTGCAGTTATTTCGGCCGATCTCCCCCTGAATGAGGAATATGTAGGTGCTGTAGAAGCCAAGGGATTTCGTGTCCATGCCCGTTCCCGCTGGATGAACGGAGTGAGCGGATATGCCCCGCAAAGTATTCTGGAGGAAATTTCCCGTTTACCTTTTGTTGCATCCGTGCAGATGGTTAAAAGCTGGAAAATCCCCCGCGAAAGCGTTTCATTCGAAGGAAACGCCGGATTTTCCAAACCCTCTCTTTCCATAGACACACTGGCCTATGGCCAGTCTACCCTCCAGATTCAGTTCCAGAATATTCAATATCTCCATCAGAAGGGTCTTAACGGGGAAGGAATTATTATAGGTGTTTTCGATACCGGTTTCAACCTGCAAAATCCCGCTCTCCGTCGTGTTGCCTCCCGGCTGATAGCCCAGTATGATTTTATTCAACAGGACGGTATTACGGCAAATCAGCCGGGTGATGCATATGATCAGGATTTCCACGGGACCTATGTTCTCTCGGTTCTTGCCGGATTTCTCCAGGATACGTTAATCGGGCCGGCATACGGCGCGGACTTTCTGCTGGCAAAGACGGAAATTGTTAACCAGGAAATCCATGCGGAGGAAGATAACTGGGCCATGGCCGCAGAATGGGCGGAAAGCCTGGGCGTGGATATAGTATCCACTTCTCTGGGATATTCTACTTTCGATCCCGGAGAGTTCAATTATACCTATGCGGACATGAACGGGGAAACCACAATAATTACACGGGCGGCCAATGAACTGGCAATCCGGGGTGTACTTGTGGCTTCCTCGGCGGGAAATGAAGGAAACAGTTCCTGGCATTATATCACCGCTCCGGCAGATGGCTTTCGGGTGCTGGCAGTAGGGTCGGTCAATAAGAAAAACATGGTATCTGCTTTCAGTTCCAGGGGCCCCACTTATGATGGCCGGATCAAACCGGATGTGGTGGCATTGGGAGAAGGTGTTTATGGCGTGATCGGCAGTATCGGATTCGGGTTTCTTAACGGGACGTCGGCAAGTTGCCCGCTGGCGGCCGGAATTGCAGCCCAAATTCTGCAATTTAAACCGTCACTTGATTTAGACGGTCTGCTGAACGTTCTTCGTAAGTCGGGGGATAATTCCGAATATCCTGATAATGATAGAGGATGGGGAAAAATAGATGCCTTGCGGGCCTGGGAAGTGGCAAGGGGCGGAAACGCGAATAACCTGGTATCTTTTAAGGTCTTCCCCTCATATCCCAATCCGTTTGGAAAGCAATTGGGAAATATTTATTTTCCGGTGGAGTTAATCCAGCCCTTACAAATAAAAGTTGAGATATTTACCGTCCTGGGCCAGAAAGTCAGAGATATTATTTCAGACAGAGCGGGGAATTATAAACTGATACGCTGGGATGGCAGGGACCAAAAAGGAATACCGGTACCGGCGGGCATTTACATTTACCGCGTTTCAGGTGCAAATGGAACAGCTTCGGGCAAGCTGACCATTCTATACTAATATGCTTCCGGATGGGGATGAATTGCCAGAATAACCCATTCTGCCGAATGGTCACTGGCGCCGGTTTCTACAGTACCGCTGGATAGAACCTCAAAGCCTTTAACATATATATGATCCATGGTAAAATCAAACGGGCCCTTTTCAACCGTGGCGCCAGCACCGCGTGAAGCCCGGCTAAAACCATTGGTCTGGAAAATCTTATCCAGATCGATAACATTTTTTTCGAACATGGTATTGAAATCCCCACCCACGATGATGTACGGACGGTTTTTTGAAATGCTGTTGACAATCGAATCCGCCTGAGCCAGCCTTTTCTCTTCGCTCAAAACAACCGTAGCGGTGTGAACACTGTATACCCGTATACTGATATCATCAATAACCGCGGTGGCGGCAACGGCTATCCGGCGGGTTCTATTGATAAAAAAAATCATAGGGTAACAGTATCTTTTTGACATCCTGCAGAGGCCATTTTGAAAGAATGGCATTGCCAAAATTTCTTCCGGTTTGAGGATGGACGGTTGCCGGGTAATGGATATAGTCATAATGCAGTGATTTGGCGATCTTCTCTGTCCCGGTCTCATCCATTTCCTGCAGCAGAATGATGTTGGCGCCCGATAAATTCGAATTGTCCCGCATATTTTTAATGGCTTCATCCACTTCCCGCGCGAATTTAATATTAAATGTGACCACTTTGAGAGTATCATTAAAAACGGAAGGTTGTCTTGCATAATTTCCCGTAAATTCAGGACCTTCCGGTGACAGGAATCAGGAAAAAGAGACTCAAGGAAAAAGGCTCAAGGGAAAAGATAGAAAGCAGAAAGCAGGGGCCAGCAGTCAGCAGTAGGCAGAAAAGCAAGATTACCAAATAGTAGTCGCCATGCGAAAGATCAAAGATAAAAGAAAGGGTAAAGGGAAAAAGGGAAAGCAGGAAACCAGTCGGCAGTCAGCCCGTCACATCCCCGATGCCGGACGGGCAGGAAAGAGATGAGGAAGCCTTCAGTCTTCAGCTTCCAGGCTTGTGGTTTTCATTTGAAAATTTCAGCAAGCAGTTGTCATTTGTGCTTCTTTTGATTATTTTTAACGATATTAAAAAAGTTTGCGTTTCTTTTTTAATTTCTGAACATCCAATGGATATATCAAACAAGGTTTTTTGATGGCCGGAATTAAACGGGCAATTGTCATTATTCTGGATGGTGTGGGGATCGGAGAATCTCCCGACGCCGATGAATTTGGAGACGAGGGGAGTAATACTCTGGGGAATCTGGCCGATGCGGTTGGAGGCCTGGAATTGCCCAGGCTGGAACGATTGGGCCTGGGGAATATTGCGCCATTAAAAGGCGTTTCGGTTCAATCTGATCCCCTGGCTAATTACGGGAAGATGAGCGAGCAATCACCCGGCAAGGACAGCACCACCGGACACTGGGAGCTTGCCGGATACATACTGGACTTTGCCTTTCCTACCTACCCAAACGGTTTCCCCCCGCGGATAATCGATCCGTTTAAAAAGAAGATCGGAAGGGAAATCCTGGGGAATAAAACGGCATCCGGTACGGAAATTATTAAGGAGCTGGGAATTGCCCATATTGAGACCGGGTACCCGATTATTTATACCTCGGCGGATTCGGTTTTTCAGATCGCTGCTCACGAAGATATAATTCCGTTGAAAGAGCTCTATGAAATGTGTAGAATTGCCCGCAGTATTCTTACCGGCAAAGACGCAGTATCAAGGGTGATTGCAAGGCCGTTTACGGGGGATTCACCCGAAAACTTTGAGCGGACCCGGTCCAGACGGGATTTTTCACTGAGACCACCTCAAAAACTAATGCAGAATTGTTTCCAGGAAAATGGGTATACCACGGTGGGGATCGGTAAGATCGATGATCTGTATGCCGGGATGGGTCTGGACCGGAAACTGCATTCAAAAAGTAATGAAGACGGTATGAATATCCTGCTCGGGCAAATAAAAATGTTGGAAAAAGGTTTAATAATGATTAATTTAGTGGACTTTGATATGTTGTGGGGACACCGTAACGATTCTGAAGGTTTTTACCAGGAACTCAGAAAATTTGACAGCCGTTTGTCCGAAATTCTGGCATTATTAACCTCCGGCGATCTGCTGATTATTACCGCTGATCATGGCAATGATCCGACAACACCCAGCACCGATCACTCACGTGAATATGTCCCCCTGCTCATCCACGGACCATCTCTGAAAAAAGGAATCGATGTGGGCATAAGGAAAACTTTTGCAGATGCCGGCAAGACGCTTACCGATGCCTTTTTACTTAAAAATTGTAACCTGGCGGGAACAAGTTTCTGGGAGATGATTAATTCTCCCGAATGAATTTTCTATTAAGGTTTTAGCGGAAAAAATCGATCTATACGTAAAATAGTGGGAAATTCTTTATGACAGAATTCTGGGGCAAAATTAAAAAGAATATCGTTGACACCCTGAATGAAGCCATTGACAAGACGGAAGAACTAACCAGCGTGGGACGAACCAAGCTGGAAATACTGCAGCTTGAGCATCAGATCGAAGAAAAATATGTCGAAATGGGCAGGTTGGTTCACAAACATTTTACTCAATACGCCGAGAGTTTTCCCAGGAGCGGAAAACTTCTGGAGCTGAACAAAAAGATAAATAAACTGGAACAGCAGCTCCGTGATAAGGAAAGAGAATTGGGACGTATCAGAGAGGAAGAAGGTATAGATTTTGATTCCTAGGATTGTTTTCCCCCACATAATCCTCGTGCTGGCCATTATGGTTCTGTGGGGAAACTGGCCCATGGAGGCCGTTTCTCCCCGGGAAGAAGTAAGAATCGTGGCGGGAGGAGATGTAATGTTGGGATCCTGGGTGGAGGATGTGGTCCGTGCGAAGGGCTGGTCCTATCCTTTTCTGCAACTGGATTCTGTTCTGCAAGGAGCGGATGTGGTTTTTTCCAACCTGGAGGCACCCTTTGGCCGGGAGGATTCCGCCTTTGAAAAAACCTTCACCTTCCAGGTTTCACCGGATCTGATACAGGTTCTGGTAGCCGGAAAAATTAATGTTGTCAGCCTTGCCAATAATCATATTCTCGATTATGGCCCCTGCGCACTCTCCTATACCATGAATGCATTGAGAGAAACGGGGATCTATTTCAGTGGTGCAGGCCAGAATTTGACGGATGCCCGCCAACCGGCGGTGTTACAGGTTAAGGGCCGTAAATTGGCGATTGCCTGTTACAGTTTAACCTTTCCCGAGGAATTCTGGGCCACCGATTCCACCGCAGGTACCTGTTTTCCCTCCCATACCTTTTTTTACAGGGATATCAAAAAATTTAAACAGGAAAATGATCTGGTCATTGTTTCATTTCACTGGGGCGGAGAGCTGCTGAATACCCCCAAAGAATACCAGGTTCAATTGGCCCATCAGACCATCAACGCCGGGGCCGATCTCATTATAGGTCATCATCCTCATGTTGTTCAGGGGCTTGAAATCTATAAAGGCCGTCTTATTGCTTACAGCCTGGGGAATTTTATTTTCGGATCTTACAGCCAGCGCGCCATCCGCAGCATGCTGATAAAATTATATTATGGAACCGCCGGCATAAAGCAATGTAAAATTTATCCGATTAATGTAAATAACGGGGAAATTGAATTTCAACCGAAATTGTTACAGGGGGAGGATAAAATTCAATTTATCAATGAATTAAATTCAATATCAGCGGAACTAAACAATCAGCCGCTCGTAATTAATAGCGCTGGTTTTATAGAATTGTAAATCACGGAAACCATTAACTTATAAGATGTTGATAAAATTAAGGAGGGGATTGACAGGTAATGGCAAGAGGCTCTATCAGTCGAGCAAGTCAATCACTGGATAAGTATTTGCAGGAAATAGGAGAGGTGCCCTTGCTCTCTCCGCATGAAGAAATTGAGTTGGCACGCAGAATTAAAGAGGGAGACCAGGTATCATTGGAAAAGCTTACCAAAGCCAACTTAAGATTCGTAGTGAGTGTAGCCAAACAGTACCAGAATCAGGGCCTGTCTCTGGGTGACCTGATAAATGAAGGAAACCTGGGACTTATTAAGGCGGCCAAACGATTCGACGAAACACGCGGATTTAAATTCATTTCGTATGCTGTGTGGTGGATTCGTCAGAGTATTTTACAGGCATTGGCGGAGCAATCCCGGGTGGTGCGTCTTCCGCTTAACCGCGTTGGTGCATTGAATAAAATCGGAAAAGCCTATTCAGCACTGGAGCAGGAGTATGAACGTGAACCCAGTCCCAGCGAGATTGCAGATCAGCTGGAAATGACCGATTATGAGGTCGCTGATACGTTGAAAATCTCCGGCCGCCACCTCAGCATGGACGCTCCCTTCAGTAACAGCGAGGACAATCGCCTGCTGGATGTCATCCAGAACGATCATCTGCCACCACCGGATGACGACCTGATGGATGAATCACTGCGGGTTGAAATTGACCGGGCTTTGGCTACACTTACAAAGAGAGAAGCGGAAGTGGTCCGTTTGTATTTTGGTTTGGGACAGGAACATCCCCTGACGCTGGAGGAAATCGGTGAACGCTTTAACTTGACCCGTGAGAGGGTAAGACAAATAAAAGAGAAAGCCATCCGCCGGTTGCGTCATACGTCCCGAAGCCGTGCATTGCGAGCATTCCTTGGTTAATTTTCCTGTATCCAGCGTATTCAGAGAAAAAACCCGGAGTATGAAACTTCGGGTTTTTTTATGGAGTTTTCCCGGCCCGCTTTACCGGAGTTGGTGAGGGTGCAGATTTTATCTCGATAAATTTACCGGTTATGGTCTTGCCCTCGTTTAAAAAATATCTTGTCTGATGAAAACGGTCCGGGTATATTCAATCAGGGAAGCGAAGTCCTTTTTCCCGATTAACGGAGAACAAAGCAGATTTTTAATCGTAAAATTCGCACAGTAAAAAAGGCTTTTTCATGAAAAATTTTAATGTTCTATGGATTTTCTTATTGATAGTTTCTTTCCTGGCGGCGAATAATCAGAATGATACCTTTTATCTGAATCTATTCTTTACCAATGATGTGCATGGAAATATTGAAGAGCAGGAGGCGGAATTTTTAAATCCGGAATTTCCTCCCCGCCTGGGCGGGGGTGCTGCAGCTGTGACTATTATGAAGAAAGCACAGGAAAACATTACGAAGAAAGGCGGTGCCTCCCTGCTTATTGATGCGGGAGATATCTTTCAGGGCACCCTGGTGGGTACTCTTTCCAAAGGAATATCCATCGTAGAATACATGAATATGGCAGGCTATAATGCCTGTGTACCGGGAAACCATGATTTTGACCTGGGTGCGGAAAATCTGAAGACACTGATTGAAATGTCTGATTTTCCCTGGATCAGCAGTAATATTGTTGAGCGGGCCAGCGGTAAAATCTGGTCTCCCCTGAAAAAATATGTGGTGAAGGATATCAAAGGGATACGCGTTGGTTTCACCGGATGCACCACGGTGGGTACTGAGCAAATGAGTTTTCCGGAAAATATCAAGGGACTCACCTTTCTGCCGGAAATCCCGGCAATGCAGAAAGCCGTTGATGAATTACGGGAAAAAGAAAAGGTTGACCTGGTTATTGTGATGGTACATACCGGTCTGCCATATGATGAGCGGGAAGGATATAGGGAATTGCAGCACACCACCCTTCAGGAAGTGCTGGACAGAGGGTATGCTAATGCCATGGAAATAGCCCATTTCGTGAAGGGAATAGACATTCTGCTGGGAGGCCATCTGCATAAAGGATATCAGAAACCGTGGGAAGATCCCGTTACCCACACCATTTGTGTTCAGAATTATGGCAATGGTGGGAATCTGGGTTGGTTGATGGTGAAAATAAACAAAAACACAAAAAGTATAATGGATTATGATTACCCGGACGACGCAGGTACACTGCTGTTGCTGCAAGAGGATGAGTTCTGGCCGGACAGTACTGTGGCTGCCTATATCCGTTCCCAGCAGGAAAAATATGAGAAGGGCTTTCGGGATGTAATTGGAACTACCCAAACGGCTCTCACCCGTTCCGGAACAGAAGCCCCCATGTACGAACTAGTTACAAATTCCATGAGGGAAAGGGTGCGGGCAGATTTTGCCTTTACCAATTACGGAGGGGTAAGGGCGGATATCAAAGTGGGTCCCATCTCCCAGGAGGATATTTTTAAGGTATTGCCTTTTGGCAATCAGATTGTTGACTTTACTGTTTCCGGCCGGTTTATTAAAAAAATGGTGGAAGATAAAATCAGGGGAAACCGGCAGGGATTAGCTATTTCCGGAGGCAAAATCGTATATAATCCTACCCGCCCGGAAGGGGACAGGATCACCGCTTTTTCCATCGATGGCCAGCCTTTACAACCGGATAAAATGTACCGTGTGGCCACAACCGATTATCTGATGGAAGGGAATTCGGGCATGTCCATACTGAAGGAAATTCCGGTGGAGCGGGTGGCTTATACCGGAATCCTGCTGCGGGATGCGGTCGCAGGATACATTCAGGAACACTCCCCATTGAACATCCGGGTGCGGGACAGCTGGGAAAAAAATAATGACGCCGCCCCGGATCCCGCCTGGATCAAGGGATTTGAACAACCGGAGAAGACAGTACATAAATAGGGAGGATTTTCGACACAGGGAGGACAATCAAAAATGCGGGTGATAAATATAGGGAAAAAATCAGGCCGGAGTGAAGGAACCTGCTGTATCTGATAAGAATCCGAAAAAAAATGATTAAATTTTTCCGTACGCTGTGGAAATTCTCCCGTCCTCATACTGTCATTGGTACAACCCTAAGTATCGTTGCTCTCTTTGTTATTGCAGTGGATATAACCGCTTTTCATGAAATTCCCGTTGGTTCATTCATAATGGCACTCATCAGCTGTCTGGCGGGCAATATATATATTGTAGGTCTCAATCAGATTGAAGATGTGGAAATTGATCGTATTAATAAGCCCGATCTCCCCATTCCGGCCGGAATGCTGTCAATCCCGGCTGCCAAAATAATCGTGGCTGTAAGCGGTATCTTGTCCCTTAGCCTGGCATTAACGCAGGGAATATTTCTCTCCCTGGTTGTCATCATAAGCGTGTTTCTGGGGACGCTTTACTCCCTGCCACCGATCCGTTTAAAACGATTTCCCTTCTGGGCGGCTTTTTCAATTTTAACGGTGCGCGGCTTTGTCATAAATCTTGGTATTTACCTTTATTTTATAACTATCCTGATGCCCCGTCCCTTTATCCCCTCAAAAATTTGGGCCCTTACTTTTTTCATGTTCGGATTCAGCCTGATGATTGCCTGGTTTAAAGATATTCCTGACGTTGAGGGTGATCTTCAGTTTAAGATCTTGACCTTTGCCGTACGCCTGGGCCAGAAATCGTTGTTTCACATCGGTACCATCTTTTTAAGTGTTTTATACAGCGCGATTATACTGGCCGGAATATTTGTCATCTCGGGGGTCAATAAACTTTTTTTTGCGGGAATACATTTTATATTGCTGATAATTTTTCTATCTGCCGGCTTGCGGGTAAATCCCTCAATAAAATCATCCATGACCCGGCATTATCAGTTTATCTGGAAACTGTTTTATCTGGAATATATTTTTTTCCCGCTGGCATGTATACTGGACTAAACCGTGCTCATTTTTCCGGATATCCCAGAAGATAGGTAACCCGAGTCCCAAACCTCCCTTTTAACCGCCCGTACTCCCACTTATATCCGGATATTTTAATACTGCCGGTGAGACTATTTAACTCCGCGGGGGAATAGGTTCTTAAATTTGATATGATGCCATCCCATACCACGATAAACGGGATAATGGGAATGATATAGGTTAGAATAAATCGTGACAACGTCAGTGGTTTTATTAATGGAGTCAGGATCAAAGCAATTAATGGAGACAGCAGAATGAAGAGAATGGTCAGAAAATCCCGGCCAGCCAGTTCAAATGCAGCCATTCCCTGCCTGCTTTCAGCGGTTGCAGTCAGAATGTGCCGGGCATCCAGCGGATTAAAATGATGAAAAGTGTTAAAAAAGGTGCGGAAGCCTTTCAGTTCGGTGGGAATCAAGCGGGCATCCACCGCTGAAGAAACGAAAGAGATGTTTTCCGGGGCTTGATATTGAACTTTTTTAAACGCGTCCAGGTGAGGATAAAAATCGGTTAGAACCACTTGCAGGTCCAGTATTCCCCGGCTGTTGAAATATTTCAGAATGTCTAAAACAGGCCCGGAACCGCCCGAACCCAGATCGATAAGAGTGAAACAATTCAACTCCTGTAATAATTGGCCCAGGCGGGGCAGCACCGGCCGGTAGAGCCCGAACTTATTAACCAGAAATCCCAGATAATCCGTCACCAGATTTCTAATCGTGCCTGAAAACCATGGAAAATCTTCAAGTTCAAACAGTTGCATTCGCTTCATTCACTGTAAATTTACTCTGGTGAAGCCGTAAATTCAACGGATAACACTCGGAAAAATATGCGTCGGATTCCGGGCCTGATCCCTTCTGTTCAGATTTTTCAACAATTTCAACAATAAAAATTATAATAACCGGAACGAAAAATGAAATTGGGTATATACTAGAGTTGTAACATAACGAGAATATGTTATACTCATAATGTTCTTTCATTTTCATGATGTTAATTCTCTTTGCCAAACTTCGTTAAATCTTGTATATTAAGGCTTTAATAATTTTATGAGGATTGGATTATGCGTCCACGCTGGTTAAAGATTGAAATTCTGATAATATTATTTCTTACCTTTTCGGTTATTCCAGCCCAGCTTCCCAAGATTGAAAAGCAGGATTACCTGACAGCCCGGGGCATGTTTGATGATAGTATGTATGAACTGGCCCTGCAACAACTGAAGGATTTCAGTAAGAAATACCCCGCCAGTGCCCTGCAGGAAGAGGTAAATTTTCTGCAGGCGGAGTGTTATTTCTATCTGGGTCAATACCCGGCGGCCATTCAGAAATACCAGCAGCATATACAGGAATTTCCTGCAGGAACCCTCGCCGATGAAGCCCTTTTCCGTATGGGATTATCTTATTATAAAAACAATCAATATAATCCGACCATTACCACTATACAGAAATTCATGCTGACCTATCCTCAACACGAACTGGCTGCTGAGGCCTATTACTGGATGGGCGAGAGTTACTATAAGCTGCGACAGCTGGAAAAGGCCGAAGCGGCTTATCAGCAATGTATTAAAAAATATCCGCAGGCAGATATCAAGGTATATGCTTATTACAGCCTGGGATGGATTTATCAGGATACCGAACGTCCGCAGGAGGCACTGGACGTCTACCGTAAATTAGTGACCGAATTTCCCGATAATCAGCTGAGCCTGGAGGCCTACTTTATTCAGGGAAATATTTATTATCAGATGGGGCGTTTTGATGATGCCATTCAGATTACGATGGAGGGATTGAAAAAAGATACCGAAAATCGCTTCAAACCCCAGGGCCTTTTTCTTATCGGGGAAGCAACTTTTTCCAAGGGAGATGTGCAAAGGGCCCGTGAAATTTATCAGCGGATCACCCAGGAATTTCCCTATCATGAAATTTACTGGCAGGCCCAGTTTTCTCTGGGATGGACTTATTTTGTGGAAGAAAAATATCAACAGGCCCTTGAAATTTTCCAGGGTGTAGCCACCAGCCGGAAAAATGACCCCACAGGGATTAAAGGTCTTTTTTACGCTGCATTATGCAAGAAAAAACTCAAGGAATACCAGAATGCTGATCAGCTTTTCAATCAGCTGGTCATTACCCAGCCCTCCAGTGAATATGCGGATGATGCTCTTTATGAACAGGCAGGAATGGAATTTGATCAGAATAATTTCCAAGAGTCTCTCAACTACCTGCAGAAATTGCTGGAACTTTATCCGGAAAGCGACCTGCACCCGCTGGCATTAAAAATGAGTGCGGACAATTGGATAGGTTTAAAAAATTATGCAAATGCTTTGGAAATGCTGAATAAGATAACCCGGGCACCGGATGATATCCGCCAGGAAGTCCTTTTCAAGAGAGGGTGGTGTTCTTTTCAACTGGGAGAGTATGCACAGACTGCACGGGATCTGCACCAGTACCTGCAGGAATATCCGGCGGGAAATCTGGATGCGGATGTGCAATACTGGCTGGCAGAGGCGTTATACAACCAGGGTGATTATAATGCCGCCCTGCAGGCCTATAAGAAATATCTGACGAAATATCCCAATCATACTTATGCCAATGATGCTCGGTATGGTATTGCCTGGAGCTATTATCAGCTGAGTCGTTTTAATGAAGCAATTAAAGAATTCGGCGAGCTGGCGAAGATCAGTGATAAACCCGTTTATAAAGCGGATGCCCTGTTGCGGAACGGGGATGCATATTTTGCCCAGAAAAAATATGGTGATGCCCTATCCTATTATCAGCACTATCTGCAGAATTTTCCCTCCGGACAGGAACGGGAATGGGCCATTTTTCAGATGGGCATGTGTTATGTGAAACAGGAAAAATATTCCGATGCACGGCCCCAGTTTCAGAAACTCATGCAGGACACCCGTAAAGGGGAATATGATGAGAATGCCCGTTATATGATTGCGCGAACCTACTTCATGCAGAATGATTTTGACCGTGCCATCTATAATTACAAGGAATTCGTGCAGACATATCCGAAAAGCGATCTGCTGCCACGTGTTTATTATGAAACCGGGGATGCTTTTTACAACAAGAGGGATTTCCGGGCAGCAATGGTGTGGTACGAGGATGTGATAAAAAAATTTCCGGATAGTCCAGTATCGGGAGAAGCCATCAGTGGCTTGCAATGGTCCGCCATGCAGATGGGCCAGGTGGAACAGGCTTTTAAGGTGGCCGATCAGTATATCCGGCAAAATCCCAACAGCCAGCTCAGCCAGGAACTGTTGCTGCGCCGCGGAGATTTCTATTTTGGTTTAAACCAGTTCCAGGAAGCCATTCACGCCTATCAGTATTTCCTGCGTCAGTATCCCGGCTCACTCATGGCGCCCAAAGCCCAGTACTGGATTGGTTTGAGCTATGTAAATCTTAATCAGACGACGGAAGCCATTCAATCTTTTGATAAAGTAGTTCAACAGTATCCCGACAGCGATGTGGTACCGGATGCCCTTTTCCAACTTGGGATAATTCAACGTGAAAACAATCAGCTTGATAAATCGGCGGATTATTTCCAGAAAATTCTGGCCGGTACAAACCGGCGCAGCCAGGATACGGCCTTTCTAAGCGAAGTTCATTACCAGCTGGGTCTTACATACCTCAAGCAGGGTAAAGATGATGTCGCCCGTGGACAATTCCAGAAGTCCATAAGCGTTAATGCCGGTTCCTTCAGTTCCTATCAGGCACGCGTAGAGGAAGCCCGGGTGGAAGCCCGTGCCGGATCCATAGAGAAGGCAAAAGAACTTCTCACTCAGGTGATCCAGGACCGTAATGATGAACTGGCGGCTCAGGCCCAGAAAGTTATAGGTGATGTGTATTTCAATGCGGGAGATTATCAGGAGGCTTTGGCCAATTATCTGCGGGTAAAATATGTGTACCAGGGTTATCCCACCTGGGTGGCTAATGCTCTTTACTCGGCAGGAAACACCTATGAAAAACTTGGACAGCTGGATGAGGCTAAAAAAGCTTACCAGGAAGTGGTCAGTAAATATCTCACCGAAAAAATCAGTGAGAAAGCAAAAGAACGGCTGGCGGCTTTATGAGAAAACATTTATTCTTGATTATTTCTGCAATTCTGATAACAGGAGGGGGTAAAATCCTTTTCAGCCAGGAGGTTGTGGATACCCTGAAATCACCCCCGGTGAGTGTTAGCAAAGCTCCCAGGGATCTGCCGCCTATTGAGATGCAGGAATATACCATCGTGGGATTGGCCAAAGTCTTTCTTCCCAGCAAAGTACGCACCCGAATTTTCAAGGAAGTAAAAATAGGCTGGTCGGAAAATCAAGATATTTATCGTAAGCAACTCCCGGCCATTACGTTTCAATTTTCCAGGATAAAAGCATCACTTTTCCGTCTTTATGAGTTTCCCTGGCTTGATTCCCGTGTTCATTATGGCTCGTATAATACGGCCGGGGTCAATGTAAATATGCAATTCAAGGCGAAAAATACTTTACCTTATTTATCGGCAGATTTTGGGCGCAGTGACGGTCATGTAGATAATGCCCAATGGACCCGGATGGGAATGCAGGCAGGAATTCATCAGCAACTGGCTCCCGGCCATCTCTTCAGCCTGGCTACTGATTACCGGTTTTATAAACAGGGTATCTGGGGAAACCGGGAGAAGTACCTGCAGGACTGGGAGACACAGACCACTTTCTGGAAATTCACCGGAAACCTCGAACAGGAATGGACAAAGATGTTTCGCACTGAACTGGGAGGAGGCTACTATCTGGACGATTTTGAAAATGCCTTCAGGTATAAAGATAACGGGGGTTTTGCATACGGCAATGCGTTTGTCAAAATTGAAAAAACGGGCATTGGCCTGAAGGGAGAATACTCGAATAGCGCTATAAATGTGTCCGATGGTAATCTGAAAATGGTTCCTGCGGACAGTACCGGCTTAAAGGAGTATAAATCTACTATATTCAGCGGACTGGTTTACATTCAGCAGGAAATCGGGCGGCTTGCTGTTCAGGGAGGGGCGCGTTACCAGGCCGGTGAGGATAAAAATGTTACCGGTTCCACGAATAAGGTAAAGACCGATGACGTTTATCCTTATGCCACTCTTGTCCTGGGATTTTCAGGAAAAGGAACCATTTACGGCAGGTTCCGGCCGGGCCGGGAGATGCTCCGGATGAGGGATGAAGTAAGAGCTCTGCCTTTCAGTGAATTCGCTCCGCCGCGGCTGTTAAATTACCGGTCCCGCCTGGAAACCGGATTCAGCCTGAATATTAACCAGGCACTGGATGTGAATGTGCAGGGCAGTTTCTCAAAGGTAAAGTACTACCCCGCGCCCGTGGCACCCTCGGATTCTTTGCCGGCCGCCATGGCAGTGAACGGTTATCCGGGCTGGGTATACGGGGTGATAGAAGAAGCGAAAATTAATGAAATTACCGGTATTATTAACTGGAAATTTCAACCATCCTGGCGCGTTATGGGGTGGATTACCTACCTGCACAGCGATATACGAAAACCGGGCCAGTATCCGGAGAACATTACCGGTAATACTATCCCTTACATACCCGATTTTTCGGCTTATGGTAAGCTGAGCTGGAATTTCTACCGTGAACATCAGATTTCTGTCTGGTCCAACTATGTCAGCAGCCGCTACGATGATCTGAATAACCGGATTCTGCTGGACGGTTATTTCCTGCTGAGCACTCAGCTGGATCTGAAATTCAGACAAAACGTTATCTTTTATATTGCCGGAGAGAACCTGCTGGATACATCATACCAGATGTGGAAAGGTTTTGTGGCCCCCGGTATTAACGGCCGGGTGGGGCTGAGACTGGTGATGTAGTCCTGTGGCAGGGTAATTTCCGGATAAGTTGCCGGTGAGAGAAAAGTTTATATTGTTCATTTAAGGAGGAAATTTTATGAGTTTATTTTCTGTGCTTGCTAAAGGTGGCTGGCTGATGATCTTCGTCGGCATTTTTTCACTGATTGCGGTCGGCATTTTTATTGAAAGAATGATGGTACTGAGAAAGGCCAAGATAAACCTGAATGCCTTTCTGATAAAAATCCGTCAGTACATCAGCAGGCGGGATTATGATAATGCTCTTATGCTCTGTTCAAATACGCCCGGACCCATTTCAAAGGTAATTGAGAAGGGTATTCGGTTGAGGGGCCAGAGCCGCGAGGAGATCAAGGACGCCATAGAAAGCGCCGGCAGATCGGAGATATACCAGCTGGAAAAGGGTTTTGGCGCTCTGGCAACCATTTCCGGCGTAGCGCCCCTGACCGGTTTTCTGGGAACGGTAACCGGTATGATACAGGCATTCATGCGTATCCAGGAGCTGGGCGGAAATGTGAATGCAACCGTTCTGGCGGGAGGAATTTGGGAAGCACTCATTACCACTGCGGCCGGCCTGCTGGTAGGCATTCTTACCCTGCTGGGTTACAATTATCTGTTAACCAAGGTTCAGCGCCTGGTATTTGATATGGAGATCAGTTCCACCAATCTGCTGGAATTGCTGACCACTTCCAATCCAAAAGAGGAGAAGGTCCATGAAGCTTGAAATGGAAAGTAAATTTCTGAGCACATTCAGTTTTTCCTCGCTGACCGATATCGTTCTTCTGCTGTTGATTTTTTTCCTCCTGTCCTCCTCCTTTATTATTCAGCCGGGAATAAAAGTGCAGTTACCCAAAACAGAAACCGCTGCATTTCATAGTGAAAAAAGCATATACATCACCGTCACTCGGGCAGGATCTGTTTATCTGAATGATAACCAGGTATCACTGGGTATGCTGGGGGCCGAGTTAAGGCGTTTTATTGTAAGCGGGGAAAAGCAGGTGATTGTTCTGCGGGCGGATAAGGAGGTAAAACTGGATCTGGCCGTTAAGGTAATGGACATTTGCAAAGCGGCAGGCGCAGAACGGTTTCTGATCGGAACCCAACCGATGAGAGCCGAAACCCCCGGTCAGTAGCCGGGATGTTTATTTCAATGGAGAAAAGTAATTAAATAAACGTTGTAATAAAAAACGGTCAGTGAACGATGTTTAAGCGATTGATAGATGATGAAAAAGTTATGTCGGTAAGCGGAACGGTTTTCGTTCATGCTTTACTGGTCATACTTTTTCTTCTGATTCATGTGAATTTTCGGCCGGTGATCGAGGAATTTGCCGAAATAGCTTTTTCCGGGGGATGGCTGGCACCGGCCAGAGAACAGCCGTCTGTTGCATCGGAAAGTGTGGCGGAAGAAACGCCGGCAGTGGAAGAAATGAACCAAACCCTGCCGGAGAAAATTGAACTGCCCGAGAGGCGGCAACCGGATTTAAATGAACAGGAAATTATTGAAAAGGTTAAACCCGAGCCGGAGAAACTGATTACTCCCGGCAACGTCATTAAAAAGACCCCCACAGCCGCACCTCCCATGCCTCCGACCCAATCCAGCGGACCCACTTTTTCCCGACAGGAAAAACAGGTAGATAAGGGAATTTTTCAGAAACAGCTGGATGATAAACTACTTCAGGGTAATCAGAAAATGGAGATTGATGCCAACCGGGAATTTGAAATTGACTGGGAAGGTGAACTGAAACGGGAGGTTTACCAAAAACGGTTACCCGAGTTTCCGCCGGATGTGCAGCGCGAAGCCACTATTAAAATTCAGTTCGGTGTTTTACCCAATGGCCTGGTCGGCTCGGCAATATTGTTACAGAAGGGGGACACCAAATTAGAGAATCTCACCCTGGAAGCTTTTAAAACCTGGAGGTTTAATACTTTGCCGGATTACGTGGAACAGGTAACCCAGAGCGGCATTATCACCTTTCACTTCAAGCTGAAATAAACCGGCTGAGCTGACAGCTTTAAAGTCGGTTCTGGTGACCGAAATTATAAACAAAACCGATCCAGGGTAGAAAGGGAAATCCCTCTGTATCAGCTCCCGCCGGGTAAAAAAATGCAAAATCCGCAGCCAGTCTATCACCGAAGAACCGCAACCCAGCGGAAACCAGTTGCACTTCACTGTCCGGAATCAGCCAGTTTTCGCTGATCAATTTGGTCATTTTCCCCAGACGTAGTTCCCCGCCCACCTGGAATAAGGGTTTATCGGCAACGTCCCCCCCTGCAAAACCAAATCCCAGCCCGGCGGTCAAAGCAGCTTCCTCTGTACCGTATGTACCAACGCCATACATTATACCCGCCCAGTCTGGTTCATCCGGTATTTTGATGAAGAGTACACCAGCGGACAGGTCAAATTTTTCCAGTCTTACCGGAGTAATTTTAGGGGCGAAATAAAACAGTTGATTTTCAGCGCCGGGGAAGAGAGTCATTCCGCCCGCCAGGGTTAAAAAATCTGCAACCCCTACTGCAATAAAAGGAAAAAATATTTCATACGCGGCAAAGTATCCCTGGCCGGCCTTCAATGCCCTGCCGGTGGGGGCAAAAAGCAAGCGGGTCCGGTTCGGATCGTCATTCCATAATTCTCCCCTTACATATTGGCCCCTGAGCAACGTTCTGCTCTTTATTTTTGTCTTCTCAATGGTCATTTCAACACCGGATTGGGTGTGAAAACGAATTACCTGGTTATCTTCAGACAGGACGGAACCGATGAGAGTGGATCCATCAGTTAGTTCCAGTTTAACCAGGTTGGTCGCGGTGGTATCTGCCTGGGCATGAGATGAACCGGAAATGAACAGCAACAGAAAAATCACATACAAGGAGGTAATGGTTTTCATGTTTGTAGTGTCCTTTTATTTAAACATAAATTTATATCTATTTTTTTTAAAAACAATAATAATTGATTATCAGAGAAAATAATCTAATTGATCAGGCTCATAGCTCAATAATTTGAAATAATAGCGGGAATTATCTTACAATGTTCCCTTATATTTTTTATACCCAAGCGTCTGTTACCGTTAATATAATTCTGAAGCTGATGAGTGTCGTTTTTCCTCGCACGGAGCCACAAAGATGGCTAATGAATTTCACAATTGAGAGATCTGGAGAATTCTTTATGGTTGATCATAACCGGATGATAAATAATCTCTATCATTCATGTTCTTTGTGCGGGTAATATCTAAACTAAAATCAAAATCAGATTTAAGCTATGTATTCTGTTCATCCAGTCCACTTCAGCGATATTTGATAAAACCGGATGAATTGCGTTTTTTAAAAGAGATAAACTTTTCAGATGGTATTACGTAAGTTATGTCACCAAATTGGATTTGATATGGACCACAGCCCCAAAGATAAAAAAAACCGTATGAAAAACTGGCGGCGTTTCTACCAGCTTTATAAAACAGATTTGACCCTGGAAGAAATTGAACGATTGATTAAACGGGATGTGCCGGGTTTATATGATTTTTATGGGAGGAGGATGGAAAAACCGGACCAGGGACGCAACCGGCTGGTTCGCGCACTTACCTTTTCCCGCAATTTCTTCCTGGCGTTTTTGATGAAATTGACTGCCGCCCGCCGTCTTTTCTATTCAATTGCTCTTTTCTTGTTTTTCTATGGTTTGTGGAAGGGCCTGAACGGTTGGGTTTTTCTTTCCTTTGTCATTCTGAATGTGTTGCTGGCCCTGGAAGTGGCGGACAAGCTTATGGCGAAAGATGAACTGGAAGTTGCCCGGGATATCCAGATGAGCCTGATGCCGAAAGCAGCACCGGAAAACTTTCCCTATGATGTGGCCTGTTTTTCAGAACCGGCGCAGGAGGTGGGTGGCGATTATTACGATTTTCTGCAGCCACCCGAAAATTCCGGGAAGACTTACGTGGTTATCGGAGATGTGAAAGGCAAAGGCATGGCCGCTGCGCTCTATATGGTACGGATACAGGCACTGCTGCAGTACCTGGCTGGCAAACACCAGTCACCGGCACGGATTCTGATTGCACTGAATAAAAATGTCAGGAAGATCATGCGTAATGACTATTTTGTAAGCATGGCTCTTACCAGCGTGGACAAGGAAGGCAGTTTCTGTTATTCCCGGGCGGGACACATGCCTCTTGTTCATTTCTGTGCCCGGACCGGAAAATGTACGGTTATCCGGCCCCGCGGGATTGCCATAGGTCTGGAAAACGGGGTAAGGTTTGAGAAGGAAATTGAAGAGATCTGTATTGTGCCCGAGCCACAGGATATTCTCATTTTTTATACCGATGGTATTGTGGAAATGATGAATTATGATCACCAGCTGTATGAGGAAATGAGACTGCATTCCATCGTGGAAAAAAATGCCGGCAAACCCGCTGGAGAGATTAAAAATGCCATTCTCAGGGATGTGACTGAATTTCGCGGCACCATGCCCCCGCATGATGATTTAACCATAATTGTTATAAAAATTACCGCCTGATATAAATCTGCCTGTTACTTTCTTTACACTTCCCGCTCCATTAATCCGGCTAAACAAATAAAGTTTGGCGGATATTATTGATTTTAAACCGTTTTTAATATATTTTGCAGGATTTTTAAGAATTTTGATTATAAATTGTTTATTATGACCTGGATGAAGGACATAAAGGAATAAACCACCCGACATGAAATTTGAAATCGGAACAGTAATTTCCCATTACCGCCTGGAAGAAAAGCTGGGAGCGGGGGGGATGGCTATTGTTTATAAAGCGCTGGATTTAAAACTGGAGCGTTTTGTGGCCTTAAAATTTCTGCCTGCGCTGGTCGGTTTAAGCGATGAGGACAGGGAACGATTCATGCAGGAGGCCAAAACCGCCTCCGCACTGGACCATCCCAATATCTGTACCATTTTTGAAATAAATGAAACCGAAGGCGGCTACGTGTTCATATCTATGGCTTACTACGGTGGCGAAACCCTGAAAGATAAAGTAAATCGGGGACCGCTATCCATGAAAGAAGCATTGAATATTACCCGTCAGATTTGTGAGGGACTGGGCGTGGCTCACGAGAAAGGAATCGTCCACCGGGACATGAAACCGGCAAACGTTATCGTCACGCCGGAAGGAACAGTTAAAATTCTAGATTTTGGAGTGGCCAAATTTCAGCACAAGGCCCGCTTTACTAGCCCCGGGTCGGTGATCGGCACACCCGGATATATGTCTCCGGAACAGGCCGGCGGGAAAGATGTTGATCATCGTTCGGATATATGGGCCACCGGTGTGTTATTATTTGAGATGTTAACTGCACATCTCCCTTTTGAAGGAGATACCGATCTGTCTCTGATGTATTCCATTGTTCATAAAAAGCCGCTGGCCCTGGAAAGTTTCCGGAGCCATGTCCCTGCGGGTCTGAACCGGTTGCTGGAGCGCGCCATGGCTAAAAATGCACAAAACCGTTATAATTCCATGAAGGAATTTATAAATGATATCGATCAGTTGGATCAGGAAAAAGGATCTGATCAGGAAACAAAGGTTCTGAAACCACTTGAAAATCACCATCAGTCCATTGCTGTGCTGCCGTTTGTTGACCTGAGCCCGGATAAAGACCAGGAATATTTCTGTGATGGGCTCAGTGAAGAGATTATCAATGCCCTTACCCGGGTGAACGCACTGCGGGTTGTATCACGAAACGCTTCGTTCCAGTTCAAGGGCCAGAATCTGAACATTGCCCAGATTGGCCAGCAGCTGGACGTGGATAAGATCCTGGAGGGCAGTCTCCGGAAGAATGAAGAGCGAATAAGAGTTATCGTGCGCCTGATTAATGTATCTGACGGTTTTTTGATGTGGGCGGATGAGTATGAACGGGAATTCAAAGACATTTTCGCCATCCAGGATGACATATTCCGCTCTGTGGTACAGAAGCTGCAGATTGAGCTGATCGGAACCACCGGGAGCCGCCTTATAAAACGTTATACAGACAACCTGGATGCATACACCACGTATCTGAAAGGCCGCTTCCATTTGAATAAAAGAACTGCGGAATCCATGGAAAAGAGCATAGATCATTTCAAAAAAGCCATTGAAATCGATAATTATTATGCCCTGGCCTATTCCGGATTAGCAGATGCCTATATAGTTTTAGGGTTATATGGAAAAGATGCACCCATCGAACTGATACCGCTGGCCATATCGTCAGCCACAGATGCGTTGGAAATAGATGACCGGTTGGCGGAGGCCCATATTTCCCTGGGATGTGCCAAGGCAATTTTTCAGTGGAACTGGGAAGGGGCTGAGACGGAATTTCTGCAGGGAATTGAGTTGAAACCGGAATATGCGGTAGCCCATCACTGGTATGCTATTAATCTGCTGACTCCCCTGGGCCGTTTTGAGGAGGCGGAGCAGGAAATCCGGAATGCACAGGAACTCGAACCCATGTCACTGGTCATAAATGCCACCGTCGGGCTGGTTTCTTATTTTGCCCGCCAATATGATACCGCTGTTGATTATTTTCGCAGGACTCTCGATATGGATCCGGATTATGCGGTAAGCAACTTTTTTCTGGGTCGCGCACTGGTTCAGACCGGGGATTACCGAGAAGCCATGGAACACTTTCAAAAGGGACTCAAGGCTTACGGAGACAGTGCAAATATGCTGGCAACATTTGGCCACGCCGCCGCCGTGTCCGGTAAGAAGGATATTGCTTTAAAAATTTTGAACCAGTTGCTGGAACTGTCACAGAGCATGTATGTTTCTTCCTATGATCTTGCCGCTATCTATTGCGGGCTTAAAGATTTTGATCAGGCCTTGTTCTGGCTTGAGAAAGCCTTTGAGGAGCGTGCTTACCTGATGATTTATCTGCGGGTGGATCCTATACTGGAGCCACTTCGAGGGGAGAAAAGATTCCAGAATCTTGTTCAGAAAATTTATTCCTGAAAATGATTCATATCTCACTTGGAATTTCTGCTGATATATTATTAATATTTTTACCAGATTGAATTCTGAAAGCTCACTAAGCAATACTGATGTTATATGGACCCAAAACATTCATCTTCTGGCGAGATACCTTCCGAGCCGCCACCGGTAAAAGTAACCATCAAGGAAGAAGGCAGTGCGCAGAGAGAATTCCAATTCAGGAAAAGTTTTATCATCGGCCGCGAAGATAGCTGCGAAGTACAGGTGCAGGCGATGGGAGTAAGCCGCCAGCATGCTGAGGTCTATTATGAGAAGGGACGCTGGTGGATTAAGGATTTAAAAAGTGCAAATGGGACCTACATCAATGGAGAAAAGATTGAAAAAATTCCTCTTGGCAGTTCCACCAGGGTAGACCTGGGAACAAATAATGCAGAAATCTTCTTCTCGGTTGAGGGATTCTCTTCTGATGCCAGGACCATTCGTGAAAAACCACCTTCCGTCACACAGTATGTTCAGAGATATTTTAATGAAAAGAGTAATGAAGCCGCCGGAGAACATACCCAGCTTATCCGGGGTGCCTTCCGGTTTGTCCAGAAGAAACAGAAGAAAAAATACTACCTGATTATCGCCGGACTTGTGGTGATTGCTATGTTAATTGGGGCTTACAGCATATATCAGTACCGGCAAGTCCAGCAGCAGAAAATGATGGCGCAGCAGATATTTTATTCCATGAAATCACTTGAACTGGAATTGGCACAAATGCGCAATGAAGCGGAAATGCAGGGTAACACCAAATCACTCACTCAGCTCTCCAGCACGCAGACTCAAAGAGAGGAGCTATCCCACAGTTATGATAAACTTCTGGACCAGCTGCATTTTTATGAAGATGCCAAATGGAATGAGACAGACCGGATCATCTTGCAGGTTGCCCGCGCCTTTGGTGAGTGCGAGCTGGGGATGCCCAAGGATTTTCTAAAGGAAGTATACAGGTATATCAAAAAATGGAAAAGTACCAGCCGCCTGGAAAATGCCCTTTTGAGAGCGATATCAAACCGGTATCCGGAGATCATTTCAAGAACCATGCTGGAATATCATTTGCCTCCGCAATTTTTTTATCTGGCCCTACAGGAGAGTGATTTTATTGTCCAAACCATCGGACCCAGAACCCGTTTCGGAATCGCCAAAGGTATCTGGCAGTTTATTCCCGCCACCGCCGCCCGGTATGGCTTGTCCAACGGACCCTTAATGGGTTTGCGGCGATACGATCCCCGGGATGAACGGTTTGACATCGGCAAATCCACCGAAGCGGCTGCCAGATATATTCGTGATTTATATGAATCCGAAGCCCAGGCTTCAGGTTTACTGGTGATTGCTTCATATAACTGGGGAGAACGGAAAATGCGGGACCTGATACTCCAGATGCCCCATAATCCTCAGGACCGCAATTTCTGGGAACTGCTGAAAATCTATGGAGATGAAATTCCCCGCGAAACATATGACTATGTATTTTACATAATATCAGCTGCTGTTATTGGCGAAAATCCCGGTATCTTCGGATTTGCTTTCAACAATCCTCTAACGGTGACGCCGGGAACACCGTGATTCTATCAGATTTTCCCAAAGGCGTTTTCCAGATCTTCCAGAAGGTCCTGCCGGTTTTCGATTCCTACTGACAAACGTATTAATGAATCGCTGAGACCGATTTTACGGCGATCTTCCGGCGGTACGGACGCATGGGTCATGAGGGAGGGTACTTCAATGAGTGATTCTACACCTCCCAGGCTTTCTGCCAGTGCAAAAAACCGGGTGCTCTCTACAAAGATCTTTGCCTGCTTTATATCACCATCCAGTTCGAATGACAGCATTCCCCCGAATCCGCTGGCCTGAGACCGGGCCAGATCGTGTTGGGGATGGCCGGATAATCCCGGATAATTGACTTTCCTGACCCGCGAATGTTTCTCCAGGTATTGAGCAATATACAGGGCGTTTTCCTGATGTTGTTTCATGCGAACCGCCAGGGTTTTCAATCCCCGCAGGACCAGAAAACTGTCGAAAGGAGCCAATACGGCTCCGGCCGAATTCTGAGTGAATTTAATTTTTTCATACAGGGATTCATCGTTTAACACAACGGCCCCACCCAAGGAGTCACTGTGGCCGTTCATGTACTTAGTGGTACTGTGCAGGACGATATCTGCTCCCAGGGCCAGGGGTTGCTGGAAGTATGAACTCATGAAGGTATTATCCACCGCTACCGGAATACCCCGCTGGCGGCCCATGGCGGATATGGTTTTGATGTCACATAGTTTCAGCAGGGGATTTGTGGGTGTTTCCAGCCAGATCAGCCGGGTTTTGCCGGTTATGGCTTTTTCCACTATGGCGGGGTCCCGCGCGTCTACAAAGCTTACGTCCACCGAAAAATTTTTACGGAATACTTTTTCAAGCAGTCGGCGGCTTCCCCCGTAAAGATCATCAAAAGCAACCACATGATCTCCGGCCTGCAGCAGTGAGAGAAAAATGGTGGTTTCCGCAGCCAGGCCGGAGGAAAAGGCCAACCCGTAACGCCCGTTCTCCAGCGCAGCAAACCGTGCCTCCAGTGCATTGCGGGTGGGATTACCGGAACGGATATATTCATATCCCCCGGTAGGATGATCGACTTTTTCCCGGGCAAAAGTGGTGGCCAGGTGGATGGGATGGGCAACATCGCCACTCCCGCCCGGCTGGAGATTAGGCTCTTCTCCCACGTGTATGGCTTTGGTCTCGAATTTCATGGCACTTCTCCTGTATAAAATCTCTTGATTCTCAATGTATAGGAGAAATAATGGGCTGTCAATATCCAAAAAATCAAAATGATTACGTCCTTAACTCAGCGCGATGAATATGGACGCAAATGGATTATCTCGAGTGAAATCAAATATTTCACACATGAACTCACCTCCTTGCCTCTGTTGCCAACCCTCCGTTTCTGAATTCTTGACTCAGCGTTGAGGTTTTATTACACTACACAGGGTTAATCAGTGGAAAAGGGATGGCGTAGTGAGCCCGTAGGGCGACCGGAGCCAGACCTTTTCCAGCCCGACGCAACCAGAAAGGATTACCCATGAGTAACAAACCAGAGAGTGGAAAATCAC
>Ga0315555_1000221_pt1 | contig 38135 bp, 33 predicted proteins | sample SalMarSW160380MG_FD_202113 | JGI IMG/M metagenome (GOLD analysis project Ga0315555, IMG submission 202113) | Salt marsh sediment microbial communities from the Plum Island Ecosystem LTER, Massachusetts, United States - Salt Marsh Sediment SW1603-80 ... | reverse complement strand
ACTCGAACGTGAGCACCTTCAATCAAGTCATGGCTCAGCAGCCATTCTTCGGGAAATCTTCCGGAAAGCACTCGGCTGAAAGCGCGCACATCATAGATGCCTTTGCCGTGGTAGGAGCCTTCACCGGCAAGATCCTGATTGACATCTGAAACAGCCTTGGTGTAAGGATCAATTCCAACCGCGTACGCGAAGAGACGGCTAAAAGGCGAGGCACTCGTGCTTGGCAGGGAAGGGCTCACGCGAGGTTGAATGATTGTATAGGAGCCGGCGAGGATTCTACCTTCGGCATCGAAGCGCGGCCGGTTCAAAGGGTGAGCCAGGGTCTCGATCATCCTGCGGGCAGTGCCGCACGGTAGTTGTGTGTCACTGTCCAGGGTGATGATGAACCTCACGTCGGGCAGACGATCCGGGTCGCCGACGTGTACAAGCCGGCCGGCATCTTCAGGCCGCGTCCCATCGATCACTCGATTGAGTTCTTCCAGTTTGCCGCGTTTGCGCTCCCAACCGATGTATTTCTGCTCGGATTCACTCCAGGTCCTCTCCCGATGGAAAAGGAAGAAACGTTCACCACTATACCGATGATTGAGGGTTTCGAGGCGTGCGATCGCAGTCTGGAGCAGGTGTTCGTCCTCTTCATGGTGCGTTTTTTCCGAATCCCTGTAATCCGTGAAAAGGCCGAAGAGCAGATTGTCCTCTTTGTTCGCGAGGTATCGGATTTCGAGCTTGTCTACCTCAGCATCGATCGTTGCCGGGTCCACAAGCATCGTGGGCACAACAACCAACGTTCGAAATGAGTCGGGAATTCCCGAACCCTCGAAATCCATCTTCGGAAGGGTGTGAGGCGGAAGTAGCCGCATGACAAGGTAATTCAGGACCTCGAGCGAGAGTTGACTGACGGGGATCAGTAAAAGGAGGGCTATCAGGAGGCGGATCTCGAACGTCTGTCCGCTCAGACCAAGCAGGACGATCGGAGAAAGGAATACTGCGGTGAAGAAGCTGAGCCCGATGAAGTACACTGCAGAATGATTGCGGTATACCCATTGCAGGACGCGGAATCGTGGTGCCTCACGGCAGCGTATGAGCTGCGCAAGCTCGCGCCTTCCTTCACCAATCAGATAGGTCCCGACGTGGATCCGCCTTTCATCCTCGGCCTCTTCACGCGCTGCGTGTGCAGCTAGCTCGATTGCACGTTGGGCGACCTGGCTTTCCGCCTGCCCGGACCTATGAGCGAGCTCCTCAACCGTCCGACGATACCGATCACGCGTATCGAAATCCATCTCGGAATAGATGCCGGATGGATCCAAACGAAGTACCCGCTCCACACGGCTGAGATGCTCAAAGATCTGTCTCCAGTCCATCAGAGCGAGCTGTCGCAAGCTGGTGAATGCATTGCCGATCGAGATCTGATCCTTCGTCTGACGGTTTTGCTCTCGTAAGTTTAGTTCACTCAGGGACTTGCCACTGGTGCGCTCCAACCAGATCTGGACCGGCACCAAGGCAGCTTCTTCGTCATAAAGGTGATCTATCAGTTGACAAGCAAAATAGGGGCTTGGGTTGGGCTGGGATTCAGTAAGTTCTGCCATGATCGCGAAGAGCTGGTTGGGATCTCGCCGGTTGGTTGTGATGAGCCTGTTTGCCCAGAAGTCGGCTATCTCACGATCTTGCAACTCGGTCAGGACTCTTGCCGCGATAACCTGGATGCCCTCAATCAGCGCGGTGCGCAGCATCTGGGGGATAGCCCACAGTTCACCGATCGTAAGTGTGTGCACGGATTGATACGCTTCCGTAAAGGCAATGATATTCTCTCGGTCGAGACGCAAGTCCGCGTGGGAGACAAGCTCCTTAGCCAGTCCGTAGATGCGCGGCAGATCACGGTACGGCTTGTTGGCAAGCACCGGCAGCTCCTGGTAATAACGCCGGGGAAGATTCAGTTGAATATCACGGGCATTACTTTCGATGATATACTCATTGTCGAGAATCCACTCGGCGATGGGGGTCGCACTCTGTTCCAGTCGAATCGCTTCGGAAATATCCGAGCAAACCATATGGACCCATTGCCGGGCCCGTTCGAGACGCTCGAGTAGCTTAGTATTCCTATTCGGCTCATGGTTCACCTGGTGGTCCATTGCCATGCGCCGGGCATGCTCCTGGACCTGTACCAGGGAGAGGGGTACCCCTGGGCTCATTACATCTTCGATCAGGCTCTCGCGCTTCGGATGCAGGACGAAAACCACTGGCGGGATATCGCTGCTTTCCCGAAGTATCGCCACTGGAAGCAGCAAGGTTTTAATCGGTGCCTGGAGAATAAGTACGGTCTCCTCAACCGTTAACCAACGTGCATGACTCTCAAGGAGTCTTCGATCGACACCGTACTTCGATCGTCGTACCCACACCCTACCGAAGATGGCTCCGAGTGATCCACCCGCCAGGATTGAGATCAGGTTTGAAGGGGTCCCGCTCAGAATCGACCCCGACCAATGGAAAACCAGGAAAGCAAATCCGGTGAGGCCCCCGATCAGAATGGCCGCCAGTGTCGCCCCGATAGCACAGCGCAAAAGGAAGGGGTCCCGTGTGTGTATACGTCCATCAATGGCCTTGTGGACCAATGCGGTGCGTCGGAAGCCTCTCCGCCTCAGCTCACGGAGGGCTCTCCGAGCTGCATCGCATCTTACAAAGTAACCTGTGAGAGTACCTGATTCCACTTCCCGTCCTTTCATCACCACCCAATCCAAGCTTCCGGATATTACAATGGCTCTCATTGGAGGATGTGTTGCGAATCACCGCTTCCAAAATATCGTACATTCATATCATTAGCCCAAATCTCGGATCAACTTCCGCACGTGTTCCTGCGCTGCCCTCCAGACGGACGCTGCCGCCACTTGATGGGTTATCACGATTAACTTCAAAGCTCACAGCTTGATCTTTGAAAGGTTTTAGTTTATAAGGAGCAGCGGGTGGCTGTGCACTGCCCTTATTCCCATACAGAACCACGGAAGAAACTGAAAGGGAAGGAGATGACCTGTATTTTACAAACTATTTGCATCTATGATCTGTAGCGCATATCGACCACGTTGATAGGATTGGTCAAGTGTCCTCTTAGAGAACCCTCCCTACGCTGTAAAAGATGATTTCTCTTTATGTAATTGCTCAATATCCTGTGGAAATCTAATAGTAGTCACAAAGACATAGATAATGGTAACATTAAAATTATACAATATTTTCCTTTTTTACTATAAATATATTCATGGAGGATTTGGAATGAGGGAGGAGAGGGAAGGCATTTTGTTTTGATTAGAGATTCTGTCGTAGAGATAGTTCCTGAAATTGACACCAAGTTTACGACAGGTATCCATGATGGTAAAGAAGGTCTCCCAACTTTTTGTTCCGTCATCAGACCTTGTTCCGAAGCTGATTTTACGTTTAACAACATACATTCTTATGGCCAGTTCTGCGGGGTTATTATGAAGGGGGGTATCGGAATAGTCAAGAACTACCAGGAGGGAATCTTTTTTCTTTTTGGTCATTTGTATACGATAGTCTAAATCGTCATACCCCGTTTTAGTGGAAAAGATTTCGTCAAATAGATTGGAAAGTCGTATTTTGTCTTTTTCATTTGGATTCTTTTTGTATTCTGTAAGCTCGTAATAATAGTCCCAGATTTCAGACCTGAAGCCACCTACCAGTTTTTGATGATGAGGAAGGAAGGGCACTAGCTTTTGGTAATGTCTCTCTTCATGAACCCAACAGAGTGCTCGAAGAGTGGTAATGTGATAGAACTGTTTGGCGTCATCGCAAACAAGCCTATGTATGGCAGGAGTCGCATGGTTTTCCTGGTAAGCGGTTATAGCTGCTGCTTCCAGTATCATGGTCCTATGTAGGTCTTTTAGGTCAGGTATCAGGAGATTCAACTCTTTCTCAAACTTCTCCCGTGTCATTGCGCTCATTTTGAGAAAGGGTTTTAAGTAGGAGATAACCTTTGCCTTCAGCTTTCTTTCCTCAAGAAAACCAATGGTATATGGGTTAATCAGGAAGGAGATTTCTTCTTTTTGGCTTAATATGCCGATTACTGTCAGGCGGTCTTTTTTTTGATTGATGAAGAAAGCGGAAAAATAATCATTACAAAGGACGGTAAAGTGTTGATTGGTACCCTTTACACGTACGCCTGTATCATCGATATGCTGGCAGGATGAGCTCTGTATCCCTGCTTTAATAATGTCTGTTTTTTCTTGATGAAACGTGTCATGATCTTTGACAATAATATTAGAGATTTCTCCAGCGGAGATAATAATGCCTATGTCAGAGAGCATTTGGTGTATCCTGTTTTCGGGAATTCTACTGTGAAAATACCAGAAAATCACCCATGATTTTAAACCGGTACCAAACTCATCCTCTATATAATCAGGCAGAGGGGCTTCATATGTCTTGCCTGCAGATGGAGAATAGTATCGTTCTAATTTAAACTCAATGTTGTTGGTTTTTATGGTAATATCCTGTACCACAGTACTCCGATACCCTTTATGTTGGGCATCATCAGGAAGTGACCCCTCATATTTTATTATTGGGGTATGCACATGGCTGGCGTAGCCGAATATCTTGTAGTTTATAACTCTGGAAGCCTACCATGAATGTCCTTTGCGAACACCGGGTCAATAGATGTTGCTTGCTGGACAAAGCGGTAAAAAAGCTTGCCACGCGATCGCGAGGTTCTACGGTTAAAGCGAAACGTGAATTCGTCAAGATAGTAATCCAAATGAGATAGCTGAACGCCACCTTGATAAGTACCCAACAACCAACGCTTGAGCAAAGCAACAACTCGGTTGGCCTCGGGCAACAGATTTCTGCCAACGTCAGCCTCTTTCTGATAACATCGTGTACATAGCCCAATTAAGACAATCCCCCATAGCCCCTCCCCATACATCCGTAAGGACAATGCTACCTGGTTCAACAGCTTCCTTAACGGCACCTTTCAGACTTGGCCCAGAAGCATTGGGTACACGCTTGAGTCGGATACGTCCGATCTTGCCCTTTGTAACCTCTACCATGACAGCAACCAGCACTTTGCCCGCTGTCCCTCGGCCTCGCTTCCCTGGTTTTTCTCCGCCTATATAGGTTTCATCTCCCTCAACCGTGCCCGAGAGACGATCGCGTCCCTGTCGCACCATAGCACAGCGGAGCTTATGCAGCCACGTCCAGGCTGTGTGATAACTGCCCAAACCAAGAATACGTTGCAATCCCAACGCGTTTGCCCCATATTTCTGACTCGTCAGATGCCAGATAGCACAAAACCAAAGTCGCAGAGGCTTCTTGCTATCCTGAAAAATGGTACCAGTGGTAACGGAGGCTTTGACGTCACAACGCACGCATCGGTACAAACCTTATTTTGTGGACCAAGCTTGCTGGTGTCCAAATCATAGACATCGAAATCCTTTGGGCCAACGGAGGTTGAACAAGTATTCAAGACATGCCTCCTCTGTGGCAAATCGTTTCTCGAACTCGAGCAATGTCCTTGGATAATCCTCCATGGAGAAATATTATACATGTTATGTTTACGCCAGTCAAGTGCACACCCCAATAATAAGATAGGCGAACCAGATCATACAATACTCGATAGAAATCTCCAGGAAGAAATAAGATATGTACTTTCAACATTGAGTGAAAAAGAATCAGCTATCATAAAATATCGGTTTGGGCTTGAAGGGGAGAAATATCTTTCACTTAAAGAGATTGGCGAAAAATATCACCTTACCAGGGAAATAATAAGACAGATTGAGAATATAGCAATAAACAGGTTGAGACACGCAACCAGAAGGCGGAAACTGGAAAACTATGTTCAAGAGTAAAATGTTTTATAAGACATAAAAAATCTTTTTTTTTACGGAGTGATTATTGTAATAGGACTCATATGATTACGGATGAAAGCAGCACGACTGAAAAAATAAAAGCTTCCAATATTGTCACGGGAGACCTTTCATTGGTAAGGAAGAAGCGGGCCCAAATCATCGTTTACTATTGACGGTATTTCCCACACTTCGCAGGAGGTCGGTGAGGGAATAGGGTTTTTGGATGAACCGGTAACTCTTATCATCTATGAGCTCCCAGTCACCCTCCCTGTCGAGATATCCGCTTGTAAGGAGAACCTTCAGTTCCGGTTTGTCTGCAAGAAGCAACCGCGCCAGCTCGATACCGCTCCTGTCGGGAAGCACCACATCGGTGATGAGTATATCAATATTATTTTTCTGTTTTTTAAAAAGCTCAACTGCTTCTTTTACCGTTTGTGCGGCAAAAACAGTATACCCGCTTTTTGAAAGCTGTGTTTTTACAAACCTGTAAATATCATTATCGTCCTCAACAAAAAGCACCCTTTCTCCCTTACCAAGGATTGTTTCACGGGCTCGTATTCTTTCATCTTCAGGTTCTTCTTCAAGAGAGCACACGGGCAGATAGATCTTGAAACTTGAACCTTTGCTCTGTTCGCTGTACACATTAATCCAGCCACCATGATCCTTGACAATACTGTACACAAGAGAGAGACCGAGACCGGTTCCTTTCCTGCCTTTTTTTGTCGTAAAAAACGGTTCGAATAATTTTTTAACTGTTTCCCGATCCATCCCTGTCCCCGTATCTTCAACAATCATACAAACAAACTTTCCGGGCTTTGCGTATCTGTACAATTTACAGTATTCCTCGTCAATATCCACCGCTGTCGTCCTAACCGTGATCAACCCCCCTCTGTGCATCGCATCACGTGCATTCACCGCCAGATTCATAATAACCTGTTCGATCTGGCCGCGGTCCAGAGCAACATGCGGGATATGTTCGTCGAGCTTCAGTTTCACGCTGATATTTTCTCCGATTATTCTCTTGAGCATATTCAAGAGTTCCCGTATGATCTTTGATAAATTATCCGGCCTTTTCTCCATGGGTTTTTTCCGACTGAAGAAGAGCAGCTGCTGTGTAAGATTCGCCGCTCTTTGAGCTGTGAGAAGTATCTGCTGAAGACATTCCTCCTGATACGGCCGGTTTTCTATCTGCAGGAGCGCAACCTCGGCATATCCATGGATTGCAGTAATGAGGTTGTTGAAATCGTGTGCTATACCCCCCGCGAGAGTGCCAATATCCTCCATCTTTTGAGAGTGAATAAGTTGACTGTGCAGTTTTTCATTTTCTCGCTGAGCGAGGGTTTCTTCAGTTTTATCGGCAAATAAAAATATTATTCTGTTCTTTTGCAGGCGGAAGGCAATTATCTGAATATCCCTCTCAATTGCCTTTATGTACCTTCTGGTTGTAACTGGCTCTACTGAAACCAGACACTTGTGTGAAATAGATCGCCAAAGGGGTGAAAGTTCCGGAAGCACCTTATCGATTGTTCTGTTTATGCAATCTTCTTTTTGAAGACCAAAGAGACGAAGGAGTATATGATTAACTTCAATAATACGAAATAGGAGTGGATTTCCTTTCTTTAATGAAACATGTGCAATCAGAAATCCGACCGGCATATGCGCTAAAAGCTGCTGGACTCCCCTATTTTCCCATATCAGATCATTAGTGTCAGGCATCATGTTCTCGTTTTAAAATCGTTCATTCCTAATTTGCTGGAATTGCCCCATTCATGATTCCCGGCCTATATAAAAATACCTTAACCTTTGCGATCTCAGGCGGATGCTGCGCCCCTATTTGTCCTTCCTTGACGATACCATACCCACCATATATGTGCTCTCTCGATACGCAGCAGTGCACATTCAAATAGGATCTAAGGTATTTACTATTGAGGTCCAGTGATGGGAAAAAAGGCACAGGGGGGGATCTGTTTCAAGCACATCCCCCTCCCGGAACTCTTTACAGTTCAGAAGCCGCCCCCGCCGCCTTCACCAGCATACGCTGTTCCAAAATACTGAACATCCGCTTTCTGCACATTGCCAAGAATCGGCGCTACAAAAAGCAGGCCCGCAAGAGCCAGAGTAAGAGTAACTACGATCAGGATCTTTTTCATGGTAAAACTCCTTTAAAATAATTTTTTTAATCGAGGTAACACCCCGATGATAATACACGAACAAATAGATGCAGACAGGTGAAAACCTTACACTCCATTACCCCTCTGCTTTCAGTTGTTGTGGGTTTATATCAGTTCTCACCTAACCAAAACTGGTTTCACGCTCCCTTCAACCCGTATGACAGCACCGACTTCAAAAGATCTCCATTAACCGGATGGGGCATAACATACATCACCTTGTAGGGTCGAAGGGCGCGCTCCACCTCCGGTGAGTACTCTTTCATGATGATTATGACCTTAACCTCTTCATACCGTTCCCTCAAAAAGGGAAGAAATGCAATCATTGAAAATCCGGGTAGATCGACGTCTGAAATCAATACATGAATGTTGAATCGCTCGAATTTATTAATCAGCGAGAGAAAATTGCCGGCTTTGAAAACTCTGTATCCGTCCCGTGCGAGCATTCCCTTCAAAAAGTCAGTTTCCGTATCATCATTCAGGGCAAGAAGCACGGTTTTTTCTGCTTGTCCGGTTACATCTTTCAGCACGATATCCTCCTGTATCAACCATGATGGAGCAAATTCCATGCCTGTAATACCATAGGAGTGAACTTTTCACTTGCAGCTTGGATGTATGAAATTAAAAAGAGTTACAGAGATGAATCAACTGTTGTACAGAATACTATCTCGCCCAGCCAGTAATCTACATTCCTGAAATCGGAATATTTTCCGGAATCCGGACTGAACGTATTAACCAGAGGTGGCACTCATCATTGCCAGTTCGCGGTTTTGATGCCATATCGCTTTATTTTCTCATACAGCGTTGTCTTTCCTATTCCAAGAAGCCGTGCTGCATCAAGCTTGCGTCCTTCTGTTGACCGGAGAGCTTCAATAATCGCCTCTTTTTCGAGCTCATCGAGCGGTTTTAACAGGGAAGTACTGCTCTCAAAGTTTTCAGCAGGATACCTGAGCTCATGCGGCAGATCGTAGGGCCGTATATATTCACTCGTACCGAGTGCAATCGCCTGCTGTATCGCATTCTCAAGCTCGCGAATGTTGCCTCGCCATGAATGGGAAAGCAGTATCTGAAGCGCCTTCTGGGATATACCGAGCACGCTCCGCCTTTCCGTATTGTACTTTTTAATAAAGTGATCGACAAGAAGCGGAATATCTTCAATCCGTTCGCGGAGCGGAGGAACGGTAATCGGAATCACATGCAGGCGATAGAAAAGATCCTCACGAAACATTCCATCCCTGACTGCGCTCTTGAGCTCTCTGTTTGTTGCGGTTACAATTCTCGCTTCAACCCTCTCGATTTCTGAGCTGCCGACGGGCCGGATTTCACGTTCCTGAATTGCCCTGAGCAGTTTCGCCTGCACCTGCATTGGTATTTCAGTAATTTCGTCAAGAAACACGGTGCCTTTTCCTGCAAGTTTCAAAAGCCCAACCTTTTCATACTGCGCATCCGTGAACGCGCCTTTTACATGCCCGAAAAGCTCACTCTCGACAATACTGATCCCCAGCACACTGCATTCAATCGGGATAAAGGGTTCGGCCGCCCGTTCTCCGTAGAAATGAATGGCCTTTGCAACGAGCTCCTTTCCAACCCCGCTCTCACCCATAATGAGGACTGTGTTATCCGAGCGGCACATAGCCTCGATTCTCTCATATACCGGCTGCATTGCCTGTGACATTCCGACAATACCAAAGCGACCGGTGCCGTCTTCAGAGTCTGTCAATCGTCTGGAAGTAGGCCATTGCTCAAGTGCCTTTTTTATGGTGCTTCTCAATTCAGCGACTGAAGCCGGTTTTGTAATATAATCCACCGCACCCAGTTTCATGGCCTCAACAGCGCTTTCTATAGAGCCGTATCCCGTAATGATTATAAACGAGGTTCCCGGGGCTATTTCACGGGAGTGAAAGAGAAGGTCAAGCCCTCCCATCTTTGGCATTTTCAGATCGACAATTGCAAGGGTAAAACGCCTTTTCTTTAATAAACCGAGTCCCTCCTTACCGTTGACGGCAACTTCCGTCATAAAGCCCATATCAAGACATATTTCTTCACAAACACCCCTGAAGGTTTCGTCATCATCGGCAATCAGAATCGTCTGCTCACCATTCATCGTCCAATCCTGAGATCAAAATACAAGAAAATCAAACTTTCATGTTCTACTACCATTTTATACTCTCTCTTACTATATTTAAACATACAATCTCGTACCTATGGTTTAATCCATTAAAGTTCTGGTTTTTTGTACCAAGGGCACAGGTACCAGCATTTTTATGCTCAACTGACTTATTATGTTACAATTGCTTGTCATTACATTCTATAGGTAAAAACCATTAGGCAAGTGCACCATTAGGCATTTATCGATTTGAACCTTTTACGTTTGGAAGTTCACTTGCCTATTTTTCTGATAAGTTTTCATGTATTATACAATACCATTTACAGGGACGATAATTCAATGAAAAGTTTTAGAAACCTTGCCATCTTCATAATTCTTTCTGGTACTTTTGTATACACCGGCCAGCTCGCCCTTTCCTCGTCTGAAGAAAAAAGTACCCCTGAGTCGCCTAAAGGGACTCCCCGCTACGGAGGGATATACCACCGCGGCCTCCAGCACGATCCCGCAATTCTCGACCCGGCAAAAATTACAGACAATTATGAAATTATCGTTACCCAGCAAATATTCGAAGGGCTTGTCCAGTACAGCGACAACCTTATGATCATTCCCTGTCTTGCCGAGTCGTGGGAGAGCTCACGCGATAACCTGACATGGAAGTTTCACCTCAAGAGCGATGCATCGTTTCATAACGGAAGGGCGGTAAACGCGGATGATGTGGTCTATTCCTTTGAACGCCTGCTTGATCCCAGTACGAAATCCGTTGTTGCTAACCTCATGTTGCGTATCAAGGGTGCGCAGGAGTTTAGAGATGGGAAATCAAACAGCGTTGAAGGCCTGCAAGCCACAGGCAAACGTACCGTTGAAATACAGCTTGCCGAGGCCTTTCCACCCTTTATTGCCATGCTCGCCATGGTAAATTTCGGCATCGTGCCGAGAGAGGAGGTTGAAAGACCCGGGTTCGATTTCGGACATAATCCGATAGGAACCGGCCCCTATAAGTTCGAGCGCTGGGAAAGAAACAGAGAAATTGTTCTAACCGCCAATGAAAGGTATCATGAGGGCAGGCCCTACCTAGACGGCATAATATTTCGAATATACCCGGGCATGTCCACTGAAAACATGTTTTCCGAGTTCGAGAAGGGAAACCTTGAAGACTCTCTCTTTCCGGCGGGTGAAAGGGACCGCATGCTCTCGCAAAACACCTATCAGGTCGTGAGAAGGCCGTCACTTTCCGAACGCTTCCTCGTTATGAACAACAGGGTGAAACCGTTTACCGATAAACGGGTTCGGCAGGCAATCAACTATGCAATCGACAAGGATGCCATCAGCCTGGAAGCAGGCAAGGGAATGTTGATACCGTCAACAGGCCTCTTTCCCGAAGGAATGGCGGGATATGTCCCTGAAAACATCAACTATCCGTACGCACCGGATAAAGCCCGAGGGCTTCTTGCACAGGCCGGTTATCCCGGCGGCAGGGGGCTTCCCGTCATTCAATTCTGGTCGAGCGTAAAATCAAAGGGTCTGTTGATCGAAGACCAAGAAATCAAACGGTATCTTTCGGAAATAGGCGTCAGTATTGAGTTCAACTACCTGACTGACTGGCCTGCATTCAAGAAAATGTTGGAGGAAGGGGAAGCGCCCATGTTTAAATATAGCTGGGAGGCCGATGTTCCCGATCCCGACAATATTATAAGCTCCCTCTTCTATTCCAAAAGCCCCACAAACAGGGCGTTCTACCGGAACCCGGTTGTTGATGCTATGATCGAGAAGGCGCAGAGAGAGTCCGATTATACTAAAAGAATAGCCATGTATACCGAGCTGCAGAAGATAATTATGGAAGATGCCCCGGTCATCGTTTTGAATACTCTCGCGTATGAGCGCGTGTTCCAGCCGTATGTTCGTAATTTTAAAACAAAAGCAATCGGCGACCACAGCTTCTCCCTGAAAAGGGTGTGGCTGGACAGAGAAGTAACCGAATAGAGCGCCTTAGAAATTCTAAATCCGCACAAATATAAGCTTTCAAACCTACCACATTTATTTGCTGTTTTTTATCACTTCCTATATAATAAAATGAATATTACAGATAATTCCGGAATGGACCAAGGAGCGGTTAAATGCATACAAGGCCCTCTTCAAAAAAACCGGGTTTCAAATGGCCCCGCAGCGGGCTTATGAGAAGGTTTTTCCTGTACATGTTTCTCCTCGTAGCTATCAGCATGGCAGGTGTATTCATCGTCGTCGAGAAGAACAGCAGGCAGGCTATTCTGCTCGAGGGGGAAAAACGATCGATATCCAACACAAAATACCTCGCCGCTCTCTCAACCGCGCCGCTATTGATGTACGACTATATAAAATTAGAGCAGAATGTGGATGAAGTGTCCCAGGAATCGGATGTTGTCTATGCGATAATCTTTGACAGAAACGGAAACATCGCGGCTCACAGCAGCAGGGAAGACCTGATTGGTAAAAAACTGCACGACCCCTTGAGCACCGCTGCCCTGACAAGCGAAACACAGCTCATTCAAAGCTACAGAGACCCTCAAAACGGCACGGAAATGTGGGACATAGCATATCCGATTTATATCGACCAGAACCAGAGATGGGGCACCGTGCGAATCGGTTTTTCAAAAAAAAGCCTTATGGAGGAAATCAAAAAAAACAGGAGCAACCTCATCATCATCTCTCTTGCTTCCCTCTTGCTCGCAGGTGCCGCATCCTCGCTCCTCGCGGGACGGATTTCTGGACCGATCAGTGAGCTTTCTGAAGGAGCGCTCTCCATTTCGAGGGGTAATCTGAATCAAACGATTTCAATCCGAACGGGTGATGAAATCGAAGAGCTCTCAAACATCTTCAACCGCATGACGAAAGAGCTGGCAAAAAACCGGGATCAACAGAGAAAGCTGATAGGGCAACTTTCCCAGAAAAATGTGCTTTTAAAAAAAGAAATTGAAGCAAGAGAACAGCTTGAAAGCGAGCTGATTAAAATCGAACGGCTCAGGGCGCTCGGTGAGATGTCCGGGGGCGTCGCCCATGATTTCAATAACATACTCGGCGCAATATTAGGCAGGGCGCAACTACTGCTCGAAAAGGTCGATACCCCTTCTATTAAAAAGGGAATAGAAATAATAGAAAAAGCCGCATTGGACGGCGCGGAAACGGTACGGAGGATACAGGAATTTACACGGGTTCGCGCTGACAGCAGCTCATTCAAAACCACCGACATAAACCAGGTTATAAGGGATGCTATTGAGTTTACCAGGACTCGCTGGAAAAACGAGGCCGAGGCTATGGGCAGGCCGATCACTATCGCCAATGATTTTAATGACATTCCTCCCGTGCTCGGAGACCCGTCAGGACTGCGGGAGGTATTTACCAATCTGATTATAAACGCGGTCGATGCCATGCCGGAGGGAGGCAGGATTAGTATTAAAACGGAAAAACAGGCTGAAAATATCATGATTACCATTTCGGATACAGGAAAGGGGATGAGCAGGGAAACAAAGCAGCGGATTTTCGAACCATTCTTCACAACAAAGGGAACAAGGGGCAGCGGCCTAGGACTTTCGATCTGTTACGGTATAATAACCAGACATAAAGGAGAAATTGTAATTGACAGTAGCGAGGGAAACGGTTCCACCTTCACCATTACCCTGCCCTTTGTCAGAGCTGCCGAAGAGGAAAAAGAATCACCGCAGGCAACCACCCCCGTCACACCGGCAGAGGCTCTCGTCATTGACGACGAAAAAATAATGCGCACACTGCTTTCCGACATTCTTAAAAATTCCGGCTGTAGTGTTGACACTGCAGAGAGGGGGGACGACGGACTGCGGCTTTTCTCCGCCAAAACCTACGACATTGTATTCAGCGACCTCGGTATGGAGGACATGTCCGGATGGGAGGTCGCAAGGCACATCAAGGACCGGTCGCCCGACACCCCATTCGTGCTGGTAACCGGCTGGGGTAAACAGCTCAGTGATGAAGATATTCACAAGAAGGGCGTTGATTTTGTAATCTCCAAGCCCTTTAAAATTCAGGCGATCAGAGATATTGTAAACAGGGCTATGGCCGGAAAGAAAAAGCAATGGACACAATGAACGAGACATTTTTTTATTCACATTGATACGGTTTTGCCTCATATTTCTTTAAATAGCACCTTAAGCAACATCTATACCGGAAAGCATAAAGCACTGGAAAGGAACAGCCATGCAATTCACTGAAATCTTAAACTCTGAAGAGGTGCGTGACATTCACGAAGCATCAGAAGAAATCCTTCAAACAGTCGGACTGCTTGTCAGAAACGAAAAGGCGCGGTCGATTTTCAAAAAGCACGGGTGCACAGTGGACTCTCAAACGAACCGGGTTCGTATACCACGCACCGTTGTCGAAGACTACAGAAAAACTTTCACCCCCACCTTTACATTCAGAGGACGTGATCCGCAGTTTGACAGAACCATCCCGGACGACAGGCCACTCGTAGTAACAGGAAGTTCCGCTCCCAACATCATAGACTCTAAAACCAGCGAGGAGAGGCGTGCCACCTCGAAGGACATTGCCGATATCGCATTTCTGATCAACGAGCTCGAAGGGTATGATGTTTTTTCAATTTCAACACTTGCGGACGATGCGCCAGAGGGGCAGTTCAGCCTGTCCCGCTTCTATCCGTCGCTTAAAAACTGCCTGAAGCCTGTTCGGAGCAACACCCCGAACATGCAGGACCTGCATGATGTGCTGGGGCTTGGCGAGCTCATTGCAGGCGGCAGAGATTCGTACCGTGAACGGCCGATCATCAACCATCACTACTGCCCGGTGATATCACCGCTTACCATGGATGTTGAATCGACCGAAGCGGTGATATACCTTACCGAAAACAGGCTTCCGGTGTACGGCACTATCGTCCCGAATGCCGGCGTAACAGCACCGTTCACACTTGCGGGGACCCTGGCACTTGGAAACGCGGAGTTTCTCGCGCTCTCTGTGCTGCAGCAGATGATCCAGCCCGAAACTCCACTGATATACGCGGTTTTGTCTACAGTCGCCGACATGCGTACCGGCGCCTATACGCCCGGGGCAATAGAAACCGGCATGCTCCAGATGGCCCATTCTCAGATGGCGCGTTTCTACAATGTTCCGTCGGGCGGGTATATTGGGCTCACGAATGCCCACATAAACGACGCACAGTCCGGATACGAAACGGGAATGGGCACCACGGCAGCGCTGCTAGCGGGCGCGGATCTCTTCAATATGGGTGGGCTTCTTGGAAGTCTCATGGCCTTTGATTTCTCCAAGGCGGTAATCGATAACGAAATCGCTCTCATGCTCAAACGGCTTGCACGTGGAGTGGAGTTCACCGATGATACACTTGCACTCGGCCTGATAGAAGATATAGGACCCGGTGGCAGCTTCATGGATTCTGACCATACCCTGCAGTATATGAAAAAAACAGCTTTGTTCCCAAAAATAGCGACAAGAGACATGCGCGAAACGTGGATTTCATCCGGTAGAAAGGATGCGGCAGCACGCGCGCTCGAGCTTGCAGAAAGCATTCTCAGCAAGGACAACCCTGCGGTATTTTCCGAAGAGCTTGATCGGAAAATACGCGCACGCTTTAAAGGCCTTGTTGCAGGAGATGCCGGCTGGAAATAAGAGGGTTCGCATCTTCTACTATATTTTTAATCGGGCCATGCAGTGCTTACCATCGGTGAAGTGGTGGTATAAAGAGGTATAACTGAAGATGCCGCTTACAACGTTTAAAGAACTATTGAATGATGCGAAAAGAAGAAAATATGCAGTCGGTTCTTTCAATGCCTGGGATATATACTCGGCAAAAAACATCGTCATGACTGCCGGGATGATGCGTTCTCCTGTCATTATATCTCTCTGGCAGCCGGAGCTTGACTTTGCGGGGGAAAAAGAGCTTTATGAAGTATGTGTTTCCTTCGGGCGGTCAGCGACAGTCCCGGTAGTTATTTTTATCGATCATGCCCAGGAAATAGCAGACATCAAACGCGCAATTGTGCTCGGGGCAACGAGCGTTATGATCGACGGCTCGCGCTTTTCGCTTTCTGAAAATATACGTTTCACACGTCAGGCTGCTGGGATTGCGCATGAAGCCGGAATTTCTATAGAGGGAGAAATAGGCGTTCTCGGAGAAGAGGACGGATCGGAACCCGACGAAAAATACTACACCGACGCGCATGAGGCGGATATTTTTGTCAAAGAGACCGGGGCCGACGCGCTTGCAGTAGCAATCGGCAACGCGCACGGTTTTTATAAAAAGGAGCCGAAACTCGATTTTGAGCGCCTCGAATCAATCCGGGCGGTCGTAGACGTCCCGCTGGTTCTTCACGGCGGCTCCGGGATACAGGATAGTGATCTGCAGAGGGCCATAGGCCTCGGCATTACGAAAGTGAATATCGGGGCGGAAGGTAGAACCGCCTTCATGGCGGGACTGCGTGAATCACTGGCAGAACTTGATAAAAAGGAAAAATTCCCCCATAAAATATTTCCCCGCGCTCTGGAATATCATGCAAATCTTATCCGGGAAAAAATGAGAGTGCTCAACTCCGAGGGAAAAGCATGATACCCGAAATGGGCCAAATAACGGCCACGACATTACTATTCGCATTGAAGATATTGTAAATGATTATGGATTTATCCATTTGAATGCCGTCATCCCATACCTGGGAAAGCTGGTTGAACATTGGATAAAATACAAATTACCGGTATAAAACTTGGAGATCTGATTATTACTGCTGTCAGAGGCTTTTCTCCAGTTTGAATATTTTGTACGGGTTTTGGTAGAAAAGCATCTGGGATATTTCCTTCGCACGGTCGACATCCATAACGCCTTCCTCTACCTTTATGGCAAGGGACCTGCTCACATTCTGCCGGGCCAGAGCCTGATGGCCGTACACGCCGTCGATAAAAAGATAGTCCCCGCCGAATGCGCTTATCTTGTTTACCGGGACAGAATCAATCCACCCTGCCAGGGCGTGAATACTTACTGACGGCGACACAATATGGGCCCAGGCCATGTCGATGAACACATTGGGAAAGTTCTTCGCCAGCACCGATACCACATCCTGAAAGGGGTAGCCCATGTGAAAGATATCGAAATCAACATCCGGATACTCTAAAAACAGGTTCGAAAGAAGCGCGGGATCGCTGTTTTTCAGTATGTTTCCGTTTCCCTCCTGAATCCCGGTATGAAACTGAACCGTGAGGTTGCGCCTGCCTGCGAGGCGCAATATAAAGTGCATCATGTAGTCTTGAAATTTTCTGCCCAGGGGGAACACCTGGGGCAGGTAGTTCCCCATGTGCTTGTACTTGAAAAGCTCGTTGAACTCCTCTTCAGCGTCATTCATGGCGCCCCGTTCATACAGCAGGGGCCTCTGGTAGGCAAGGGCGCTCTTCAGCGCGACCGCCCCGTGCTCAAGCGCATTGTCGAGAAGAGATTCAGCAGCCTCGAGGTAATCCCCGAATCCACATATTGTAAAACCTGCCTGTTCCTCGATCCGTTCAATCTCGTCCCCTGTCTGGGGAAAGATCAGACCATCTATCGGGTACACGTTTCTGAAAAAGTCCTGATCGCATTTCAGATTGCTGTCAAATACTATTTTCTCATTCTCCTTTGGAATATCGTGAAGCAGGCTCACCCGGATCTTCGATTTGTCCTTCAGCACCTTTTTGAAATGCCCCGGTTTAAGAGAATCGAGAAATTTTCCGTTTAACTCCTCGATAGTCTCACGGCATATCATGTCTATCCCGTACAGGCCTTTCACCGATATATCAAGCGCCCGGGCATACCCGGTATACCTCGAAAAATCCCAGTACGGCTCGGCAATGTCCCACCGCTCACTCAGGGACAGGTCGGGATTTATCACCTTTTCGAAGTCTGAAGCGGAAAGGCCTGCCGAAATCAGGTCGCAGTTGAAATAGTGGGTCAAATACTCTTTCAAAATATCCGTGTTTTTCTCTCTCATATTCTCAAAAGCTGGCAGGTGCTCATGGGTGTCGATTATCTCGAGACCCTGCACGTATTCATATATCTCTTCAAATACTTTACTCATCGGTTCTCCCCCATAATAAAATCATGATTATATCACATACTGACATGCCCCGGGAAGATGTCAATAAATGGAAAAACTTCATCCTGATTGCAGTTTGATTACAGCTTCAATTTAAAAAAAGTTGTTCTGTTGCTATATATAGGAATTATACTATTTTAAGGAAGAAAGGGCTATCCTGATTTCCACAGGTTTCCCTGTTTAAAACTGACTTCTCTTTTCCTGTATTTTTACCTGCAGATTATCTATGGTAACTGCAAAGATGATTACAACCCCATGACCAAATGTACATCATCCCCAGGGTTGCAATAAATGGTGCTACATTAAATTTTGTAATGAAGAATCCGTTGACATACCCAACTACAGTGCCAAGCAACAGAACGATAACTATGATGACCCCCACTCTAAAGTAGATGGTGATATTAAGAGCGTGAATCGTAATTCCTCTATTGATGAAAAAACTGGCGGCCATCATGGTTAGCCCCACCAATGAACCAACAGAGAGATCAATACCGGCAGTGAGAATCACGAACGTCGCCCGATGGCAATAATCACCATAATAGTGACATGTTTTGCCATGAGGAGAAGGTTTTCTCCGGAAAGATAATTTGGAGCTATAATACTAAAAAGAATTAATACAGCAAATAGTGCAATAAATGTCCTCATCCTTGTGACAATATCAATAAATTTTATCCGTTCCTTTTTTACAGGGTCACTTGCATTAGCTTCCATTACCATTAGATTCTCCCCTCTCACCAGAGGATTTTTTAATCAAGAATTTGCAAGAGCGGAGAAGAAAAAACTTCTAACAAAAATTGAAAAATCAGGTTTTAATACTGTAGTTCTGCCTGACGGCGCAACATCAAGTGGCGCAATCGAAACTGTTAAAGATGCTCAGAAATGCGTGCGGCTTTTTAACGAACACCGTTATGAGATCGACGGTATTATCGTATCACTTCCCAACTTTGGGGATGAGATCAGCATCGCTGTTACACTGAGCGAATCAAAACTCGACGCTCCTGTACTTGTCCACGCAACAGATGATGATACTGACATGGTGGATTTGCTTCATCGGCGAGATGCCTTCTGCGGAAAGGTGTCAGTATGCAACAATCTCCATCAATACGGAATACCCTTTACCGACACGGAGATGACCGCAACAAGTGTGCAGTTACTCACTGCAGCAATTATCCAAAAAGTTTTATGAATAATGATATTGAAATCTCCAATCTGGATATTCTGGGCGCCTCCCTTGGATACGACCGTTCCTTTGGAGCAATCAAGGGAAAGATAGCAACTGGGCCTTTTACCTTCTTTCGAATGGATACTGATGATACTGCGGGGAAAATCCGTGCTACAATAAGCAACACTATTTCGTTAGAAAGGAGGGTGTCATGGATTTAGTATGGGGATCAGTTATCTGTGGAATTCTTGGATTTGGTACAGTGGTTTATTTTGTCCGTTATGTTCTCAGACAATCTTCAGGTACAGAGAAAATTAGGGAAATTACAAGCGCTATTCAGGAAGGAGCCCTGGCATTTATTAAAAGAGAATATCGAACAGAAATCATTGTAATCGTCGTTATCGCAATCATCCTGAGTCTCATTCCTGCACTGGGCTGGAAAACGAGCATCGCCTTTATCTTTGGCGCTCTCTGTTCGATGGGCGCTGGATATGCTGGCATGAATATGGCTATCAGGTCTAATGGGAGAACCACCACTGCAGCAGAAAAAAGTTTAAATCAAGGATTGCGTGTTTCTTTTCGCAGTGGAGCGGTGATGGGTTTAACGGTAGCCAGCATAGGTGCCATCGGGTTATCTATCCTGTATTTTGCCTGGCGCAAGGATCCCAATTTCCTTGCTATAATTCCAGCGTATGGAACCGGAGCTTCATTAGTTGCTCTCTTTGCACGAGTAGGGGGTGGCATTTTCACCAAAGGGGCTGATGCTGGTTCTGATCTAGTGGGTAAGGTAGAAGCAGGGATACCCGAAGATGACCCAAGAAATGCTGCCGTGATTGCTGATTTTGTGGGTGATAATGTGGGAGATGTATGTGGCATGGGCTCTGACCTTTTCGAGTCTTATGTCGAAACCGTTGTTGCGGCCATGACCCTGGGTATTGTAGGTGTTGTTGTAGCACCGGATGCAATAGCCCCATGGATAATAAAGTTGTTTCCTTCCAGGGCTCCCGATGCTGCCTTGCAAGCTTCCTGGTGGCTTCCGATGTTAATCATGTCAGGAGGCATTGTGGCGTCCGTTATCGGCTGTTTTCTTGTCAGAGTAACAGAGAAGGAAGAGATGAGAGCTCTTTTAGGAGCCTTGCGCCGCGGCACCCTTGGTGCTTCCATATTGAACGCGATCTTAAGCTTTTTAATAATCCGTTTGTTAAATGGCCACATTGGTCTATTCTGGTCAGTCCTTACAGGTTTAGTAGCGGGTGTGCTTATGGGAGAAAGCACCAATTACTACACTTCTTATGCATTTAGACCCACCAAGGAGATATCACAGGCCTCCACAATTGGAGGTGGCGTTACTATTGTTCATGGTTTTGCCACTGGACTGCTAAGTAGCGGACCACCCGTTCTTATGGTATCAATTACAACAATGATCGCTTTCTATTGGGTATCATCCTTGGCAAATATTCCCTCGGCGGTTTTCTTATCAGTTCCCTCGCTACTGGGTTTATTCTTGCCACCACCCTGAATAATGCGGGTGGGGCCTGGGATAATGCTAAGAAGTGGATTGAGGCAGGCCATTTCGGTGGAAAGGGATCAGAGGCTCATAAGGCTGCAGTCATAGTGGATACGACTGGTGATCCGATGAAGGATACTGCAGGGCCATCACTTAATATCATGTTGAAATTAATGTCAGTAATCTCGCTATTGTTAGCCCCGGTGCTTACCCATTTCTCTGGCATATTCTAAAAGCGAATTCCCCTCTTCCCCACTTCGTTAAAGGAGGGTGTGGGAGATTACTTGTTATTTTCAATCTCCATGAAAATCTTTCAGTGATGATAGATTCGAACCCCTCCTGTTTCCTTGGAGACAACAATTGCGAGGGGTTCTTTTAGGTTCATTATCTTAGGCCAATGCCAGAGGTTCTCTCCATTTTATTTTCATGTAAATCCTTACTATTAGAACAGGTTTATTGACTTTCTTTGTATTTTTCTTGACAGAAAGAAATAATCAGCCTTATCCTTGGTGAAGATGAGAGCGAATAGGGGAAAAACGTAATTGGCTCAATAAATGCGCATTTCTATGTGCTATCTCTGGTATTTCAATTATGGTTTTATCCATATAAAAAACCGGCATTTTGTACCAGCGCACTCCGGTTTTTTTTAAAACCGGTTTTTACAAAAAACAATGGTCTTTTAGTTTTCCATGGCCTTTTACGATTGAAAGTGCACTTGCCTAAAATTTTTGCTTTCAATTAGTTTTCTTTTAATGTCGTTCATAATGTTCAAATTGTAAAATATAGTTCCATTGATGCTTGATGAATGAAGCAATCGCGGTGCTATGATAGAGAATATGTCCGAAACCGTAATACAAGTCACCAATCTTATACGGGATTACGACAAATTTCGTGCGGTGGACGATATAACCTTTTCTGTATCCAAAGGTGAGATATTCGGTTTTCTCGGTCCTAATGGCGCTGGTAAGACTACCACCATCAAGGTCCTGTGCACCCTGCTTGCTCCCACCTTCGGTAGTACCTCGGTTGCGGGCTATGATTGTGTCCGTGAGCCCGACCGTGTCCGCAGTCACATAGGCATAATCTTCCAGGATCCAAGCCTGGATGACCGCCTCACCGCCGAGGAGAACCTCTACTTCCATTCGCTCCTCTACCACATTCCATCTGCTATCCGTAAGGAACGCATGGAGGCCGTTTTAAAGATGGTTGAGCTTTTCGATCGTCGTAAATCGCTCGTGCGGGAGTTTTCCGGCGGTATGAAACGCCGCCTGGAGATTGCACGGGGCCTTATGCACAAACCTGCAGTGCTTTTCCTGGATGAACCAACGCTTGGGCTCGACCCACAGACTCGACACCACATCTGGCAGTATCTTTTAGACTTGAGGGAACATACCGATCTCACAATCTTTTTAACCACGCACTACATGGATGAGGCGGAACATTGCGACCGCATCGCCATCATTGACCACGGTAAAATAATTGCCATGGATATACTGGAAAAGCTTAAGAATAGTGTTAGCGGGGATGTCATCAACCTTGCCACCAATGATGATGCTTTAGCGGTGCAGGAGTTGGCAACAATATTTAGCGTACAGGCAAAAAAGGGCAAGAATAACGTCATATATTTTACTGCCCCAGATGGTGAATCCCTCATCCCTGATATTATCCGCCGTCTTACCCCCAGAATCATTTCTGTTTCCCTAAAAAAGCCCAGTCTGGATGATGTTTTTTTAACTCTTACCGGCAGACAAATTCGCGAGGAAGCCGCTAATAGTGAAGATCTGTTGCGCAGCTTTGTCCGAAGAAGAAGGAGTCTTTAATGAAGTTACGAGTAATATATGCTGTGGCTCTGCGTGATATAATCCGTTTTTATAGAGAGCGGACGCAGCTAATAGGCAGCCTCACCCGCAGTGTGTTGTGGCTCTTCATCATGGGGCTGGGGCTCCGTGGTTCAGTCAATGTTGGCGGAGATATTTCTTATACGCACTACATATTCCCTGGTATCATAGGCATGACAGTAATGTTCGCGGCGGTGCAGCAGGCAATCAGCATAGTATGGGACCGGGAGTTTGGCTTTCTGAAGGAGATTTTAGCGGCACCCGTTAGCCGTACTGCTATTGCTATGGGAAAAGCCCTGAGCGGAGGGTTCATCAGCTTCATGCAGGGGTGTTTAGTGGCGGTGCTTGGACTTTTCCTCGGGATACGCTTTGATTTTACAGGCGTGCTGGAGATGCTCCTCCTGATGGCGTTAGCAGGGGTAGCGCTGGCTTCGCTGGGGATAGTTGTGGCAAGCCGCATTACCAGTTTTCAGGGCTTTGGCACTATCATGAACTTCTTTTTGATGCCCATGTTCTTTTTAAGTGGTGCGATGTATCCGGTGAACAAGCTGCCCGGGTGGCTCTATGCCATTGTGCGGGTAAATCCACTTTCCTACATGGTGGATGGGATACGCGGCGCTGTGCTGGGAGACCAGTGGGCTAACTTTGGGCTGTTGTTTGACGCTATTTTCCTTCTGGGCTTTTTTGTCCTGATGATTGTATGGGCAACATTTTCCTTCCGTATAGAAGGAAGACGATAACCTTATAATCTCTACTGCAACAATAAAAAATGTTTTAACACTGCCATCCCAATGTTTGTTTTTCTAAATTGTATAATTCATTTAATATTAATATATTAGAGTGGAAATGGACTGTTATAGATTTGAAATCATGAACAAACATCTATGGGTATATGACAAAAGTTATAAAAAACAGACAAATGAACTTTTAATCGTAAAAGATTCAAACCAATCAAGAGCTTTTTATTAAAGGAGGATTATAAAATGTTCAGGAAGAGAATCACGGTATTTAAACTGTTCGGGTTCACCGTAAGGCTCGACCTGAGCTGGTTCTTTATACTCGTGCTTGTCACCTGGTCCCTCGCTGGGACTTTCTTCCCCCAGATTTCTTCCCCCAGAGCTATAAAGGCCATTCTACAATCACCTATCTTCTCATGGGAATCGCCGGTGCGCTCGGGCTTTTTCTTTCAATTGTGATACATGAGCTTTCTCACTCCCTTGTGGCACGACGGTTCGGTGCGCTCGCCCTATTCAACTTCATTCCGGCCTTTCCCCTGGACGGCGGAAGAGTGCTCCGGTCTGCAATATGGAATGCGAAAAAGAATCTCCGGTATGCGACGCGGGTCACCTCATGGATCGGATCCGCGTTTGCCTTCGTACTGATTGCCTGGGGAGTTTTTAACTTTCTGAGAGGGAGTTTCATCGGCGGAATGTGGTGGTTCCTCATCGGTCTCTTTCTCAACAATGCAGCCCGCTCCTCCTACCAGCAACTCATCGTTCGCCAGGCATTGGAAGGCGAGAAGGTACGCAGGTTCATGGAGAAGAACCCCATCAGCGTGAAGGGTGCTCTCACCCTCCAGGAACTGGTCGAGGACTATATCTATCAGTATCACTTCAAGATGTTTCCAGTAGTGGAAAACACGAAAAAAAGAAGGGGGTCATACTCGGTGAGCATACCCCCTTTTTTAAAACGGATACGGTAATCAGTCGAGCCTTGTTACTTTGAAATTATCGATGCTCACCGATACACTGTTCGTTCTGAACGTGAAGTAGTTTCCCGACCGTATCGGACCACCCAGGTCAAAGGGATAGTAGTATCTATCCGGATCGAACGGGTCGTAGAATTTACCCTTTCCGGTTCGTGTATCGATCTCGAGCTTGACGGGTACGGTATAATTGAGGTACTCGGTCTTCAGGTATTCATCTTTAATGAAAAACTTGCCGCCATATTTTAAAATGTCGCCTGAAGGATACAGCCTGTCCCACAGACCCATATCGGTCAGCCCCGTGCTCTCGTATGCCTGAAGAAAAGCACCGGGCGGTCCATAGTGACCTGGATCCCATGTTACCCAGGCCAGTAATGACTGACCGTTCCCCCAGCTCCGTACGGTACTTGGGTTATTTACACAGATATGGATTCCGAATCCTGCGTAATCATCCTGTCCGCCGCCTACATATCTGAGATCGAACTGGTAGAGCATCTTACCATACTGTCTTACCGGTATGGTGATCATCGCCATTGTTTCTTTTGTATCTGTCTGTACAAGCCGTCCGTTCATCACCTTCCAGTTGCCGCTTACCGGCATCCACCGTGAAAGTGAGCTGCTCGAAAATGTCTCATACACCAGATCGGTGTCTGCAAAAGAAACCACTGCCACACAGAAAAAAAGCATAAGCAGTACAACTTTTAAAGCTTTCATAGAACGCCCCCCTTTGCGCATTAGAGATGTATTTTGGAATTTACCCTTCCATTATGCATTTCATTACTCATCTCGTCAAGAATTATTTACATTCTCTACCGAAAAAAATATTTGATGCCGCCTGCCCGCCCCCTCATATCCTTGATTTTATCTCTAACCATTTTATGGTTTTATCCATTAGAATTCTGGCATTTTGTACCAGAATTTCGAATACAAATGACTATATTATACTACATTGCCGTAATATTACATACTTTAGGTAAAAACCATTAGGTAAGTGTCGATTTGAACCTTTTACGTTTGGAAGTTTACTTACCTATGGTTTTATCCATTAAAATTCTGGTTTTTTGTACCAGAATTTTTATGCTCAACTGACTTATTATGTTACAATTACCTATCATTGCATTCTATAGGTAAAAACCATTAGGTAAGTGATAATTTTCAACTTCTAAGATTGACAAGTTTACTTACCTATTTTTTAGAATCAGTAGTAAATAATCTTTTTTAAGGAGATGAACAATGCAGATAGGAATGGTTGGGCTCGGCAAGATGGGAGCGAACATGACAAGACGGCTTATGAAGGGAGGCCATGAGTGTGTGGTATTCGATCTGGACAGAAACAATGTCAAACAACTGGAAAAAGAAGGCGCCTCAGGAAGTTCTTCATTGAGTAATCTCGCACAAAAGCTGCAGCCTCCTCGCACCGTGTGGATAATGGTGCCTGCCGGCAGGCCGACCGAACAGACAATTTCAGATCTGGCCTCTGTCCTTGAAAGCGGAGATACAATCATCGACGGTGGAAACACCTACTATAAAGACGACATCCGCCGGGCTGAAGAGCTCAAAAAAGAGGCTATCGACTATGTTGATGTCGGAACAAGCGGAGGCATATGGGGCCTTGAACAGGGGTACAGCATTATGGTCGGTGGAAAAGAAAGTGTCGTTCAGCGCCTGACGCCTATATTTCAGACGCTTGCACCCGGGCATGATACAGGATGGGGGCATGTCGGCCCGATTGGTTCTGGACATTTTGTAAAGATGGTTCACAACGGCATCGAGTACGGGCTTGCGCAGGCATATGCCGAAGGATTCGAGCTCATGAAGCTCAAAAAGGAATTCGATCTCGATCTACACCAGATAGCCGGCATATGGAGATTCGGCAGTGTTGTGCGTTCCTGGCTGCTAGACCTCATCGAAAAGGCCCTCTCCGAAAATCCCGATCTCGAGGGCATAGCAGCCTTTGTTCCAGATTCCGGGGAAGGACGCTGGACAGTGCTCGAGACGGTCGAAGCTGAATGCGCGGCACCCGTAATAGCGATGTCGCTGTACAGGCGTTTCCAGTCCCGAATGGAAAATCCATTCTCCGATAAACTCCTCTCTGCGATGAGAAACCAGTTCGGCGGACATGAAATGAAAAAGGAGTAACCTTTATGAGCGATTACACGTCTATCGTTATTTTCGGCGCTTCCGGTGACCTTACCCGGCGGAAGCTCATCCCAGCGCTCTACAGTCTCTATGTAAAAGAAAAACTGCCGGACAATATCAATATCATGGGATATGCAAAATCACCGATGAGTGATAAGGAGTTCAGAGATCGTGTCCGTGTGCCTGACAGCCATCAGGTTGGATGCGATAATCCAGAACAATACAGCTGGGAAAATTTTGCAGAACGGTTACACTACTGCGAGGGTAGTTACACCGAAGAATCGGGCTTCAAAAAGCTCAACCGACAGCTTATTGATATTGAAAAAAACAGCGCAAACCGCATGTACTACCTTGCAACACCTCCTCAACTATTCACCTCGATTGCCGGCAACCTCAAAACGGTAAAAATGATGGATGAAGATACCGGATGGCGGCGCCTTGTTATTGAAAAACCCTTTGGTCATGACCTTGAAACCGCGTGCGCTCTCAACGAGACTCTGCACAGGGACATGGATGAACATCAGATATACAGGATCGATCACTATCTGGGAAAGGAAACCGTACAGAATGTGCTCGTTTTCAGGTTCGCGAATACCGTGTTCGAGCCGATCTGGAACAGAAACTACATCGACCATGTGCAGATCACCGTAGCCGAGACCGTCGATGTGGGCCATCGCGCCGGGTACTACGATACCGCCGGCGTGCTTCGCGATATGTTCCAGAACCATATGCTTGAAATGCTCGCGCTCGTTGCAATGGAACCGCCTGCATCCTTTGATGCTGATGCCATACGAAACGAGAAGGTAAAGCTCTTTTCGGCAATCAGGCCGATAGTTCCCAAACTCATAGGAGAGGAAACCATAAGAGCACAGTATACTGGATACAACAAAACGGATGGAGTTAAACAGGGTTCACAAACTGCAACCTATGCGGCGCTCCGACTTTTTGTCGATAACTGGCGCTGGAAAGGCGTCCCCTTTTACCTCAGGTCAGGCAAATCCCTGCAGAAGAAGACCAGTGAAATTACTATCCAGTTTAAAGAGCCCCCCCATGTGATGTTTCCACTGCCTGAGGGTGTACCGATACGGGCTAATACAATATCAATCTGCGTTCAGCCCGATGAGGGGATTCACCTCAGATTTGAAGCCAAGGTCCCGGATACTGCCGCAGATATGCGCACTGTGAATATGGATTTTCGATACGCCGGATCTTTCGGTGCATGCTCTATTCCGGATGCCTATGAGCGCCTGCTTCTCGATGCACTCCTTGGTGATGCGTCTCTCTTTACACGGAGTGACGGTATTGAAAGGGAGTGGCGCTTCATCGACCCCATAATAAAGGCGTGGGAATCTTCATTTGCACCCCCGCTTCAGTACTACAAGAAAGGGAGCTGGGGCCCAAAAGCCGCCGACGAGCTGCTAGAGAGGGATGGGAGAAAATGGTTTGCACTATGCGGGATGCCCGGCTAATTCAGCGTATGCAGGCAAGCGCAAACAGGTAGATCATGAAAACCAGAACGAAGTGGATTGTTATCATCTGTGAGATTCTTCTTATATATTCAACGCTGTACATCGTTCGGTTCATAACAACGTTTCTCAGTGAAAGAGGGTTGCTTTCTCTTACCATATACACCATGACCTCTGTATTCTTTTTACTGGTTGCCCTGTATGTGTTGAGATTAAAGCCGTCCGTTCTCAGCATTCTGCTCCTCATTCCGATTCTCGGCGCATACGGCGCGCTGTTTCTGAAGATGAAGATACTGGTCGAGAGGATTCACCTTCTAGAGTACTGGCTTCTTGGATTTATGCTGACAGGCGCCCTGAACGACAGGTGGAGACCCAGGAGATCGGCAGGCATAGCGCTTGCTGCTGCAGCTACGGCCGGGTATGTCGACGAGGCCATTCAGTACTTTCTTCCAAACAGGGTATACGATTTACGCGATGTGGGGTTCAATGCTCTCGCGGGGTTCGGCGGGATAGTCGTATTTGCGGTTCTTCATTGGGTACAGGGTGCAGAAGGTGTTTAAGCCGATCAGTAGCGTTTCGACTCCCGGTCCTTTCGAAAAACCAATGTTTCCCTCTTGAATCTATCCGCTATTTTTAGAATATCCTCATCATTGTGGTAGAGTAATTTAGCCCTTTCTCACTCTGATCTTCGGCTGGGACAGAATATTCTCAGCCTTTACACTGCTTTTTTACTTGAGATGAAATACTGCAAAATCCCTTATTTCCACATCAGCCTCAGAACCCGGCCCTGTACGAATCGTATCACCCTCACTGACCACAGCCCCTGATTCGACCCTGACGTCATTTACATACACATCGCCTGCTGTAAAACTAATTCTGCCCTCTATGGGCATTTCCCATTCTTTATTCCGAGAAGCTGCAATAAGCCTGAACAGGTGTCTCACAAGCAGAACCGCTGCAGCAGTACCGAAAACCATTCGTATGAACTCTCTCCTCTTCATCTTTTCCATATCCCGACCCCCGGGGTTAGAAAGGATAAAAACCAATATCTATGGCGTTTTTAGAAAGTATCTTTCCCATCTCCTCCTTCAGCATAACAGCGTGGCCTTTTTCCCATTCGGCAAGGGTTTGGAAGAGCATCTTTATCTCACCATCGCTCCCACCGGCTGATTTATCATAGAATTCAGCAAAATCCTTTTCAATGAGGTAGGCCATTCTCATTATCGAATAGTCGCCGAGATCGGAGTCAAGTGCGGTTGAGACTACTTTCTGTTTTGCCATTATTGCATGATACCTGTCCTCCCCTGCGTCCCTGGGCAGCTCTGAAAGCTTCTTTCCCTCTTTCACGTTCTGCATCTGTTTTTTGAGGTACTCTGCATGTCCACGCTCCATCTCGCTGAGAAAGTCGAAAAGCTCCTTCAATACAGGCAGTTTAACCTTTTCACGCTGTTCATTGTAGAACTCCATGCCCTGGAGCTCCATTCTGTGTGCAAGCTGAAGCACATCGTAAACTTTCATTTCCTTCTCCATGTCTGGTATCTTTTCTCAGGACTTTATACGTTATTCTGATGCTTCACATACGAATAATGCTGTTCACCGGCAGCAATACTCGTCAATGGCCTGTGCGCCCCGGTGACCATCGGCTATTGCATGCACCACATCAGGCCCGTGCACAATGTCGCCCCCAGCGAACAGCCAGGGGATATCTGTGCCGCCGTTCTCGTCGGTTACAATTTTTCCTCTGACAAAATCAAGCTTTTCCTCTATATCTTTTCCGAGGTAGCCGTAATCAGGGGCCTGGCCAATGGCCTCAACCACCATATCCGCGGAATAAAACTCCGCATCAGATTCGTCGGTCTGTGGATTGAACCGATTATTTTCATCGAATATAATCACGCACTTTACTGTTGCCAGGCCTTTAACACTGCCGGAATCCTCATGTTCGACCTTTGTCGGGAACCGAGCGTTTTTAATTGTTATTCCTTCCTCCCGGCCCTGGATTATCTCCTCATCGTCCGCAAGCATTTCGCCCTCTTTCTCTAAACAGGTCAGGGTGATTTGCACCTCGCCGTATTTTTTCCGCTGAAGACGAGAAAGAGACCTCGCGATATCGAACGCGACGTTTCCTCCACCTACGATTACTATATTCCTGCCGACAAAAACATCTTCTCCCAGGGCCATTTTCGCAAGAAGGTCGAGCGCCTGAAAGCAGCCTTTGCCGTCAATACCTTCAGTACCGGTCGAACGTGGATTGTCGAAGCCTGTTGCAATGAAAACCGCTTGAGATTCATCCTTCAATTTCTTGAATGGGACGTCAACACCAACCTTCGTTCCGGTGATAATACGAACACCGAGATCCTCAATTATTCCGATGTCGCGATCAAGAGCCTCATCCGGAAGCCTGTACCTGGGTATACCGTAACGCATAATGCCTCCGGCTTTTTCATTGGCCTCGTATACGGTAACCTCGTACCCAAGGAGAATCAGATAATAGGCTGCACTGAGGCCTGACGGTCCGCTTCCAAGGATATTTACCCGCATGCCATTTTCCGGTTTCTTGAACGCCGCCGCAACCTTTTTCATTGATTTGGTATCGAGATTATCGACTGCATACCTCTTGAGCCAGCGTATGGCAACCGGTTCTCCCCTGAGACTGATCGAGCACACCGTTTCACATTTATGCGTGCATACCCTTCCGCATACACTGGAAAGGGGATTGTCCATGTACATCTGTCTGACCGATTCCTCGAGGTTATCGTCCCAGATCGCCCGTATGTACTCGGGTATGTTCATATGCACCGGGCAACTCTCTTTGCAAACCCCGCATTCAACGCATCGTGAAGCCTCTTTGAGCGCCTCCTGACGGGAAAAGCCCTTCACAATTTCAATAAAGCTTTCCCACCTATCTTCCGGTTTGAGTTCATCAATCTCCATCCTCTCGAGATCAAGCCAGGAAAACTCATCCAGAGTTACATACCCCTTGTTATCGGCGTACGCATCTCCCGGTACTAACAGGAAATTCCTTCGTATATCTTCGACTTCCTCATCGGCAAACATGTCAGGCTTTGTCCTGTAGGTTCGAATGTATTCCCTGCTCATGGTCAGTGAGCTCGAAGGGCACATATCGACGCAGAAACCACAGAAACAACACCTTCCATAGTCAATAACGGGACGTTTACCAAGCTTTCCTTCTCCCACGTTCTCGCCTTCGATCATGGTTATGGCGCTAGTCGGACATATATCCTCACACGTCCCGCATCCGATACATTTTTCTATATCGTTTGAGTGCAGCCCCCTGTACCGGGGGGAAGCACCCGGTTTATCAAAAACATCGATCTCCTCTTTGGGAAATCGTATGGTCGTCGGGCTTTTTAAAGCATTTCCCCAGAACTTGAACGGTGAAAACAGGCTTTTCTTCCCCGGGTTCATACATACCTCCTGTAAATTCTTGATAATTGCATCATTCTATCTGTCGAAATCAGGTGGGCATACGCTGAAAGAAGCCATCCAAATGGCGACATCGTCTATCCGCATTCCAGGCAGGTGCTTATGGCAGAGACTCAATCCTGCCGGCAGTGAAGGCCCCCGAACTGAGATACGGTACGGCTTGAGACCACCGTTTGAAACCACGTAGTAGCCGTATTCACCCTTGCTTGATTCAACCCGTGCATAGGTGTCGCCTGCGGGTACCGTGAACTTCAGCGGATTCCCGAGATATACCTTGAATTCTCCACCCGGCATGGCTTCAAGAATTTTCCTGATGAGCTGAATGGCCGCCTCATACTCCTTTCGAACCTGCACAGCCCGTGCAAGGGCATCTCCGCCTTCAGTTGTAATTATCTGAAAGTCGAGAAAAGGGTATGCAGCATACGGGTCGTCTTTTCTTACATCAGCCGTAAACCCCGTTGCGCGAAGGTTTGGCCCGACCAGGCCGTAGGTTACCGCCTCATCTGCGGAAATTTTCCCGATACCCTTGAGCCTCCTGTGCACCACAGGATTTTCAAAAAGAAGACTGTCCCATTCCCGAAGGTTGTACTCCATATCATCGAGCAGGCTTTCAAGTTTTGCCGCGAATCCTTCGGGAAGGTCCCTCCTCACACCGCCCGGCAGATTATATATATGGTAGATACGGGCGCCGGTAAGCCACTCGAAAAAATCGAGCACACGGTCCCTCTCATTCATCATCCGGTACATGACGCCGTACAGCCCCATCATGGCGCCGAGCGCACCCATGCCCATGAGGAGGGATGTCATCCTGCTCATCTCGAGGGTAAGACTTCTCAAGAATTTCGCCCGCACCGGTATCTCGATACCCATAAGCCGTTCAACAGCAGTACAGTAGGCGACCTCATTCGGGTCTGGATCGGGAACACAGATTCTAGGGATGAGGCTGATATTCTGAAACCAGAGGTTCTGTTCCATAAGCTTCTCGAATCCTCTGTGCAGCTGTCCCGCATTCACCCGTACTCGAGTTATGGTGGAGCCTACAACGTCGCACACATATCCGAAGTTTCCATGCATGCCCGGATGGTTGGGGCCGAAGAAAAAATCATAGGTCGCGTATTCGTCGGTTTCGGCTATCTTCGTTACCTCATAAAAATCACTCATACACCAGCCTCCTCAACACCGTCTACAACTCCATACGCCCGCCTGGAATACTCCTCAGTATCGAAGTCCTTCCGGAGGGGCGGCATGTCGCGCCAGTTATGGAGAAAAAGCGGTGAAAGATCGGGATTGCCGGTAAACTCGACACCGAACATCTCGTGTATTTCCCGTTCATACACCTGCGCCTGCGGCCAGATCTCCCCTGTGGTCGGAACTTCCAGAGCATCACGGTGAGCCTGCGCCTTGACCACTGCATGAAGCCTGTGGGTATAGGACCACAGGTTATAGGTTACATCCATGCGGTGCTCATCGATCCAGTCAACGCAGGTAATATTCGATAAATGCTCGAACCCGGATGATTTCAGTATAACGAGTGCACTTACGGCATGTGGGCCATCGGTTATAACCTCCAGTCTGTTGCCGTAACGCTCGTTTACCGTGCTACCCGCAAGCAGTCTGCGCAGTTTTCGTGCCATCTCTTTATTCGTCATTTCACACCTTCCATGACGGAGATTTTCTTCTTTGTCTCCTGGACTTTTCCAACAGAAGCAATACCTGGCCTCAGAACCGGCTCCGTTCTTTCGAGCACCTCAGCCTGGTTTTGCTTGTACCACTCGTAGTTGAGCCGGTACTTTTTATATCCGACCGCCTCGCCTTTTCGTATCATCTCCATCAAGTTTACGAAACCGTCGATAACCGCCTGCGGCCTCGGCATACATCCGCTCAGGCTTAGATCGACAGGAATATACCGATCGAGCTGGTTGATGGTTGCATAGCTCTTCCAGTAGATCCCGCCGTTTACAGGGCATGATCCGAAACCGACAACCCATTTTGGCTCCGGCATCTGTTCGTAGGAGCGCACGATCCGCTTGAGGGTCTTCACCGACACATACCCGGTAACAAGCAGAATATCCGCCTGCCGCGGGGTGGCCATGGGCCCGATGCCGAACCTCTCTATGTCAAATCTGCTCGTCATTGTAGGGGGAAGCTCGACTGCGCCGCACCCGGTGCAGTAGTAAAGCATCCAGAGACTTCGGCTCCTGAAAAAGTTCAGGACGCGCTCGAACTTTCCGTCAAGTATCTCTTCCCTGCTTACCTTCAGCATATCTATTACCTCGTAATAACCTTATTTAAATTGTACCGGACCTCAGGTACATATTAATGACAAGTTGAATAAATGCAAGCCCGCCGGCAGTGAACCACAAAAACTTCGTCGCCTGCTCCACCCGGTACCTGGCGAATATGGCATTGATCGCAAGGGATAGCATATACACTAAAAACTGCTTCAGGATAAAGAAGCCGACCCCGGGACCGCCACCTAAAAAGAGGGTGACGATGAGCCCTGTTTCAACGAAGATACCGACACTATGCTGCAGAAAGGCGAGCCCAAGGAATTTGCCGGAGAGCTCAACCATCGGGCCTGAGGCGATCTCGGAAGGCGCGATCATCGTATCAAAGGGCTTTTCGGCAAGCATGGCCTGAAGCGCGATAATACCCGCAACAAAACCGAACGGCATTGTGATTATATTCCAGCTCAAAAACCCCGCCTGCTGCGCTTGCCCGAGCGAAACCAGGGACGTTGAATTGAAAGCAGCAATCATGCACAGAACAATCGTTGCAAAGGGCACCTCGTAGCCGAGCATCAGGGTAAGCGCCCTGCCGATGCCGATGGATGCGAGCGGGTTGCCGGAGGCCGACACCCCCATTGCCATGCCGAGATATCCGATCGGCATGAGATACAGAATGACGATGATCGGGCCCGTCGATTGAAACGGCAGGTACCGACCGACCGGTAAAAACATGGAAGCGGCAACGAGCCCTGCAAGACCCATAACGGAACCCATATCCATGATCCAGTGATGCGAGATGCTCTTCCTGCTGAAACATTTTATTACGTCTATATAGCTCTGCCATACCGGGGGCCCGTATCTCCGATGAAATCGTGCGGAAAACCGTCTGCCGACACCCATGAAGAGCAAACCTACAGCCATAACAAAAAATGCATGTCCCAGCACCTTGACCACACTCAGTATCATTATGTGATTCCTCTCTGATATTTGTACCCAATAGGGCACAGTACCCAATAGGGCATATTACCCAATAGGGCATATACATAGAGCGCAGAAACTTACCTCCCCAGCACAACAACCAACAAAACGACAACGATCAGCAGCACAAGAGTGCCGAGCTGCGGCGTGTTGAACCACCGTTTTACAGTGCCACTCAGCTTTCCTGTTTCATATCCTATTCGTCTGAAAAGGCTGTCCATCGAAGTTCCTTTCAAAAAGGGCTCAATAGTGACCTCAAGAGGCTCGTAAAAGTGCATCCCGTAGTGATACTTCTCCTCGGTCAGGCCCCACTCTTCAGGCATTTCCCCTGAGGTGTAGGTGTCGAGCTGCTCTACATGCTCCCTCTTCTTGCCGATCAGATACAAAAAACCAACGATGAAAAAAGAACCCATAAAGATCGTTCCGATCGAGGTCAGCCTGATGCTCGTGGTTACCCCCTGAATCGAAAAGAGGTCCTGGCTTATATGAGCAAACCCCATACCCGTAAATATACTGTTTACCGGACTCAGCACAAGACCGGGGAAAAAACCGCCGAGCATAACGGTAAACATCATAATCAGCATTGCAAAGGCCATGGGTGCGGGCGCTTCCTTTATCTTTGCGAATCGATTTGAGAGCTGACCCAGGTATATGGTATGAAGTCCCCTGTACAGATAGAGGAACGAACCAGTCGATGCAAAAAAGGCGGGGATCGCCATGATGAGCATTTTCTTTTCGAACAGGGCCTGATAGATCATCCATTTGGATGCGAAACCGCTCATCGGCGGTATGCCTGCAGCAGCGATGATACATATGAGAAAGGTAAAGAAGGAAAGCGGCATACGGTACGCCATTCCACCCAATTTGTGCATTTCCCGCTCTCCGGTTCTGTATTTGACCGAAGCAAGCGACAGGAATATGCCCCCTTTGAATACCATGTGATTGAATGTATGAAAGAGCGCCGCTGCAATGCCCAGAGACGAGTTCATGGAAAGCGCCGCAATGATCAGGCCGATGTTCGAAACCGTCGAGTATGCCATGAGCTTTTTCATGTCATCCTGCTTGATTGCGTACAGTGTTCCGAGAACTGCTGTAATAACGCCGAACCAGCCGAGCACTGCAAGGTACAGCGGCACACCATGGACTGCAGGGCCGACATACCCCGCCCTGTAAATTGGAAGCACAACCGCAATCAGACCGAATACCCCGTACTTGATCATGACACCTGAGAGAAACGAGGAAAAATCATCCGGCGCTTCAGCGTGCGCCAGTGACGGCCACATGTAAAAGGGAAATACGGCCGATTTGGCAAAGAAAGCAACGGTAAAAAATAGTGTACTCAAAACGACCAGGCTGTTTCTCGTACCCCACAGCCCTGAAAAGTAGCGCACGGAATCTGCAATGGCCATACTCCCGCTGCCGCTTACACCAATAAAAATTCCGGCAAGCATCGCCGACGAACCGATGAGCGACAGGATATAGTAGTACAGAGCCGCTTTCCGGGAATCTTCCCTTCCGTGAGCGATTATGAGAAATGACGTCCATCCCATCACCTCCCATGAGATGAGAAAGCTCAACCAGTCACCGGCAAAGAATATCCCGGCATTGGCGCCCATAAGTATGGTCCACAGAGGAGCCACTCCGGTGGCGTGGTCTCTGTCGTTGAACGCAAGAGAAAAAATAGAAATAATCAGGGTGACAATTGTCGAACCTGCAAAAAAGATGAATCCAAGGCCCGTAAACTGGAAAAACAGAGCGCTCTGCCCGAGGCCGGGAATTGGAGACAGGGCAAACGGAAATTTCTGCGAAATACCGGAGCCGAAATTCCCGCTTCTGAACAGAGAATATGCGGCAAAGAGCTGAAACAGCGTGCTCAGAAAGAAGAAGGCCCACTGGAGCCGCTTCCACCTCTTGAGAATTATCAGAGAAAAAATACCGACAGCGTACGGGAAGACAACGGCGCCAAACATACCTGTATTTAAGATACCCGGACACAACTTCATCATAGGGCTCCTCCGGCTGCTGAAAGGGTAACGAGCACATTATTGATATAATCCGCCGTGTTGATGAGGTCCGCCGCAGCCCGGCTCAGATACCCTTCGATGAGACCCGGACGCAAACCGAAAAACACGACAACAAGCGCGAGAATCAGGGCGGGTGCCGCTGTGCTCAGGCTTATTTTCAGACGGCGGCTGCGCCCGGGTATATCTTCCGAAGGCGGCGCTTCAAAAAACACATGCCCAATTCGCATAAAATATGTACCCTCCAGTATAACAGAGAAGAGAATCACGGCAGCACCGATCAGAGGAAAAGTCTGTTGCCCTGCTGCCGAAAGGGAGCCCTGCCCGCTGAACAGGTCTTTCAACAGAATCATCTTCCCCCAGAAGCCGGCAAACAGCGGCATACCCATGAGTGAGAGCGCCCCCACTACGAACAGCGCTCCGGTCAGCGGGTACCGCCGCGCAATGCCGCGCATCTCCCGCCACCGCGCTTTGCCGGAGGTTTTAATATAAAACCCCGCTGTCATAAGCATGAGCGGCTTCACAACAGAGTGGTTTAACAGAATAAAAAGCCCGGCTGTCAATGCTACACTCCCCCCGATACTGAAGGTGAGAACAACGATTCCCATATGGCTGACGGAAGAAAATGCAAGGACCTTTTTAAAATCCTCCTCCTTCAACGCAGCAAGCTCGCCGATCACAATGCTCGCCGCAGCAATAATAAAGACCACGGCAGTCAGCCGGCTTCGGGCAAACCGAAAGGTATCCGACCCGGCCATCATGGTAAGAAAAACCCTTCCGAAGGAAACCACCCCTGCAATGCCGCCGATGCCTGCGACCCCTGCTGCAATGGATGAAGGCGCTCCCTTGTACAGATCCGGCACCCATGTATTGAACGGAAAAAGCTCTGCTTCAAAAAAGAAAATCCCGAGCATGCCGATTCCGAGAAGAAACGCGAGAGAGCCGTTCAGCTCGCTGCTTCGGGCTATGTGGGCTATGTTGAGTGTTCCGAGGCTCGAATAGAGTAACGCGATACCGGCAAGCATAATCATCGATACCAGAGCTGCAGGAACAAAATATTTCAGTGCACCACGTGTTCCAGAACCCGGACTCACGGATGCCGAGAGACCGAGCAGGGCGATTGTGCCTATCTCGATAAAGATAAAAAGGTTGAAAAGGTCACCGGTCATTGTCATGCCGAGGGAGGCGAATACAAAAAGTGCGAAGAGCATATGGTAGTATGCTGGCCGGTTGTTTTGAAGATCGTATATATGAATGAGAAATGCGATAAAGTATATGAGAATCCCGAAACCGAATGCCGCCGGGCCCAGATAGAGGTTTATTCCGTACGGAGGTTTCCAGCCTCCGATGATTACAGAATACGCGTTGAATCCGGAAACAGTAAAGAAGTAAATCCCCCCGGCTGCCCCTGCAGCATAAACCACTATATTCAGATATTTACC
>Ga0315555_1000218_pt1 | contig 38296 bp, 33 predicted proteins | sample SalMarSW160380MG_FD_202113 | JGI IMG/M metagenome (GOLD analysis project Ga0315555, IMG submission 202113) | Salt marsh sediment microbial communities from the Plum Island Ecosystem LTER, Massachusetts, United States - Salt Marsh Sediment SW1603-80 ... | reverse complement strand
CTCAGGGGCTTATACCGGTCCGGGGACTTGTCCCTGATTAGGGACCCGTCCCGAGGCCTGTTCCGGTTCGGAGGCCTGTCCCAGTTTTGGGCCTGGCTTGTATGCAACCGCATATCAGGTTTTTTCTCTCTGGAGCTCAGTTCTGCGGCACATTTTTCAAGGGTCTGGTGCACAATGCCGGTGATTTGAAGGCCCGATTCAGTGACATTCACAACCCTTGACTCATACACAGCCCTTGATTCCAGCCATTTCAGGTAGTTTAAAAATATAAAATCTGATACGACCATCCTCCCGTCCTTACCCGGTACCTGATGTATCTTCCTCCCTCTTATCGAGCCTGTTATCAGGGTCTGAAGCGGAGCAAACCTGCTGCTCGTCCGATACAGCTCGTTGTAGAAGGGTGAGGATGAGACGTGCGTTTGATATCCCGTGTATGAAAGGTCAAGACCCGTAACGTAGACCGGAGCTGTACCGAGGTAGAGGGCAAGTTCCAGAGCGGTCGTGGTAACCGAGCCTCCGCACTCGAGAGAATCGATGTCATGGAAATATGTATGCAGGAGCAAAGACAGAGAGTGTGTTTCCAGCGGGATGTTCCCGTTGAAACCGTCGTAGTCGGAGTCGGGAGAGTAGGAGGTTTCACTGAAATAGATGTCGCCTTTCCAGTTTTTAAGAATCTGCGGGCAGACCACGATATCAGTAACGAGAACCGAGCGCCGGTATACCGTTTCGGCGGTATGTACATCCGAAAAGAGGGAGAAGAAGTCGCAGGTATTAAAGTACTGGGCGTCGAGACTGACGATAAAATCGGGAATAATGCCGCACATTACAAGCGGCCCGACCGCCGTGTCGACCGCAATGATATGAACAGTCGGAGCTATACGTGCAATGAGGGGAAGCTGGTTTTTAAGAGAGGGCCCAGCCCCAATCACGAGCACAGGGCTTTTTGCGAGGGTACCCTTCAGGGCTGCGATAGATCTCCTTCCTGAAAGGAGGGGAATATTACTGATGAAATTTTTAAGCCACAGACTTTCGAAGGCAAACCGTGTGAGCATATCGGAGAGCCTGGCGGACATGAGTGCGGCAAATGTTGATTGTATCTTCGTATAGTACTGGCTGAACAGCTCAAATGCCCCGCGGAGCCTGATAACGCGGTGTCCTCTAAATGAAACAGGGCTGAGAGACTCAAAGTAATCGATAATAGAGGAGGGGGTTTCAGCGATGAAAAGTTTTACACCCTGCAGGAAAGAGATGTCCCGATTTTGCACAAGAATTGTGAATGCTTCTGCGCTTTTCTCGACCACCACCACCCGTGCCCCGGCTGTATTATACAGCTTCATAAACTTCTCGACATGGTAGCCCATTCCCAGACCGAGGAAAAGGATGAGGGTGCCTTCCTGTACGATAATATTCTGAACAGATCTCAGAGCCTCACGCTCAGGATCGGCTTTTGAATGAAATGCACGTTTCCCGTGTACTATGTTTGGTGGCGAACCCTGCACGAAGGTGTATGGCGCAAGTGTGTCAGGAGAAAGAAGTTTTTTCAGCAGATGGGAAAAGTGCGCGGTGAGAAATTCGATATTTTTATCGAACGGTGATTCCATAGACGAATTACAGCGAGGTCATCATCTGATCCCTGTTCCTTTGATAAGTTTACATGCCAGTAGAATTTACCCGCTGAATGAGCCTGATCAGCTTTTTTTGGCAAAAACTCTGTTAAAGTTATCGACGATTTTCGAGTTACGCAGAGCGCTCTGATACCAGTCATTGAAGAGGTAGTTTTGTTTAAGGTTGGTGTAGACCTGATACACGTAATCTTTAGCCTTTTCGAATTCTGCCTGATCAAATTTCTTTTCACCGACAACCTTGAAGATGATTTCACCTTTTGGGGATGTGAGAGGGCCGCCAACCTGATCGATATTTGTCGAAAAGACAATCTCAGGAAGATTTTCAATGCCCATGAGATCATAGAGCGGCAGTGTTCGACCTTCATTCAGGATATACTGGCCTTCAAGGGATATATAGTCCGTTTTTTCCACTTTGGAACCGGCGTTCTTTACAATATTCTCAAAAGACTCCGGTTCTTTGGTAGCTTTTTCAAGGATGTTCTTTCCCTTTTCAGCTGTCGCCCGTTCGACTTCGTCGCGGTTGGCATTTACGTATTCCTGCTTCACCCTGTTTATCGCTTTGTCATAACCAAGTTTCTGCACATCATCGAGAGCTTTAATAATATGATAACCGAACACTGTTTTTACCGGGGTGCTGATCTGTCCTTTCTTGAGCTTGAACGAGGCTTCTGCGAACTCGGGAACCATATCCTTTCTATAAAACCAGCCGAGGTCCCCTCCCTTTTCTGCAGTCGGATCTTCCGATTTCTCTTTCGCTATTTCCTCGAACCGGGAGGGGTCTTTCATAACTTCTTCATAGACATCGTTGGCCTTTTTTCCGTCGCCCTTTATTAATATATGCGCGACATGAGCCCTTTCGAACAGTTTCGGGTTTTCCTCATAGAATGTTTTAAGCCGGTCTTCAGGCACATCATCGTATCTCAGGAATACGTATGCAATCTTTTTTCCGTATGCGTAGAGTTGATAGAACGAACGAATCTCGAGGTCGGTGACAAGGGAGTTTCGTATGAATTCATCGATGAACATACCGATGATGAGCTGTTCCTCCTCCGACTTGTATACACGTTTCTTGTCTGATTCTGGTGTATTCATGTACCGTTTTTCATCAAACTTCTTGTTCGGTGTGGCGTAGTAGCCCTTTTGTATAATCTGTTCCAGAACCATATCCCTGCTTACCTTGACGCCTTTTTTCTTTGCGTACTGAAGAATCAGGGTTCGCTGAATAACGGTGTCGAGCGCTTTTCGCAGCAGTTGAATATTTTTTTCATCGGTCATACCCTCATCGCCGCTTTTCTGCCGTTCTTCTTCGTAGTACTGCCTGTAGAAATTCGCAAACAGAGAATCGCTGCCAACGGCGACAGTCTCGCCGTTGATAACGGCAACGCTCGGCCCCCCGCCCCGCTTTGCTGCGTAGTTGTAGGCAAAGCTTCCTACAAAGGCAACCGCTACAAAACCGATTATAACTGAGACAAGGTATTTTTTTATCGGAGACTGTTTTTTCTTATCCTCCATCACCACCACCGACGCTGATCCAGGATACAATAAGCTACTATGCACCTGAAAGACAGTCAATTAAAACCTTTTTATATTGCAGTTTTCGCATTATCCTAGTATGTATTGAAGCACAACGGGCTTCGTTTTGTTGACAGCAAGCCGGAGGTCTGCTGCATTACGTTCTCATCATAAATACCGGAGAAAAAAATGGGCAGTATTGCGATTATCGGCGCACAGTGGGGGGATGAAGGCAAGGGGAAGATAGTCCACCTTCTGACGGAGAATGCGGATGTCATCTGCAGATATCAGGGCGGCAACAATGCGGGGCACACCGTTGTAGCCGGCGGAAAAAAGTATGTGCTTCATCTAATTCCTTCGGGCATTTTAAAAGAGGGAAAGATATGCATTATCGGCAACGGGCTCGTGGTGAATCCCTATGCCTTGAAGGAGGAAATCGATCTTCTCAAGACTCTCGGGATTGAATGCAACTCGCGGCTTTTCATTTCAGACAGGGTGAGCCTTATCATGCCCTATCATATCGAGCTCGATCATGCCTATGAGGAATCGCTCGGTATCGGCACAACGAAGAGGGGAATCGGCCCGGCGTACTCGTATAAATACGCACGCATGGGGCTGCGTCCCTGCGACCTGGAAGAAAAGGACTATGTTGAAACGACGGTAGGTACCGTGCTTGAAGAGGTAAATGCCTCTCTGGTAAACCGTTTCGGCAGGAAACCGCTCAACCTGTCCAGGGTTCTTGAAGATATTCGGGCATACCATGATATTCTGAAACCCTTTGTAACCGATACGTCAATACTTTTAAACAGGTATCTTAATGAAGGCAAGAACATAATTTTTGAAGGCGCGCAGGGGATTCTTCTGGATATCGATTTCGGCACCTACCCCTATGTTACATCTTCCAATCCATCAACAGGCGGTATATGCACAGGGCTCGGTATAAGTCCGAAATCAATCGGCCGGGTACTAGGCGTTTTAAAAGCATATACGACGCGGGTCGGCGAGGGTCCTTTCCCCACGGAACTCGAGGACGAAACCGGCGAGTTCATTAGAAAAAAGGGTGGGGAGTTCGGGGCCTCAACCGGAAGGCCGAGGCGCTGCGGATGGTTTGACGCAGTTGCGGTGCGTCACGCCTTACGCACGGCAGGCATCGAAGAACTTGCTATGACCAAGCTCGACGTGCTCGACGGGCTTGAAAAAATAAGGGTATGTACGCAGTATCAAGTCGACGGACAAAAAACTGATGATTTTCCGGCAAACGTCGCTGTGCTCGCGCGGGTGGAGCCCATGTATGAGGAGTATGAGGGATGGGATAATCTCGGAGGCGTAAAGGACTACAAAGACCTTCCTAAAAGCGCGCGCCGGTATATCGACCGGATCGAAGACCTGCTCGGTGTACGGGTGGCGATTGTCTCGACCGGTTCTGATGAAAAGGAAACGATACAGCGAAAGAATCTGTGGGACTAGGATAGGGACACTGCAGCTACTGTTCGATGCGGGATAAATGTATCTACAAGCGGGGTTGATAAATGCCGGACAACGGAGATGCAGGGCATGAGTTGAGCAGAGAGACGCTTATCTCGGAGCTCCAGGGTCTTCTTCAGGATATCGATGAAGAGGGTCTTCTCTTTTTAATTAAACAGGCAAACGTCATCAGGTATAATCAGAGTGTTGAGGAGTATAACAGAAAGGTTCGTACCCTGAAGGCTGAAAAGAAATCATCGAAGAAAGAAGAGAAAGATCAGGACTTCGCGATCGAGGTGGTCGAGAAGAACGATGGGAAGCATTTTTTTATTGTAATAAAAGGATTTCATATCTTCTTCACCCGCGAAGAGATGCGAAAAATTGTTAAAATCTGCCACGCAGCCGAAAATGAAGCTGATGCATCGGTGCGTCTGTACAACTGGTTTTTTCGAAGCAGGAAGGACCTGCTTATCGATGCAGAAATTGGTAGCGCGAAAAACCCACATCTTGCAGCACTCTATCAGAATCTGATACACACCTACCGGGTGCGCGAGTAGGTGGTTGATACCTGCGACATTTTCGATTTCATAATTTTCTTGTGAAATCGATTCATCGGCACTATAATAATTTTCCGTAAACTTCTTATATAGACAGGTCGGCTGAATGCCCAACTTAAATATGTCTATTAATCGGAGAGGCAGGCATGAAAAAAAGGTATGTGATTGGTGTTGATTTTGGTACGGATTCCGTGCGTTCAATCGTGATAGATGCACACAACGGAAGGGAAATTTCCTATCGCGTTTCGAATTACAAACGATGGGGGGAAGGTGCCTTCTGTGACCCGTCCAAAAACCAGTTCAGGCAGCATCCGCTTGACTATATGGAGGGACTAGAGGAATCTATAACCGGTGCACTGAAAGGTCTCGGGAATAAGGTTTGTGAGGAAGTGATCGGCATCGGTGTCGATACCACGGGGTCTACCCCTGCGCCGGTTGATAGAGATGGAAACGTTCTTGCGCTGAAAGATGAGTTCAGAGATAATCCAAACGCGATGTTCGTGCTCTGGAAGGACCACACGTCCGTTGAGGAGGCTGAGGAGATTAACAGGGTGGCTCGAACCTGGGGTGGCACGGATTTTACGAAGTATGAGGGGGGTGTCTATTCATCGGAGTGGTTCTGGGCCAAGATACTGCATATTCTTCGCGAGGACCCTGCAGTGAGAGAGGCTTCTTTTTCCTGGGCCGAACATGCAGACTGGATACCGGCGCTTCTTACCGGGCATCTCGACCCCCTGCGTCTCAAAAGGAGTAGATGCGCTGCGGGACACAAGGCAATGTGGCATCAGGAATGGGGCGGACTTCCGCCAGAGGAGTTTCTTGTTGCGGTTGACCCGCTCTTGAAAGGCCTGAGAGAACGGCTGTACACAAAGACATTTACAGCAGATGAAAGTGCCGGTGGCCTTTCTGCAGAGTGGGCTAAAAGGCTTGGTTTGAGAGAAGGCACTGCAGTTGCGGTTGGCGCATTCGATGCCCATATGGGCGCTGTGGGAACCCAGGTCAGGGAGAAGTCTTTTGTCATGATTCTCGGGACGTCGGCCTGCGACATGGCAGTTTCGTCCCGGGATGTGGTGGGGGACAAACTTGTCGGCGGTATCTGCGGACAGGTGGACGGGTCCATCCTGCCCGGAATGGTCGGTCTGGAGGCCGGGCAGTCGTCGTTCGGTGATGTGTATGCCTGGTTCAGGGACGTGGTAATGTGGCCTTTGAGAAATATGCTTTCAGAAACTCCTTTGGGCAGGGATGAAACAGTTAAAAAAAGTATCGAACAAATAGAGGATACAGTTGTGACGCGGCTTTCCGAGGAGGCCTCAAAACTTGATACGGATGAACCCTGGCCCGTATCGCTCGACTGGTTGAACGGCAGGCGAACCCCATACGCGGATCAGAGGCTGAAGGGCGCGGTTATTGGATTGAGTCTGGGCACGGATGCGGTGCGGATTTTCAAGTCTCTGGTTGAATCGACCGCCTTCGGCGCGCGGGCTATTATCGAGCGGTTTCAGGAGGAAGGCATCGAGATAGAGGAGATTGTTGCTGCGGGCGGCATCCCCAAGAAATCTCCGTATGTGATGCAGGTGCTGAGCGATGTGATGGGCATGCCGGTGAAGGTAACCCGCACAGATCAGTCCGGCGCACTGGGCGCCGCGATGTTTGCAGCGGTTGCGGCCGGTCTGTATGAATTGGTCGGCGAAGCGCAGGAAAAAATGGGAAGCGGATTTATAACCACCTATCACCCGGATAAAAAGCGTACGTCCTTCTATGATGCAATGTACAGCAGGTACAGGGAGGTCGGTGCGATGCTCGAAGAGCAGTTCAGGCAATAGGTGGAATGTTACTGCAGCAGCAGACTGTTTGTATGAGGAGATCCTGTTTCGATATAAACAACCGCGTTTTGGCCATTGCACGGATGAACAATGGATGGATGCCGGCGGGTAAGCTCACCTCCACTACTGATAATCAGCAATTCTCAGCGAATAGATGTTTTCGCAGCGCACAGATGGAACCAGTACCCCCTGGCACTTTCATTCCGGGGTGAATCGAGAGGACAAGAGTATGAGCGATAAATTGGATAAACTGCGTCATGATGTGTATAAGGCTAATATGGAGCTTTTTCAAAAGGAGCTTGTGATATACACCTTCGGCAATGCCTCCGGAATAGACCGTGAGAGCGGTACTGTGGTTATTAAACCGAGCGGTGTCGATTACGACAGGCTCTCTCCGGACAATATGGTGATGCTCGATCTAGACGGAAACGTGATTACAAAAGGCTACAACCCTTCATCGGACACGAAAACCCACCTCAAGCTGTACAGGGAGTACGAAGAAATAGGCGGTGTGGTGCACACCCACTCCCGATATGCAACCTCATGGGCGCAGGCGAAGCGCCCCATTCCCTGTCTCGGTACGACCCATGCCGACTACTTCTTCGGCGAGGTACCCTGTACCGAAGTCATAAGCGACGAACAGATAGCCTGTGATTATGAGGAGGAAACCGGTTGTGTTATTATAGAGAGAATGAAGGGACTTGATGTCGATCACATGAAGGCAGTGCTCGTTGCCTGCCATGGACCCTTTGTCTGGGGGAAAAACCCGGATGAAGCGGTGTACCTGAGCGTCATGCTCGAAGAAGTGGCGCACATGGCTTTTATGTCCGTTTTGCTGAACCCGGAAGCGGTAAATATCAAAAAGACCCTTTTAGACAAGCATTACTTGAGAAAGCACGGCAAAAACGCCTACTACGGCCAGAAGAATAGCGGTGTATAAAAAAATATACGAAATGCCCTGTTCAAATACATCCACCTGGAAGAATTAAAAAGACATTTTGCTTTGATTTTTCTTGACATGATAGTATACTTCAGTAAAATAACATGTAATAACAAGATTATAGGATAATATGATTACGTTATATATACTATTCACAAATGTCTGGTCCACCCTATAGTAAAGAAACATACATTAGAAATATCTGCAGGGGAGAGGGGTAGGTTCATGAAAGCTGCTGTCTACTATGGAATTGAGGATGTGCGCGTTGAAGAACAGCCGATTCCCGATATCGGAGATGAAGATATTCTTCTTAAAGTCAACGCCTGCGCTATATGCGGAACTGATATTAAAGTTTTTATGCATGGGTATAAACATTTTGAACCGCCGCAGATTATCGGTCATGAAATATCGGGGAGTGTGGTAAAAAAAGGAAAAACGGTGAATGGCTTTGACATTGGAGACAGAGTCGTAGTTGTTCCAATTGTTTCGTGCGGCGAATGCTACTACTGCCGTAAGGGGTTGACCAACCTCTGTTTAACCTTTCAAAAACAAACTGAAGCGTTCGGGTTCTACTATCCCGGCGGATTTGCCGAGTATATGGCCATTCCCGGGAAAGCGATAAAGAGTGGCAATATCATTAAAATACCTGACAACGTTCTTGATGATGAGGCTGCAATAGCCGAGCCGATGGCATGTGTGCTGAATGGGCAGATGATCGCCGATGTCGGTATAGGTGATCATGTCCTTGTCATCGGTACAGGCCCAATTGGGTGTATGCATATAAGTATGGCTAAATCTCTCGGTGCGACGAAGGTGCTTGTCTCTGAAATCAGCGACAGGAGGTTGCAGCTCGCACATCAATTTGAAGCTGATTATTATATAAATCACGAGAAGGAAAATTTGAGAGATATTATAAACGAGGCGACGGAGGATCGAGGGCCGTCGGTTATAATTATTGCGGCACCATCAAGGCAGGCGCAGGAGATGTCTATTGAAATTGCGGCAAACCGTGCGCATATCGATTTTTTCGGAGGTCTTCCGAAGGATGACAGCAGCGTGACTCTGGACAGTAATTTGATCCATTACAAGGAGCTCTATATTCACGGATCATCGGGGAGCACTGCGTCGCAAATCAAGATGTGCCTCGATCTGATGAGCGGGAAGAGGGTGAAAGGGAAAAAGTTTATCAGTAAAACAGTTTCGCTTGATGAATTACCGCAGATGTTGTATGAGGTACAGAAGGGTGAGTTGTTAAAGGTTGTTGTAAATCCCTGACCGGAAATAGTACGATTGGCCTCTGCACGTTGTTCTGTGCTTTCAGCGTTTGTTTGAAGAAAGCAGCGATAGAGAGTGAATAAGGATGCTCTATTATTCGTGCATGACACAAGATTGGGTGGTTATTCGGGTGAAAGTCATCGGGATAAAATTACTTTAAGAGAAAGGGTAATGGAAAAATGAACATCGACAGGTTGAGTGTGTGTATTGAAACGATTTTCCCCTATCAGGTTCCATATGAAGAACAGATTCGCACGTGCGCATCGCTCGGATTCAAGGCGTATGAATTCTGGTATCATGACATGCAGAGGAACCCTAAAGGCGGCTGGATCGAAAAGGAAAATGCAAAGGACCTCGACGTGGTATATCGTCTGAATCAGGAGCTTGGACTGAAGCTCGTTACCTTTACGCTGAATTCCCCGCATGCGGATCACGGCGGCAATCTCGTGGATGACAGGGGAACCGACATGATGATGAAGGAGCTTGACCGCTTGATTCCGATAGCGCAGAAGCTCGGCGTGCTGCAGCTCATTACATTTGTGGGCAATGAACGACCGGACATGACATGGGCCGAACAGATTAAAAAGGTGGCTCTGTCACTGAGAAAGATGGATAAAATGCTTGACGGGACCGGTGTCCAGTTGACCATAGAACCCCTCAGCCATCCAAAGTACAAAGGCTGCCTGCTTCCGACAATCAAAGATGCAGGCGAGCTCTGTCGAGAGGTCGGGGGAAAACACATCAAAATCTTATATGATTTTTTTCATATTCAAATCATGACGGGTAATCTGCTTGCTTCTCTCCAGGAGTATATCGAGTATATCGGGCATATTCATATCTCCGGTATACCTGGCCAGCATGAACCTGCAGATGGGGAGATAAACCTGCCACTCGTTCTGAAAAAACTCGCTGAAATGGGGTATATGGGTTACTTCGGGCTCGAGTACTATCCTCTCAAGGAGGTGATACCCTCACTCAAAGAGACAATCGAGTACCTGGCAGATTTGGCACATTTTTGAGGAATATCAACGCATGAAACCGATTGACAACCAACCTGTACCCTGTATTATCCGTATGCAGGGGGGAGAGGCGTATGAAATCCGCATGGGTTACCGGTAAGAACAGGATAGAGATCCGCGAACAGAATATTTCAACTCCGGGGCCGGGAGAGGTGCTGGTTAAAATCAAGGCCTGTGGGATATGCGGAACCGACCTGCACTTCTACCATGACTATCCGGAGGGAACACATATGCCTCTTGGGCACGAGGTATCCGGCATTGTCGAGGATTTTGGTTCTACGGTCACCAGCCTCCAAAAGGGGGACATGGTTGTTGTACAGAACAATGTCATATGCGGGCGGTGTACATCCTGCCTCAACGGCGAATGGGATCGGTGCCTGAATATACAAACCTACATGAACGACAGAGCCGGTATGGCGGAGTACCTTACGGTGCCCCGTGAAATGGTTTTGCCTTTCGAGTCTCTTGATTTCGTCCAGGCCGCAGTTGCAGAACCCGTGACTGTGGCGCTCGACCTCATGAAGCAGGCGGATCTTGATATCTATCAGGATGTTCTTGTTTTAGGCCCGGGGATGATCGGGCTTTCCTGCGTGCGTCTCGCAACGCTGTCAGGGGCCAGACGGGTTGCAGTGCTGGGACGGACGAATACATCCCCGCGGGGAAGAAAGCGCATCCAGGCCGCATCTCTAATGGGCGCTGACCGGGTTTACGACACGGACGAACCGGGGTGGAAAGAAGAGATTAAGGGGGAATTTCCCGGGGGATTTCAGAGGATAATCGTTACTTCACCGCCTTCGACCATACCCGATACCCTGGAGCTTGCCAGTTTCGGAGCGTGGGTTGTATACAACGGGATAAGCTTCTCAGAGGAGACACTGGCATTCAACGCAAACAGCTTTCATTTTAAAAAGCTGAGGCTCATCGCCTCACATGCCATACCGAACTGGGGGTTTCCAAGGGCCTTCGAGCTGATACGGGACAAACAGGTTGACACTAAAAAGCTGATTACACACACCATTCCCTTTCCGAATGTGGAAGAGGCGGTTGAAATCGCTTCCTCCAGGGAGCTCGAGGTAATCAAGGTGGTCGTTACTTTCTGATTTTCTTATGCTGGACTTTCTAAAGTAGAACAACCGTCAGCATGAAAGTGCGCCTCCTCAACTGCTGATTTGCGATCCACATATTAATTGCCTGCGCCAATAATATGAACGACATTCGTCGTTGCAGAACCGCCGATGTTGAGGGTCGCAACCCTCTTTGCACCGGGCACCTGGTAGTCGCCGGCCTTGCCCGTGACCTGCAGGCATGCGTCGAGAAGCTGCCTCGTTCCGGTTGCACCAACCGGATGTCCCCCACCGATCAATCCCCCAGATGGGTTGATGGGACAGCTGCCGTCGAACTCTATAACCCCGTCTTCAATCGCTTTCCAGCCTTCGCCGGGTTTTGTGAAGCCAAGGTGCTCGATTGCGGCATATTCCGTGATGGTAAAGCAGTCATGGGTTTCTATGCATGAGATCTCCTTGATCCCGCTGATTCCGGCACGGGTGTACGCATCGAGAATCGCCCGGCGTGTGTAGGGCAATGCGTACTCATTTTTTCTGGCGTCCTCTATTTTGTCGTCGATCAGGATGGGAGCGGTTTTATGGCCCCAACCCTGTATGTACGGAATATCATCCAGGTTCAAGCTGTGCCTGGCACAATAGCTTTCGGCATAGTCCTGTGAACAAAGAAATACAACGGCAGCGCCGTCCGTCACCTGGCAGCAGTCCGTTGCTCGAAGCGTGTTCCCGATGGCCTTGTTGAACTCGCCTGTGCTGCAGGCGTGCTGCTTATTCATATACCAGTCTCTTGTCTGCGCTTTCGGGTTTCTCTTTGCATTCGCGTAATTAATGGCTGAGATCTGCGCCAGATGCTCATAGTCAACACCGTACAGTTCGTTGTAGAGATCATAGATGCGGTCGAAAAGCTTTGGAAATGGAAAACTAATCCCCTTACACTCCTTTTCATACCATGCCGCTGTCCCAAGATAATCACCGCCCCTTTTTGAATCGACGCTTTTCATGAGCTCAACACCGAGCACGAGTACAAGGTCGTGAAGGCCGGCTTCGATTTCAGTTCTCGCGGCAAGGGCCGCAATCGACCCGGATGCGCAGGCAGCTTCATGCCGTGCTGTGGGAATGCCGCGCAGCACAGGATCGTAGTTTAAAACAAGTGCGCCGAAATGAGCCTGCATGGTAAATAATTCTCCGGCAAAATTGCCGACATGGGCAGCCTGTATCTCCACGGGCTCGATATTTGCGGCAGCAAATGCTCCCTCCATCACCTCGTTTATCATGGCCTGTACACTCTTTCCTTCCCGCGTCCAGTTTCGCGCAAAGTCTGTTTGGAACCCGCCGAGTATATAGACTCTCTTCTGCATATGTTTTCTCCTGTTATGCAGCCGGTATTAGACAGCGATTAAAAATCGCGGTATGTCTGGTATTTTGCACAACTTTTCTTCCGGCAGGTTGCGTAATGCTTCGGGAACAGGCAGGTCCGCCTCCTCTATCAGGCGTACGGTTTCTTTGGGCCCGCCCAGGAAATCAACCCAGCCTGACGGGGGCATCCATGAGAATCCGTATGCCATAACCCTGTCGATTCCATGTATGCCGTTTTCTTCTGGAGTGACCTCGCCGACTCTGAAAAAGCTGAACGAAACATATCCGAGGATGAAATGTCGCGCTATAGATGCCTCTTCGGATTTGTCGTTTTTAAGTACCGATACCGCTTTTTTATAGTTTCCGTCGTGAATGTGCTGCTTTACATGTTCTATAACTTCACTGTTTACATGCCTGGTTCTACGATATTTTAGAGTTGAAGGTTCGAGGATGTACCTTTCCTTATTTTCGTCTTTAAAGTAGAATCCACCGTTTGACGGTGTTTTCATTCCCAGCATATTGCGGTCTATCATTTTCTGCAGATACCCGGGCATTCTAAAGGTTTCATGCCTCTCATCATTGGTTTTCTGGTATATGTTCTGCACGATTGCACGGTGAACATCCAGGCCGACGAGGTCGAGTGTTGCAAGTGGAGGCAGTGTCCTGCCCGTGTACGGCCCGATCAGGTAATCCATCCTGTCGACTCCGAGAAGCTCTGCATATACAGCCGCCTCGTTTAAAAGCTGAAATCCTATTCTGTTGCCCGCAAATCCTGCAATATTGCGTACAATGATGTTGGCCCGCCTCAGTACTTTTTCACAAAATTCATAGATATTCTTTTTGAACGTCTCTGAGTTGTCGGTATGGTATATGAGCTCATTGGCGATGAGCTTGCCGGGCGGATTGAAAAAGTGCATGCCGAGAAAGTGTGCTTTGAAGTCGCTGCTTCGATTTTGCGCCAGTTCTTCAATAGAAAGGCCCGAAGAGATTGTTGAAACAACACTTCCACGCTTACGGGATTTGTCGACTTTTTCCAGATACCCCCTTTTCAGATCAATGTTTTCGGATAAGGCTTCTAAAATCCAGTCGCAGTCAGGTAGTTCTTTTTCGAGGTCGTTGTACGTTTTGGGAATGATATACTCCCGTAAAATTGCACTTTTTGCCTGTTTTACTGCTTTTTCAATGCCATACTTTGCCTCTTCAGCTGTACGCTCGAAATATAAGCAGGGAATGTCTGCCTGAGCGAATATACCACCGGAGAGTGACCCCATTGTACCGTTACCACCCAAAATAGCGACTTTGTTAAGACCGCGCATTAGCATCTCCATCAGAAAAAAACCGTTTTTTCTCTTGACAGCACAAAAAAAAGTGATAAACTATCACATATGATTACAGGATAATAGGATAACATGATTATATTGTTCCTGTCAAGCGGGTTTTATTCAATCGCTTGAATGGTTCATTTATACAGGAGACCTGATGTATGGCAGAATTAAGTGGAAAGTCGGTGATCGTGACAGGTTCCAGTTATGGTATCGGCAAATCCATCGCGCTGCTTTTTGCTGAGAAAGGGGCACGTATACTTATAAATTATTCTAAATCAGAAGAAAAAGCAAACGAGGTTGTTTCAGAAATTCTGCGTAAGGGAGGCACTGCGATTGCTCAGAAGGCGAACGTGTCAAAATCGGCAGAAGTGAAAAAAATGATCGGTACATGCTTGAAGAATTTCGGCCGAATCGATATTCTCGTGAACAATGCCGGAATTTTACCCTTCGGACAGATCGAGGAGATAACGGATGAAACTTTAGAACGAGTTTTTCAGGTTAATTTTTTCGGTGCATTTTACTGCTCCAGAGAAGTCGTGCCGATCATGAAAAGGCAAAAATACGGGAAAATCATCAACATATCATCAATAGCTGGTCAGCGCGGTGATCATTCGACTGCACCCTGTTACGGACCTTCAAAAGGGGCTCTGTCGGTACTGACGAAATCTCTGGCACGCCAGCTTGGTCCGTTTGGAATAAATGTCAATGCAATAGCACCACATGCCGTAATAACCCCAATGATGGATTACTGGGATGACAAAAAGAGAGAAAAGATGCGGGAAGCAATACCCGTCAGGCGACTTGGTACCCCCAGAGACATTGCTGTAGCTGCGCTGTTTCTCGTATCGGATGAAGCGGATTTTATAACAGGTCAGATTATTGGTGTTAACGGCGGGTATCTGATGGATTCGTGATTGAAACTCACAAATCGGTGGCGGAGGATCCCTGCCTGCTTGTCCCCGGCTTTACATAATTCTTTGGTGGGGGATCCTGCCGGGACAGTGAAGTAAAAAAACAAGTCGATGAAAGGAATACGATGAGTAATGATAACCCGAGTGGGGAATTCAAAATCGATAGAGAGAGTGCCGTACCCTACTATCATCAGCTCAAACTTTTTTTACTCGGCGAAATTCGATCGGGCAGACTGAAACAGGGACAGAAGCTGCCTTCCGAGGCGGAATTTTGCGATACGTATAATATAAGCAGAACTGTCGTGCGGCAGACAATAAAGGAACTGCAAAATGAAGGCTACTTGACAACAGAAAAGGGAAAAGGAACCTTCATTTCACAACCCAGGATAATTGAAGGGTTTGTACAGAGTCTCTCCGGATTCTATGAGGATATGGTTAAGCGGGGATACAGGGTATCAACACATATATTGAAACAGGAATTGATCCCTGCTTCCCATAGTGTTTCCCACAAATTGCGAGTAGAAGAAGGCACCCCGGTTGTTACAATCAGCCGTATCCGGAGGCTGGATGATGAACCTTCAGTATACGTCACAACCTACGTGCCGCAGGAAATCTGCCCGAAGCTGCTGAATGCTGACCTGGAAAACAGGTCTCTCTATTCTTTTCTTGAAAAAAACTGTGGAGTAGAAATTTTCAGAGGGCACAGGTATATCGGTGTTGAGCTTGCGAATGAATATGAAGCCTCACTTCTGAATATAGATGTGGGGTCACCCCTGATCGAGCTGGAGAGTGTCAGTTACCTCAGGGACGAGAGACCTCTTGAATACTTCCACGCGCTGCACAGGGGTGATAGAACCAAATTTGAAGTGGAGCTCGTGAGGTTCAAATCCATCGGTCGGGAATGACTGGATTCCTCATTGAAAAGGATGAACTATGAAACAAATGAGAGAGATGACCTACGTAGAGGCGATAAACGAAGCCCTGGTAGAAGAGATGGCCAGGGATGAAAAGGTGTTTGTCTTTGGAGAGGATATCAGGATAGGCTACGGCGGCGGTGGAATATTCGGCGCAACGAGGGGACTCTTTGAGAAATTCGGAGAAGAACGCGTGATAGACACACCCCTTTCGGAGGTGGCGATAACGGGAGCTGCGCTTGGAGCTGCGCTTGTGGGGCTGCGGCCGATTGCTGAGATAATGTTCGGAGATTTCATATCGATAATTATGGATCAGCTCGTAAACAATGTCGCGAAGATGCGCTGGGTTTTGAATGGAGAAGTCGATGTGCCGATTGTGTACAGAACGGCGTACGGCGGAGGCATAGGAGCGGGGTTTCATCACTCCCAGAGTTTCGAGGCATGGCTGGCCCACGTGCCGGGATTGAAGGTGGTGATGCCTTCGGATCCGGCGGATGCAAAGGGGCTTTTGAAGACATCGATTCGGGACAATGATCCCATCATGTTTATGGAGCACAAGCTGCTGTATAAACGCTCCAGCGGTCCTGTGCCGGACGAGGAGGTGCTGATACCGCTCGGAAAGGGGGCGGTCAAGCGGGCGGGGGAGGATGTGACGATAGTGGCGACAGGGGCGATGGTCAAAAAGTCGCTCGAGGCGGCAGATGAGTTTGCGAAGAATGGAGTTTCCGTGGAGGTGCTGGATCCCAGGACGATACTGCCGCTTGACGAGGAACTGATACTGGAATCGGTTAAAAAAACAGGGCGTATAGTGATAGTGCACGAGGCTCCCGTATTCGGAGGCTACGGAGGGGAAATCGCCGGGATAGTCGCTGATAAAGCAATAGATTACCTGGACGGCCCGGTAAAAAGGGTAGGCGCGCCCTTTACCCCGATTCCCAACTGGAACAAAATGGAGGAGTATTACCTGCCCGATGTGAAAAAGATCGTGGATGCGGTCAGCGAGGTGATACGGTTCTGATGAGGAGGGAAAGATGATTGAAGTACGGATGCCCGAGGCTGGATTCAGTATAACGGAGGGCACGGTAATAGAGTGGTACAAAAAGATCGGGGACACGGTGAACGAGGGCGAAAATGTGGTGAGCGTGGAGACGGACAAAATAACTGTTGATCTTCCTGCCGAAGGGAAGGGCGTGCTCCAAGAAGTTCGGTATGATGCTGGTGAGGTTGTTCCTGTCGGCGATGTTCTCGGTATTATTGCAGAATCGGGCGAGAAAATATCTGAAAGTCCTGAAAAGGAAAGTCCTGAAAAGAGTATAAAAAAAGATGCGGATACAGAGATCGATCACATCGGTAAAGTTGCTGATACAGGGTTTGCAAGTGATGGGAGAAGGATTTCACCCGCCGCCAAGGCAACTGCCAGGGTGCACGGTATTGATATATCCGTGATAAAAGAGGGAACCGGCCCCGGTGGAAGAATTATCAAGAAGGACGTGCTTTCCTATCTGGAAAAAATAAAGGGTAAAGAAGGAAAAAGGATCAGTATCGGTGCAGAACAAAAGGCTTTGAAAGTTGGACTCACGGGCAGGGAAGAGAGGAGGGTGGAGTTTACCGGCTGGCGTAAGGTGATAGCTGACCGCATGGTTAAGAGCACGACCGAGGTGCCCCATTACATGATGTCTGTTGAAGCGGATGTGACTGAGCTCAGAGCGGTTATCGACAGACTGCGGGCCAGAGAGGGCCTTCACGTAACCTATCTGCACTTTATGATGAAAGCGATCGAGGCAGGTATTGAAGATGAGCCTTTAATAAATACATGGTGTGATGGAAACGGGTATACCATAAAGGAGGATCTGAATATAGGAATAGCGGTGGATCTCGGTGAGAAACTTCTTGTGCCGGTGGTAAACAATGTGCGTGGAAAGTCGGTACTGGAACTGACGAAAGAACTTGAGGAGCTGGTACGGAAAACGCGTGAGGAAAACCTTGAGACTGCTGATGTGGAGGGAGGCACGATTACGCTGACGAATGTCGGGATGTTTGCGACAACCTATGCAACATCGGTAATAGTACAGCCGCAAGTCGCAATTGTATACATGGGAGCTGTAACAGAAGCACCCGGTATATGGAACGGAGCGGTTGCAATCAGGGAAAAAATGACGTTTGGAGCGACATTTGATCATCGTGTGGTAAACGGCGCCGCCGGCGGGAGGTTTCTCAAAAGGGTTAAGGAATGTCTGGAGGATATGGGTGAACTGGTAGCGAGGCTGCGGTAAAGCTGGATGATGCCTGAGGTATTACGGAAGAGTTTTTCTGCAAAGTATAAAAATCGAGATGCAGGCATATCAGCCCTTGCAGTGAAATGTGATTTTATAAAAGAGGAGTAACGCATGAAGGTTGGAGCCCAAGATAAAAAAAAGATGATGTACTGGCTCGTTTTAGGGAGAAGAATTGAGGAAAAGATAACGGTGCTTTTCAAGGAGGGGCGGCTTCGGGGGCATCATCATCCCGGAATAGGGATAGAAGGGATACATGTCGGGACATGTTACGGGTTAAGCAGGGAGGATGACTATGTGGTGCCTTCCCATCGGGGAAAACTGCCGGAGCTGATGATGGGAGTAGAGCTTCGTTATTTGATGGCGGGATATTACAACAGGCGTGAGGGGCTTGGCGGCGGGCGCGTGCCGACAGGCTCACACATGTATGGAGATATGAAAAAGCACGTTATACCGGGAACGGGAATTATCGGATCATTGATACCGGTGGCGACCGGTGCTGGATTGGGCCTGAAGCTGAAGCATGAGAGGGGAGTGGTTGTTGCATTTTTCGGGGACGGCGCTGCAAACAGGGGTGATTTTCATGAGGGCATAAATATGGCTGCTGCGTTCAAGCTACCGGTGCTGTTCGTTCTGACCAACAATAAGTACTCGATTTCCGTGCCGGTTGAAGAGGCGACCGGTCTGGAGCGATTGTCAACGCGCGCCGCAGGGTATGGTATACCGGGGAAAACGCTGGACGGATCAGATGTTCTCGGTATATACCATGAAGCTGGAAAGGCAATCAAACGGGCCCGTGAGGGTAAGGGGCCGACGTTGTTGGAGTGTATGTGGCATCGGTGGACCGGGCATTCGATAAGTGATGCCGACATATACAGAACAGACAAGGAGAGGAAAGAGGGCGAGAGGCACTGCCCGGTCGCGACATTCAAAAAACAGTTGATATCTGAGGGTCTGCTGACTGCGAAGGAGTATGAGGATATTGAGCAGCAGGCGGCTGAGACAATCGAGGGTGCAATTCAATACAGTGAACAGGAATGTACCGATCCAGACCCTGCTGATATACTCAGAGGTGTCTATGATGAAGCGGGATTATAAAGTAAATCAATAAGAGGTGCAAAAAATGAAAAGTGAATATGTACTCGCTCATGATCTTGGGACATCAGGAAACAAGGCGACACTGTTCAACGCAGAAGGTGGACTCGTTGCAAGCAGTTTTATCGGCTATGAAACAGTGTACCCGTATCCGGGTTGGGCAGAGCAGAATCAAGCCGACTGGTGGATTGCTGTGAAATTGTCGACGATTGATCTTCTGAAGAAGGTGCCGGATGCCAGTCGGCGAATAGCGGCAATCAGCTTCAGTGGACATATGATGTGCTGCTCTCCCGTCAACAAGGAGGGGTCGCCGATCTGCAGGGCAATAATCTGGAGCGATCAGCGAGCAGACAAACAGCGGGACAGGCTCAAACAAATAATCGGAGATAAAGTTGCGTATAAAAAAACCGGGACTGTTTTTGTTGCAAACTATCTGGCGGCAAAAATTTTGTGGCTGCAGGAAAACTATCCCAGGCTGTACGAAAAGGCCTATAAATTTCTTCAGCCCAAAGATTATGTCGCGTTCTTACTGACGAGAAATTTCGTTACCGATTACTCTGATGCCTCGGGTACAAACCTGTTCGACATACAGAAAAAGGAATGGAGCGAAGAGATAATTTCACAGATAGGTATCGATCAATCGAAGCTTCCGGAAGCGATACCCTCGACACATCTTGCAGGAAAACTCATAAAATCAGCTGCAGATGAGCTCGATCTTCCTGATGGAATCCCTGTCATAATCGGAGGCGGCGATGGCCCATGCGCCACTGTTGGAGCAGGTGCCTCTAAGCCGGGAATGTGTTATAATATTTACGGCACCTCGGCCTGGACATCGGTAACGACCGACGCCCCTCTGTACGATTCTCTAATGAGGACCACCATTTTTAATCATCTCGATGAGAACCTGTACATGGGTGCTGGTTCGATGCAATCTGCAGGAGGGAGCTTTGAATGGCTGAACGGGTGGATAGGCAATACCGAAGGCTCGCTCGGAAAAGAAATCGGTCTATCGTCCTACGATATTCTTTCACTGGAAGCCCAACGATCGACGGCGGGGTCGGAGGGGGTTTTGTTTCTTCCCTATTTGATGGGAGAGAGAAGTCCGTACTGGGACAGTGAGGTCAGGGGCGCGTTCTTGGGATTATCAAGGGTGTCAGGAAGGCACCAGATAATACGATCTGTGCTTGAGGGGGCTGTGTATCACTTGAAAATCATTCTCGATATTCTGGAAGAAAATGGCAGCACTGTAGATGAGGTTCGGTTGATCGGTGGTGGCGGAAGAAACAGGTTTCTCCGAAGCCTTATGGCGGATATATGGGGGAAACCGGTTGTTGAGATGGAATATATGGAGGAGGCAACATCCCTCGGTGCCGCAATTGCTGGTTTTGTCGGTGTCGGCATTAAAAAGAGTATTGTGGAAGCTGAGTCAATGATACGGAAAAAGAGTGTCCTGGAACCAGATCATAAGAACACCGAGATATACAAAAAAATGTACGAGGTTTTTAAAGCGTCATACATTGCGTTGAAACCTGTTAATCATAAACTGCACACACTGATGAATGAACTGCGCTGATAACTGGGTGGTACAGGCATAGTATTTGATTTCAAACCTCAGGAAGGAGAAACGAGAATTATGAAAAAGAAAAAACTTGGATGGACCGACCTGGAACTTACACGAATCGGGATTGGAACATTTGCCATCGGTGGGCCTGATTGGCATGCGGGATGGGGCCCGCAGGATGACAATGATTCTATACAGGCGATACGGCGCGGTTTGGAGCTTGGTGTCAACTGGATGGATACTGCTCCGGTATACGGACTTGGCAAATCGGAAGAGATTGTGCGTGTGGCCCTCAAAGGAGTGAAGGGAAAACCAATTATCGCGACGAAATGCGGACTGATCTGGGACGATAAAAGAAATGTAAGTCACAGGTTGAAGAGGGAAAGCGTGCTGAGGGAAGTGGATGCGAGTTTGGAAAGGCTCGGAGTCAACGTTATCGATCTTTATCAAATACACTGGCCGAATCCGGATGAAGATCTGGAAGAGGCATGGTCTGCAATGTCTGATGCGGTGAAAGCGGGAAAGGTCCGATACATTGGTGTCAGCAACTGCAATGTCAGTCAGCTTGAACGTCTCAAGGATATTCACCCCATTGCATCTCTTCAGCCCCCTTACAGCATGATACTCCGTGAGGTTGAAAAGGAGATTCTTCCCTACTGTAAAAAACATGATATAGGTGTTATACCCTACAGCCCGATGCAGCGAGGTCTTCTTACGGGTAAATACACGAGAGAGAGCGTACGGAAACTCGATAAAAATGACCATCGGCTTCGTGAACCCTATTTTCAGGAGCCGGATCTGGGCGTGCATCTTGCATTTGTAGACCGGCTGCGGCCGATTGCCGAGAAAAACGGTAAGCCTCTTGCCGTGCTCGCCGTAGCATGGGTCCTTCGGAGACCCGAGGTGACTGCGGCGATTGTCGGCGCCCGGCGCCCCTCTCAAATTGAGGAAACAGCCGGGGCTTCCGACTGGATGCTAGGACAGGAAGATATCTTTGAAATCGATGCTATTATCGAGGAGTGGGATAAAGAACTAAAAGTGAAAAGAGAGGGGTAATGCCACCGGTGAGCACCCGCTTTACTATCTATGCGAAGGATCCGCGTAATACGATTTATTCGGAGGTCGTACAATGAATGACGATACGAGGGTTGCTGTTGGATTCGCAGCTGTTCATCCGAATATGCCAGGAGATGATGTAAGTGTGTTTAAAAAGATTGTCAGGCAGAAGGAGGGTATTTCATGTACACAGTGCTCTGCTACGGCGATTCGAACACCTACGGGAGAGACCCTGTCACGAAAAAGAGGCTTGCAAGAGATGTACGCTGGCCCGGAGTGCTTCAGAATGAGCTCGGCAACGATTACTACGTCATCGAGGAGGGACTGAACGGAAGGACCACGGTGTGGGATGACCCGGTGCGGGGACATGCCAAGAGAAACGGGAGCAAATACCTTCTTCCCTGTCTCGAATCGCACTCTCCGATCGATCTCGTTATCGTCATGCTCGGTACAAACGACCTGAAAGCGCGGTATTCAGTTACACCGTACGACATAGCACAGAGCCTCGGATCGCTGATCGAGATTATACTGAAAAACGGGTGCGGGATTGATGACGGCCCGCCGCAGATTCTGATACTCACTCCGCCGCCGCTCGGAACGTTGAAGGAGTGGGCTGAAACATTTTCGGGTGGTGTGGAGAAATCCAAAAAACTCGCCGGTTACTACCGCTCGATTTCAGAACAGTACGGTTGCAGTTTTTTCGACACGTCCACTGTCATTCACTGCAGCTCCATCGACGGGCTGCACTTTGATCCTGAAGAGCATCAAACCCTCGGGAAAGCGGTGGCAAAGGAAGTAACACGCATTTTGAACCATCCGGAATAAGTCGTAAGGCCTCTGTAATGAAATTTTGGCTTATTGCCTTTTTCTCAGGAGTGTGTAGATTGCGAGCGAGACGACGATGATGAGCCCGTAGATGAGCTGGGTCCAGAATCCGGTCAGACCGATGGCGATAATCCCCGCCTCCAATGACCCGATGATGAGTGCACCGATAAAGGTGCCGAATATGGTTCCTATGCCGCCGAAAACAGAGGTGCCGCCCACAAAAACGGCGGCGAGTGTTCTGAGCAGATATCCCTCGCCGAGTGTGGGCCAGAAATAGGTGACCTCGAGGCTCGCCAGAATACCAGAGAGGGCTGAAAGAACGCCCATCAGCATGAATACGGCCATCTTTACACGATTTACCCTGATGCCCATCATTCGGGAGCTCTCGACATTATCACCGACAAAAAGAACATGAGCGCCGAACTTGTGTCTTTTCAGCAGAAATCCGAAAATAACGGCGAGAACGAGCCACCAGATGGCCTGCGCGGGCAGCGCACCCCAGAGCCTGCCGACGAAGGCGTTGAAAAGGAATGTATCCTTCACCGGCACCAGCGTGATTCCCAATCCCTGTCCGGCCACGTTTACCAGTCCTCTGAAGAAGAACTGCGTGCCGATTGTTGCAACGAGTGAGGGGATTCCGACTTTGACTACGATGAATCCATTGAGGGCGCCTGCAAGAATGCCCGTTGCAAGGCAGGCGAGTGTGGCAAGCACTATGTTTCCGTTTGTTAGTTCAACAATCTTTGAAAATACCCAGACCGAAAATCCCAGAATCGACGGAAATGAAAGGTCGATCTCACCTGCAATGACGACAAAGGTCATGCCGAGCGCCATGATCCCGGAAAAAGGTATGGTTGACATGAAGGAGTAGTATATATCGAACTTGGTAAATACCTGCGGATTCCCGATAAAAAAGATAGCAAATATTCCCGCAAGAACACCCAGTATGCTGAGCTCGAGGCGAAGCTCTCTCGTTGCAACATTCTTAAACATGGTTAATCCCTCTGTGAAAGTATCGCACTCACCTGGCAGTAAGGCTTTTCATACCGGTAAAACGAAAAGAAACAGCATTTACAGGCTGCTATCAACTGCACAGCATATTTCACATGTGTTGTAAGGAGCGCTCTTTATCGAAGGGCGCTCCTTACAAGCGTCCAGATTACAGCTTTCCGGTTCGCGCGAGCTCGACCATCCTTTCCACGAGCTCGTCCTGGCTTATGTCTTTTTTCAGAAACTCGCCGGCAATCGTACCGCGGTCGAGGATCACAAACCTGTCTGCAACCGGATACACATAGTAGATGTTGTGACTGATGAAGATCGCCGACTTCCCCTGTTTTTTGATATTGAGCACAAAATCGAGCACTTTCTTCGTTTCTGAGAGCGAAAGTCCCATTGTCGGCTCATCCAGTATGATGAGATCAGCATTGAAGTACAGTGCACGTCCGATAGCAATCCCCTGTTTTTCACCGCCGGAAAGAGACATCACCACCGAATCGGTGGTAATAGCCCTGGAGGTAAATCCCATCCGCTCACGGAGTATCCGGTTCGCTTCCTCCTTCTGTTCATCCACTTTGAGAAAACCGAGGGCATTGGTCATCTCCCGGCCCATAAAGATGTTGCGCCACAGTGTTTGCTGCTCGCCGAGAGCACGTTCCTGGTATACGGTTTCGATACCGAGATCCCTCGATTTATCCACGGAGTGTATGGTTATTTTTTTTCCTTTGAAGTAAATTTCTCCTCCGTCTGGCTGGTGCACACCGGTGATGAGCTTGATAAGCGTCGATTTTCCGGCCCCGTTGTCACCGACAAGTCCGACAATCTCGTTACTCCCGACCCGGAAGTTGATGTGTTTCAATACCTCGACCTCGCCGAAATGTTTGTATATGTCGACCATTGAAACGAGATCCTGGGAATTGCTGCTGTCACTCATGTTATCGAATTCCTTTCTGTGCGAGAGGCGCAACGAAATCGATGTTGTTTTTATCGATCAGTGCGGCGCCGGTGTCGATATGCAGGCCTGAAAAGCCGTACTTCTTTGCAAGGCATGCCTGGAGAACGGGGAGGTATCCCTGAAGCCACGGCTGCTGATCGAGGACAACGCCGACGTAGCCCTTCCGTATAGCATCGACTGTTGCGGCACTCAGGTCGAACCCTGCAATGTATATATCGCCGGGTTTCTTACGAGAGGCTTTCATATATGTTTCGGCAGTTGCGGTGAGCGCGCCGTGATCCGTAATGATGAGCTTGACATCAGGATTGGCAGATACGTAGCCGGTAAAAGAGGGAGTACCGAGGGATGCGTCCGCATTTATAGCGTCGGAGATTTCGATATAATCGACCTTGACACCCATTTCTTTGAGAGCATCGACACAGCCCTTTGAACGAAGACCGCGTGTTTCCTGGGCTATGAGACCCCACACCATTGCCTTATCCCCTCTTTTGAGGCCCGCCCTCTGTGCGGCGCCTTTTGCGAGCATGACGCCCGACGGGTACAGCTCCTGGCCCACATAACCGAAACCACCGGCCTTGTACTTTTCCTCGATTGCGGGCAGGCTCGTATTCTGGCTTGTGACAATGATTCCCCGCGCTTCTGCCTGATCGACGAGTGGTGCAAAGGCAACCACACCCGGGTGGCCCATTATACAAATGGCATCGGGCCTTAGCGCAATTGCATCCTTGAACTGCGCAACCATCTTGTCGGGATTCCATCCCGACCATATGTACTGGACATTGCAGCCGAGGTCTTCTTCAGCAGCTTTTGCCCCTCTGTACACAACCGAGGCAAACGGGCCGCCGGGATTACCGCCGGGGAAGAAAACAATCCGTATTCCTTCGAAGTGTTTTGTGTCTGCAGCAAAACCTGCTGAAGTCAGCCCTAAAACAAGAGCGACAGTTAAAAACAGAACCAACCATTTCTTTTTCATCGTGCTTCTCCTTTTACATGAAATAAAATTGAAATGCGTGAAAAAATCTGTATAAAATATTCACCTCCTTCACCTGTTCAAAAGACAGTGTAAAATGGCAATGGATATGCGATTAAACGGTACTTCCATACCTGGAAGCAACAATACTATTACAACATTAGATCTTTGGACTGTCAAGCATAATATTGACAAAAAAAGGGGGGGGGGAACACTGGAGGCAATAGTTTAATGCCGCTGCTGCATGTTGTTAGCGATATGCTCCGGGTAAGGGGCTTGGACCGGCGATATTTTCCGGACGCAGAGTGTCGGAATAACTACTGGAGAACCGGCCTTTTTATGGTATACCTGTTGCCATCCTTGTTATAATCGAGAAGCAGGAGAGGCATGTCTTCTATATCAGTATCGTATATCACTGCAGATCTATTGTTGTTTACATCGTCCAGCATCCTGCTAACCGGGACGAATTTTCTGGTGATTAAATGGTTTGCATCAAGGCCGGTAAACAGGAATCCAATAGACGTATCAACATCGTTTTCGGCTTCAGGGTCGGTTGAATACAGGAGTAGTGTGGAGCTGCTGTTGATGTTTTTTCCCCACATGTTAATAAACGGGTGGTCCTTGTACGTCGGTATTCCGGTGTTCAGGACTTTTACGAGCGCGCCGCCTTTAAGCTTCAGTACGGTGATGCCGCCTCCGGACTCGCGGCCGCCTATTTCACATATGATTTCATCAGACCCGTCTCCGTCCAAGTCATAGGCGAGCATCTTTTTTATAGGGAGGGGGTTCTTGTAATCTATTCTGCCCCGCATCCGTATCCTCCCCCGCATCGACTCGTAGGATGCGGCCTGAATTTCATAGGTAACGGTGCCATCACTATCTGCAGTCCTGCTCTTTTTGAGGAAGACGAGATAATCTTTATCTCCTTCAAGCCGACCGGCGGTGACAATCGGAGAATTGATCTTGGATGCGAGGAAAAAGGTCTTTTTTTCCGGATCGAAGGAGTAGATGTATGAAAAAAGTGTGCCGTTCAGCACTATGAATGAAACGCCTGAAGTGCCTTCCCTGAATACCGCGATGCTCAGAACGTCGGCGCTTCTTAATTTTCCACTGTATACCTTAGCAAAGGATGTGCCGGCATTCTCTTCTGCTGAGGCTGCAGGCGCTTCTTCGTACCCGGATAGATTCCAGTAGCTCTTCCGGTTTTCTCTGTTGAGAAAAATGATTTCCGTTATGCCGTTATTGTTCAGATCCCCGCTCGTTACAAGTGATTTCGTTTCTGAAATAATTCCTGAATCAAGAAACGACAGTTCCGGCAGAATTGTCTTTCTGATGACCGTATCGGTCTGCTCTTCGGGAGGTTTTGCCGGTTTTTGAGGAACAACTTCTATTTTCCGCAGGTATTGCCCCCATATCCATCCTTCTATGCCGCTTTTATCGAGTTTAATATGGTACCAGTAGTTTTTTGATCCGCTGATTTCTGCTATTGTTTCGTCCCGGTCCAGGACGGTAACCGGCGTTCCTCTGTTCACCTTTGTGAGAATCTTGTTCTTGAGTGATGGGCCGGTTCTCACGCGTACGTAATCGCCCGTGACTTCAGCCCTGTCGTTATTTTCGAGCAAACCGTTTGGCACAACCGCCATCTCCTGCGCATACAGGCAGGGCATGAAGGCTGAAAAAAGCAGAAGAATAATTGTGATGGTTGCAGCTCTCATTCTGTAATATCCTTGCAATAAATATGTACATCTAGTATGTTTATCGTATTAAATCGGGTTCTATATTAAGATAAACAATTCACAGGGTGCTGAAATGAGTGTTGCGGAGGTTTCTGTGGAGCGAGTTATTATCGACAGTGAGTGCTGTAAGGGGTGCGAGCTCTGCGTGGACGCCTGTCCGCGGACGGTGCTTGTTATGTCCGATGATTTCAACGGGTCGGGATACCATTACAGCGTTTTTCATAACAAGGAAAACTGCAACAGCTGTACTTTTTGCGCAATTATCTGTCCGGATGTCTGCATTCAGGTAAACCGATAACCATATAGATAAACGCATGCAGTATTATTTACCTGGATACAATATCAGGTGACTGTATTCAGCGCTATGGATAACCGTATGCGCGGGCATATAACAAAATACATGCAGTAAACTGATCTATTGCTGTGGGCGAATACAATTCTTTGTACGATTTGTTCATGCAGGGATATTTCCTCTTCGCGTTAAATAAATCAAAACACAGGCAGAGAACGCTGTTCGCCTCCAGAATGGGTTTAGTCGGCTGCTGGTCGGATAAATGGACAAATCATGTGTGAGGTGATGTATGGGTGACCGTGTGCTTATGAGGGGAAATGAAGCACTCTGTGAAGGTGCAATCATTGCCGGATGTCGCTACTACTTCGGATACCCGATTACACCGCAGAACGAGGTTCCGGCATACATGGCAATGCGGATGCCACAGATCGGCGGCTGTTTTCTTCAGGCGGAGAGTGAGCTTGCTTCGATCAACATGGTGTGGGGGGCGAGCGCAGCCGGAAAGAGGGTAATGACTTCCTCCTCCTCCCCCGGAATCAGTCTTATGCAGGAGGGCATTTCATACCTCGCCGGTGCTGAGCTGCCCGCTGTGGTTGTGAATATAATGAGAGGAGGGCCGGGGCTCGGAAACATTGCCCCGTCGCAGTCGGACTACTACCAGTCGACACGGGGCGGTGGGCACGGTGACTATCGAACACCGGTGTTAGCGCCTGCAACGGTTCAGGAAATGGCGCATTTGATGATCGATGCGTTCGATCTTGCAGATCTCTATAGAACACCGGTAATTGTCGCCGGCGACGGGGTTCTCGGTCAGATGACAGAACCCCTTGTGCTCCCGGAACCATCGCAGAAAAAACTGCCGGAAAAGGACTGGGTGGTTGACGGAGCGGAGGGCAGGGAAGCGCGGGTTCTCATGAGTCTCAGGCTTTCGCCTCAGCGGGCACTTGAAGAGCTCAATATAAAGCTAAAAAAGAAGTATGATGAAATCGTAAAAAGAGAGGCGCGCTGTGATGAGTATAAGATCGATGATGCAGAGTACGTTATCGTCGCATTCGGGACTGCGTCGCGCGTTGCGAAGGCCTCGATTGATATCGCCCGAACTAGAGGAATAAAAATAGGCCTGTTCCGGCCCATTACTCTGTGGCCGTTTCCTGAAAAAAGGCTCCGGAAACTGGCGGAAAACCGGAGGGTAAAGGCGTTTATCGATGTTGAGATGAACATGGGCCAGATGATCGATGACGTCCGGCTTACCGTAAACGGTCAGAAAGAGGTCTATTTTTACGGCAGGACAGCGGGTATGCTGCCGGATGAGGATGAACTCTTACAGAAAATTTCGGAGGTTGCACGGTGAAAACTGTATATAAGAGACCGGATTCTCTCAGGAAGGTGAAGATGCATTACTGTCCGGGCTGCGGGCACAGCATCATTCACAAGCTGCTGACGCAGGTAATAGACGAGCTCGGGATACGGGGAAAAACGGTCATTGTTGCGCCTGTCGGCTGTTCGGTTCTGCTCTATAACTATATAGATACCGACGCCACTGAAGCCGCCCACGGGAGGGCTGCAGCTGTTGCGACAGGACTGAAACGCGCAATGCCCGACAGGGTGATCATAAGCTATCAGGGCGACGGTGACCTGGCAGCAATAGGCACGGCCGAAACTTTGCATGCGGCGAACAGGGGTGAAAACTTCACCGTTATCTTCGTGAATAACGCCATTTACGGTATGACGGGGGGGCAGATGGCGCCGACAACCCTCGTCGGACAGAAAACAAAAACCACACCTTTCGGAAGAGACGAGAAGTGGTGCGGCACACCGCTTCGCATGTGCGAGATTCTGAATGCGCTCGATGCACCTGTATATATCGAACGTGTCTCGGTGCATGAAGTGAAGAATGTTATAAAAACAAAAAAAGCAATAAAGAAGGGACTGCAGTACCAGATCGACGGCACAGGTTATTCGTTTATCGAGGTGCTTTCAATGTGTCCCACAAACTGGGGGGTCAGCCCGCTTCAAGCTGCGGGCTGGGTGAAGGAGAGCATGGTTCCATACTATCGGCTAGGAGTATTCAGGGATAGAGCATCAGGCAGGGAGAAACAAAATGACTGAGAAGATGATAATCGCAGGATTCGGGGGGCAGGGAGTTATTCTTGCTGGCAAGCTCATTGCCCATGCGGGAATGATAGAGGGAAAGTACGTTTCGCACATACCGTCGTACGGCGCGGAGATGAGGGGCGGCACAGCTAACTGCTCGGTCATTGTTTCAGACGATGAGGTTGCATCTCCGCTCGTAGGCCACCCAACTACGATCATCATAATGAACAGGCCTTCTCTCGATAAGTTTGAGAAAATGGTTATAGACAAGGGAAACATTTTTATCAACAAATCGCTCATCGACCGGGAGGCCGGAAGAACGGATGTCAATGCCTACTATATACCGGCCAACGATTTCGCTGAAAAGGCCGGGAGCGGCAGGGCGAGCAATATGGTCATGGTCGGCGCATTTATTGCAGCAACCGATGCGGTATCACTTGATGATGTAAAAGAGTCACTTTCCGAGGTAGTTTCAAAAAGAAATATCAAATTCAACGATATAAATAAAAAGGCGCTCGACATGGGGTATGAGGTTGTTATACGCCAAAATGCGCGGCATGAAGTGTGAATAAGTGATGCATCCAAAACCCTCTGCATCGGAGATGAGTGATCCAGGCATGCACGGTTATGTACTCTTTTTTGCCTCTTTCTCCTCGGCGGAGAGACTCTTTATTCTTTCTTCTAGCTCCTGGATCTCGTTTTCGAGCCCCCGTATTTTTAGCATATAATTGAGCGCCTCTTCATCGTCCTTGAGTGTGTCCATACTCTTTTCGGTGAAAAGGGTGTACACTCTCCTGCCAAGTTCAGATTCCAATTTTTCCAGTTGTTTATTTAGGTTAAAACGGCTGACGGAAAGCTTGCTGTAGGTGCTGTACTCGCTGACTTTGCCTTTTAAAGAGGAGGCTTTCTGCAGTACCACTTCTTTTGTCTTATACCAGAAACCGCTCATCTGAACCCATCCTTTTTGTGACATTCAGTCTGCACGGGGCCTCAACTGTTCTTTCAGGCGGGATTACAATGTCGGCACGAGGATCAGGAGTACCATTCTGCAGTAATAGTTCCGCGCGGACCGTGCTTCTTCACTTACTATGGTAATGCGTCATGAAGTATTGTCAAGTCAAGAATTGCGACAAAATGGCCGGTTTCATAGAGGAAATTCAGCACCGCAATTGATGGAAAATATGGGGGTTGATAGTATTGAAAGGGAGTCGAGGTCTTTCAGCGGAAAGGTGAGTATATACATCCTGGCGCCGATATCGAAATTACATTGTTTAACTGTGACTATTAGTGTCTCAGCGATATATAGTCCGATAAGCTTATGGTAAAAATCCGAAGTTCTGTATCCGGCGATTTCAGACCCGAGGCTTGTGGAGGAGTTTACCGGGAAACCGGTTTGTTCAGTCCGCACGTTCAATTCGTACTTTTTTTTCCAGTTCCTTGCTGTGCCGCCGCCTGCTATCTGCCGGACAAACTCAGTTTTCTCGTACAAAGAATTAATTTTTGTGCTTCCGATAGGAAAGGCGGATGACAGGCCGAACAGGTTCTGATCGAACAGCGTGCCCGAATTGCTTATTGAAAAAAAAGGTGTAAGGAAGAAGGAAGTTTCCCCGTATGCTGAAAACTCCATACTGTTTTTGAGCTCGAGAGTTATCTTCTCATGCAGGCCCGGAATGACATTGATTGGGAGAGTGTTTCGGAATCCCAAAATGAGTCCGCTTTCAAAGCGAAAGGAGTTAATGCTGAAGCTGATATAGGAAAGACACTGCGATTCGAGAATTGAGCTGTATCGGTACCCGACTGAAAGAGTCGTGTCCCGTATGAAGGGCATGTGTACTATGTTCATGGTATCGATAAGAAGCCTGGAGTTGAGGTCCGTAGCATCCGCATCCCTGGAATTCGGGAAGCCCCACACAGATGTGTACAGCGATGTTTCAGCCTGAATATCTGCCCGCGCCAATGTGCAGAAAAATAAAAAAAAACCTATCGTCAGGAGCGGAGCGATATGAAATAAGTTAACGATGCGGCTATATGGCTTCATGGCTGTACTGTCTCACCCTTATTATTATTGACCCGTCAGAACGATGCTTTTACATTGAGATACGCCGTGATGAAGTCTCTATGTTCGCTTAAAAGGTTGAAATCAATCTTGACCTTCCATATGACTCCAGATGTAAAAATGCGTATATAGGGAGAGAGGTATACGCCGAACGATTCCTCACTGTTTGTTTGAATGTTCAGCTCGCTCCCTCCCGAAAAGAAGCTCGTTTCCGGTTCATAGTTCAAATCGAAGTTGAAATCTATGTCGTTTTTCTCATCGGTCGCGAGATAATCTCTTTCCAGGTAGTTGTATTGCACCTCCGGTCTCGAAAACACGGACAGTATGAGGTTCCATTGGTTCATCTTGAACCATTCCTCCAGAAGGAAGTAGAAGTCATCGAAGGTTACCGTATTTCCGGATTCGATTGAGGGATCGCCTGCTGTGAGGTACAGATCGGTAAATTCGCCGAGGAACTGAAACTGAGCGGCCGCCCTCCACGCATTCTCCGATGCACCTGTTAGCAGCTTGAAATAGAGAGGATCGGAATTGAGTGAAAAGTTCAGGTCGAAGGAGTTGACTGTACTGCCGCCGTATCTCTGGTAGATAAAAAACTGAGCTCCGTATTTTTCGTAGTAGTCCGTGGAGAATACAAGTCCTGTCCCCTGAACGGGAAAATATCCGTTATACTCGAATCCGCTGTTTCTATGGTAGAGATGGCCCTTGTAGTGTTTTCCCTCCCCTAAAATTCCATAATATCCCGTCCAGTAGGTAAGGTCCAGAAACTGAAACATATTTTTTACCGATGCCTGCGCCCCGTAAAAACTCAGAGCAGGAAGCGTATTTCCTTCGATATCCGTATTGAGGTACTGCAGCATGAGCTTGCCCTGGTACTTGTGACCACCGTCATAGGATATTTCAAAGTCTCCCCGCGTTGTTATCGCCCCCTTCATATCTATATTTGAGGTAAGATCCATGTCGGTGACGAACACATTTGCCGCAAACACAGGCTGTATTCCAATAAGCAGGGCGATGATTAGACACAATACGGTTATTTTCCATTGTTTCATAACAAACATCTCTCCTTCTATAAGTATAAGCTAGAGTATGGATTTTTTCAAAGCTGGCAGCCGTACTCTTTAAATTTCGGCTGTATGTCGACCAAAAAATAGGCTTTATTTGGAAAACATGGTTTTGAAGATGTTCCCTATGGATTCCTCGAGGCGGGACGAAAAGGCGAAGCGGCTAATCTTGTTTAAAATTTTTATCCTCTGCGATGAATTGCTTTCCTGAGACTGCCTGAATTCTTCCAGGAGGAGCTGGTAGGAGCCGTTTTCAGGGTCGTAGGTTACCGCCTCTTCGAGGAAGAATTCTGCACGTGCGCTTTTCCCGATGTTGTAGTTGCAGATTGCAATATAGATGCATGCCGCACCGAGCCTCTTCCTCTCCTTGAGCAAATCGTATGTGTCGAGAAAGTATTGAATGGCGGTATCCCACATCTTTAAACGGTAAAAGGCATACCCGGCGTCGAAGTAGTATTTTCCATTTTCCTCATCGAGCCTGGTTGCGGTTACGAGCGGATCAATCGCTTTTTTGAATTTCCCCTCCTCGAGATACGCCAATCCGAGAAGGTTGTAGAGTGACGGGGCTTTTGAGGATTTCAGCGCCTTTTCAAAATTCAGGATGGCGTTGGCATAGTTTCCTTCATTATAAAAAATAAGACCTTCATACAGAAACTCCTTTGCATCCCTGGTGATCTCATAGTCCCTTTTTTTCTCTTCAGGCCTTCGGTTGAATTCGAGGGGAATTTCTCCGCCAGTGAGGGCATGGTACGCATCGTTGATCTCCTTGAACTTCTCCTCGGCCAGGTCGGCAAGGGGGTTTCCCTGATGCTTGTCAGGGTGATACTTCGCGGCGAGTCTGCGGTATGCCCGTGTTATCTGCGCCTGCGAGGCTGTTCGATCAACGCCGAGAATGCTGTAGTAGTCCTTTTCCAAAGAAACACCCTGAGAGAATTCTACGATAATTTACGGTATATTTCAAGATTATTAAAGAAGATTGGTTGAGAGTTATATGAAAAAATTGTCCTGTTTTTTCTGCTTATGATGAGCCCTTCCATTGTTGTGGCGGCTCCCTGGTTCATGGGGAAGGTACTCATACTTTCCATAAAAACGGAAGTCCCGTTTATCTACCCCCAGTTTTTTAATAATGTGCTTTACGCTATAATGGTCATTTTTGATGAAAATATATTGATTACTACACACTTGTAAAAAAACTTGAAGTGAAGTATGGAACGTATACCTCTCTCAATCCCGATTGGAAGTAATGGCAGCTTGATTCGGTGACGGTGAAAGCGGAGAAGCCTGCCGTTGTGAAGTACATCGCTCTTGAGGAGTTCCTGAAGGCGACATCGTTTGAAAGTAAAAGCTAAATGGAAGATGAGCGTAAACAAGCTCTTTTCAACGAGCTTTGGAAATTATGTCATGTCTCTCGCAACATGATTTACAGTATAAATGGGTAAGTAAACTTGTCAATCTTAGAAGTTGAAAATTATCACTTACCTAATTTTTCGTTAACTCATAACTGCTGTGGGGAAAGTATTTTCACCTTTTTAATGTCACTTTATTATTGGCTATATAAAAATTTAGTATTCTAAAAAAATAAGCTCTGAGTTCAGCTGAGGCACCGAACCCAGAGCTCTTCACATGAGGCTCATTCACTCTCAGTCTTTGAATCCGTAGAAGTTATCATACTCCTTCCCGATAAACAGTACATTGTTTTTCACCTTTAAATACTCTTTTAAACCGATAGTACCATCCTCTCGTCCCAGACCACTATTCTTATTGCCGCCGTACGGGGCCTCGATCTTGGACATGACATTCGTGTTGAGCCATAGTATACCGGCATCGATTTTCTTGCTTGCGTAAAAAAGGGTTTTTGGGTTTTCACTCCACAGTGTTGCACCGAGGGCGTACTGGTTGTCATTTGCCATGGCAATCGCCTCATCGAGGTGCCTGTATCTGATAACCACGAGCACCGGACCGAATATTTCTTCTCGCGCGCACCGCATGGTGTTTTTAACGTTCTCTAGTATGGTAGGCCGGTAGTAGCTTCCCTTATCGAAGGGTGGCTCATCGAACTTTTCACCGCCGCAGACGATCGTGGCGCCATCTTTGACCGCATTTTTCACATAGCTGTCGACTTTTTCAAGCTGATCCCTGCTGATGAGCGAGCCTATCTGTGTTGACTGGTCCGAGATATCGCCGAGTTTCAGGCTATTTACGCGCCGCACAAGCTTTTCCATGAACTCGTTGTAGATATCATCATGGAGGTAGAGGCGGGTCGACGCGCAACAAACCTCGCCCTGCATAAGGCAGAAACCGACGATCAGAGAGTTGATTGCGCCGTCGATATCGCAGTCAGGCTCGGCAATAAATGGACCCTTCCCACCGAGTTCCAGAATAACTTTCTTGATGATCGGGGACTTTGATGATACCTCGAGCAGCTTTCGACCCACTGCAAGAGAGCCGGTAAATGAGATCATCCTCACATCAGCATGCCCGGTTAGCCACTCTCCGGTGGTCCCTCCGGGGCCATTGATTATATTGACAACTCCAGCAGGCATCCCCGCCTCCATGAGAATTTCACCGAGGATTGTCGGTGTGATGGGGGCAAGAGAGGATGGCTTGGCCACCACGCAGCTCCCCGTTGCAATGGCAGGGCAGATGCAGCGCGTTGCCAGGTGGAGAGGGAAGTTCCAAGGTGTAATACAGGCGACCACACCGTATGGTTCATAGGAGATCCAGTCGAATGCTACATTTCCGGGGAGCGGTATGACCTCACCCTTTATTTCCCTCGACTGGTTCGCGAAATACTCCATCGCCCTGATCGCGTAGTGGATATCGACATTCTCAGTCTCCATAATTGGCTTTCCAGTATCCATCGACTCCCACTTTGCAAGTTCTTTCAGTCTCTTCCTCATGATATCTGCCACTTTCAGCATGATATCTGCCCTCTTATCAGGATCAAGGTCGGACCAGACACCGCTTTCAAAAGTTTTTTTCGCGGCCTTAACCGCTATGTCAACGTCTTTTTCGCCCGCCAGGTGCAATTCAGCGATAGGTAGGTTCTTCGAAGGATCCAGCGACTCGAACTTCTTGTTATCCGATGAAGAGACCCATTCATTATTAATGAAGAGCTTGAATTCTTGCATTTGATTTACCTCCAAGAATTATTCTTTTATAATGATTGGTATGTTCATGAGATTGGCAAAACCCTGCAATTCAGGAAGAATGTTGCCGTAGACAAGTCCGTTATGATGGGGTATGCCGTTTTGAAGGAGCGATTCCACAAACTCCATGTTCCCGCAGCTCATGCGAATAGACAGATTGCTACCTTTGAGAAGAGGCTCAGTTTCAACAACCTCACCCACTCCGGCATGAATCGTGTACTGTCCACTGATCGAATTCATACGGCATACAGTTGCAACGCCGGCTTTCATTGCGGCAGTCTGGGCCAGTCCGTCGAAGACCCTTTCAATGACAGGCTTTCTTGAGGAGAGGTTGTAAGGGGCATTGCCGCAGTGCCACCAGAGGAGTGTATTGTTGCCTTCGATCAAATTAACGAAATCGGCCCACCATGGAGTTGAACCTGAGAGAGCGTGTTCGAGCATGAGAGTGAGCGAACCGTCAACATCGCACTCGCAAGAAGCCATAATACCCTCGGTATTCATTCGGCCATTTGCAGGACAAATGGGGGTTTTATCGATATCCCTCAGCTCCGGCCAACAGTCGGGAGCATAGGATTGAATGTTGTTCTCCTTCACATATTTCTTCAGAGCGAGGTACACCTTCGAAAGCCCACGCGTCTCCTGCAAATCGTTATCTTTGATCTCCCAGATCTTCTTCTGCACTCTCATGTCTTCATCGATTTCCTTCTCTTTAACCTGTTTCATGAGTTTGCTGAAGGTGTACAGCGAGAGTTTCGTGATCTCCGTTCCGAAAAGCTTCTTAATAGCGAGCTCGTCGAAATCGCTGATCTCAAACCCATCCGGCCGCATCCCTATGACGGCAATGGTCGCCTCTTTCAGATAGGCGATTGCTCTGACGGCATTGACGAATACCCTAAGATTCCCCTTTGTTTTTTGATCCTTGATGGGGCCATAAATGAATGTGAAATGTCTGTTGAGATTTTTAAAAAGCGTTCCCGCCGCCATCACACCGACCATGGAACCGGTAAAGCTCTTGGTTTTAAGCGATAGCTCACCGATGCCCCATAATGCGTAGGGGAGATCAAGATTTCGGATGATTTCAGCGGTGAGTTCTCCAGTGCTGAACGTGCCGTTGAAAAGAACAACGGCGTCAACATCCTCGGCTTTGAACTTTTTCCACGCCTTTACTGCCTGCTCTCTCTTTGCGAGCGGTTCCGGATACTCAACTACTTCAACATCGAGTTCATTTTTAAGGTAGTCCATTGCGTTATTGGAGTATTTTATCGCAATGTCCTGACCTTCAAGAAAGTCAAGTATTAAATTCACGAAACCAACTTTAACCTTTCTAAAATTCAACGACATCTAAAAGCCTCCTATATTTTTATTATAAAAATGATAAGAAAATTAGAAATAAGATGATTATTTTAATAAAAAGTATTTATATGTTATCTTACCACCTGTCCTTTTTTTGTCAATAAAAAATTATTTACATAAAAAAATGATTTTATTCTTGAAAACCAAATATGGTATGATATGATATATAATATAATTTCTGAATACAAGATACATAGTATTTAAATTAAATGTGAATTTCTCTCCTTAATGTTTTGTTGACACATGCCTAGTTAATGCATTGTCTGTTTGATGTGTGAATATCTTCAGGGGGGTTTTAATGACTGATCAAAAAAGAGTATGGAGTAAATTTGAATTTGGGAATGTAATGCTTGAAGGAAGCCTCGGGGTATTTGTGGCAGATTTACTGCTTGTTATTTTCGTTACTATTTTTTCAAACAGATTTCTCACATCGAACAACTTTTTTGCCATATCAAGGGCCTTTTCATTATGGATAAGGGGATATATAAATATGTCTTTTACAGGTTTACTACCAGTATTTCATTTACCTTCACAAATTGCTCTGTAAACCTCGATCGCATATAGTTTCCTGCTGTTTTTACACACGCTCTAATACCAGACATTACGGGCTCAACAACCCTGTCCTTTATAAGCAGCAACATCAAACAGAGTTTGTAGCCGAATTGGGTGAACACATATCTATGGGTGCCTTCGACTCTTTTTATGATCTTTTTCACCAGTAACCGTTTCAGGTCATACCCCATCTTCGTGCTCCCGTACTCTTCTGCACTTATGCCCCGAACCCTCTGGACTTCTTTCCTCAAATCTTTGTTGCTTATGTGCGCTATGACATTCGAGCGCTTCAACAGCGCCTCAATCACCCCCATGATCCTCTCATCCTCTATCCGTATCCCCGTTATCCGTTTGTTCCCTCGCTGTTCAGTCTTCGCTAACTCAGCTAAATTATGCCGTGCCAGAAATCGATCATCTATCCCCACCTGAGCGTCCGGATACCTCTTGTTTATCCCGTGACTCACTTTGCCTGCATATCCCAGGTTCACCA
>Ga0315555_1000217_pt1 | contig 38391 bp, 41 predicted proteins | sample SalMarSW160380MG_FD_202113 | JGI IMG/M metagenome (GOLD analysis project Ga0315555, IMG submission 202113) | Salt marsh sediment microbial communities from the Plum Island Ecosystem LTER, Massachusetts, United States - Salt Marsh Sediment SW1603-80 ... | reverse complement strand
ATAGCGGGATTTTTCTAAGTAAAATAGTTCAGCACACAAAAAGGAGCGGACAATGAACAAGAAGTTTCTGCTTGTTATGTCGCTGGTTCTTTTTTTGCTTCTCCCTCTTGTTTCCCTATGGCCGATAACGCTGGTACGAGTCGGGTATGTTGATATAGATTCTATCATCAGCACCTATACACAAAAGTACCTCGACACCGAGATTACGGTGCGGGAGGAGTATATCAATCTCCTCAACAGCACCTACAGTGAGAAGTATTTTGAAATGGCTGATGTTGAACGAGAGGAGATGCGGACAAAGATCAGGGATCAAAACGAGGTGCTCCATGTACTTCGATACAATCGGAATGTCCTGCAGTCTTCCGGAAATATTGAGGATAAGAATTTATTACAAATAATCGAAAGTAATATCATGGAAGCCATAAAGAAGACGAGTGAACTGGAAGGGTTCAGTCTTATAATAGACAAAACCGGAAATTTTATTTACGGTAGCGATGATATTAATCTCACGGATAAAGTATTATTCAGATTGGACGAAAAGCTTCTCGACCTGCAAAACAACGAACCACTTGCACCGATTACGCTGGAACTAAAAGATGAATCTACAGCGGAGTAACAAAATCTTTAAAGAAATGCACTGAATAAACAATTTTTTAAGAGGGGAGGTGTGTCGGTTTATGGGAAAAAGCAAAATGGACATAGAGGAAATAAAAAAATTCCTTCCGCACAGGTATCCGTTTCTTTTTTTAGACAGGGTAGTCGACATGAGAGAAAATGGACTCACTGCTATCAAGAATGTAACCGGAAACGAAAACTTCTTTCAGGGACATTTTCCCGGATATCCCGTTATGCCGGGCGTGCTGCAGATTGAAGCTCTTGCCCAGGCTTCGGCCCTCTTTGTTATTTATAAGTTTAAGTTGAAAAATAAACCTGTTTATTTTATGGCTTTAAACAATGTGAAGTTCAGAAGTCAGGTCGTTCCCGGTGATACCCTGCGTCTGGAAATCGAGCTTCAGAGGTTCGGCGGTAGAGTGGCACGTGTCAGAGGAAAAGCCTATGTTGAAGATCAAATTGCTCTTGAAGCTGAAATGGTGGCCATGATTGAAACCGGGTGAAAATCCGGCCTCCTTAAATAGCCGGCATGCACGAAATAGCCGGCTCGTACGGAAAAAAAATCAAATAAACCGGTCAATGCGAAGCTGAAAGGAGTGATAAAAGATGTCTATACACCCGACTGCGCTCATTGATAAAACGGCGGACATCGGCAAAGGTAATGAAATAGGCCCCTATGTTGTTATTGAAGGAAAGGTTAGGATAGGAAACAATAATAGAATAGGCCCGGGAACAATTATTACCGGAAATACGGCTATAGGAAATGGCAATATAATTCACGGGCACGTGTATATCGGAAACGAACCGCAGGACCTCTCATACAATGGAGATGAAACGAATGTTGTCATAGGCGATCGCAACACCTTTCGTGAATATTCAAATGTTCACAGAGGCACGAAAAAGGACAGCGCAACAGTTATTGGAGATGACAATTATTTCATGGTATCGGCCCACATTGCGCACAACTGCCGTGTTGGAAGCCATGTTATTATGGTGAACAATGCAACACTCGGCGGGTACTGTGAGGTTCAAGATTTCGCCTTTATCAGCGGATATGTACTCGTGCATCAATTTGTTCGTATCGGTGGCTACTGCATAATCAGTATCGGAACTGTGGTTACACAGGATATTCCTCCGTACATGATGATTTCAGGCAGCCCTGCGAGTGTGAGTGGGCTCAATGTTATCGGGTTGAGACGAAACGGTTTCAGTGTAGAGAGAAGGGCGGCTATTAAGAGGGCGTTCAAACTAATATACCGAAGCGGATACAACCTTTCGCATTCCGTTGATGAAATAAAAAGACTTATAACAGCAAAAGAAGTATCCACCGAAGCTGCTGTGGATTTACACCGGCTGATTGATTTTATTGAAGGCTCCACGAGGGGAATATTGCTTCGTCCCATACAAAAAAGGCATGGAGGGGAGTAAGTTGTATCTTGTTGGGATCGACGTTGGAAATCGTAGAATCGGTATCGCTATAAGCGATGCGGAGAAAAAAATAGCCTTTCCAGCTGAAGTTATTGAACGTGAAAAAAACAGTTACGGATTCAAGAAGCTGAAGAAAATAATTGGAGACAAACCTGTCGATGCGTTCATTGTCGGTATTCCATACAGGGAAAATGGAACAATTGGCCAGCAGGGAGAAAAGGTACTGGCGTATATCGAGAGCCTGAAAAATTATTTTCAAACTAAAGTAATTTCCTGGGATGAACGGTATACAACGGTTATCGCAGAAGAAGTGCTGCTATCTGATCATATGCGACGTGAAGAGCGCAAACGGGTGGTCGACAAACTCGCTGCGCAGCAGATCCTGCAATCCTACCTCGATCATATCAACTCTACATAATGCTATATTATATATAGTTGTTAATCTATTTCATACAATATTTTTTTTCGATGTAGTATTATTTTTTATACTATCACAACCCTAGTTTACATACCACACCGCGTTAACATGTTTCTACCGTTGTAAAAGTTAATTGGTTTTCCTTACTAAACTCTAAAAAAGATAAGAAGGGGTGAGTAATTATAATGTGGATAGTAAATTACCATGATAAAAAAGCTCTAAATAGAAGTAGACATAATATATCTTATAGGAAATATTCATATGCTGTTTATTTCAGCCAAAGTTATGATGGGCATATACTTTTAAGAGTAATACATCCATGAACTTCTATGTTTTTGTTTCTATCTCTTTATCAGATGTTTTTGATTTCTCTGGTCCAGCATCTTTCTGGGCTGTATCAGGTTTTTTTTCTTCTTTTTTCCCTGGTAAATTGATCGAAGAGTTTTTGTAATCTGTGGTATAAAAACCGCTACCCTTGAAAATAACACCGATCCCGCTACTTATCATACGCTGCAGCTCACCTCCGCAGACCGGACACTCTCGTACAGGGTCATCACTCATCTTCTGAAAGAATTCAAAAATCTCACCGCAGTTGCTGCATTTATACTCATATGTCGGCACTGTATAACCCTCTTTATCCGATAGATTGTACTGTATAATTAATAAAAATAATAATATTCAAAAATAATGTCAATTATACATTTAAACACGGGCTCCCAGATAATCGACGACTTCGAAAATTTGCACCGGTTTCTTTTTACCCTTGACACGTATATTGTCAAGCTCTCTGCATAAAAACGTATCTTTTATTACCTGATAGGTGAATTCGCTGACTATAATATTGGTGCCGTAAATTTTATTGGTTCCTTCCAGGCGAGCACCAAGATTGACATTGTCACCCATGAGCGTGTAGTCCATTCTATTGCTTGAGCCCATATTTCCAACAGTCATGATACCGGTATTGAGCCCTATGCCGATGTTGAGCCTCTTTTCTTCCGGCCATAACTCATTCAAGTTATACAGCTTTACCATCATGTCTAAAGCTGCCCTTGTTGCAAGTTCGGCATGGTTTTCCTGCTCAATTGGAGCATTCCAGAATGCCATAATCTCATCGCCTACATATTTATCAAGGGTACCTTCATAATTGAAAATAATGTCCGTCATTGCCGAGAGATACTCATTCAAATGAGAAACGAGCTCTTGAGGAGACAATTTTTCAGATAGCGTGGTAAAGCCCCGGATATCTGAAAAAAGCACGGTAATTTCTTTATCCTCTCCCCCTAATTCGAGTTTTTCAGGATGTTTCAAAAGCTCATCCACGACACTTTTACTGACGTAGTTTGAAAACATACCCTGAATAGCCTTCTTTTCCTTTTCCTCGGTTAATATTCGGTACACAATCATAGAAAACAGTGTGAGTATCGCTGTGATGAGCGGAGCGCTGAGATTCAGTACATACCGGTATCTGTCAAAAACAAAGATTACAGTAAAGAAGTACGCGACCGCAAGTACGATAATTGATATATAGCTGTACAGGATTGATTTTCTGCCGACTATATAGCTTATGAGTAGACCGAATACAATAATGAGAAGGATATTGATATAATCTTTTGAAAAGGAGATAAAATCTCTATTGATAAGCTGGGTTACGGCATTTGCAATCATCTCAATACCAAACATCTGGCCCTGCGGCGTTCTATGTATATCCTGCAGCCCCTCGGCATATACCCCGACCAGCAGTATCTTGTTCTTGAAGTACCGTGCGCTTACCCTCCCCTTCACGACGTCTGAGAATGATTTCATCTGAAAGACGCCGGGTCTTCCGTAATAGTTGATAACAATAGTTCCCTGTTCATCGATAGGAATGACGACGTCTTCCACATGCTCGGGGGTCGTCCCTGTGGCGCGAATAGTCGCATCTTTCAGGATTATATTTTTTCCCATATTGATTTCAATATCTTCCAGGCCTACGTTATAGTAGAGCATAGCCATCAAGAGAATGGTTGACGGATAGTATTTATTGCCGATTTTCACCACAAGGGAAAACCGCCTGACAGTTTTGTCCGCATCTCTCTCTGCAAGCCTCGTATTGAGGCCGTACAGAGATGTTGCAGCCCCGATTTGGACACCGCTTTCGATAATCTCTGCAATGGGGGGCGTGATTACATTAACCACTTGTTTGTATTTGTCATTCGCTTCAATGCCGAGATAATTGAGCATTGCGATTCTTTTTTTTATGTCATCGCTCACATTCGGCACCTGTGTGCTTGTATCTGCAAACAGATCTATAACCGTGTTGTCCCGGTATCGGTGAAGGGCATCAGCGACAATTCTGTCCTCATCCTTGTTTCTGGAGTTCTCGGTGAAAAGAACGTCGATAAGAACCCCGATCGGTCTGCTGGGTTGATCCTTATTTGCATTGTTCAAAAAATCTGCATATACTTCTCTATTCCACGGGTATCTCCCGAGCTCCGAGAGGCTTTTTTCATCAAATCCGAATATTACTACATCATTTCTCAACCCCTTTGCCCTGTTGATTCTGTACACGCCTTCACTAATCTTTTCTGGCCGGTGGAATGCATCGGTCATAAAGAAGTTAAGATTCATCGATTTTGCTTCGATTGCATCGATAATAATGGTGTTCTTGAGGAAAAAGATCATGAGAAGTATTATTGCAACGCCTATAAGCAAGCTGATGTTTTTCGGTGTAAAAATTTTGCTCTTTTCTCTGGCTTTTGCCATCTTTTCCTCCCCGCACTCCTGGCATCATTGCGTGAGTGCCCGGCTGATCGGATGTAGTAATGCCGAATATGCCTGGAATCTACTCGCTTCAGCCGGTGCTTTTAAGAAATAGAATTTTCTTTTTTGCCAGATCAGACCAGCTGCTCCAGCTGTAGTCTGAAACGATCTTTGAATACTCTTTTTCGGCCGATTCTCTATCGTCGAGTTGTTCGTAGATCTCGGCGAGGCTGTATTGCACAGATGGGATAATAAACGCTTTTTCGTACCTGTCGATTATATTCCTGTAAGCCTCTTCCGCTTTTTTAAATTCGCTCATCTGTTCATACGATCGTGCCACCCCCAGAAGACAGAGCATTGCGCTGTACGACCCTGTCTTTATCTCAGAGCCCTTCTGAAAACGTTCGAGTGCCGTGGTATACTCTTGAGCCCTGTAGTAAATATTTCCCATAAAATATGCACTTTTTGAAGCGGCGATTGAATTTGGATATTCATCAATGACGACCTGAAACTTTTGGTTTAAATCGAGAAGCTTTTTTGTCACCGTATCGACATCAGCGCTCTTATCATCGACTATGCTTCTATATACCAGATATACTTTGCCAAAACTGGTTTCGGCTATATCCTCTTTCTTTGTCATCAGGTAGTGGATGTAAAAGTATGAGCCGAGCAGCACTACAACAGCTGCCACAAAAATCAAAATGGTTTTACTATTCGAAGCAACAAATTTTTCAACTTTACGTGTAATGACGGTAAAAACATCATCATGCTTTTTGGCCATGCATGTCTCCTGTTATGGACATTTTTCGATTGTTCATCCGGACGCTTTTAGTCCGGATGATGCCGCTTACCGGTGGCAATACGTTCACCAGCCTATAGTTTGTTAATATTCAATTCATTAATCAGTCTGGACAGATAGGTGCGCTGGATCTGTAAAATCGTGGACGCCTTTGTCTGTTTCCAGCCTGATTTTTCAAGCACTTTTGTGATATAGTTTTTCTTGAAATCATTCACCGCTTCTTTAAGGGGAAGCGTGGGTTGAAGGTCAACAGAAGCGGTTGAAATATTTTCGATATACAGATCTCTTGATGTTATCGTTTCGTTCTTACAGAGCACCACTGAGCGTTCGATTACATTCTGCAGTTCACGGACATTACCGGGCCAGTAGTATCCTTTCAGGGTCATGAGCACGTCATATGAAAAACCCCGGATATTTTTTTTCAATTCACGGTTGAATTTTTCAAGGAAGTATTTAGAAAGCGGCTCAATGTCTTCCTTCCGTTCTCTAAGCGGTGGGATGTAGATGGGAAATACGTTCAGCCTGAAAAACAGGTCTTCCCGGAATCTGTTTTTCTTGACCTCTTCATACAGGTTTTTATTTGTCGCTGCAATGAGGCGGAGGTCCGCCTTTTTCGATGTCGTGCCGCCCACACGCTGAATTATATGATCCTGCAGCACCCGGAGAAGCTTCGACTGCACCGCATATGACAGCTCCGCCACCTCGTCAAGAAAAATAGTTCCACCGTTTGCAAGCTCGAACTTGCCCATTTTATCGCTGATTGCGTCAGTAAAGGCTCCCTTTACATGTCCGAAGAGTTCTGTTTCTATGAGGTTGTCCGGAATAGCGGCGCAGTTGACTTTAATGAGAGGGTTTTTCCTTCGCAGGCTCTTATAATGAATATACTCTGCAAACAGCTCCTTTCCGGTGCCGCTTTCACCAAGCAGGAGCGCTGTTGTGTTCGTTTCCGCAACCTGAACGGCCATTTCAAGTTTTTCCCTGATAAGGTTCGATTCTCCGATGAACATCGGTATGCCCTTTCCGTTTACCAGCTCCTTTCTCAAAGTAACATTCTCAAACTTGATATCCTGATATAAGCGCGCGTTTTCTATGGCGACTCCTGCCAAATTTGAAAATGTTTCAAGCAGGTTCTGGTCTTCCTTTGTAAAGCTATTTGCGCCGATCTTGTTGATGACTTCAAGCACGCCGATTGTCTTATCCTTAAGTTTGAGCGGGACACAGAGTATTGATTTCGTGCGGTAGTTTATTTTTTTACTGATATCTTTAAACCACCGCTTGTCTTGCTGGACATCGGATACGAGCAGTGGTTTCGAGTGTTGTGCCACCCACCCTGCGATTCCCTCGCCAATTTTTAATGTAAACTTTTTGACCTCTTCACCTTTATCGCCGAGTGCGACGTTGAAATAGAGTTCATTTGTGGTTTCATCGATCAGGAGAAGCGAGCTGGCCTCAGCTTTAACCACCCGGTTCGCTGAATCCATGATTCTTTTCAGGACTTCGTTTATATCGAAGGTGGAATTGATGAGAGTACTGATTTTAATAATTTCTTCAAACTCTCTGTTCTGCAACGGAATATCCATCTATTCCCCTATTTTAGAAAGATCGATAAGATCCCCTATTGTGACGGAACCGGTATTAGTGTTTTCATCCTCCAGGTATTTTGTTAGTTCCCTTTTTTCCAGGTGGTTTAAATATTCACGTATACTCAGTGTGACTTTTCTCTTGTTTTCGTCGATGTCTATAACAGCCGCTTTTATATCATCACCGGTTTTGAACAGGCTGGCCGGGTCATCCACCCGTTCATTTGAAAGCTGTGATATATGGATCAGTCCTTCGATATCTTCATCAACTTTAACGAATACCCCGAAATCCACAATACTTGTTACCGTTCCGTTGACAATACTTCCTTTAGGATGTTTTGCCTTGAGAGTCGTCCAGGGATTATCCTGAAGCTGTTTTACTCCGAGCTTGATTTTATTATTTTCCTTGTCGATCGAGAGCACCATGGCCTCTACGATCTGATTTTTTTTATACAGATCGGATGGGTTCTTTACCTGTTTTGCCCATGACATATCTTCAACATGAAGAAGCCCATCTATACCCTCCTCGAGCTCGATAAATACACCGAACTTGGTTATCCGCGCAACCGTACCTTTGACTTTGGAATTGACCGGATATCGCACATCTACGTCATCCCATGGATTTGGAAGGACTTGCCGGAGGCCGAGGGATACAGTTTTTTTCTGCAGATCGTAATCAAGTAGCATGACCTCAACCTGCTCGCCGTTTTTCAACACCTCCTTCGGATGTTTTATTCTTTTTGTCCATGAGAGTTCAGAGATATGCAGCAGACCTTCTATTCCCTCTTCGAGCTCGATAAAGGCACCAAAGGGAGTAATATTCATGACCCTTCCCCTGAACACCTTTGCCTTTTCATACCGCTCTGAGAATGTAAGCCAGGGATCAGGCACGAGCTGCTTCAGACCAAGAGAGATTTTACGACTCGTAGAATCCAACGAAAGTATTTTACAGGTAATCGAATCACCGATATTCAACCGTTTCTTGGGATCATTCACTCTTCCCCAGCTTAAATCTGTTGTATGCAAGAGACCGTCGATTCCACCAAGGTCGATGAACGCACCGTAACTGACAATATCCTTGACCACTCCCTCTACTTCATCCCCAATACGCTTCTTGTTGAAGAACTCCAGTATCTTTTTTTCCTGTATTTCCTCGAGGTATCTTCTGTGAGAAAGCACTACGTTGTTCTTTCTTTCAAACTTGTCGATTTTAAACAGAACACTTTTACCGATATACTCTTCCGGATTTTCAACCCTTCGGATGTCGAGTTGTGAAGTCGGCATAAAGGCCTCGATTCTGCCCTTTATCAGTACCTTAAAACCGCCTTTCATTCTTTCAGAAATCGTACCCTCGACAGGGAGACCTTCTTCGTACGCTTCCTTTATTTCATTCCACTTGATAATTTCATCGGCCCTCTGCTTGGAAAGAACGAGCCTCCCCTCCCTGTTCTCCATGCGTACGATCATGACTTCGATTTTTTCACCACGGGAAGGTTCTTCCTCGAACTCGGTCTTTAAAATTTCACCCTCTGATTTGTATCCAATATCCACAAAAACGGATTCTGGTGTCACTTCAGCAACAACTCCCTCAATAATCATTCCCTCTTCAAAAGTAGATAGGTCTTTTATGAATTCTTCATGAAATGTTTCTTCGGCAGCACTTTCGCTATCTCTGTTTGCTGGTTTCGATACATTATTCGTCGGCTGGGGGTTTGCTCCAACATCGGTTTTTTCATCAGAGTTGTGACTGGAATTAAAATCGGTGATGGGTCCACCAGAGTTTTCATTTGTGTCTGAACCCGTGTAATCAATTCTGAGTTCACTATGATTCTCCATGATTTGCAGCTCCTCTTCTGATTTCATATATTCGGTGTACTATTACGTCACATACTTCTTCGATTGACATGTCTGTTGAGTCAATATAATATGCGTCGGCGGCTTTTTTAAGAGGGGACACAGTCCTCGAGCTATCATACACATCCCTCTGCCTTATTTTTTCAGCTATTGTAGTAATGTCATTTGTGGAAGAACTACTGTTTTTATCATAAAACCTTCTTCGTGCACGTTCCTCAATCGATGCATCGAGGTAGAATTTGTACCTTGTGTCAGGAAAGACAGCGGTGCCGATATCCCTTCCCTCGACAACCACATCTTTATTTTCACTTATGTTTCTTTGAAGTTCAACCATTTTTTTTCGTACAAAATCAAGGCTGGAGATATAGCTCACATTATCAGTCACTTCATCGCTTCTTATTTTCTTTGTGACATCGACTCTATTGACAAAAACCCGATTCCCCTTAATGGAAATGGAGAAGCTATTCAGGCTGTCTTTAATTTTTACGATGTTTTTAAGAGGTATCCGTTGTTCCAGAACATGCTGAGTAAATGCCCGGTACATCGCTCCCGTGTCAAGGTATACATGGCCGAGCATTTCGGCAACCCGTTTTGCCACTGTACTTTTTCCTGCACCTGCCGGTCCATCGATTGCTATAACCACAGCGTGATGTTTTTCTCCTCTGGAGTACCCTGTCAGCTTGCACTTTCTCTAAAAAGAAGGGCTTTGTCCCGCTCGCTCAGCACTCTGCATTTTCCGGGAGGCAATAACCCGAGCCCGAGCGAACCGATTGCCACCCGTTTCAGGGAAATTACCTTGATGTGGAAGTGTGAACACAATTTTCTGATCTCTCTGTTCCTGCCCTCAGAGAGAATGATCTCATATTTTTTTGGTGAAAGTATCACATAATTTTGGATACGTAACTGCTCTCCATTAATATATACTCCCTTTTTCCAGCCATCAATTAAATTATTTTGTATCGGTTTGTTCGTCTCAACTACATATTGTTTCAAAATGTTCGTTGAAGGGTGAATCACCTTCTGGGCGAAATCACCGTCATTTGTCAGGATAAGCAGCCCTTCAGAAAGAAAGTCAAGTCGGCCTGCCGAAAACAGCCCCGAACTTTTGTACCTATTTGGAACGAGGTCATAAATAAGCGGTTTCCCTGAGGGGTCGGCCTTGGAACAGAGATAACCGGGCGGTTTATTGAGCATGAGATACACTGCACCACCGGTCTTCCGGACAGGTTTCCCGTCGATTTCTACTGTTGATTTTTCATCTACTTTGACACCGAGCCTATCCACAAACCTACCGTTGACACGAACCCTGCCATCCTGTATCAGTTGTTCGGCCTTTCTCCTCGATGTATACCCGCGCATCGCAATAAGTTTCTGTAAGCGTACATATGTCACTGGTACCACTCCCCTTCTAAGTAACTTCAAGCAAGTTATATTTTGATACTCAGCCGCGAAGTGGCTTTCGCCACTTCTAAGTAAAAGCAGCGGCTTGGCGATTCGTTTACGGGGTTTCATATTCTCCCGGAGCAGGGAGGTCTTTCAGACTTAATAGGCCGAAATATTGTAAAAATTTTGCAGTCGTTCCGTACAGCACAGGCCTGCCGGGGACATTTTTTCGTCCGGTAACGCGTATAAGTTGATACTCAAGCAGAGTCCTTATTACATGACCAACCGCAACTCCTCTTATGCGTTCTATCTCTACTCTGGTTACGGGTTGTTTGTACGCAATGATTGCAAGTGTTTCCAGGGCCTGAGTCGACAGGCGCAGTTTCTTTCTCGTGTCGTAGTGTTCGGCAAGTTCGTCATACAGGGCGGGCTGGATGGTCAGGTAATATTCACCAGATTCATTTTTCGCAATGTACAGAGAGGATTGTGAATCCTTCAGCCTTTTTCCCAGCTCATCAATAGCATGTTCTACCGCTTCTCTGTTGGTACCGGTAATCTGTGCAATGTATTTTACATTTACCGGTCTATTTTCCAGAAAGAGGAGTGCTTCGATCAACTGTACTGTTTTTGTATGGGGTATGGAGGTGTCTGCCATCAGTTCTCTTCACGGCGCATCAATTTAATGCTTCCGAACAACTTATGCTGGAGAATATAGATTTTTTTCATTTTTACGAGCTCCAAAAGAGCGAGAAATGAGATAATCAGTTCATATTTTGAGTAATGAGATGAAAACAGAGAGCTGAACAGTACACTCTGATTTTCGATCAACAGATTTACAATTTCATCTATCTTGTCTTCGATGGAAATCTCTTCGAGCTCTAACGATTTGAACACCTGTTTGTCCACCTCTTTTGCTATACGGGAAAAGGCAAGTATCAAATCGACAACCGATATCTCCTCCCAGTTTTCTCCATCCTTGAAATCAATAATCAGCTGGGGGTCTCTCCTGATGAGTATTTTACCGGTTTCAAGATTCTGCTTTAAAGCATGCGAAATATTCTTATACTTCTGATATTCTATGAGATTTTCAATGAATTCTCTTCTCTCATCGCCCTCCCCCTCTTCAATATCAATTTCCTGGGGAAGAAGTATTCTCGACTTGAGATAGAGGAGCTGGGCGGCGGTAAAAATAAATTCCGATGCAATATCCGGGTCGCATTGACCGCCTATACTTCTGATGAACTGCCCTGTAATTTCTGATATGGAAAGCTCCTGTATACGTATTTTTGAATTCTTGACGAGGTACAGTAGCAGATCAAAAGGACCTTCGAAAATATCGAGCTTTACAGTATAGGCATTCATGGAAATGAGCTGTTCCTCTGCACGTGTATTACCCTTTCGGCAAAGGTAACTCCTCTCTTGATTTATAACAGACTATGCGGTTGCCCGCAGTACGCTTCAAACCTGCATTGTTCTGTCCATCCTGTTCTGATACGAGTTCTGAAATACGTTTTTTAAGGATTATCTTTTCACCCTGTATATGCAGACAATCTGTAAGCTCTGAAAGGGGGATCAGCATGAATTCCCTGTTCATCAACTCCCTGTGGGGTATAATCAGAGACGGTGATTCAACGGTTATGCCCGGTATATACAGAATATCGATATCGATGATACGGGGACCCCAGTGAAACGTCGGCTTTCTCCCGGTTGTTTTCTCGATTGATTGCATGTTATCAAGCAATGCATGCGGAGAGAGGCTATGGGTATCAATCTTTATGACCATGTTAAGAAAATCTGGCTGATCCCTGTATCCAACAGGAGAAGTTTCAAAGATCGAAGACACCGCAAGGATGTTGCAGCATTTTCTAATGAGAGTTAGAGCCTTTATAAGGTTTTGTTCCCTGTCTCCAAGGTTTGAACCCAATCCAAGATACGCTGTGCTCATTGTTCTCCGGTAGATACGGCATCCGTACCGCGTGAAGAAATCGAATCAGGCAGGCAGGGTACACTACTGCTCGAGCCCGAGGACATCTGCCATACTGAAGAGGCCGTTTTTTTTCTGAACGATGAATCGAGCGGCACGCGCAGCGCCTGTTGCGTATGTTCTTCTGCTGCTGTTTCGGTGTATCAGTTCGATCCTCTCCCCGGGTCCGGCAAAGAACACGGTATGATCTCCGACTATATCGGCAGCACGGAGTGCCATAATTCCGATTTCACCTTTATCCCGGCAGCCGACCTGGCCCTGACGACCGTAAACAGCGACGTCATCAAGCTGTACCCCCCTCGCTTCGGCAATGACCCTGCCGAACTGCAAAGCGGTTCCGGACGGTGCATCCTTTTTCAAGTTGTGATGTATTTCAACTATTTCAGCGTCGTACCCATTTCCGAGTATTTCAGCTGCCCTTTTTACCAGATAAAAAAGGGTGTTTATTCCAAGACTCATATTCGGTGATAGGAGTATCGGCATTTTTTCGGCAGATTTACGAATGCTGTCGTGCTGGCGGGCTGTAAACCCGGTTGTACCGATGACAAATGCCGTTTTGCCGTCTTTTGCGCTGTCGATTTTATTAAGTGCTGCTTCAGGACGTGTAAAATCCACCACAACATCGGTTTTTTCGACGGTGCTGCTGAAATCCGCTGTTATGGAAACACCGATATTTCCGATTCCTGCTACCGTTCCTGCGTCCTGACCAATTGCGGGAGAATTTTCAGCCTCAATTGCACCGATAATACGCATGTCATCACTTTCATTAAAAACAGTGACATTCGTCCTGCCCATCCTTCCCGCTGCACCGCAGATTGTCACATTGATCATACTGCAACTCCGCTCAGGGATGTTTTTTTATCGCTAAAGCCCACTTACTGCTTTGAAGCGCAAGAGAAAAAACGGTTAGGTGGAACCCTTTTTATTAGCGAAGCACGCCGCCGGGTGGCTGAATATCAAAAAGTAACTTTACATAAAGTTACTTAAAAGCCTTGATTTTTATTTCTTTTGCTCCACTGTCGCAGAGTTAAACCTAACTAACTTGTTCCAGTCAATTTCTCCATTTTCTTTACAGAAAATATTTGAGAAGTCTTTGGTAAATTTATTAATCATTTGTGAATACGATTTTATAAAGTCATCATTCTTTTCTTTTGCTTTATATCCAAGTGGTTCTATGATTTCTGTAAACAGGTCGCTGTTGTCTGATATAAACTCCCAAAAGCTTTGACCGCAATATTTGAAATAGTCTCCCTTATCTGGTTTATTATCTCTGCCGTAACAGCAACCGTTTACAGCAAGGATGATTAAATGCGAGTTACTGGTTCTCAACGTCTTTTTAGCAATCTTGAAGTCTGCTACCATTTTTGCTATTTGTGAACTATTTCCCCAATTTGGTCCTGATTTGATTGTTACGATATTTCTTTTTCCATTTCTGTCAAATTCAAGATCAATGCCTGTAATGCCCGATTTACGTCCATCGTAAACCTTATTGTTCATGAAAATAGCGAGTCCTTCCAGCCAATCACCAAAAATGGTTTCTTCGTTCGATGAGATATGTGCATCCACCAATCCTTTTACAATCTGTTCAGCAGTTAACACATATTTTGCTTTGAACAGATACGGATTCTTTCGTTTTAGAACCTGCGATAACTTTAATTTGTTAAGGCTTTGAATACGCTTTTGGTGAAATATCCCGATATTTTGTTCAACGTACTGATGTACGTCTTCTATTATATTTAGCTTTTTCATGATCTGCCTTTGGTTCAAATAAAAATAATTCAACAGATTTTAACTGCTCTTTCACCATTTCGCAGTACTCTGGAACTATTTCGATTCCTATTGAATTTCGTTTCATTTTGTTTGCAACGATACATGTTGTTCCTGAACCCATAAATGGGTCAAGGACCGTGTCATACTCTTTTGTAAAAAGTGTGATGAACCATTCAGGCAATTCTTCTGGAAAGGCTGCACTGTGGTTTTTATTGTTGCATTCAGTTGCTAAATGCAAAACATTTGTCGGATAGGCTTTATCTCTGCCAAGCCAGTTTGAGATATTTTTACCAAATCCACTTCCGACTTTTGAGTTGTCACGGGTTTTATCAGTTTCAGACAGGTTTTTTAGTCTTGAATTTGCCCAGTCGCCCATTGGAACCATTACTTCTTCCTGGTACATATTGAATTTTCGGTTTTTATTGAATTGAAGTAGCCTTTCCCAAGCATCACGAAAACGGTTTGGCCATTTACCCGGATAGCAATTTTTTTTATGCCAAATAAATTCTTCTGTCCATAACCATCCCTGTTTTCGCATTTCTAAAATAAGCTCAATTACATAGGTACTACGTTCCCCTCCGATTACTTTTTCCTTGATGTTTAAAATAAAAGTCCCTGTTGGCTTAAGAACACGTAATAGTTGTTCTGAAATAGGCAAAAACCACTCCACATACTTGTCATGGGGAATACCACCGTATGTGTTTTTTCGCTGGTCTGCGTAAGGTGGTGATGTTACAACTAGGTCAATAGAATTGTCTGGGACGTGTTTTAACTGGCCCTTGCAGTCCCCGAGATAAATATTTGTAGTTATCTCCATTTCTATATTCACCGCTCCAGAATATTCTCCACAAACTTATACTGACTGAATTATATTTTCAATCATTTTCAATGTATTGCCCAATACTGCCGGGGAGTTGTTTTTTCAAAATCTATGGTTTTTCCGGCTTTATATCTTCTTTTTCTCCACTGAAATACTGCTCTCTGATCTTCTGTTCGATGTTTTCCTTTATTGTTGGATTGTCAGAAAGAAACTTTTTTGCCGTCTCTTTTCCCTGGCCTATTCTCTCTTCTTCATAGGAGTACCAGGTGCCGCTTTTTTGCACCACCCCCATATTAGCACCCAAGTCGAGCAGCTCACTTTCCTTTGATATACCCCGATCATACATAATTTCAAACTCTGCAATTTTGAAAGGCGGTGCTACTTTGTTCTTCGCGACCTTTACCTTTACCCTGCTCCCGATCGCCTCCGTACCCTTTTTAAGCGTCTCGGTTCTTCGAATATCGAGCCTGACGGATGAATAGAATTTGAGTGCATTACCGCCGGTGGTAGTTTCAGGATTTCCGAACATAACACCGATTTTGATACGCATTTGATTGATGAATATTACACAGGTGTTGGATTTATTTATTATTCCGGTCAACTTTCTGAGCGCCTGCGACATGAGGCGTGCCTGCAGCCCCATGTGCGCGTCTCCCATGTCCCCTTCGATTTCGGCGCGTGGAACGAGCGCTGCAACTGAATCGATCACAATAACATCGACGGCACTGCTTCGCACGAGCGATTCAGTTATTTCTAATGCCTGTTCGCCCGTATCGGGCTGAGATACGAGGAGGTTTTCAATATCCACTCCGAGGTTTCGTGAATAACGGGGATCGAGCGCGTGCTCGGCATCGATAAATGCGGCTATTCCGCCAAGTTTCTGCGCCTCGGCAATTATATGGAGGGCAAGGGTCGTTTTTCCTGATGACTCGGGACCGTATATTTCGACGACTCTCCCGCGGGGCACACCGCCGACACCAAGAGCAATATCAAGACTTAAAGAACCGGTCGAAATCACACCGATAGACAGATCGGTCCTCTTCTCTCCGAGCTTCATTATCGAGCCTTTTCCGAACTGTTTCTCAATTCCTAAAAGCGCCGTTTCAAGCGCCCTCGTTTTTTCACTTTCTTCCATGGCAACGAACCCCTTAATGGTACGTCCTTTGTATAAGACCGCCTTCTTTTAAGTAACTTCGAGCAAGTTACTGTTTGATACTCAGCCGCAAAGTGGTATATCCCGCCAGGGACTTTCCCCTGAGGGGACTTTCCCCTGAGGGGACTTACACCACTTTTTTCTGTTGATTAAGGTAGTATATAGTAAAAATAAAATCAAGATATCTTTACAGCAGCACCGGACAAGCTGGCACAATACAAACCCGCAAATAAAACGATCTGAAGAATCTCTGTAAGAAGGACGATTCATTGGCATGTATAAACACGATTTTTCGATTTATTGTTTCATTTATTGTCTTAAAAAAATACAGCTGCCTCCGGGGATGCGTTTCGGAATATTCGGGAATGGGATAAAAATGGGAATCGTGTAGGAAAATCGGTTTTTAAATACCTTTTGATAATACAGGAAAGTGCTGTTTTAACCGGTCAGCCAAGATACCGAATGCTTCGTTCGCACATTGCTTTCCACTCTCTTGCGGTTTTAATCCTGGTACTTTTCGGAAATTTTATGAGAAAATCATTGAATACCCGTAGCGCCTGTACATACTGCCGTTTGTCGTAATATATATACCCCTTTATGAGTTGTACATCTTCATCTTTTTCAGACACATTGTTTTGTAATACCCTGTTTACATAGTTCAGCGATTCTCTGTATTTTTCATTTTTATAGTAATAGTAGGCAAGGCGATATAATGAAATCTCTTCATAATGATTGTTTTTTGTCAAACCGACAATTTTTTTATACAGGTCGATTGCTTCGTCATATGACCTGTTTTTATATAAATTCTCAGCTGTTCTGAACAACTCCCGCACGTAATATGAAAACAGCATGCCTGACGGATCATAAACGAAAAGCTCCTGCAGAAGCACCTCGCCCTCTCTGTAACGGCCGGTTTCAAAGTAGAGCAGAGCAATTCCAAGTTTGGATTTCTTCGTGTTCAGCCCGTTGAATATCTTTTCGGCCTTGTTATATTTTTCTCTGCTGAGATACAGGAATCCCAGTTCCGTTTCGAGCGCGGCAGTAACGGTTGCATCATCCAATTCCAGCGCATGCAGATCGGAGCTCTGGGAAAGAAGAGAATAGTGCAAACGTTGGCCCACGTTTTTCAGAACCGACAGGTATGAGCCTGCTTGTTTCTTCCTATCCTCTATCTTTTTTTCAATCAACCCGATATAATTATCGAGAACTCGATTTCTGGTATCTCCAAGAGGGATCAGACCATTCCTATACATGGTGGAAACCGCAATCAGGGATTTCATCCGCCAGTTGTTTAAATTGCCTATTATCCTACTTGAAAGAAGAATTGTATATACATCACGAGCCCGGATGTATTTTCCGGTACGTTCATACGTATTTGCGAGGAGATAGAGGGCTGGAGCCTGAACTGTTCGGTTCCGGTACTCGGCAATTACCGATTTCAGGGTTTCAACTGCCTGATCGTAGTGTCCGTCATTTATATCAACAACTGCGGCACTCAGCTTTTCATCGGCGTGCTTGAGGTTAAAAATGAAGTACGTACCGTATATGCCGCCCACTATAAGTACAATTGAAAAAAATACAAGTGAGAATTTCTTCATCTACCCCTTCCCCATATCTGCGAACTCCATTTTATTTTCGCTTGCCGCCGGGTGTGACAAGGCTATAAAACCAGATGAGCACACAGCTGAAAAAAAGTGATGCAATAATATTTATATTATACACATCGGTCAATTTCTTAAAAATATCATCCAATAAAAATCCGCCCAGCACAGCGCCGATAATTCCGATGATAAAGGCAGTCCAGAACTTGCCGAGCACTGTTTTCTTTAAAATAAAATAAATAAAAACAGCGCTCAAAAAACCGATACCGACAAGTAATCCGTACCCTATAAGTCTGACTAGCCATGCATCCATACGTCGCAATCCTCCACACCGTTTCTACTGAACGGGCCATCTTCCAAACTCTACCTTTTCGCTCTCCTCACCATCCACACCATATGACGAAACGGCAAAGTAGAAGAACCGTCCTTCATCCCTTAACTCAATAAAACTGGCACTTTCATCTATCGGCTGAAGTTCACCGATATCGATAGTATAGGTATTCACCGTCGAGGTTTTATCTTTTGGTATGGTCGGAATATCCGCCTCTGCCCTGTACACGCAAACCGTGTACGCTTCACTCACATCTTCCTTATACCACAGCACATATCCTGCAAAATAATCCTCAGAGTTATCGCCTGTAAACTGCAGCGTTGTCTCTGTTATATGCAGGCCGAAAGGAGGATTGAGCGCTCCCGTTGTTTCGTATATGCCGCACCCTGCGATCCCCGCGAGCATAATCAGAAAGAATAAGCTGCTTCTAAATAAAAACGATCTGAAATACATGCGTCCCTTCTAAGCAACTTAAAATAAATTATCTTTGATACCCAGTCCTGCCAAGGATCGGCCGCGAAGAGACATGCGTTGCTTCACCTGATCGACTCAAGTTTTTTTATTTGACCATCCATACCCAGTTTTTGATAGCAGGCAACAAGGTATTTCTTTGTATCTTCATCATAGCCGTACAGGAACGCCATTTTCAGGAAGGGCTCAGCGGTTACATAATTATTGTTTTGGTACTTTATCTCTCCTATCCGATAGTATGCCTGCCCGTACTTCCCTCTCAATTCGGGATTGTCCATGATTTCCGAAATCAGTGTATCCGGAATTGCAGTGAGCTTTTCTTTCGAATAGTAATCCCAGTTTACATCATCCTGAATTATTCGTTCATACACTGCCATGGTATCGGTGTAGTGTTTCATATTGAAGAGAATAGATGCTTTTAGGTAGAGGATATCGTATATAAAATCTGGAATTTGCAGGAATTCACGCTCATTCTCTGCACTGTTGATATGCTGCAGCGCGATCTCATTCAGTCCTTCTCCCATATATATTTTAGCGAGCTTGTAGTGAACCTCCGGGTATGCACCGGATTTTTTTGTACCGGCCTCCTGTCTTTTTGCAATAATCGCTTTTTTGTACTGGGTGATCGCCGCTCCAACCTGTCCTTCATAGAGAAACCGGTCGCCCCTACCGCTATATACCCATGAAGGTTCAATCGGTCTATCAGCAAAAGAAAGAGAAGCGACCGAGAAAACGAGAGCGGTAAAGAGAAGGGCCCTCGGTCGACATCTGTTTTTTATCATCCAAGCAATCTTTATTATCATACAGGCCACACTGAGTTTATACCGGGTGTTTATGGTTTTATCCATTAGAATTCTGGCGTTTTGTACCAGAATTTCGAATACAAATGACTATATTATACTACATTGCCGTAATATTACATACTTTAGGTAAAAACCATTAGGTAAGTGATAATTTTCAACTTCTAAGATTGACAAGTTTACTTACCTATTTATACAATTCCCGTACCTTGTTTATCTCTTTCTTTGTCTTGTTGAGTATTTCCGGCATCCATTCATTTTTATACTTGATGTCGTAATGTTCAAGCTCCCGGATGAGTGCAAGGAGCTCTTTATAGTTGATTCTTTCTTTTGGAGGAAGCGGAGTTTCGGTTTTTTTACTCTCAAGAAGCAGTTCATTCGTTTCTCGTATAAGTGTACAGTTATGTTCCAGCCGCCTTCCCAGATTGACTGCTATGTTCAAGAGGAATTCATCTGTGGTTTTTGCAACCTTTTCCAGATCCTCAGGTTTCACAATCGTAATATTGCAATCTGTGACAGTCTTAATCGTTGCCGTTCTTCTTTCACCGAGTAGCAACGCCATCTCTCCGATTACTGTTCCCACTTCATTGATATCGGCGACCTTTTTGCCGCCTATATACACGACGAGATTACCCCTGTTCAGAATATACATCTCGTGTCCGGTATCACCCTCCTCGCACAGGATGGAGCCTGCTCGAAGATTGAAGGTGTATTCGCTGAGTTTTTCAGTATTAAATTTAATATTTGATTTTGCTGTATCCCTGAGGAATGCGCGTCCTTTTGTATACACAAGGCTGTTTGTATATTTGTCGACAAGCTGTTTCAACCACCCTATTAGCAATCGGGCATGGGCCTGCTTCAGGCTTTCGATAACTTCGACATAAATCCTTGCGTATTCCTTCGATGCCATTTCAAAACCGGATATTTTCTTTTCTTTGTTGATGTACATCCTGTTGGTCAGCTGTAGATAACGCGCGATATTTTTTGTGACGCTATACCCTATGTTGTATACTGCAAATACCTTGAACAGGTTTTTCAGTGGTATTTTTTCAACCGATGCGTCATCGGTGGCATAGGCGGATTGAAAGCGAAAGTATTCATCCCTATCGGTTTTATTTGCAATAAGCGGTTCCTCCGCACCAAATATAATTCCCTTGCCTTCGACACTGTATCGGTCATCAGGGCTCAATTCAAAGGAGAGACGGCCCTGATGCATAATGTATGCACTGTCGGCAATGTCCATGACCTCATATATTTTTTGCATTGCTCAATTATCCTCTGCAGACAGTACACTTTTTGAAGGCGCAATAGCGTCGAGGGCTTTTTTCGCCTCGTCTCGCACCCGCTCATTTTTATCGTACTTCACTTTAAACTCCAGTATATCAACCGCCTTTTGGTACTTCAGGTCCGCCAGACCCTGTATTGCGTAGAAACGGACCGAGTCATAATCGGATCTGAGGGCACTGATCAGATAATCCCCGCCCTGTTGAGTTTTCATGTCTGCAATACTTTTTACGGCGTATTCCGCAACTTCATGGACATCATCATCCACCAAGTTACCAAGCGTCTCAAGCGCCTGTTCTCCGCCGGTCTGACCGAGGCTGTATACTGCATACATCCTGAGGATTTTGTCTTCATACCGGTTTTCAGCGATTTCCTTCAAAGTCTCGTAGGCCGCTACACTTTTTATCTTTCCCAGGGAGAGTGCCGCCTGAGCCCTGATTTCACCGTCTTCCCGGACATCCTTCAGAATATCTATTAGCGTACTGCTGATTTCTGTGCTGCCGATGTCTCCCCACGCAGTTACAATGGCTTTTTTGATTCTCTTCGATGCCTTTTTATTAAAATAGTACTGCTTTAAAAAAGTAAGGGAAGCAGGATTTTTTACACTTCCGAGTGCACGTATTACCTCTTCCCGGTAGTTATCATCAGCAGGGGTTCGTTCGAGCTCTCCCTGCAGAACATTGAGCGCATGAGCCAGTTCAGTCGCCCCGATATAGCCGACCAGCACCGTGTACACCTGTATGGAGTGTTTCTCCTTGAACAGTACAAGCACCTTTTTGTCTACTTCAGGGCCCAGATCATCGGTTATTCCGTTGAACGCCGATGTAATATCCTGGTCTGTCCCGTAAGCAAGGACCTGCAGGTAAAATTCACTTTTTTCAGCGATTAATCTATATGGTATTAGTATAATACATGTAATGACAGAAATTATTAAAATTTTACATAATAATGAAGTATTTTTCATGACGGATACAGGTATCCCTGCAGATCGTATTCTATAGTATAAGTATCGGTAAGGCGCAATGTATGTTTATTCATCTCTGTACACAGGAAGCTATTTTATTTTTCTTCTTTCGGCAGATGATATCGCTCCTGTTAAAATTTACTTTAAAGATCATGAAACGTCGATAGGGGGAAAGAAACCACTTCCTCATTCAAAAAGCGAATCTGCAGGGGGTTGGAAGGAGAAGGTATATTTGTACCCTGCTCTTCTGCAGAGGAAATGGATCGATTACCGGTACAAAGACAGGTTCATCCCTGCCGTTTCTTATGACAATATCATGCCGATTGAGCTCCACTACCCATTTTCCAGCGCGGCAAATGATCAAATAGAGCTCCGATTGAAAACCGGTGACAAGAATTATAAGAGCGTAACTCTTCAAATATTAAATGAAAACAAAGAGGAGGTATTCGAAAAAACCCTCCCTCCTCTCACGGTCAAAAAAGAACGGTCCTGTAGCTTTTCGCTCAGTATACCGGGCGTGTACACTATTTGTTTGCTTCTTGACGAGGGCCGCTTTTTAAAAACAGAAATACTCGTCTATAGAAAAAAAAGCATGTGCAGTCCAGACGTGCTTATAGAACGGATGAATGAGTCAAAATCAGTCTTACAGTTTTCGTTTTTCTGTACAGCCTGCGGTGCCCGTATATATCCCGTGACAGGGGAGATCATCGATGAGTTCATTCACAAAAATTACATCCCTTTCAAAGAGTATCTTGATATCGAAGGAATGGGGCTCGACCGGATATCTGCATTCATACGGACAATCGATCATCCAAAACACTTCAAGCAGGGTTTTATCCATCTCCTCAACATACTCCGATTGGCATCGATTAACGACGAGCTTACCATTGTCACGAATCTTTTCAGGGATGACACGCCGTTTGCGCACTACATTACTGATAAACTGTTTCTTTTTGATATGATTCCTATCATGCCGGACAGAGAACTGCAGATGATTCTCAACAGAATAGATGATGATATGCTGGCGCATGCCCTGCAGGGTTCGGGAAAGGAAATACGGACAAAAATTATCAACAACATTTCAAGACGCAGGGGCCGTTCGATTATGAATGATCTGCACCTGAAGGTTAAGGAGGAGGATGTAGCAGATGCAAAATCCGAGGTGCACAGGAGTATCAAATCCTTCTTTGAGGAACGGTTCGGACGAGAGTTGAAAATACCGTATGCAACCAGGGGTATCTACAGGCTAAAGAATAATGAAGATTTTTTGCAGAATGTTTCACTGGATGAAATGCTTCTTCACAACGGCGTCATCGCGGCATTTGACGGACATGAACTTATGTTGCTCGGCAATGACGGTCTCAAAAGATTTGTTCATGAACCGCATATGTCGAAAATCCTGCACTGTTACGCATACGACTATGAAACGAGCGGAGACGCGGTTTTCAGCATAGCCGGTGTGACCGAAAGTTCTATCTATATGCTCAGTATGTTCGGGATACGCTACGCCAGAATCCATATATACAACTGGCTGACCTCGCTTGAAGATACCGAAGCCCTTGAAAATATCGCCCGGCACAGCATCATCCCGCTCAGGCTGCCCTCATCCTGCTTTGTGCTAACCATAGGCGCGGTCGACGGCAAACGAAAACCCCACGAGCAGGTTATCCGCATAAAGGTACGGCAGGAAACGGGTTCCGGTAACTGAATACACCCAACCAGGATAGAGGCGCACAAGCCGCAGCACGAATGGAAACCCGTTTCTTAACACAAATTACGTATGCACACTGTAACCATGTCATAAACGTTGAACGCTGTACCAAATAGCTGAAACCCCGCTCGCGGCTATCCCCTACTCCATATACGGATAGAGGTTTATTCCGTAATCGTTCTTTATCTGCTTTACAACCTCCATGTACAGCTTTTCGAAATGGGGTTTCGGCTTGAAATAATCGAGATCGTAGCAGGTTTCCACCTTCTCACCAAGCGGTGGATCCGTCAGCTTGTCGACATACTTCGGTATGATTTTTTTCAGGAGCGTATCCGCTTCCTTTCTGGTCAGGCCCTTGCATGCATGGCCGACCTGGCAGGTAAACTCCATATCAACAGGGGTACAGCCGTCGGTGATCTTGGCCTTCCCTGGATGCACATCCTCGATGCCGGAACCGGAGGCGATAAGCATTAAAAGGCAGGCAAGCGCTTCATCGAAGTACATCTCTGTTGCGGCGCCGGCCGCTGCATACAGCAGTGTATAGTACGGAACACGCATATTCCGCGCAATCGCCTGGGTGCTCGCTGAAGTCGCCCACAGGACATCAGGCTGTGAAGAGCAGACAAAGTTCATGTGTATCGGGTATATAAGGTGGTATGTCGCCCTGATAACGAGAATACCATGCAGGCTGTAGGCGGTGTTTACGATGGAAAGCCCCTCTGCGCCGCCCGCATAGCCTCCAAGAATCGGACCAGCCTCCTGGCCGATATTCGCGCCCCAGGCGGTAAGATACGCGGTCTGGTTGAGGGACGAGTAGTCTGTTTTCAGCTCGGCAAATGGCGAAACGAGCCAGCCGTCAGAGGGTCTGGCGCCGAACTGCGGTGCAGATGATGCGATAGTCGAAACACCGGTGGATGCCGATGAAACGTGGTCTATAATGCCGATCCCGGGCCTGCCCGCACGTCTGCTTCCCTCTCTGCCATACTGCATCGCACGAATGGAGGCAAATACTTCGGTCGGAGCACCTGCTGCTGTTCGAATATGCCCGAGAGTGTTTATAATCGGGATACTGATTGTCTTTGCTTTTGAAATCCGCGCATACGATTCGACGAGCCTGAGAGCGTTTTCCTCGGTGGTGTTTGTACCGGATCCGACATGGCAGTAGGGAAGCTCGTCTGAATCGGGGAGCCTGCCCTTCATTACACAGCGGTCAGGACCCTCACCGAAGTAGGCCTCTTTCGGTGCATCATCGACCGCTTCGAGGATTTCGGGTTTGGTAAACTGAATGACACGTTCGGTGTCTGTAATGTAGGTGCCGACCTCAGAGTAGAAGTCGACTGCAGCCTCGAATATCCTGTCCGCAAGGTCGTCATCCGTGTTGACCATCTCTTTCCGGTCGTATTTAATATCGTATTTCTTGATTGCCCGCCGCAGCGCCGGGATAAAGACCTTGGTATCGTAATCCTTCTGCAGCATCATCGGACCCGTCGCCGCCCTATCTGTAACATCTATAAAATTAACCATTACCTGCTCCCTCCCTTCTTGCTGGAGATTAGTTTCTTCGTAATTTCAATAGCCCCGACCGCAGAATCGCTCTGTCCGTCAGCGCCGATCTGCTCGGCCCACTCTGCGTCTACCGGGCCGCCGCCGACGAGCACGATGTATTTGTCGCGAAGACCCTTTTCACGGAGATAGTCGATGACGTCTTTCTGATAGGTCATGGTGGTTGTCATCAGAGACGACATGGCTATGACATCGGCATTTGCCTTTTCCGCTTCGTCGACAAACGTGGTCGGTGAAACATTTGCGCCGAGGTCGATGACATTGAATCCGTGGGTTTTCATAAGGGTAATAACGATGTTCTTGCCGATTTCATGTATATCCGTCATTACCGTGCCGAAGACAATGGTACCGGGGCTTTCCATTTTCTGGCCTGATGCGAGAAGTTTCGGTTCGATAATCTTCATGCCTTCCTGAAACGCCTCTGCAGCCATGAGCATTTCCGGCAGAAATATCTCTCCCGTACTGAACATATCACCGATCTTACGAAGCCCGGGCATCATCCCCTCCTGAATCAGCTGCAGGGGATCAGCATCATTAACGACATCGTTTATTACGGCAACGAGGGCATCTGTATCGCCTTCTATTACTGCATCGGACATATTTTTCAACGCCTCCTTATCCATAATAAAGCCTCCTTAAAAAGTTAAAATGAGTATGCAGACAAAACGATGGTAGCATTATAGCTGTCTATACAGCAAACGTCAAGAATATTAATTCCTTATCAAAACTTTTTTATATACATACGCGATTGCAGAAAAACTCATACCGCATCGAGCCACTTTCTGTAATCGGGATTCCCGGCGTTTTTTCTGAGCCTGTTAAACCTTCCGTTTCCATATGCATAGAAGTCGAAGTCAAGCATCGAGATGCGGGACTGTATCATCGCCCATACACTCCACCAGAGGTCGGAGATGATCTTATAGAGAAGCATCCGGTACAGCCTGTCTTTCCTCAGTTTCCCGCAGTACTTAGTTATAATCAGCTCTTCCTGTTCCTGTGAAAACGGATGCTCTACGGCAAAATCACCGAGATCAAAATACGGGTCACCCCTGCCCCCGTACTCCCAGTCAATTATCCAGATCTGATTCCCGTCGTCTAAAAAGTTCTCGGACAGATAGTCGTTGTGGCATGCAACATCCTCCGGCGGGTTTCTTTTCATCGCAGCCTCTATATCGTCGGAAGAGCTGAGCATGTGGTCGAAATCGGACGGAAGCGGCGCATTGTACTCCCTGACATAGCCCATGTAGTCTCTGACTGTTTGGAAGGGGTCGAATTGTTTTGTGAAAACCGCTTTTTCATGTATGACCCGTATCGCAGAGACGATTCTTGTAATAAGCGTATTATTTCCGATTATTTCATCCATTGTCAGTGTTTTGCCCTGAATAAACTGCACCACCGATATGTTTTCAGGTTTCAGGTGATGCAGAATATGCGGTGTTATACCGGTCTTGCTCGCTTCGATCGAACATTCGAGCTCGTTGTCACGGTCGATGAAGATATCGGTTCCTGCACCAGGGATGCACATAACGTACTTCTCGTTATCCACGTACACCGTGTAGTTGTGATTCGTAATACCTCCGCCGAGCGTCTCCCAGCGTGCCATTTTTCCCTTCCACTCATCGATTCTCAAGATGATGTCTTCAATCTTCAGTTCCATAGTTTCCACCTGTTAAAAATAGATTGTGAGGTGTATTGCTTTATGCCATTTTCAGCCACTTTTCAAATTCTTTACCGTTCATCGCGCTCATTGCCCTGTTGAAACGTTCAATTCCGTATTGCCAGTAGTCGAATTCGAGGGTAGAGAAATGATTTTGAATCATTGCCCAGAGTGTCCACAGAATGTCGGCCATTGATTTATAAATACTCGTTCTTGCGAACTTGCCTTCGTCGAATTCCCCGAAGTAGGATTCTATGATAATTCGGTCGACTTCTTCATCAAACTCCTGTTCTACGGAAAAATCTCCAAGCTCGAAGCAGGGGTCGTTCAGCCCAGAAAGCTCCCAATCTATGATCCTCATCCGGTCGCCCTGATCGATGAAGTTTTCCGCAAGCAGGTCGTTATGGCAGGATAAAAGTTCAGGCATGTTTTTTTTGAATTTTTTTCCTACAGTAATAACGAATTGTTCAGCTTCGGAAAAATTAACCGGTATTTTAATAGAATGAGTGCGGACGATACGCATATACTCTTCGAATTTGTCGAACATAACGAATCGTGAGACGAACGTTGCACCCGTATTCACCGTTTTTATAGACTGCACTGCTCTCTTTATAACGTCTTTATCTGAAAAAGCTTCCTTGGACATCACATTCCCCTGTATGAACTCCGCAATAATGATGTAGTCCGATTCAAACGAGTGAAATACACGGGCACCGACGCCGATATCCGAGGCTGAAAGGGTATTGTGAAGCTCAACATCCCGGTCAATGAATATATCCGATCCGTGGCCCGGGATGCGTGCCACGAAGCTTTTTCCTTCGACCGTTATCTTGTAATTGCTGTTTGTCAAACCCTCTGTCAACTCGCTGATATCAACCTTTTTTCCCTTCCATTCATCCACCCGGTTGATAACTTCATCGATATCCGGCATGTATACCTCCGTAAAAAATTATGTCAGTCACTTTTTAACAACCATTTTCCTGTTTGTCAATAAAATAATCGTTAAAAAATTGTTAATTACGGCAGGTCCAGAACCTTTTTCAACACGTATGTGAGACTGTCACGGTTTTCCTCGAGCCATCTCATAAGGCGTACGCTGTGCTGCAGATAAATCAGGTATTCGAAGGGATTGGGCTTTTTTATATAGTAATCATCGACATCCCAGTTCAGGACATACAGGTTGCTCGCCTGTATCATGCACGGAAGGTATTCAGCCTCGCTGCCCGCAATGGGGCCGGGATTTTCATGCTTTTTCGCTTCTTCCTGGTAGGATTTCAGGAAAACCTGCAATTTGTCTATCAGAAGGTCGCCGTCCTCCTTCCCTTCCCACGAAGAGCATGAATAAGTAATGGCAAGGGCGACGTCGAAAGAGCGCACATCGATCTTCGACCAATCGAAATCAAACAGGCCCACGACCTTTTCATCCTTGAATTTCAGATTGCCCGGATGATAGTCGCAGTGAATTGCAAGATGCGGCATATCATTGTACGTATCCCTGTCGATCTGCTGTACCGTGGTATCGATAATTGATAGAATCGAGTCCAGATGTTTCAGGAAATAGGCATCGAATTTGGTCTGGCCTGTTCTTTTTGCGTACTTCATCATATTTCCGGCTATTGTGGGAAGCAGGTCGATTATCTTCGGTTCAAACCTCCTTCCCTCATATTTCAGCCCCGATACTGCCGCATGGTATTGGGCGAGTACCCGTGCGCTGTCTTCGAGCTCTCTGGCCGAGCAGTCCGGATTGTCCCAGGTGTACTTATCCTCCCCCGGCAGAAACTTGAAAACGGCAAAGTACACCTCTTCGTGTGAATCTCCCTCGGGAGTATCCCTGGCGGTAACGTCCCTGGTGGGAACATCCCCCGCATTTTCGAACTTTTTGACGTATGTTGTATTTTGCCTCGTTTTTACGATCGCGGCTGACAGAGAAAAACCTTTTTTTGTAAGATGGGTGACGATCGAGTGCTCGAATTTGATTTCATCCTCCCTGATGCCCCTCTTGTAGCGTCTGAGGAAATGCTTTTGATCCCTTTTGCCTTTTTTAGTCTCTATTTCATAGCTTACATTGACATACCCACGGTCAAGCTTTTTAACGTCGACAAGCTCTCCAATGTCATAATGCTTTTCAAGCAGAGTCCTGAGGTGATGGGACATGTAGTTTCTATCCACCGCTTCCTGCAGAACCTGCACGGTCGACACGAGATTGTCAACCAGGGTTCTCAACTCACTCAAATCAACCAGTTCCACCTGGATTTCCTCCGCACGATGGGGATTATCGATGTATGTATACCAGGTAAATGACGTGTACCCCCCTGTTTCTATGGATTGAATCAGGTTCGCTTTGTATTGTAACCTCTGAAAAGCGACTGTCAATTACTAATTCTTGGTAATCCGTCACAATTTTTCGTAAAAAATATTGACAAATTTTTGTTAATTATACAATATTTGTTGTACCATTCATTATCGATGCATTTTTCTAAGGAGGAGAAAATGACCGGGGAAGAGGTCGCAGTAAAATTAAAAGAGGCAATTCTGAACTACGATGAAGAGCAGGCGGTTTCTACGGCGCAGGAGGTAGTGAAAAACAACCTGGATCCGTTGCAAGCCGTTGACAACGGGCTTGTCACGGGACTTGAAATCATTGGTGAAAAATATGAAAACGACGAGATATTTCTTCCTGAATTGATGATGGCGGCAAATACCTTTCAGGCAGCAATGAAGATCCTGGAACCTGCAATAATGGAAAAGGGACAGGAGAGAACGGTGAAAGGTGTTGTAGTACTCGGAACGGTAAAGGGAGATATTCATAAGATCGGGAAAGATATTGTTATCCTTCTTCTCAGGAATGCAGGATATGAAGTGCACGATCTTGGTGAGGATGTCGACCTCTTTACCTTCGTGGAGACAGCCAAAAAGGTAAATGCCGATGCGATCGGCCTTTCGGCCCTGTTGACATCTACCCTGTCCGGGCAGAAAGATGTTATTGATGCGCTCACACAGAACGGGGTTCGGGGCAACTATGTCGTTATGGTAGGGGGCGGTGCGGTTACGCCTGAATGGGCAGAGTCGATCGGCGCTGATCTGTACGCTGAGAATGCACAGGTCGCCGTGAGAAAATTGGCCGAGATGATTGCAGCGCGCAGCAACTAAAGGATATGCATGCCAGGTGATCTGAAATTATAAGGCTTTCTGCAAAACCGTGTTCCGGGTTTTACTATTTGTGAACCACAAATTCAGTTGACAAAAGAAGGAGGCTCCAATGTTAAGTTTCATGGAAGTTATAGACAGGGCCGTTGAAGGCCCGCTCATGTCCGACCAGGACTACTACCTGAAACGGTTCGTACCCGAGTTGAAAAAGGTCATTCAGCAGTATAAAATTAAATACAACCCTGAAACCCCGCTTCCGTCCGATGATGCCCTCGCAGACACCATTTTCGATGCTGCCGTTGATTTTTTTGCGCGGGTCGGCGCGTACTGTCCCGACACATCGAGGGTGATGGAGTTTACAAAGGACGAGATTCTTCAGGCTGCTGCAAAAGCCCCGTCTGAATCAACGTTCGGGGAAGGTCCGGATAGAAAAATCATGCGGTCGAGAAAGCCGGATGAGCACACAGAGCCCTGGTACCACTGCGGAGGCGGCATTTATACCACATCCGAAGCTATATTCATGGCTCAGGTCGAGGGTCTTGCGAGCATACGTAAGGCAAACTCCCTTTCCATACCGACATCGATAAATATCAGAGGAAAGGATGCCCGTGTCAGATCACCCCATGAGGTGCTCGCTGCATTGAAAACTGTGACCATGGCCCGGGATGCGTGCAGAAGGGCCGGCCGGCCGGGTCTTCCCATTTTAAACGGCATTTCAACCGCGACTGGACCGATTTCAATGTTTGCTGCCTCACACCCAAACTTCGGACTTCGGCCGTCTGACGGATATCTGGTCGACTCACTCGCAGAGCTGGTTGTCGATTTTGAGGCGCTCGACAAGGTTGCGTTCTATACGAATATCGGGGCAAATATCGGCTCTACATCTACGCCTCTGTTCGGCGGATACAACGGAGGGGCGGAAGGAAATGTAATCGTAACGGTTGTGTACAACCTCCTCGGTATACTCGTTTTTCGCGGAACCTACAATTATAACGCGCCCCTGCACACAAAACTTCGGGTCTCCTCGACACGCCCGCTTCTGTGGATAATAAGTCTTGCAAACCAGGCAATACACAGAAATGCCCCGTATCCGACTCTGAACCTCCCCTATCTTGGTGGAGGAGCGGGAACGGACTGCTACTACCAGGAAATGGCGGCATATCACACCTGCGTCGTTACCTCGGGAGGTAATATGCTCTCGGGGCATCCGTCGATTGCAGTTACTCCTGACAGTATTGTTCCGCTTGACCATGTTCTCAATGTGGAGGTGGCTGAAGCAGCCTCGAAATTAACGAGAAAAGAGGCGAATCCGATTGTACTCAAGCTCCTCGAGAAGTATGAAAACCAGCTCAAGGATCCGCCAAAGGGACTTACCTATCAGGAATGCTACGACGTTGTGACCGGAAGGCTCATAAACAAGGAGTATGTGGACCATGTAAACAGGATGCGAAACGAGCTGAAGGAGATGAGACTACCTGTAATGATAAGCATGTAGAAAATGAAGCTCGCGGATCAGCGGTGGAGGCGCTTACTAACAATCAGACTATACTGAGTAATATTTATTCGGGTATCTCTCATGAGTGAGAAAATAATCGGTGTGCGCGGTGGTAAGGTCCTGAGGCGACGCATCAGCTATACAGGGAAATCATCGCGCAGACTCCGGTGAAAAAGGAACAGGATCATCTGCGCGTTATTATGTACAGCAACCCGAAAATCCCTTCCCGACCGTTTGCAGTACAGGGCACGGGGAAAAGCCCTGTTCCTCTGATGGTTGACACCGCATAAGCCCTCGTGCGGGCAGGCGCTGATTTTATTGTAATGCCCTGCGTTACTGCGCATTTTTTTATCGAGGATCTCCAAAAAAATATTACCATTTCTATAATATCGATTATAGATGTTATAGAAAATTATATTAAATTACACTTCTCCGGAATAAATGCTGCGGGTATTCTCGCCACGGACGCGTTTATTAAAGCCTCAATTATTCAAAACAGACTTTCAATGATTTCAGTGCGCAGTATCGTGCCCGACAGGAACGGACAGATCACTGTTGAACGATGATGGTGATATTAATGTCCCGATTATTGATTCGCTAAAGCTTCTGGCAGGAGAAGCGGTCAGGCGGGCAGTTGATGAATGAAACAGGTCTACTGATAGATTCTTGTTCCAAAAAGTACTGTGCCCAACCTGACCATGGTGCTCCCCTCCTCTATCGCCACTTTGTATGAGTGAGACATCCCCATTGACAGTGTTTTCATATCGATGTGCGGAAGGTGAAGCGTGCAGAGCCTGTCGAAAATCTGCCGTGTCTTTCGGAAGTACGGGCGTATTTCTTCCGGATCCCCTGTGACTGGGCCCATTGTCATGAGCCCCTTGACCCTCAGAAATTCCATCCCGGCCATTTCATTTATCAGATCCTCGATCAGTACATACTCCGGGCTGAATCCGCTTTTTGTCAGCTCACTTCCGATATTTACCTCAATATACACGGGGACAACCTTCCCGCGCTCAGCTGCCCTTCTATTGACCGCATCCGCCTTTTTAAGGGAATCAATCGTCTGAATAACATTGAAAAGCTCAAGGGCCTTGTTGATCTTGTTGGTCTGCAAATGCCCGATCATGTGCCACTGTATGCTCTTTGCCGCGTCGCCGAGCTCGTTGTGTAGAGTCTCTGCCTCCTGAACGTAGTTTTCACCAATATCCGTAACACCCGCATCGATTACCTGGGCGACCTCGTTAGCCGTTCTTGTCTTGACAGCGGCAACTATGGTGACGTGTTCAGGGACATCCTCCCGTATTTTACTGTACTTTTCACCGATTGTCATTGTTCTCTCTTTTTTGCAGGTATAGGCCGGGCCTGTAGCACCTGTGATGTTACAGTTTCCCAGATTTCTTTCAGGGAATCCATTACCGGGCCGTTGCTGTATTCAACAATCGAGAGGCCTTGAATCTGCGCATCGATAAAAGCAGTGTCATAGGGAATACGTCCTAACAGCTCACACCCCCTTTCGAGGGCGATCTCCCCGATCCTGTCGGTCATTTCTTCATTGAGATCGTATTTATTGACGATTATACCTGTTCGCACCCGGAAAAAGCCTGTTACCTCCAGTATACGTTCAAGATCATGTACGCCGGATACGGTCGGCTCGGTCACCACAACCGCATAATCAGCACCGGTAATCGAAGAAATGACCGGACAGCCTGTTCCCGGTGACCCGTCGATAACCGAAAGAGAAATCTGTCTTTCTCCGGCGAACCTGTCTTTTTTATTCCGCACAAGGGTCACGAGTTTTCCTGAATTCTCCTCCGCGATTCCAAGCTTTGCATGGCTCATTGGCCCGAACCGGGTGTCCGACACGAACCATTCTCCATTAACCGCTTCCGTCAGGTGTACGGCATTATCCCTGCATACAAGACCGCACACCCCACAGCCTTCGCATGACGTCGGATTTATAGTATACTTCAATTTGCCGTTATCCTCAACCGTATCAATGGCATCGAAGCGGCATGCATCGTAGCAGCGGCCGCATCCGGTACATCTGTCCTGATCGATCGAGGCGAGATACGAACCACTGAAAAGGCCCGATTCCTTCACTTCAGGCTGGAGAATGAGATGCAGGTCTGCAGCGTCGACATCACAGTCCGAAATGATGATTTTATTGGAGAGCGCGGTAAAACCGGCAACAATCGATGTTTTTCCGGTCCCTCCTTTGCCGCTTATGACCACAACCTCCGCCGGCCTTTCCCCTCCATGGATATCGGCATCCACCGATGTGTGAGCAATGCTGGCAGACGGTACGGCCTTTGCGGGTTTTTTCCTGGCAGTTCTCTTTTCGCCTGCTGCAGCACACATGTCCCGTGCAAGCCTGGCAAAAAGGTCCCTGTATTCCGGAATACGATCCACAACGAGCGCTCCGGTTGAGTATGTTTCCGCTATCCTGCGGTCATCGGGTATTTCACCGATGATTTCAAGCCCTTCGCCCCTGCAGTAGATCTTCAATTCGTCATTCCGGTATTCGGCACGGTTGACAAGAACAACCGGTTCCCGATCAAGCTCCCTGCACATCTCGACCGCAAGGCGCAGGTCGTTGATTCCGAAAGGAGTGGGGTCTGTTACGAGAACGCAGAGGTCCGCATCTTTCAGCGTTTCCACAACCGGGCATGCCGTGCCAGGGGGAGAATCGAGTATATTGATTCCTTCTGCAGTATACTCTTTGACTCTCCTGATCAAGCGGGGAGACATTCCGCCCTCAGCAGTCTCAAGAAGCGCGTAATGCACGTCGATGAGACCGCTTTCACCGTGCACAAGGGTGCCGATCTTCTTTTCCTTTTCAATAATCGCGTTCACCGGGCAGACGATTTTGCACGCATCACATGCATGACAGAGATTGTTGAAAAAAAGCATCGTATCGTTGATTTTCGTAATTGCGTTGTAGTTGCATACCTCCACGCATCTGCCACATTTTGTGCACAGGGAGTCATCGATACCAGCCGGTGAGGTAAGTAGAACATCCTCTTTGCCGGAAATGACCGGTTTCAGAAAGAGGTGGCCGTTCGGCTCCTCCACATCGCAGTCGAGATATGTCAGTCTCCCTTTTTGCAGGATTTTAGCGCAGGTATCGATCTGCAGACCCTCCTGTGCAAGAACTGCAGCGATGTTAGTTGCAACAAATGTTTTTCCCGTACCACCTTTACCGCTCGATATGGCGATTGTTCGTCTCATAGATGTATTCCTTTCGTTTATTCTGCAGCTTTATCCAGCGTCTACGAAAAACGGCCGTGTTTTTTATGCACGATGCTATTTTCTGAGCATTGGGGTTCCGCAATCGGGGCATCGCATGCTGGTGCACGGTGTACCGGGCCTGTGTGTCACCTCTTTTCCGCATGCCGGACATACACATCCACCCCCTGGCCCCAAGCCTGCGCCGCCGCCGCGGCCTGATCTGCCTCCCATTCCTCTTCCGGTGCCCGCACCGCCTCCTGCCGGACCGGTTCCATCTCCTCTGGGCATAGTTTCCTCCTCATTAAAATTGATAATGGGTTTCATTACCAAAATAATACGGTTCCACCTATTTGTCTATTGTTTTTAAATGTGACCGGTTTTTACAAGTCATTGTAATAAAGAAATATCTGTTAAAAATTAAACATGTTTCATTTTGCAACAAAAGCTGTTTAAAAAAATAAGTAATGCAACGAAAAAAAGTAATGCAAAAACCGTATACAGCGGCATCATTCTACAATATGTAGTATAGAATGGGTATATATCCGGATTCATCGTCCCATTTAATTAAATTAATGCCCGGAGTTAAATAAAATAAAGGAATTTGAAGTGATTGGTGCAGATCTTTTAATTTTGGCACGGTATTTGTATTAATATACATGAAGAGTATCAAATTATATTGCTAGGAGGTGTGGTTATGCCACGCGGTGATGGAACCGGCCCCGGTGGAATGGGACCAATGACAGGACGCGCAGCCGGGTACTGCGCAGGATATTCTATGCCCGGATATTTAAACCCTGCTCCAGGTCGAGGCGGATTCTGGGGAGGAGGCGCCTGGGGAAGAGGCCGCGGCTATAGACACATGTACTATGCAACCGGGCTCCCCTATTGGGCACGGGGGGATTACGGGGCTACTGCTCCAGGGTATGCATATCCTCCTGTGAATCCCTACTATGGAGCGGCGCCTGTTTCCAGAGAGGATCAGGTAAAAGCACTGCAGTCTCAGGCTGATATGCTCAGTAAAAGCCTCGAAGATGTGAATAAGGCGATCTCGGATCTTGAAGAAGAGAGCGGCGACCAAAAGTAGCGGCAATAACATCCGGAGTGCGCAGGGTATTGTCATGAGTATTCCCTCTGTCGGGTCCACAAAGCTTTTCTCCGGAGTATCCTTCAGAGGGAAAGCCTCTCCAACTTAACTCTCAACACATTTTGTTGTATTTGCACTAACGCACATATTTTCTCTGTTTCTTATTAGTATGTCCCGCTGGATCTGAACTGCTTTACTCTCTTTGGCATATCCCTTGAGCTCGTTGGTAGCTTCTTTCAATTCTTCAAGTTCTTTTTCAAGGTTCTCTATATCTTTTGCAGCGGAAGTTTCTTCATCTTCCATACTCTAAAGTTTTTTATTGATCTGTACACAATCTCACTGGTTATTGCTTCATACTCTTTCTGAGTCTTAATGAGCGTTATTTGCCCCTCATATTTTTACTTGTCCGAGAGAAGCCGTTCTTTTTCGGTACTATATAACACCGAACAAAAAGCATGTAAGATTATGTGTGCATTGAATTTAAGTGCATTCAACAAGGAGAAGATTTACAAAAATCAGTTATTTTCTCATTGTCATTTTTTCGATAATTCATTATATTTCTTTATGTTATAATGAATTAGGCTACAAATCTTTGAATGATGATTGTGGAAGATATTGGTACTTATTTTCCGGAATCACTGGCAACTTTCACCGGAATATGCATGAACCTATCTATTTTTAAATTTGAACATTTTATGTTACGCTTAAACGACGGATTGGCGTTGCTATGTACATTCTCATTGCAGCGTTTTGGAGCTTACTTATGGGTCACAACAATAAATGGTCCCAGGTTGATTTTAAAAAATGCAAACCCTTTTTGTGTGACAGGATCAATGGTATATGTAGAGCAACAAAGGTATGTCCGAAAAATCTTCTTATACAGGAGGAGCATGGTGACTTTCCCATGCTTATTTCGCGAGTTTCTTGTGTAGGCTGCGGACTCTGTGTGGCTGCCTGCCCACTTCGAGCAATTCATATTGAAAGGGGACTATGAGAGTAACTGTATGTAATACAGTTTTAGAATGTTTCTGAGCTTAATAAATAATGGAATAGATCTTCTGTTTCATATCTTGATTTTTATCATAGGAGATATAAAATGGCAAAAGTGGCAGTGAGTTTTGACGAAGATGATCTTAAAGAACTTACTGAGATAGTTATGGACAAAGACAAGGATTCTGCCTTTAAATTTCTAAAGGATAGAGTCTATCCCCAGGTAATGAAAAAAGAGAAAAGTAAACTGGATGTTCAGGGAAAAACTCATCTGTAAATATTTACAGAATGAAAATATGTTTGAATTTGAAAATAACTGTAAAAACTACTTAAGGAAAGTTTGTTGAATAACAGTACTGAAGAAATAGATAATCTAAAAGTTGAAATAGAAAAATTAAAAAATGAATTAGAAACATTAAGGGGAAGTTGGCCTGTCCATTCTGTAAAACCAATAATGATGCAGAGGTTAGAAAAGCTGGAAGAAGAAATTGAAGAAAAACAAAAAAGACTTAATGAGTTAACATCTCATTAATACTATGTGCAGCCGATAGCAACTTCCTGTTAACAACAACAGTTTTAATTCATTACGATATCAATAAAAATAATTGTGTACTGTTACATCTTACCGTCTGCATCTTTTTTATTAAAAAGGGCCCGGTTGAGTTCATAAACAGGTGATTTCATTCTAAAAACTTCCTGCATTGAACCTAGTTTGGGGCTCATCACCCCGCTTGCCTTGAACTCAGCTATTAAAGAATTAATTCTGTTTCCCACGCTTAACTCTATGCATATCTTTTTTATTTGTTGAGCAGAGATTTTATAGCCTGTCGATTCCTTTAGTAATCGCTGGAGTAATTCGGGAATAAAATGCCACTTGGGCTCTCCCATTTCCTTAAACACTTCAGCAGCATTCTGCATTACATCCCATTTACCGGTTATACATGCTGTGTTTACGAGATGTGTGATAATATTCGGCATCTCATATATTTCACCCGGCATTTCAAAAAAGACTCTATCCTCCCATGAGCCACTCTTTAATGTTTTCACGGGATACAGCAGCCCCCACTCCATAGATAGAAACAAAACATCCTCAGGGTCTGTTTTTATTGTTGCCTGGAGTTCGTCGTAGGAAATTCTTTTTGTCTTTGCAGCATGTACTAATACTTTTGCAAGGTTGTCACATTGTATGTTCTCGATAAATTCGCACACCGCCTTTTTAAGGTTGTCTTGACAGTTGCTCTCTTCGTTATTCATTATTGACCCGGTTTTTTACTCATTCTGTTATTGAATGGTAATTGATGAAGCAGTTTTTTTAAAAAATGGATAATTATACGGGTCTTATTGCATGCAGATGTCTTAGTATATTTTTTTGTAATTTAACGGCATGATGCATAATTGAATCCTGAAAATTTTTATCAATACTGCTTCCCCCAATACATGGGTAATGAAATAGTGACGAATCTATGATGTAATCTAAATTATCGTCTAATTTTTTTCCTATGAGGTGAGCAGCGGTATAATAAGT
>Ga0315555_1000215_pt1 | contig 38406 bp, 30 predicted proteins | sample SalMarSW160380MG_FD_202113 | JGI IMG/M metagenome (GOLD analysis project Ga0315555, IMG submission 202113) | Salt marsh sediment microbial communities from the Plum Island Ecosystem LTER, Massachusetts, United States - Salt Marsh Sediment SW1603-80 ... | reverse complement strand
CGGCGGCTCCATCGGCTCGGAAATGTGCAGGCAGCTATGTAAATTTGAACCAGAATTGCTTCTGCTTGTTGAACAGGCTGAAAATCCACTTTTTTATATTGAAAAGGAGCTGCACAAGCAGTATCCCCAAGTCAGCATGGAAACGATAATCTGCGACATTACCGACAAGCCGCGCGCGGAGGAAATTTTCGAGCAGTATAAACCGCAGGTCGTCATTCACGCTGCCGCCCACAAGCATGTACCCTTAATGGAGCTAAATCCGTCTGAGGCCATCAAAAATAATGTTGGAGGCACAAAAACTGTTGCCGACGCCGCGGATAAATTCGGCATCACAAATTTTGTAATGATAAGCACCGATAAAGCCGTCAATCCAACCAGCGTAATGGGTTCATCCAAGCGGATTGCGGAGATATATATACAGGACTTAAGCCGGACAAGTAACACTCACTTTGTGACAGTTCGTTTCGGCAATGTGCTTGACTCCGAAGGCTCGGTTGTGCCTATATTCAAAAAGCAAATAGCCGAAGGCGGCCCGGTGACCGTTACGCATCCCGACATGAAGCGATATTTTATGACCATTCCTGAGGCGAGCCAGCTCGTCCTTCAGGCGGCAACTATGGGAAAAGGTGGAGAAATCTTCGTGCTCGATATGGGTGAGCCAGTAAAAATTGTAGACTTAGCCAGGGAGCTTATTACCCTCAGCGGCTTCAGGCCCGGCGAAGATATCGAAATAGTCTTTACCGGCCCCAGGCCGGGCGAAAAGCTATTTGAAGAGCTGCGGATAAAAGGCGAAGACATGCAGCACACAAGGCATCCCAAAATCAGTATATGGAAGAACATCCCAATGGAACGAGACAGGCTTCGTGCCGGCATAGGCGAGCTTATGAATATTGCCAGGAATCAAAACCACAACGAAATAATTCAAAAAATCAAAGAGCTTGTCCCTGAATACATTGGCAATGCTAATAATGTAAACCAAGCCCCGCTTGTATCCGTGTGATAATCGTAGTTCTAATACATAGGTGGGGTTAGTCAATAAATAAAACTATTTGCCGCGGCTAAGTGCTTTTTTATTAGTCAACTTAAGAAACTACTTTTCAGGACTTCCCCTATTTTTCATCAGGCTGCTTTTGAAGTGATTTTCTTTCTATCCAACTTTGAAGCTCAGCCTCCTGCTTATTTTCTTCCTGGATAATCTGCTCAGGTGATTTAGGATTTTTAATGGCTGTAAGGTCCTCCAACTTCACGCCGGAGAATCCTACTTTACCCTTAGGGTCGTCGCAGCTAAATCTTACCCAGACAGTAATTTCATTCGCATCAGACGGTAAGGTGATGTTAGAGCTATTTGTGCCATCTTTTAACTTGGTATAGCCGGTAATAGCAAAATCAAATTCCCTTTTTGTCGTTCTATCCGGCCCAAAGGCAGCGATCTGCGCTGCTTCTGGACCGCTTTTGCTGTTCGGGAGAGACGCCAATCCCGCCATCTGCTTGCCTGTTAAATCTTTTTTATCTTTACCGGTAGGTACTGCGTGGATTGAGAATGACCAATTGCCTTTGACGGAATCCATATTAAGTGTATTCATACACGCGGTGAGCCTATAGGTATGCCCAGGTATCAATCCAAGGAATTTCCTGTATATGCCATGCACAGTGCCCTTCGGCACAGCCTTTATAACTTGATAAAATGGTTTGGTCAAAAGTGTTTTGGAAAGAGTACCAAAACGGGCATAAGATTCTATTTCCCGCTCTTCAAAAGATATTTTACTTTGTTCTTTGACCGTACTCCAGGATACCCAATTTGGAGCTATACCTTCGTTAAATGGAATACCGAATGTTTCTTCTTGGCAGTAACCATTATCGCTTACGTGAATAGCAGTAGCATTTGAGGGTATATTATCTCGAAAACCAACCACCCAAAAATCCATATCGTCAATGTTCAATGGTATTCTTTCTCTATCAATAATAAAACTGTTTGAGTTACCATTAATTTTCCTGCCAAACCTATTGTCAAAATCTGTCCAATAACCATTAATCAAAATGAAATCATATTCACTAGAAGTGTTTTCCCAATTCAGTAAGAGTTCATCTTTTTCTTTATGGTATGAACAGCTTAGAAATCGGGGCGGTTTTGGAATACCCAGACCCGTCTCTGTACCTCCTATTATGTATGATTCGGGTCCGAATGGTAATATTAGAACATCTTCCGATGCATGCGCCTGAAAGCCACCAACCCATAGCCAGTGGGGATCGTATTCAACTCGTCGAGTTTGTCTGGAGTGGTGTGCATTTATGGTATCTGCAAGACGTTGTGCAATAGACTCAACCGATTCGCCAGTCTTGGTTTCAATTGAAACATGTTTAACATATCTATTTCCTGTCTTAGCCAAAACAAGTATACCCCCTGAAGCTTCTCCTTTAAATGATAACCCCCATGTTGGGAATCTTCCGCCAGATCCACAAATTTTTTGATTTGAAAAAACTACAATTAACAGTATAAAGATTATTATATTTAGTGGGTATTTTTTTAACTTCATTGCAATCTCCTTTCAAATGGAATCGGATTTTAGTTAGCCTGGGTAACCAGGGTGATCGCTAGATGGACCCGGACAAGGTTCAGAATATGTAGGGTTTGGCCATGGTGCACAGGGACACTCGCTTCCGTCCTCTCTCCACCAATTTATGCATCCTACACCATCTACACAATCAAATTCTACATACCTATAACACCAATAACCCCAACATCCTTCCCCACTCCAATCATATTTATGATCATTACAAGATGCCTGATTCGTTTTAAGAAAAAGTTTTTTCCCAGGATGGGAATATTTATATCTAAAAGCGTTCAAACCGCCGATCCAAACACAACAGCCAACTTCAGTTTGTCTTGGTTGTGGTGTGCCCACATTGTACCACCAGGAATATGCCTTTAACCCCAAATGATTCCCAGTATCACAATATACCCATAAATAATTGTCACAATCATCCATAGTAAAAGCCTGATTTTCTGGAGGACAAGACCATGCCGGCATAAATTCCTCCCAATATCCAGTTGAAGACGGAGTCTTAACAATAATTGTATCCCCTGAAGCGGAACCACCACATTTTGCTCTTATAACGTAATCTCCTAATTTAGTAATACCTGAAAGCGTTGTAGTCGCAGAGCCGGAAGTCGGATTCAACGACGGATTTGCTCCATCCGGCTTACTTACAATTTCCCAGTGTGGCTCACCAGAAGGAAATGACATACCTGGGGGACTAGGTTTTGCCTCAAGATCCACAGTTTCACAAGGACACACGTATATAGGTCCTTCATCTGAAGTCCCGGCTTTTACTACCTTGTCCACCCCCACGAAGGTAAACTGGATTTCCGGCTGAGGAGGCACAGGTATTTCATCTGCTCCAAAATAATACCCAAGGTACTGAAACCATAGACTTTTAGGGCCGCCAGGTATTATTCCTTCCACATAAAGTGTAGCCGGAAAAGAGCCATAACCACAAGCATTCCACGTTGTACCATTTGTTATCTCATTCTGCTTCAAGGCGTTACTCCAGACCTTAATAATTTGAGGTTGATCTATGGCCAATCTAACTTTATCATTGCATCTCGGAGTGTCAACAGAAAGGTGAATCGCAACCAGATCATCCTCACCTGACACCGTTCCATCATCCAAGTCTGAAATGCCGTTGTCGTTATTATCATCATCATTTACAGCGACATAATAACTATCAGCAGACAAGCTATTATCAACAACCCAAACCGTGATACTGTCAGCATCCGAGCCATAGTAATTCCAAACCCATAAGATAGGCGTAGATACGAAGCATTAGGATTGAGGCTATAAATAAAATTATTCGCTGCGGCTATGTGATGATTTAGAGGTCCACTAATCGTTTCTTTCCCTAATAAAATTAAACACACTTTCAATGTGGTTTTCGAACCCGAAAAAAGTTTTTATCGAAATTCGCATAGTAACTTGGTAGCCAGGATCCTTCTTCGACCTTAAGAAAATAAAAACCAATGCTTTTACCATCGTTCCACCAGTTTACCATGCGAAACCAATAATTATACGACATCGATGAATTATCCCAATCAGGATTGTTGGGATCCATTTGCCGATGGATTTCAGCATCTTCCTTCGGAGGAGAAACACCAGCTTCATGAACTGTTTGAGGTCTGCCCCAAACCGCTCGATCCTCCGGCATATACTTTACTAACTCGGGGCGGAATGAGTAGCTTGCAATCTTCTTGTCGAGTCTCTTTAATGGTACCTTTTCTCCGTCCGCGCTCCATCTATAACCTGTTTTATTAAATATTTCCAAGCAAAGATGCTTTGCATTTTCAATCTTCTCCTCGCGCTCCGCCCCAGTGATTCGGCCCCCCAAAGGAGAAACTTTTATAGCAAAGATGCTCGCAGTTTGAGAGATATCTACCCTGTAGTCATTTATCTCCCAAGTTGCGCGGACCACGTCTCGCCCCTCAAACTCATCTCTGATAAAAATAAGCTCAGGATTCTTATCTGGGAGCCATTGCTTTGCAATAACCTTGTTCAGCCATTCCTGGCACTGCTTTTTTGGCCATACCAACTCAACTGCATTATTATCTACTCGGTTCGGTCCATTCAGAACCGATGGTGCTGGCCACTGAAAAAGCCTATCCATTGGAGGGCGAATCACCTGATCCAAACGTGTTGGATCAAGTTTATTAGCAGCATTTTTTCCTGACCCGCCAAATCCTATGCTCATTGCAGCAAAAACCACAACCAAAAACGTGTAGATGATAACATGTTTATTCTGACTCGTTTCCATTTCTTTCTCCTTTCTAAACTTTGTGCCCACTGCTTAATCACTATTTCATTTTTTTTCACGATACCACCTTAATCAGACTTTTACTGGTTTATGGTGCCTCTACCCATGGATCTTCCATACAGGTCAAGAATGTGTATGGTGTGCTTGTACCGACTCTGTATTGCCATTCAACCGATGTAAATGCGGTTTTAACCACATCCTTGGCATTCGTAAATATTCCTACGCCTAGTGCATAGTGATAACCAGTGAACAAGCACGTGGCTTCGTAAGCATTGGCGTTCCCATTGCCATCGACATGTGCTAATCTTTCATATATGTAATCGTCGTCGTGGGTAGTTGGATCTGGATGTCCAGTTCCAGGTACTATCGTGCGCCATTGGGTATCCACAGGAGAAGATGCAGCCGCATATGTGCCGTCTGGATTGGCATGGCAATACCTTATTGCTCCACCACCAAGGCCCAGCATCTGGAAATGTTTGTTTACATAATCGGCAAGTCCTGGACACTGGCTACTTTCATTAGGATCATGAAGCAACCAAATTGGTGACGGCCCCCACATGGGTCCAGATAAATCAAAGGAGCCTGAAAGATTGTTAAAAACTGCATTAGCGGGAATGTTAGGATTTGTTCCCCCTATGCCATTTGCTGCATTACATACGAATTCGATTCTCTTTTCTGTTACACTACTCCCAGATGGTGTGCCCCAAGTAACGTACACTGTATGTGATGTTGTGCTTATAGGATACCAAGTATTTGTGCCGCTGGGAACTTTGTATTTCCAGTTAATCTGGAAATTACCACTGTATTTATTCACCTGATTTATAATGTTTCCCGTTATGCCAAGAGTAGCTGGAGCGCTGGTTAAGCCACTGAAAGTTACATTGCTTACTTCGTTCCAGTCCTCGGTGCCACTAGCATCAATTATCATCGAAGTAGAGTAAGGGTAGGTTAGGGCCTCAGAGATCTTCAATATAAGGTTCGTCAAAGATATAGAATTAGAGTCCTTTGTAACACATACAGGATCACTCTTGTTGGCATCCGAGTCATAGACAGGATCCGTGAAGGGTGTCGTACCATCCGCCCAACCGCCCCATTGTGACGGCGTTTTATCAAGTTCATGGTCACCGCCAAAACCAAATTGATATACTGTTGGCTCCATAACCTTTATTGTAATGGTTTTTCCAGAATCATACGAGCCGCATTTAGCTGTCAATGTGTATGTACCACTATTGGTGAAACTAACATCAATAGTTTGGCCTGTGCCGCTGACTATCCCCGACCAATGTGGTTCTCCTGCAGGCCAGGTGCCAGATGGATATGGAACGCCTTTAAAAGTATATTTTGCACTCTTAAGAACTGTAATAGTGCTACCACCATAAATAGTACACCAGCCATAGTAATCATTTGGATATACCTCCAAGTTGCTAACCTCCATAACGTAGACAGTTTTGTATTCGTAGGCGTTTCCGCAAGCTGCTGTTACCCCATATCCGCTTGCCGTGTACCAACGCGTGGTAAATGTTGTGCCGGCCCCTGTATCTGGGCTGCCTCCTGGGGCACTCCAAGTGACAAGGTCTCCATGACCTTTAGGGTTGGTTATTGCCGTGAAGGTAATATCGCTGCCGACACAAACAGTGTCATTGGAGCTTATATAATCAACCTCAACAACGGCAACTTGCTTTTGCATGCTGTTATTACAGCCTGTAGCGGTTACTGTTTTCATACCTGCTGTGTCCCATCTGGTGGTGTAGCTTCCACCGCTTCCCGATGTTGGGCTATCACCACCGCTCCAGCTTATACATTCATACTTTCCCGGAGGGCTGGTTGTTACCGTGAATGTAATATAACCGTACCGACACACAGCATCTGCCGAATTCACACTGACTATATTCACCGGCAGTACATTAACAGAACGTGTACGGCTGTTTGTCTTATCCGAGCAACCAGGCCCTGTTCCGCAACAACATGGCCGGTCATCGTCGGTGACCGTTAGAGTTACAGATTTTTCACCTGTACTGCACCATTTAGTTGTAAAATATTTACCAGCTCCCGTAGACGGTGATGCCCCTCCCGATGCAGACCAACCCTCTCCAATAGAGCAACCGTCTGGATCGTAGGAAGAAGATGTAAAGGTTGCTTGGTCCCCGCAGTATACGGAACTCGGCCCACTAAAGTTAGCCACCGGCGGCGAGCAGGCCGCATAAACTACAACGGTTACACAAGTAATAACGAAACCACAGCAGAAAATTATGACTTTCTTATTCATATTTATGTTCCTCGTCTACTAATTCCTCTATTTCTGTAGAACTCCACTGCACAAGAAGATCACGAGCAGCTTCAACAGCCTTGCAATCCGGATAATCTGAAAGGAGCCTTTCGCAGGCATGAATTATTTGAACGGCAGCTTCTTTTTTGGAAATACGTCCTGAATTTTCTAATTCCTCAAGGCAACGGGCAATTAGAAATTGGGCGTGCCAGGTGTATTCGTAGTAAGGCCAGTTATCAACTACCTTTTGGTAATACTCTATGGCCTTTTCATATTGACCTAATTGGCGATAACATTCAGCAGAGAATTGGTAAGCCTGAGCGGTAGTAATCGAAGGAGGCAGCTCTTTAATTATCCTTTCCCACACAGCAAGAGCTTTTGTGAAATATTCAATAGACTTGTCGTTAGGTTCTTTTTTGCGATCATCTTGTCTATGCTCAGAAAAAGCCTGTGCCCAATATTGTTCACCAATGCTGAATACGCCGTTAGGCATCTCGGGATGGTCTCTGAACTCGGAAATTATCTTGTCAATCACCTTCTGCGTAGCCGCATCATTTCCACGAGCGATATCTATTCTTGCCAAGCCCACCTTTGCCCACAATAGTATCTTGTTGCCAAACCATTTGTTAACAATGTATTTGTAAAGGTCAGTAGCTATTTCATATTTACCGGTATCGCGATACGCGTCGGCGATAAGGTTGGCAACCTCAGGCAGCCGATTATCATCGGCATAATCAATGAGTATTTGCTCTTTAAGCGAGTCGCCGGTATGGAAATCGGAAAGTCGGATACTTGTGACCGCAAGACCTGTCTTCGTCCAGATAGATTCGGAAGCAGAGATGCCTTTTGCAGCCAGTTCATACATTTGGCGAGTCTTTTCGCTGTTGATGTTTCGCCAGCGGAGATTGTCGCCGATGACGTTTAGAGCTTGGTAAAACTGCGGATGGTTTGAGTAATTTGTGCTGAGCTTTTCAAAGGCTGCATCTGCGGCGTCGTTGTTTTTCAGACACGTATTGCAGACGACTAAGCCTGCCATCGCCCAAACATTGTAATCACTATTGGGCCAGTTATCCAGAACGTATTGATAGCTTGAGGCTGCATTGTTATGTCTGTTTTTATTGCGATATGAATCCCCGACGTGAATCAGTGCTTCAGCTATATTGGGATGGTCGCGAAAATCGGTGACAAGTTTTTGCCGGGAAGATTCAATAAGCTCGTTTTTGCCCCAGCTAATATACAAGCAAGTAAGCTTTTCCTGTGCTTGAAAGGCATAGTCGGTTTGCGGGTGGTCTGCGACGATTTTGTTATAGATTGTCTCAGCCTGCTCGTATTGGCCATTTTTGAATAAAGTTTCCGCTTTTTCAAGTTGGGTGGAGGTATTAGCATAAGAAATGCAAGCCAGTTGAATTATAAGGATAGTACATATCCATAGCGCAACCTGTCTTGAGCGCAGCCTGCACTGAGCACTGTTGAAGTGTCGAAAGAATCGTGTAATTCCTGTCCTGAGCGTAGTCGATGGTTTGGTAAGCATAATTAGTCTCCCGTATTGTTAAAAATTCCGCTCCCCGCTTGCGCGAGGACAAGTTTTTTTGATTTTTTGCCGGCTGGTTATTTAAGAGTGATTCCGGTTGCTTAACCGGTTTTTGTATCTCCGCCTCTTTTGATGACTGTTAAATTGCACTAAAATCAACTTAACAAGTGATGTATAAACCTCTCAGATAGAATTGTCAAGAAAATTCTCAAAAATACCGGAATACCATTATGATTATATGGCTATTCTTACAACAAAAAAGGTTTGCATTTATAAAACAGCTAAGGTATAATCTAACTGTAATAATTGTGTTTCAATTCAAAAGACGGGTCTTAACAGCTTGAAAAACCAAGTTGTTATCGAATTGGAGATGAGCGATTATGGCTGGTATGTTTTATTCACTGAAGGAGGCAGCCGCGAAGCTCAACATGACAGAGCAGGAAGTAAAAGAGTTGGCCAGGCAGGGCAAATTGCGCGAGTTTCGTGACGGCTCCAATTTACTGTTTAAGGTTGACGAAGTAGAAGCTCTGATGGCTGATACAGGTATTGCGGTATCTCAAGGTGAGCCGCTTCCATCGGAAGAGCCTGAAGAGTTTGCAGAGGCTCCGGAATCCGAACTAACATTTGAGCCGGAAGAAATAGGAGAAGCTGAGCCGGAGCCAGAGGCGGAAGAAAAAGCATTCGAGCAGCCTATTGAGCCTGAAGAGGAAATAGCAGGAGAAGAAATAGAGGAAGAAGCAGGAGAAGAAATAGGAGAAGCAGCAGAGGAAGCAGAGGAAGAAGGAGAGGAAGAAGAGATTTTATTGGCGCCGGAAAGCGGGGCACCGGCAGCGGAGGGTGATTTAACCAGTGCTGACACCGCCCTGTCCGGTGAAGGAGTCAACGTACTTGGCGAAACGGACCGTGATTATCAGCTTACAGACGATACTTTGGCTGAGACAACAATCGCACCGGGAACAGGCGGCACCGCGGGCATAAGCGGCACAACCGGTGAGGCCTTGCTGGAAGAGATTGAAGATGATGTTAGCCTGGATTCTTTCGGCAGCGGCTCAGGACTGCTCGACCTTTCGCTGCAGGCCGATGACACCTCATTAGGTGGTATTCTTGACGAAATCTACACGGCTGAGGGTGGGGAGGAAGGTCAGGAATCAGACGAGCCTGCTTCAGCGATGGACATTGTTGCTGAGGCGGAATCAGCAGCGGGCGGAATTCGGGAAGAAGATCTGATCGGTCCAACCCCCCTAAGCGTGGCCCCGATGGTTGCGACGATGGCTCAGCCATATATCGAGGCGCAGCCGGACGCCATGAGCGACTCGTTGGGCATTATGTTGTTTCTGCCACTGTTGGCACTTGTTTATGCGGGGATAGTAACTGTCGCTGCGCTTAGAGATGTAATGCCTACAATTCTCGGCAAGATAAAAACGCCGTATATTGGTTTATACATCATGGTTGGCTTTTCAGTAGCGGCACTTTTAACATTCGGCGTAAGTTTTATGCTTAGCGGCGGAATCAGCACAGCCGGCACAAAGGAAAAAAAGCCGAAAAAGCCAAAAGAGAAAAAGCCCAAAAAAGAGAAAAAAGCTAAAAAATCGAAAAAGACGGCTTCGTGAGAATCTGAGGATTAACCTTTAGCGGAACAATTCATCATCGACTCTTTAAGTAGGTAAAATCATATCTGCGCAGATATTTCCTCAAAAGAGGCAATTTTAAGCTTACTCATTTTCTTTTTGGATAGGCCAGAAAACAGAATCACCATTATCCGCCCATAATCTTCTCGGCTCGCCTCTTGAATTCTTTCCAATTTGACCGCCGTCATCGGTAAAATTATAGCTAAAGCTGTAGAGGATAAAATCATCATCTGTTCTTTTATAAACCAACGGCTTATTGCTAAATGGGTCCATCGGCAATTCTTTCAAATAACCCGATGTCACCAGCTTATCAAGGCCGGCAGGGTATTCTTTGTTATCCAGGCAATACTGCTTGAGAGCTAAAATCATTACCGTTGCTTCATGCGAGATTTTAGCCCGATATACTATTTCAGAGACCCGATCGGCGGCTGGCATAAAGTAGCGTAATAAAAAGTACCTGTATTCAGATAGGGAAAAGAGCATTTTTTCAGCGTTATCAAGCTTGCGAATATGTTTTTCATACGGGGTTATTTTTGCATTCTCAGCACATCTATTATAAAACTCGTTGGCCTTAGACACTGTTTCATCTCGCCTTGCATGTATAATGCTTGCTGCGGTTGAAAGAGGCGTGAGCAGTCCGAAATCCTTCCACATTTCAAAATCATTTTCATTGTCCATCCACCAGCTCCATTTTTGAGGAATCAGGTGGCCGCCTCCCAGTCCTCCATCGGTGAATACGTTTTGGACTATATCCAGAAATGCCAGTCTTTCACCTTCCGTATTCATTAGTGGATAACCTTGTTCATAAATCTGTGATAACTGTTGCTGGACTTGTTTTAAGTCGGTTGTCGGAATATCCGTGGTTGCTAAGATATTCAGTATTTGATTATGGGCAAGTGCACTGATAGCTGTCCCCACCAACTGTTCAACAATCGTTCCCTTTCCCTGCCAGTGACTACCGGCTCGTGCCACAGCAAGACAATCTTCAAGTCCCTGGCGCGTTTGTCCTTCCTTTACATGTATGCGTGATTGCCAAATACCGAGCCTTGCCAGATGTTTGATCCTGTTTAGGTTCGGCAAAGTGATATCCCACAAAGTTCTTTTCTTGCTGTTCGGATCACATGTATATTCTTTGTAGCAATATGACTTTGAGCTGCCGGCCTTAAATTCCTGCCAGGCGGCTTCGTTCTCTTTAAACCAGGGACTGAGATATTCATATTCGAGATCTGATAGCGCAATTCGAGCGGTCTTTGGCAGATCGTTATAACGCTTCATCCATTCACGAAGCACTGCGACTGTAACTGCTTCGAGAAAATTGGGTGGAACCTTATTCAGTCTTGCCCAATTCGTCAGTTCGGCGTCTGGAAAACCATCAGCTTTCGGAAACTCTACTCCGTCATGAGTTGAAACCGTTACAGGCTTACCTTGCTTAATGGCTTCAACAGCATGATATATCATTAATTTAAATTGGATATATTGCGGTGCTTTCGTCTCTTTGAAAATAGGCACCAAATTGTATCGGAAACATTTAAGAATTATGGCTTGCTGCTCAGCAGATAAATTGTCCCAGTATTTCTTATTGTCCTCAATCCATTTAAGAACTTGTGTTTGTTGCTCTTCGCTTAAATCTGTGAATCGAAATATCTCCTCCAATTTTCCCCGCCAATCACGATAGGAAATAAACTCCTCTACTACTCCACCTCTGATAGGCTCTATGTACAGATTGCTGGCTTTTTCATAGTATGGCCAGGCGTTATCTTCGTCCCGAACCTGTGGCCGACTCATCTGGTTTAAAAGAGCTAAGTAATCTACACTAATGGCTGGTTTGCCGGTTAAAAACCAGATAGTATAAACAGTGAAACACAAAATCAGAATGCCTATAGTCTGAAATGTTCTTACAATGACGGTTCGCCAGAGCGGCCTGCAGCGCTTCTTGGCTCGGCGTAATAAAACCGCAAGCAGTTTCACATCGCCAAACTCTGATATTAGCTTCTGGGTCTTTTGCTCTTTTTCTTGGTCGCCGTCACAATCTTTCAGCTCATCTTCAAAATGCGCCGCCAATTCCACCAGCACATCTCGCTGCACTTTCCTGCGATAGCGCATTTTGTTTACGATCAATTTTATGAAATCTATCGCGCGGGCTGGCAGCCGATTGAATTGTGATTCAGTTTCTTTCCGCTTTTCCATATCGCCTTATCTTATTATTGGTTCGCTTCTGATTTTAGGATAGGCCAGAAAACCGCATCGCCATTATCCGTCCATAATTTCGGTTTGTCTTTGCTATCTTTGCCGATCTGGCCCCCATCGTCGGAAAAATTAAGGCCAACACTATACAGGGTAAAATCATCTCCAATCTTTTTATAAACCAGCGGTTTGTCACTGAATGAGTCTATAGGTATTTCTTTAATGTAGCCGGCTGTCACTAATTCTTCCAAGCTATTCGGATAGGTGCCGACGTTTTGTTTGTATCTCAATAACACTATCAGCAGTAAAGTTGCTTGAACTTCGGTTTTACTTCGATAGGATATTTCATTTACCTTGCCAAGAGCAGGTGCCATGATTTCCAGGAATAAATTACCCTTAATAATCTGTATGCTCTCTTTATTAAAGTCTATTCCTTTGGCTTGAAGCTGGCCTGGATTCTCAGCAGCTATCTTCTCCCAGAAGGCGTAGAACCGGTCAGCCATTTCTCTGCTTTCTCGTTTGTTCGGATGAGTAAAAAAGATATGTCCAATCTGTATCAATACATCATAAAAATCTGCGTTTTCAAAACCTCCAAATCCTATGGAACCTCCTAAATCCCGTAACCGTGGCAAATATAAATGTCCTCCACCTAAACGACCCTCAGTAAAACATCTTTGAATTTCATCATTAACAAATAACCTTTCTCCTTTGAAGCTTACGGTAAAATCCTCACCTAAGGTAATTTGCTCAAAATCTTTCTGCAGCGCAGTTAACAAGGCTGGTTCTATCTTAAATTCGCTTATGATGTCCCGGATTGTTCGAACAGATATGGCTTCGATAGCAATACCTACAAGCTGTTCAATAAGAGTTTTATTGCCTCTCAGGTGCTGACCAAAGCGATAACAGGATTTTATATCACTGAATGCATCCTCGAATTGGTCTTTTTCGGCACGAAGTTGTGCTCGCCATACTAAACTTCGGCACAATGTGCGAAATCCAGAAAGGCTTGGTATAATTACCCCGATCATGCCATCTGATTTATTTTTATTCACATACTCAGGCCAATAATACGGCTTTTGTGAGCCGGTGATAACAAGCTCAAGAGTCTCTTCATTATCGCTCAACCATTTTTCTATGAGCTGTTTTTGTTCCGGTGTAACTTCGCCGGGCTTTTTCGAAAGAAGATCGAAGAGTTCTTTATTATCTTCCGACAATTGCTCATATCGCTTTTCTGCTTCGTTGTAAAAAGGTGCAGCGTTTAAGCTTTCATCAACTGCCGGCCTGACCATTTGATTAAACTCGGCGAGATAGTCAATAGTAACAGCTGGTTTCCCAGTGAAAAACCAAACCAAATAAAGGACAAAGCACAAGATTAACACACCGACTGTTTGAAATGTCCGTACAACAACTGTTCGCCACAGCGGCCTGCAGCGTTTCTTTGCTCGGCGTAATAAAACCGCCAGCAGCTTCACATCGCCAAACTCTGTGATTAACTTCTGGGCCTTTTGCTCCTTCTCTTGGTCGCCGGCACAGTCTTTTAGCTCATCCTCAAAATGCGCCACCAGTTCCGCTTGTACATCCTGCTGCACTTTCCTGCGATACCGCATCTTGTTTACGATCAATTTTATGAAATCTGTAGCGCGAGCCGGCAGCCGATTGAATTGTGATTCAGTTTCTTTCCGCTTTTCCATATCGCTATGTCCTATTTATTGGTTCACTTCTGATTCTGGCACAGGCCCAAAAACCCAGTCACCATCATCCGCCCACATTCTTGGCTCGCCACGGCTGTTAAGACCAAGTCTGCCGCCGTCATCCTTAAAGTCCATGCCGACGCTATAAAGGACAAATTCATGTTCGGTCCTTCTGTATACTAATGGCCGTCCACCGAATGGGTCCATAGGAAGATAGTTCATATATCCAGTCGAAACCAGTTCAGAAAGATTCTCAGGATACCGGCCTTCATTCTTCTGGTATTGCATAATTGCCAATAGAGTTAACAAACCTATTCGGTGTGTTTCCAACCGCCAAGCTATCTGGCTTACTCTTTTATGTGCGGGACCCAGAATCTTTAACATGAGGCTTGCCTGATTAAGGATCTGGTTCCATTCGTCTTCGTCTGTATCTTTATTGTACAAGTCCCACGGTGTTTCTTCAAATAACCGATCAACTTGCTCGAAATATTCATCGATTGTCGCAATAAATTCCTGCCTGCTTGGATATCTGAATGTAAATAACCTCCATAAAAAGTCTTTGATATCTTGCACCACATACGGCAGGCCTTGCTTCAGGAGACGACCATCACCTTGGCCATCGTCGGTAAAACCTCGTTGAATCTGGTCGTACCAGAACACTTTTTCCGCTTCAAGGCTAATGATCGGCTTTCGTTTCTCGACCTGTTTTGCTAATTCCTCCTGGATTGCCCTTAAGGCATCTGTAGACACATCGGTGTTTTTCAAAATCGAGCTAATTTCATTAAGGGGGATAGCCTCAATTGCCACCCCCACTAACTGCTCGATCAGCAAACCTTGGCCATGCAAATGATTGCCAAATTTCTGCAAGACAGAGCAATCTCTCAGTGCAGAGTCAACATCTCCATTGTAAGCTTGAAGTTGAATCTGCCATCGCATGGCACGCGCTAAATTTTTGTAGCCAGGCAAGGATTTCATAACGTCCGGCATAAGAGTTTCTACTAACTGACCCTCACCGCTTTTTTGATAACGACTCCAATAGTAAGGGCGTTGTGCAGCCATTCTGAGTGTTTCCAGAGACTTTCGATTATCTTCGAGCCATGAGACTAAGGACTGTAGCTGCACATCGTTAAAATCTGTGGGCCACTTTACTTTGCTTTTAATAAGCCAGCCGGGCATTTCCACATAAAGCTCAATGGCTTTTTCATAATAAGGTCTTGCATTATCAACAGCATCTCTGTCAGCCCGTACAAACTCGGTCAGCCAATCAGCGTAATTAACCTTAACAGTTGGCCTTCCAATAATCAGAGGACTACTACAGATAAGCAAATACAAAAAGATGACCCCCAATACTTGAAGACCTCGCACAAGAACTTTTTTCCAGACAGGCCTGCAGCGTTTCTTTGCCCGGCGCATAAGATGAGCGAGGAGTTTTGGATCGCCAAATTCGGCGATTAACTTCTGAGCTTTTTGCTCTTTCTCTTGGTCGACGGCACAGACTTTTAGCTCATCCTCAAAATGCGTCGCCAATTCTGCTTGTACATCCCGCCGCACTTTCTTGCGATATCGCATCTTCTTGATTACCAGCTTTATAAACTCGACGGCACAAGCAGGAAGATTTTGAAAATCTGTCTTTTTATGTCCCTTTGACATAATAACCTCGAATTTTCAACCAAAATATTTTGAACCTCAGGTAAAACCTGGGGCTAAAAACTGTTGGTTAGGCCGTCGTTAGCGCTCCGCCGAAGACAAGATTCAGGCCGGCTGTCAATTCTTTAAGTTGCGCCTTTTGTCTTGCCAATTCATCTTTGCCTTTACTGGTGATTGAGTAGTATCTTCTTTTTCTGCCGGAATCTGAATCTTCCCACTTTCCTTTTACGAGCTTTCTGGCCTCCAGATTATAAAGCAGTGGATAGAGCGTTCCTTTGCCGAGCGTCAGGACTTCGCCGCTTCGCTGCTCGATAGTCTGGCTCAGCTCGTACCCATACATCTGGCCGCGAGAGAGAATTTCCAAGACAACCACCGGAGCGATACCTTTTAATAATTGACTTTCAAACTTCATAGATACCTCCTATTTTTGTATTGCGATTATGTACTTGTTTATTTGCCTTGTTTTACATATTATGTTATACATACTATGTGATGTCAATCAAAAAATAAAAAATTTATAAATTTTTTTGGGAGTAAACTGCTGTAGGCAGATAGGAGGTGATTAATACCTTTATGGTTTTAATTTCCTTGAAAAGTAACATTTTGGTCATAAAATAGTTCAGGATTTGCTTGATGATTATGCTTATCCGTTCGTATATAAAAAAAGGATAGACGAAAAATTCGGAGCAGTGGCTGAGTGGTTTAAAGCGACGGTCTTGAAAACCGTTTTACCCTTTGGGTAACGGGGGTTCGAATCCCTCCTGCTCCGGTGTGTTTGTTTTGCGTATTGCGTCGTGCGTATTGCGTTGGGTAGCAGCCACAATCCGGCTAAAGTCGGTAGACCCGGCTTTATACGGGACGGATTGGGGATGGTCATGTCTCAAATTTCCACTTGAATATTCGGCTTATTAGTATATCTTTCTTGTAGCGGATGTTCCCTGGTTTTTCGGGACTGAGAGTAAGCTGATAAAATCTTTCAAGGAGATAAACACATGTTATTAAAACACAACCACAATCGACCTGTTATCCACGTCATTGCCACATTTTTTTGTCTTTTCATTTTTGTTTTTTCCTTACCTGTTTTGGTTTTGGCACAAACAGATGCAAACTCTACGCCTACGGATAAACCCGCCGGTTCCGCAATTACAAATCCTCTAATCGAGCAATGCGCTGACCCCTGGTGTATGCGTCACACGGACGGCTATTACTACTTCACCGCCACTGTCCCGGAATACGACCGCATTGAGCTGCGTCGTGCCTCCACCATAGCCGGGCTTGCTACAGCCGAGGCCAAGGTCATCTGGCGCAAGCACGATAAAGGCCCGATGAGCTACCACATCTGGGCTCCGGAGATTCATCAGATCAACGGCAAATGGTATATATACTTCGCAGCCGGCAAGGCCGATGATATTTGGGCAATACGCATTTATGTCCTCGAATGCTCCGCAGCTAATCCGCTCGAAGGGCAATGGCTCGAAAAAGGCCGGCTCAAGACCAACTGGGAATCCTTCTCCCTCGATGCCACCACCTTCGAACATCACGGCGTCCGCTACCTCGTTTGGGCACAAAAGGATCCCAAGATTCAGGGAAATACAAATCTCTATATCGCCAGGATGGATACTCCGTGGTCCATTAGCGGTGAGCAGGTGATGATTACCAAGCCGGAGTATCCCTGGGAGCAAATCCTTTTCTGGGTCAATGAAGGTCCCGCCGCCCTAATTCGCAATGGGCGAGTCTTTATCAGCTATTCGGCCAGTGGAACCAACCACAACTACTGTATGGGACTTCTAACTGCCGATGAAGATGCGGACCTGCTCGATGCGAAATCGTGGCAAAAATCGACGGTTCCGGTTTTTAAAAGCTGCCCAGCCAACGGCCAATACGGACCCGGCCACAACAGTTTCACCGTATCCGAGGACGGCAAGACTGATATGCTTGTCTATCATGCACGCAACTATAAAGAAATCCAAGGCGATCCGCTGCATAATCCCGACCGCCACACCCGGGTTCAGCCGCTTCGCTGGAAGCCCGACGGCACGCCCGACTTCGGTGAACCCGTCCCCGATGGTCCATTGCCAAAATAACTTGGTGGATATATAATATTTGAACCAAAAGTAAACTAATAAATAAATCCAACCGGCCTTGTTAAACGCCGCCAGTGAGCTTGTCGTTACACATTCATTTGCGATTAAGCAAAGTGAAAAGTACACCCAAACTAAAAGCGACTTAAAAAGGCCTATATATAGCCTATGAAGCCAAACTGCTTAAATTTAGGCTTTTTATCTATGTCAAAAAATTTTTAAATTTTTTATTGAACAATAAGAATAATTCTTATATAGTAATCATTAGTATAAATAATTAAAAGCTTTGTGTGCCGTGATAAGATGCTACTAAATAGTAAAAAAGACTTAATCGATTTATTTCGGGACAGGTGCAAAAAACACAATCTCAACATGACTCCCCAACGCATTGCAATATATGAGGAGCTGATTAAGGCAAGAAATCATCCCTATTCTGAAGATATTTTTGAGAAGGTTAGAAATGTTTTTCCTGACATTTCCCTTGATACTGTATATAGAACGCTCTCAACCTTTGCCAAAATTGGTGTTGTTAATATAGTCGAAGGATATGGTGAAGCAAAACGGTATGACCCTGATGTAAATCCCCACCACCATTTCAGATGCCGGAGATGCAATAAGATAGTGGATTTTCATAATCAAAGTTACGATAATCTGAAGGTCCCAAAAGCGTTTCGAAAAAATTTCAGTGTTACTAATGTGAAAGTAATCCTGGAAGGTGTATGCAATAAATGTGTCAAAAGGCGTTGATATATTTTTTGCATAAATAGTAAGAATAATTACTATTTAAGATATATTCTTATATTTAGTTGAAGCGGTGCAAGACAATTAATGTTGTCTATATATTAGTTTGTTCAATGAGATATTAGAAAGGAGATAAAAAGATGGCAAAAGTAGCAAGAGAAATGGTTGAAAAGGCAGGAATCAAAGTCGACGATTTGCTGAAGCTGCTGGTTAAGAATGCCGCTGCAGAATTGACAACTTTTTACTACTATACGATTCTGCGGGTCAATCTTATAGGCCTGGAAGGCGAGGGAATCAAAGAAATTGCGGAAACAGCCAGGATTGAGGACCGCAACCACTTTGAAGCCTTGGTGCCCCGCATATACGAGCTTGGCGGTGAATTGCCCAGCGACATGAAGGTTTTTCACGATATGTCTGCATGCCCGCCTGCATCCTTGCCAAAGGACCCAACTGACATCAAAGCTATGTTGACGGTGCTGGTAAACGCTGAGAGGTGTGCTGTACGTGGGTATACTCAGATCTGCAATATGACAGCCGGCAAAGATCACCGCACATACGCTCTGGCCCAGGCGATTCTTAATGAGGAAATCGAGCACGAATCCTGGTTCTCGGAGTTTCTCGGTGAGGGGCCATCGGGTCACTTCTTACGTAGAGGTGAAACCTCCCCATTCGTAAGCAACTTTATGAGGTAAATGATAAACGGGGATAGGATAGCCTCTAATACACAAGTGCTTCCTATCCCCCTATTTACCATCCATATAGGAAAAAAGATAGCCCAAGAGATGTAGGGCTATTTCCATTTGGTCAATTCTAAGTTGTTACCGTTTTAGCTTTACACACACGCCTTTATATCTACGAAATTGTAATTTCTTGTAATTGTTCTACGATTTTGTTATGATACTGCGGTTTTTTGGAGAGAGCAGAAATTATGAAGGTAAAAGTCGCAAAAGAAGTTAAGCTTTTAAGCGATATATCGAAGGCCTTTGCCGAATCGCTTGACCTTGAAGAGACGTTGAAGTCCATATTTCACTCGCTGGATATGCACCTTAAACTGCGCAGAGGAACTATCACTTTGCTCGACCAGGATACTGAGCTAATTAATATTAAGATAGCTCACGGCCTTAGCGAAAAATCAAAAAAAATGGGTAGCTACAAGGTTGGCGAGGGAATTACCGGAATGGTAGTGCAAAACGGCAAAGAGATTGTTGTTCCTGATATTTCCAAAGACCCGCGCTTTCTGTACAAAACCGGGCCGAGAGGACGAGGAAAGAATCAGAAAATAGCCTTTTTCTGTGTTCCCATCAAGCTGGAAGGTAAGACCATCGGTGCGATGAGCGTTGATAAGCAGGCCGGCAGTAAAGATGATTTTCAATATAGTCTCAGGCTCCTGAACGTCATCGCTACGATGGTGGCACAGGCGGTGAAACTGAATAAACTTTTTGAGTCCAAGCGAAAGCAATTGCAGGATGAGAATGTGCGATTGCGTCAGGAATTAAAAGCTCGATTCAATATCCATAATATGGTCGGCAGCAGTAATGCAATTCAAGAGGTCTATCGGCTTATCGAGCAGGTTGCCGATAGTAATGCCACCGTGCTTATCCGCGGCGAAAGCGGGACAGGCAAAGACCTCGTGGCTCACGCAATTCATTACAACAGCCCGCGTGCAGACAAGCCTTTCGTGAAAGTGAACTGTACGGCGCTGCCGGAGACACTGTTGGAAAGCGAGCTTTTCGGACATGAAAAGGGTGCCTTTACCGGCGCTACCGAGCGAAAACTCGGCAGGTTCGAAAGAGCGCATGGCGGAACAATCTTTCTCGATGAGATTGGGGATTTCGCGCCGAATCTGCAGGTCAAACTCTTACGCATTATTCAGTTCAAAGAGTTTGAAAGGCTTGGAGGTTTGGAGACTCTGAAGACAAACGTCAGGATTATTGTTGCGACACACAAGAACCTTGAAGAACACATTGAGAAAGGGCTTTTTCGCGAAGACCTCTACTATCGAATAAACGTCTTTCCTATTTATCTGCCGCCGTTGCGGGAACGTAAAGATGACATCATGCTGATGGCGGATTGCTTCCTTGAGAAGTTAGCAGCCGAGAACAATAAGCGAATCAGCCGGATTTCAACTCCTGCAATTGAAATGCTCACCAGGTACCATTGGCCGGGCAATGTAAGAGAATTGGAGAATTGCATCGAAAGGGCGGTTTTATTATGTGATGGAGATGTCATTCGTTCCGAGCATTTGCCACCCTCGCTTCAAATGATAAAAAAGAAAGGACCTGTAGCCAAGAGGTCTTTGGTAGAGATCGTTGAAAATACCGAAAAGGAGCTTATCGTTGATGCACTGAAGAAGTGCGGCGGCCAGCAGCGCAAAGCCGCTCATGATCTGGGTATAACCGAACGCATCCTCGGCTATAAAATCAAGAAGTACAAAATCTATCCGAAGTATATCTAATCCATTAGTGCATACAATTTTGTAGATTACATCTAAATAAACTACTTTTTTGTAGTTTTCTCATTTTTCTCCCTAAACAACCGACATCCATAACATCTTGAGATATAAGCTATTACAACTGTTTAAAAGAAAAAGTGTGTTTTGGCATAGCAATTGCTCATATAAAACAATCGATGATATTGCTTTTGAGCTGAGTATCACACAATCAGAAAACTGAGCGAATTGAAGCTTGATTATAAGGAATTGATTTAAGTGAAAAAGCTTATACTTTTAATTTTGGGAATGAGCGTATTGAACTATGCTGTGACATGCTTTGCAGAGGATACAATCGAGCTTGAGACTTCGGTAGATTTTCTCAGCAAATATATCTGGCGTGGTCAGAATATTGATGATGACCCGGTTTTTCAGCCAAGCATTAGTGCAGCTTATGGTAATCTGGCTGCATCGATCTGGGGCAATCTTGAACTGACCAATATAAACGATAAGAGCGGCGATTTTTCGGAGATTGATTATTCATTGGGCTGCACCGGTACTTTGCCGCGCGTTGATGGTGTGGGGTATTCGATTGGTGTTATCTACTATGATTTTCCGAGTAGTGCCGCCGATGGTACCAGGACTCCGGATACAACGGAAGTGTATTGGGGTCTTAATTTAGATGTACCTTTAAGTCCTTCGGTGACAATCTATCATGATGTTGACGAGGCGGAAGGCTCGTATGTGTCACTATGTGCAGGGCACGATATTGAAAAGATTGTAGAGCTTGGACCGGATATACCTGTCGGCATGGAAATCAATACGAGCTTAGGCTGGGGCAGCGGCTCCTACAATAAGTATTACTGGGGCACCGACCAAAGCAAGCTAAATGACCTGGCGTTTTCTGTTTCTTTCCCGGTAGAAATCGCAGGCTGGACGGTAAAACCAAGCTTGAGTTATGTTACGTTACTAAGTGATGATATACGTGATACAGATGCTTACGGGACGGACAGCGATTTCTTTGTTGCCGGTGTTAGTTTATCAAAGGCTTTTTAAGAATGGAAATAGATATGGGCTGTAAAAAAATGAAAAAATTATCTATCTATTTTGGGTTAATTGTAACGTTAACTGTGTGTGCACCTGCATTTGCCGAGTCTGTCGGCTCAGGTGACACAGCTTTGGAAAGTATCAACATAGCCAATCTCAAACAAGGTCTGGACACGGTATGGGTATTGTTAGCAGCGTTTTTGGTCTTCTTTATGCAAGCTGGGTTTGGAATGGTGGAAGCCGGGTTCATCCGTGCAAAAAACACCTGCAATATTTTAACCAAAAACTTCCTTGATTTCTGTATGGCTTCGTTGGCTTTTTTCTTAGTGGGTTACGCATTTATGTTCGGTGACGGAAACAGCTTTATAGGCACAAAAGGCTGGTGTCTGCTCGGCCTTGAGCCGATAGCTAACGGTGTCCCTCTATATGCCTTTTGGCTGTTCCAGGCGGCATTTTGCGGCGCTGCTGCTACAATAGTCGCCGGCGGCATGGCGGAAAGAATGAAATTTATCGGATACCTTATTTACTCTTTTACTATTTCTGCTCTTATTTATCCTATTGTCGGACACTGGATTTGGGGTGGCGGTTGGCTCGCAAAAATGGGTTTTGCCGATTTTGCCGGCTCGACCGTCGTTCATACGGTCGGTGGTTTTGCTGCCTTAGTTGGCACCAGCATACTTGGCCCGCGGGAAGGAAAGTACAACATCGACGGAACGCCCCGTGTTCTTGCGGGTCACAGTATCCCGCTGGCCTCTTTGGGAGTATTTATCCTGTGGTTTGGCTGGTTTGGCTTTAATCCAGGTTCGACATTGAGTGTCGGCGATGGTATGGCCATTGGACGCGTAGCGCTGAACACCAACATGGCAGCAGCTCTCGGTGGTATTGTTGCAATGCTAACCGTATGGAAAAGATTCGGGAAACCGGACCTGTCAATGGCTATGAACGGTGCACTCGCAGGGCTGGTCGCAATCACCGCTCCATGTGCGTATGTGGACCCCTGGGCATCAATTGTGATTGGAGGCATCGCAGGTTATATTGTTGTAAGAGGTGTTGAGCTGCTCGACAAATTGAAAATAGATGACCCCGTCGGTGCCGTTCCGGTACACGGTATATGTGGAGTATGGGGCACAATCTGTACAGGAATATTCGGCAAAAAAGCTCTCGGTTTGGCAAACGAAGGCTTCATATACAGTGCGAATCCGATGCAGCTCGGCGTCCAGATTGTCGGTTCTGTTACAACAATTGCATTTGTTATCATAACAATGGGACTGTTATTCAAGCTAATAGACATGACTATCGGTCTGAGAGTCTCACGCGAAGAAGAACTTCGCGGCCTCGATATAGGCGAACACGGGATGGAAGCGTACGGTGGCTTCCAGATATTCAGTACAAGCTAACTCTTGATAAAGGAAAGCTAAAATGAAGCTGATAATCGCATATATTCAACCACACAAATTGCAGGATGTCAAAAAGGCCTTATATAAAAATGAAGTCTTTAAAATGTCCGTGACTAACGCTCTTGGCTGTGGTGAACAGCAGGGTTATACCGAAAGCTATCGAGGCATAAAATTCGAGGTCAACCTGCTTAAAAAAGTCAGGCTGGAGATAGCAGTAAATGAGGACTTTGTCGAAAAGACTATAAATGCGATTATTGAAGGTGCAAAGACGGGCCGGATAGGCGATGGGAAAATATTAGTGCTGGATTTGCCTGAGTGCATCCGCATTCGGACCGGAGAAAAAGGTAAAAAAGCAATTGGCTAAGAACTAAAACGATAGACATTGAATCTGTATTTGTGTAGATTTACTATGATTGAAGAGTGAATAAAAATTTTTCAGAAAGGAACCAAATAATGACTCCAAAAGATTTTTTTGAGTTTGCAAAGAAACACAATGCTGAGATGGTCGATTTAAAATTTACAGACCTTCTTGGAACCTGGCAGCACTGCAGCTTTCCTATTGATACATGGGACGAGGAGACATTCAAGGATGGTGTCGGATTCGATGGCTCGTCCATCCGCGGCTGGCAGGGAATACACGTCTCGGATATGCTGGCTATACCTGATCCTGATACTACGGTCATCGACCCATTTTTTGCCAAACCAACGGTGAGCATTATTGCTAATATTGTTGACCCGGTCACAAGAAAGGACTATAGCCGCGACCCGCGTCACGTGGCGCGCAAAGGAGCAGAGTATTTAAAGAAAACCGGAATCGCGGATACCTGCTATATTGGGCCTGAGCCGGAATTCTTTATATTTGACGAGGTGCGCTACGAGCAGAATCAGTACACGGGTATGTACAAGATAGATTCGGTCGAGGGAGCCTGGAATACCGCTCGTTTTGAGGAGCCGAATCTCGGATATAAGCCGAGCTTTAAGGGCGGCTACTTCCCTGTCAGCCCTACTGATACGTATCACGACCTGCGTGGTGAGATGGTCTATGAAATGCGAAAGGTCGGGATTGTCGTTGAAGCGCACCACCATGAAGTGGCAACAGCCGGTCAAAGCGAGATCGATATGCAGTTTGCTGAGCTTGTAAAAATAGCAGATCAGTTTATGTGGTATAAGTACATCATCAAGAACATTGCCAGGCGAAATGGAAAAACCGTTACTTTCATGGCCAAACCCATCTTCCAGGATAATGGCAGCGGCATGCACTCACACTTCTCGCTATGGAAAGGCGGTAAGCCGTTGTTTGCAGGCAACGGGTATGCAGGATTGAGCGATATTGGATTGTTTTCATGTGGCGGTTTGTTGAAGCACGCACCTGCGATCCTGGCATTTGCGGCACCGACGACGAACTCTTATCGTCGGCTGGTTCCGGGCTTTGAGGCACCGGTGAATCTTGTTATGAGCGCCCGGAATCGCTCAGCAGGTGTTCGCATCCCGATGTATTCAGACCGCCCAAAGGCAAAACGCCTTGAGTTTCGCTGTCCCGACCCAAGTTGCAACGGCTATATAACCTGGACGGCTATGCTTATGGCGGCGTTAGATGGAGTTCAAAATAAAATCGATCCAGGCGAGCCGCTGGATCGGGATATCTACGAAATGACACCGGAAGAATTGGCCAAATATCCCAAAACTCCTGGCTCACTGGCTGAAGCAATTGATGCTCTGGAAAAAGACCATAAGTTCCTATTGGCAGGCGGCGTCTTCACTGAAGATTTAATAGAGACATGGATTAAATGGAAAAAGGAAAAAGAGCTTAATGAGATGGCCCTGAGGCCGCACCCGTATGAGTTTCATCTGTATTACGACAGTTAATAACAGAAGACAGAAGACGGAGGACAGAAGGCAGAATTTCTGTCATCTGTCTTTCCGTCCTCTGGATAAATTTGGAATTGGGTTGCGGGCGAGGCTTGCCCAAAGTATGCCGCATTGGCAAGATCGGCTGAAAGAGCAAGCCTTGCCCAAATATGGTTCTTAAGCGTTGCTCATAATATACCAGAAATCAAATATGGAAAAAGTTTGATTTTGCATATTCTTTAATAATACCTCCAGATGTTGAGGAGCATCGAAAGATGCTTTTTTTACGCCAGCTTTTCATTATTAGAATGTCTACTTATATTATTTGCTGTTCTAATACTGTTTATTAAAGCAATTTGCTCTCTAAGATCTGAAAGTCGGAGTATAATATTTATAGTAAAGCTTTATCTTTTGAAGCGATTGAGTTATTAGCCTCTATATTGGGGCACTTTTATGGCATAAACCAGTATTATGATGCACCCGAACAAGGAAATCGATAAATATGCAGACCTGCTACAACAGGGGCAAGGTTTATATGAATCTCGATATGAACACGATTCATGCGGGATTGGTGCTGTCGTAGATATTTTAGGGAAACGCAGCCATTCGATTATTGAATATGGCAAGCAGATCCTGGTGAACCTGCATCATCGTGGAGCGGCTGGAGCCGATGAGATTACAGGCGATGGGGCGGGGATCCTTTTCCAGATACCACATGAGTTTTTCTTTGTTGAATGTGAAGAAAAACTGGGCTTTTCTCTGCCGCAACCCGGACAGTACGGCGTTGGTATGGTGTTCGGCTCGCAGGAGACCAAACTTCGCGAGCAATGTGACAAAATCCTGGAGTCTGCAATTGCATACTATGGATTGGCTGTGCTTGGCTGGCGAGAGGTACCCACGACCAACGATTGTCTTGGGCAAATAGCCTTGTCGGCTGAACCTTCTATCAAACAGATTTTCATAGATGGGGCAGGTTTTGGAGAAGAGAATCTCGAACGGCGCCTGTACTTGGCACGCAGGCGGACGGAGAGGTTGGTGAAGAAGAAGTTCGGTGAACAGGGCCAGGATTTTTACATAACTTCGCTGTCGTGTAGAACGATTTGCTACAAAGGCATGTTTATGGCCTGGCAATTGTTCTCTTATTATCCGGATTTGTCTGATGAGCTCATTAAATCGGCTCTGGCAATAGTCCATCAGCGCTACAGTACAAATACGTTTCCGAACTGGCGTCTTGCTCAGCCGTTTCGCTGCATAGCTCATAACGGCGAGATAAACACGCTCAGTGGCAACCGTAACTGGATGCGGACCCGCCAGAAGCAAATGACCAATGAGTTGTTAGGGGATAATATTAGCGATTTGTTTCCGGTTCTAACGCCTGAGATGAGTGACTCCGCATGTTTTGACAGTACGCTTGAGCTTCTCGTTCAGGCCGGCAGAAGTATGCCCCATGCAATGATGATGATGATTCCCGAAGCATTCGGCTCGAAATATCATATTAGTACTGATAAACGCGCTTTCTATGAGTATCACTCCTCAGTAATGGAGCCTTGGGACGGGCCAGCAGCGATGGTATTTACAGATGGTCGGCTGGTCGGCGGAACGCTGGACCGCAACGGCTTAAGACCCTGCCGGTATTTGGTTACAACTGATGGCTTAGCCATTATTGCCAGTGAAGCGGGAGTGGTGCAATTTCCATCCGAAAAGATACAACGAAAGGGGCGTCTTCAGCCGGGTCGAATGTTTCTTGTGGATACTGTTGAGGGAAGGATAATTACCGATAACGAGATAAAAAGCAAGATCGCCCGGCAAAAACCCTATCGCAGGTGGCTGACGGAGAATAGGATTGAGCTTAGAGGATTATTTGATGCGCCCAAGCTTGTCACAAGCGATCCACAAACCCTGAGCCAAAGGATGCGGCTATTCGGCTATACCAGCGAAGAGCTCAAGATGATTTTAACGCCCATGGCCCTGCACGGTCAGGAACCCGTTGGGTCAATGGGTAACGATACACCGCTTGCGGTGCTTTCTGATAAGCCAAAGCTATTATTTAATTATTTCAAACAGCTATTCGCACAGGTGACCAATCCTCCGATTGACCCACTGCGGGAAGGGCTCGTGATGAGCCTGATGACGTTTATGGGCAAAAAAAGGAACATCCTGGACGAGACGCCACAGCATTGCAGACAGCTTAAGCTGCCACATCCGATTCTGACTAATGAGGATATTGAGCGGCTGAAGATGATCAACCGAGACGATTTCAAGGTTGCTACCATCAACGCTGTTTTCCAGCCTGATACTATCGATGCCGGCGCCGGTCTTGCTCGCGCGCTGGATGTATTGATCGATACTGCGGTGCGGGCAATTGCAGACGGGGCGTCACTTATTATTATTAGTGATCGCGGCACCTCTGAAACGATGATGCCGATACCGTCAATATTGGCGACAGCGGCAGTTCATCATGGCTTGCTTAATCGCGGCCTTCGGGGCGAAGTGGGCCTGATCGTTGAGAGCGGAGAGCCCAGAGAGGTTATGCACTTCTGCCTCTTGGCAGGTTTCGGTGCCAATGCAGTCAATCCATACCTGGCGTTTGAATGTCTCGATGAATTACATCGTCGAGATGATCTACCAACTGATATGGAACCGACACAGATAGCAGATAATTATATAGCAGCTTTGAAAAAAGGCATCCTCAAGACTATGAGCAAGATGGGTATCTCCACGCTGCGAAGCTATACGGGTGCCCAGTTGTTTGAAGCTATTGGATTGAACCGTGAAGTTGTTGATAAATATTTTACCGGCACCAGCTCGCGAATCGGTGGAATCGGATTGAATGAAATCGCTGCGGAAGCCCTTGCCCGCCATGTCTCGGCATTCGAACAGCGCCCGGAAGGGGCGCTGGAATTGGATTTCGGAGGCGAATATCATTATAGACGCACCGCAGAACACCATCTATGGAATCCTACTACGGTATCTCGGCTGCAGCATGCCGTAATGAATAACGATGCAAGCGCTTACGCTGATTACGCTAAAGCAGTCAACGATCAATCAACGAAGCTTTGCACGCTGCGCGGACTATTTGAATTTACCCCAGGTGAGCCGATCAATATCAATGAGGTAGAGCCAGCCGGCGAGATTATAAAGAGATTCTGTACAGGTGCGATGAGCCACGGCTCGATTAGCAAAGAAGCACATGAGTGCCTTGCCATTGCGATGAATCGCCTGGGTGCTATGAGTAATACCGGCGAAGGTGGCGAAGATCCATCACGTTATACGCCTGAACCTAATGGAGATTCGAAAAATTGTGCCATCAAACAGGTAGCCAGCGGCAGATTTGGTGTCACCATCAACTACCTCGCGCATGCTAAAGAGCTGCAGATTAAAATGGCTCAGGGTGCCAAGCCGGGCGAAGGAGGTCAATTGCCGGGACATAAGGTCACGGATGAAATTGCGAAAATGCGATATTCTACACCTGGCGTTACACTTATATCGCCGCCACCGCATCACGATATATATTCTATTGAGGATTTGGCACAATTAATATACGACCTTAAATGTAGCAATCCCGGCGTAAAAGTGTCAGTTAAACTTGTGGCGGAAGTTGGTGTAGGCACGATTGCAGCCGGCGTTACCAAAGGTAATGCCGACGAAGTTCTTATCAGCGGCCACGATGGCGGAACCGGTGCAAGCCCGCTTTCTTCAATCAAGCACACCGGCTGTCCCTGGGAGCTCGGTCTGGCTGAGACACAACAGGTTCTTGTGATGAATGGATTGCGAGACCGAATCAGAGTGCAGGCTGATGGTCAGATGAAGACCGGCAGAGATGTGGTCGTGGCGGCAATGCTGGGAGCCGAGCGGTTCGGTTTCGGAACTGCGGCTCTGGTCGCGATTGGCTGTACACTCTTACGCAAATGCCATGAAGGCGCCTGTCCGTTTGGAATCGGTACGCAGGACCCGGAACTACGAAAACGATTCGCAGGCAAGCCGGAGTATATTGAAAGATTCATGCACTTTGTGGCTGAGGAAGTCCGCCAGATTATGGCTGAGCTGGGCTACAGAAGATTTGAGGATATGGTCGGGGCGGTTCACAGATTGAGTGTCCGCAAGGCGATTAACCACTATAAGGCCAAAGGGCTGGATTTTTCTGCCATTTTCCATAGGCCGAGAACTTGCGATGGTAGGGCGTTACGATTAACCAGTGCCCAGCCGGTCAAAATCAACGACAATCTTGATTGGCAGATTCTGGAAAGAGCAAAAGATGCAATTGAGAACAAAAAAAAGACTGTGTTCGAAATGGCAATTGCCAATGTTAATCGAACTATAGGTGCGATTCTCAGTAATCATATAGTGTGTAAATATGGCCCAAAGGGTTTGCCCGATGAGACGCTGGAAATTATTTTTCATGGCTCGGCTGGGCAGAGCTTCGGTGCCTTTTTGGCTCCAGGCGTGACACTGAGACTTATCGGCGAAGGCAATGATTATCTCGGCAAAGGTCTTTCCGGCGGACGAATCGTTGTCCAGACGCCGCAAAATAGCCCGTTTATAGCCCATGAGAATATCATTGTCGGAAATACTCTTCTTTATGGTGCAACTGCTGGTGAAGTCTTCATCAACGGTATGGCGGGTGAACGATTTGCCGTACGCAACAGCGGCGCAACAGCGGTTGTTGAAGGCCTCGGCGACCATGGCTGCGAGTATATGACCGGCGGTGTGGTCGTGGTGCTGGGGCAGACCGGTTGTAATTTTGCCGCCGGCATGAGTGGCGGTATAGCGTATGCCCTTGATGAGATGCAATTGTTTGATACGCTTTGTAATCTGGACATGGTGGAGCTGGAGAGTGTTTGGCAGAACGATGATAAAGAGTTACTGCATGATTTGGTTAAGCAACATCTGAAGTGGACTAATAGTCAGCGTGCAAAATATATTTTGAATGCTTGGCCGGATATGGTGGGAAAGTTTGTGAAAGTTATGCCCATAGATTATCGGCTGTCTTTGGAGAAGATGCGGGCAGCCGAGCAGCGTGACACAGAAACCACGCCGGCTACTGAGGAAGTTTTTCGTTGAGAGAATTAGAGATTAGAGAATCTAAAATTCCAATTTGCCAATTAACTAATCAGCTAATTCACTAATAAACTTAACAGTTATGGGTGAAATAAAAGGTTTTATAAAGTATAAAAGACAGAATGTCGGTCACCGTCCGGTTGAGGAGCGGATACACGACTTCCGGGAGTTGGACTTACTTCTTACGCCGGACGAAATCTGCCAGCAGACAGCCAGATGTATGGACTGTGGAATCCCGTTCTGTCATGGTGCCGGCTGTCCCCTGGGAAACTCTATTCCCGATTTCAATGAGCTGGTCTACAAAGGCCAGTGGGAACGCGCCTGCCGGCTGCTTCACGCTACTAACAACTTTCCTGAGATCACCGGTAGGGTCTGTCCTGCTCCCTGTGAAGCCGCGTGTACTCTTGCGATCAACGATGAGCCTGTGGCTATCAGGCAGATTGAGCAGGCGATTGTTGAGCGGGGTTTCGAGGAGGAATGGATAAGACCTTTAGCTGCCGAAAAGAAGACCGACAAGCGTGTGGCGATAGCAGGCTCCGGTCCTGCAGGTCTCGCTGCTGCCCAGCAGCTTGCAAGGGCCGGTCACTCCGTCGTGGTTTTTGAAAAAGACGAACGTCCCGGCGGGATGCTTCGATACGGCATACCGGATTTTAAGCTGGAAAAGTGGGTCATCGACCGAAGACTGGAACAGTTGGTCGCTGAAGGTATTGAGTTTCAAACTGGTGTGAGTGTGGGAGATGATATTTCCGTGCAGTATCTGCTCAAGATGTTTGATTGCGTCTTGCTGGCAATGGGGTCAAGGCAGCCACGGTCCCTCAATATTACAGGCGCGGATTTGCAAAACGTTGTATATGCGATGGATTTTTTAACGGCCCGGAAGGAGCCATGGCGGGCCAGAGATAAAGTCGTGGTCGTGATAGGTGGAGGTGACACTGGCAGTGACTGTGTAGGCACTGCTCGTCGTCAGGGTGCCCAAAAGATATACCAGCTTGAAATTCTCCCCGAACCTCCGGATACTCGCCCACCAGATACGCCATGGCCAATGTGGCCTCGGATTATGCGAACAAGCACATCTGACGAGGAAGGCTGTGAGGGTCCCCGCTTTGCGGGAATCCAGAGGATGTGGTCCGTAATGACGAAAAGGTTCCTTCCATCCGCGGCAGGCGAGACACGCGTCGGAGAACTACACGGCTGCAAAGTAGAATGGAAAAAGGAAAACGGCAATTGGCAGGTGCAGGAAGTTGCGGGAACTGATTTTGTACTCAAGGTGGATCTTGTGATTTTGGCAATGGGTTTTTTGCACGTGGTTCATAAAGGTTTGATCGAGAACCTCGGCTTGCAGTTCGACAATCGAGGCAACGTGGCAGTAAATGACTTTCAGACAAGCGAGCCGGGGATTTATGCTGCAGGTGATATCGTCAATGGGGCTTCATTGGTAGTAACTGCAATTAAAAGTGGTCGCGAATCTGCGGCTGCGATAGGCCACATGCTCCGGCGCGGAATCTGAGAAGTGACAAGTCTCAACGTCTTTCTAAGACAGTGCAGCTCGCAAACTCAATCTAAACAGGACGATTCCGCTTGGCTCTCAGCAGGTCAAGTGTAATGCGGCTGCGATATTGGCACCTTGTGCAGATAATTCATTGAATCGTTCGGCCGCTTTGTAGGTGTCGTAAGCTTCAAGTTTTATATTGTTGGCTTGAAGGACGCCGCGAGTAATTTCTGATATTTTCATCATTGCCGATGCGCCGCAGCCCGCTACAAGGGTCGCAGGCTTAGCTGCAATAATATCCTTTAAGTCTTCCGCCGACACCAAATGCCCTTGCTTTCGCCACCAATTTGACCTAATGCCACCCAAAATGATTAGGCAATCGCTGTCGAACGTTACGCCATCTATGACAATTTCGCCGAACTGGTATGAATCAATGTGCATAAGCTCGGGCCACTTTACAGAAGTGACTAAAATTTAGAGTAACTAAAGTTTTTATATTTTACTCGGCTTGTCAAACTTTTTTTAGGGGTTTCGATGAATCTGAGCAATCCCGAGTAAGTCGAGGGAAATGAGTAATCTCTACGATAAAAGTTTTAGCAAAACAAATTATCGAAAGAAGATTGCCAATATGTTCAAAATGGCCCGTTTCCTGCTAAAGCCGAAATCTTTTTTCAATTCCTTAGAAAATCGGCTCCGCCTTAAGCACCTCGAATATTTTTAAACACAGGTTGGGTGTGGCAAATTTTTCTGGCGCTTAAAATAGGCAACCTGTAGAATGTGGGCAGTTTTAGTTTTACAGTGTTAACCATGTTTTACAGGAGCCGATCATGGACAAAATGAAATTGCCGGAAATCCAAGCCAAACAGTTAGAGCAACTATTGAAAGAAGATATTAAAGAATGTATCGCTGAGGTGACAGAAGCTATAAACAACGCACGTACAGGCGCGGTTATTGATGACAGCGAAGAACCGGTGCGAATAGCGACAGCAAAATTGCGACAGAAGATATTTCAGAAAGCCTTGCAGATGAAAACAGATGCGGCTCAGGCCGCTTTTTCCCCCTCGCAACGGAACAAAAACAAAAAGTAGGTTGCGGCACAAAGGCAAGCAGTCTGTTGAGCATAGTACAGTCAATGGCGTGGTGAAGCTGGAACGGATTTATTGGTGGTCTACTGAGTCCGGTCGTGATGATACAATTGATCGGCTGATTGGGATAGTGGCAGACAGGGTTAGTGTTGGCGTTCGTCAGATGTGCTGCCGTGTTGCGATTAGCCAGCAGGGATTTGCCAAAGCCGCTGAGCACTTACACCATCTGGCTCAGATTCGTATCAGCAAAGAACATCTGCGAGTGATAGTCGAGTCTGAGGGGCAGTTGGTATTGAACATTCAGCGTAAAGGTTTATTAGCTGCCGGTTTTAGCATTGAGGATTGTAAGACCTCACCAAAAGGGCCTAAACGTGTTTACGTAGGCACTGACGGCGTTAAGATTCCTATGGTTACAGAAAGTGAGAAGAACAAGCGACGCCATCTGCGTGGAGCTAAACGTCCCGGCAGCAAGCGCAGGTGGATGAATCGGGGTGCTGACAACAGGTATAAGGAATTTAAGATAGCGACGATCTACGACGAGTCAAACGAGCATCGCCAGGTGGTTGCAACATCTGGAAACCATGAGGCTGCTGGCAGACTGCTTCGACGGGAAGCTGGACGTATAAATCTTGGCGATGCAGACGAAAAGCTGGCGGTAGCAGACGGTGCCGACTGGATTGCTAAACAGTTAAAAAGTAAACTGCCTATGCTGGATTGCCAGATACTGGACTTTTATCACTTGAGTGAACATGTATGGTCAGCGGCGAATAGCTGTTTTACACAGGGCAGCGAGAGAGCTAAGCAGTTTGCTTGCGAGCTTCTGCATATTGCCAAGCATGAGGGGCCGACAGCGTTATTAACGCAATTGATGGACGAACGCCAGAAGTACCGCAGCAAGAACAAACGTAAGGCCTTGAAAGAACTGATCCAGTATATCGCCCGTCGGTTTGAGATGTGCGAGTATCCGAAATTTATAGAGAGAGGCTGGCAGATAGGTTCTGGTCCTACCGAGGCCATGTGCAAGGTATTGACTTATCGTCTTAAGGGTGCTGGTATGCGTTGGGATAGGCCTGGAGCTGATGGGATAATGGCATTGATTGCTTTACAGCAGTCGAATACGTGGAAAAGCTACTGGGACAGCCGAAAACAGGCAGCATAGCCCTGCCAGAAAATCTGGCCACACCCCACAGGTTCTACTTAGAGTAATAATCTTGCAAAATGGTTATGTTTTGTGTAGAGTAGGTGGGAATTTGTTGGAATGAATGTTTCATAAAGCAAATTTTTGGGGAATAGTGTAATGGTAGCACAAATGACTCTGGATCATTTAGTCAAGGTTCGAATCCTTGTTCCCCAGTTATAATCATATCTCGTATTGCGTATTTCGTATATCTGATTATGTTCATCAATGGTAATGTTTGTAATTTGCACGATATAAAGTCGCGATATCTAATGTTACATTGACTAAGGAATATCATGAAAATGCGTTTGTTGATAGGCAGAATTGCATATCGAACAAAAACTTTACTATTAGTTTCATGTATAATCTTCGCGTGGGCAATGGCCTGTCCCTTTTGCTTTGGGGCTGAAGATGCCGCCAGAACTATCATCCCGGCAAAAACGCAGGGTGAAGCAGTAGATCAAGCGACTATGCAGCGGATTTATGACGAGGTAAAAACACCCTTTAAATACGGCGTGGTACTTCGAGGGCAAGAGAGTAAAAAGGTCGATTGCCCCAATGTCTTTCGCATGAACGATACCTGTGGCAGAGCTAAATGGTTCATGCTTTACGTCTGCATGAACGAGGTTGGCTACGAAACCCATCTGGCGGAAAGTCAGGACCTGCTTAGCTGGAAAACCCTCGGCAAGGTTCTCTCGTTTCGCAAGGAAGGCTGGGACAAATGGCAGGCCGATGGCGGTATTGCGCTTTTTGACTACACCTGGGGCGGCACTAATACAATTCAGCAATTTGATGGAAAGTATTGGATGTCCTACATCGGCGGTGCCCTGCAAGGTTATGAGCCGGACCCGCTGGCCATCGGTATCGCCTGGACTAAAGACCCTGCTCAGCCCGTTGAGTGGAGCCGTCTTTCTGAGAATCCTGTTCTCTCACGTGAGCAAGCCGACGTTCGTGACTTTGAGAAGATGACCCTCTATAAAAGCAATATTATTTGGGACAAGGCCCGGACCCTGGGCTTTCCATTCGTCATGTTTTACAACGGCAAGATCAAGAATGGCTACGAGAGGATCGGCATGGCCGTATCCAAAGATGTGATACACTGGATTCGCTATGGCACCGAGCCTGTCGTTGTCAATGGCCAAGATAAGAAACGTGGCATAAGTGGGGATCCCCAGATAGTTAAAATCGGCGATGTCTGGGTCATGTTCTACTTCGGAGCCGGCTGGAAGCCCAAAGCCTTCGACACCTTTGCGTGCTCATACGACCTGGTGCACTGGACAAAGTGGGAAGGGCCGCATTTAGTTGAGCCCAGCGAGCCATTTGACCAAACATACGCCCATAAACCCTGGATGCTCAAGCACGATGGAGTGGTTTACCACTTTTACTGTGCTGTTGGTGACCAGGGGCGAGTCATCGCTTTGGCCACGTCGCGAGATTTAAAAGATATTGAACAATAATCCAGAAGAATTGGTTAGCCCCCATCTCCCTGTGGCATGGGCTTTTGCTTGCAAGGAAAACCGATAAAATTCCATTTGACGTATTCGGTGGGAATGATAGGATGTTTCCAACGGGAAAAATACAAGCCTGTCTCAAGCATGGTCGAGAGGCTTGTCTTTCCACAGGATGCCTCACGGCAGAGCACAGCCGAGAGAATGGAAATGCGTAACTGTATAATACATAGTTAAGCAGGTGATAAAGGAAAGTGGACTTGATTTATGAAGATAAAATTCTCACGTCATGCAAAAAGAAGAGCAAAGTTATATAACATTTCAGAATCCGTAATTTTAGAGGTTCTTGAAAATAAAGACTTATCTCATCAAGGGATACATGAAATTGTAGAAGATGTGGAAGGATTTAAGTATCCGCTAAAAGTTGTAGTGGCAGTTGAAAATGATATAATAACAGTAATAACAAGTTATTCTTTGAAGAAGGGAAGGAAAGTATGAAAGTATATTATGATGATGAAGTAGATGCTTTATATCTAAAATTGGGAGATGATACGCCGGATGGAGTTATAGAAATTTCTGAAGGTGTTAATATAGATACGACTTCACAAGATAAGATTGTGAGTATAGAAATCCTAAATGCTTCTAAAAAGATAGATTTAAGAACAGTTCTATCTTACTCACTTGAATTTGACAAAGATTTAATAACTCAAAAATTTGCCTAACAACATTCCATTTGAAGTAATCGGCGAACCTTGTAGGGTATGTGCTGATATAGTACCCAGGCGTATTATATAGAACCATATAATACATAGTTCGGGTAGAGGAATACGAATATGAACAACGAACAAGAAAAACACGGAGCAAGGGTTTTCCAGGTTTCGGACACAAAACTCCTGATCAAACAGACAGTAAAAAGGGACAAAGACCCAACCGATCCCTACGTGATCGACGAGCAGAAAGAGCGTCATGTGGATATCAACGACGACAGCGACATTGCACGGGGAATTCGAGATGCCATTAAAGGAAATCTAACGGCAGGAAAGAGATGAAGCCGAACCATTGCCTCCACAGACTCCTCGTCTGCCGGGGCAGCAGCCTCAAGGCTGAGGCGTGACGTTGTGTCGTTTCCGTTCTGCAGCCGGATTTCGTGGCGAAGAAATATAACAAATCGAGCGTTGAATAGTCTCTATAGACAAGATTTCATATTGTCATTTCGAGCGGAGGCTGCGGAGCAGCCAAAGTCGAGAAATCTGCCACCGTAAACGCTAATCAAGATTTCTCCGCTCCGTTCGCTTCGCTCACTACGGTCGAAATGACAACTTTTGTACAGAGCACATTGAATATCCAAAATGGGGAATGGTGTGCGTGGCACACCCTGCCGATTAAGCAGCAGGTGGTACATTTATTTTCCCAGATGGTGGTAGATGTCTTTTCGGTGAGCTATCCGAACAACAAAAACAAGCAGCATTTTTTCTCTGATTGTATAGACAATCCTATAATTGCCCGAACGAATACGGTATAATTCTTTATAGCCCTGTAATTTTTTGCAGCCCTGCGGACGTGGATTTTGGGCAAGCTGTCTGATATTGTTAATAATCTGACGTTGTATGCGTTTATCCTGCTTGCGGATAAACCTGGCGGCTTCCTCTGCCACTTTGACCTGATACATCCCTGATTATACCCCCAATTGTTTTGCCAGAACTTTGAGGTCGATGAATTTACCTTTTTTAATGGCTGCCTTGGCTGCCTGAATATCTATTTTGTCTTCCAATGCCTCCAGTATCTCTACGTCCTCAACAGGAACAAGAGCAAAGGCGGCTTTATTATTCTTTTGGATACATATCCGCTCATTGCCATACATTACTCGTTCGGCTATATCCGTAAAATCACGTCTTGCCTTTGTCATACTTACCTTGGTCATGTCGGCCTTCCTTTCTTTTATATAGTATCGCAAATAACAGGCTTGAGTTCAAGTAAAAAGTTATAATATTTACAAAATTTATAAAGTTTATAAAAGAAGCGATTTTTGCTTACCCTTTTAAATCGACTGCGCCATGTATAACGCCTTGTTGTAGCCGGTAAGATTTGATTTATCGGTTGTTACAAGGCAAACTCGGCGATGATAGGGGTGTGGTCGCTTGGACGGTCTGCGGTTCGTGGCTCTTTATCTATGTAGCAGGCAGTACACTTTTCAGCCAATGTCTTTGTAGCCATAATGTGGTCCAGGCGCCAGCCGAGGTTTCGCTTAAAAGAGTTTGGCAGTCTGTAATCCCAGAATGTGTATTGTCCTGCTTCGCTGCAATTGATTCTAAAGCAATCGACAAATCCCCACTGCAAAACTTTAGTCAGTGCTTTTTGAACCTCCGGATGAAAACAAACGTGTCCCCACAAAGCATCCGGATCATAAACGTCTATCGGCTGCGGTGCGATATTAAGGTCACCTACCCAGATAGCAGGATCGGATGGCTTGAAATGTTTTTTGAAAAGGCTATAAAGGCGATCAAACCAATCCATTTTGTATTGAAATTTTTCCGAGTCGGGCGAAACGCCCTGCGGGACATAAGTATTGACAATTACAACGCCGTTGATTTTAGCTTTAATCAAACGAGCCTCGTCCATCGGCTCATCGGGGAAACCAAATTCTACGTTTGTGATTGGGCTTTTGCTAAAAATTGCTACGCCGTTATAGCTTTTTTGCCCTTTGAAGACATATTTATATCCGGTCTGATCAAGCTCATCGGTTGGGAAATCTGTATCCTGAACCTTCGTTTCCTGCAGGCATAAAACGTCGGGCTGATGCTTGGCTAACCACGGAAGCACGATGTGTAGGCGAGCACGTAAGGAGTTGACATTA
>Ga0315555_1000213_pt1 | contig 38446 bp, 11 predicted proteins | sample SalMarSW160380MG_FD_202113 | JGI IMG/M metagenome (GOLD analysis project Ga0315555, IMG submission 202113) | Salt marsh sediment microbial communities from the Plum Island Ecosystem LTER, Massachusetts, United States - Salt Marsh Sediment SW1603-80 ... | reverse complement strand
ATCTTCCGCGTCACCGGAAGTCCCAGTCCGGTTCCCTTCGATCCCTTGGTGCTGAAGAGTGACGTGAAGAGCTTGTCCTTCACTTCCGGGCTCATCCCGCAGCCGTTGTCCGTTACGGAGAGCTCCACCCATTTCTCATCCGGCACGCGCGAGCGAACCGTCACCGTTCCCTTCCCGTCGTTGCAGGCGTCGATCGCGTTCGACACCAGGTTCATCACGCAGCGGCGGACGGACTGTGCGTCGAAGCGGAATGGAACCACGTCGGAACCCGCCTCCAGGGTGAGCGCCACGGCGCGGGAGCGGGCCTTCTCCTCCGTCAGCTTCACGATCTCCACGAGCATCTCGTTGGCGTCCGCCTGCTCCAGCACCGGGGCCCGGTCCTTCGAGTAGTCGAGCATGCCGAGCGCCAGGTCGGAGACGTGCTCTATGTTTCTCTGCACCATGTCCCACCCGCGCTCCAGATGCTCCTTCGTATCGCTCTTGAGGCCGGAATTGACCATGTAGGCCCCGCCCTTCAGCCCGTTCAGGATATTCCTGATACAGTGGGCCAGCCCCGCGACCGTCTCCCCGATGACGGCCAGCCGCTGTCTGCGCATATTCTCTTCCACCAGGTGGGCCCGCTGAATGGCCTCCGCCGCCTGGCTCGCGATGGCCTCCGCGAGGGCCATGTCGCGTTCCGAGAAGCCCTGCGGCGACTTCTTGTTTACCGCTTCGAGGGCGCCGATCACCGCGTCGTTAACGCGGAGCGGAACGCAGAGAATGGAACGGGTGGAGAAATCGGTTGCCTGGTCCACCTCCGAATTGAACCGCTCGTCCGTAGCCGCGTCGTTGACGACAGCGGGTACGCCCTTCTGCACCACCCATCCGACCACGCCCTTGTCGCCCGCGATGCGCATGTGCTGCAGGTCCGACGCCTTGTCGCCGGCGACCGCGTAGAAGACGAGTTCGTTTCCCTGCGGGGTCTTGAGCAGCATGGTCGTTCCCTCCGCCTTCAGCATCGAGGCGGTCAGCTTCATGACCGTGCGGAGCAGTGACTCGGTTTCGACCGCCGCGTTCATCAGCTTGCACACGTCGATGAGGGCGAGCAGCTCCTCCTGCTGAAGGACCCGTTCGCGGTCCTCTCTGCGGCGGCCATCCCTGGATTCGATACGATCGAGAGGGATTATCAGCGCGTTTCCGCACGTGCACAGTATCTCGCTTCCCGGCCGGTACGAGCGGGGATTGTAGAGACGGCCGCAGCCGGCACAGACGGCGCTCGAGCCGTTTACCTCCTGGGGCCGGTCCGAGGTCCTCTTGCGGACCTCCAGATCCCCGGCGCACTGGCAGCGGATTATGGATCCCGGACGGAGATCCGAGATCTCATTACGGGCACCGCATTCAGGACATTCGATAATCAACATAGCGCTAAAAGGCGGGATACGACGCTGCTGCGTGTGATGAAGCCGGCGTTCCCATTCCATCTCCAAGAAGCCCTATTCTACCGCGCACAGGCCGTCCTGTACACCTCCCGGGAAAACTGATAGAGTGAATCCCATGCCAGAAGCGAGAATCCTGACCGTTGACGACGACCCGGACACCCTGAGCATCCTGGACACCGTTCTCGGGGCGGAGTACGAAACCGTCCACGCCGCCACCGGGAAGGAGTGCTTGGACCGGGTGAAGGCCGAGTTGCCGGATCTTGTGGTTCTGGACTACGACCTTCCGGATATCCAGGGCAGCGAGGTATGCCGGATCCTGCGCAGGGATCCGCTGTTTCTCGGCACGCCGATACTGATGCTGACGGGCAAGGGAGAGATCGAGGACAAGGTGGCGGGACTGGACGCCGGCGTGGACGACTATGTGGTGAAGCCCTTCGATCCGGAGGAATTGTCGGCCCGGGTGCGGATGTTGCTGAGGCGGTCCAGCACCAACCTGGACGCCAATCCGCTTACGCGTATTCCGGGGAACATATCCATAATCGGTCAGCTGGAGGAGAGGATCGGGAACAAAGAGGCTTTTGCGATTCTCTACGTGGATATAGATAACTTCAAAGCGCTCAACGACCACTACGGCTTCGAAAAGGGAGACCGGGTCATCAAGGAAAGCGCTCGCATCCTGATTCGAACCATGCAGGAGAAAGGTACCGACCGGGATTTCATCGGACATATCGGCGGCGACGACTTCGTGATAGTGACCGCGCCCGGGAACGCCGAGGAGATAACGAAGAAGATCATTTCCGATTTCGACAGCGCGGCGTCCGGCTTCTTCGACGAAGAGGACGGGGCCAATGGCTACATAGAAGTCAGGGCCCGGGACGGACGGGTTCGCAGATTCGGCCTGCCCACCATCTCCATAGGCATCGTCTCGACCGAGAACCGGGAGTTCTCCCACGTTGCGGAAATCGGCTCGATGGGGGCGGAACTGAAGCAGGCGGCCAAGGCACAGAAGGGCAGTAGCTTCGCGGTCGACCGCCGCGCCGTCTGAACAGACGTTGTCGCAGAAACCGTCTTCGCAGTCCGGCGGCTACTTCGCCCCGCCGACCGCCTTTATCGCCGCCTCGGCCTCCTTGTGGAGCACGTCATGTTTCTCCTTGGGGATCTCGGCGTGCGGGTGGCTGACGTACGTCGCCATCTTCTGGAGCATGGGGAGCGCGTCCTTCGCCTTCGGGCCCATTGCCGCCAGCACCCGACAGGACGCGATGAGCGGCTCGAGCGGCACCCGGTTGTTCGGGGTCTCCCTCAGAACACGGATCAGGTAGTCCTTCGCCGAGAGCGCCTTCGGGCCGAAGCCTTCGAGCGCCGCGTACGCCTTGCTCTTGAACGACCACCCGTCGCCGTGGCCGCCGGTTTTCTCTATCTTGTCGATGATATTGGAGACGACGTTTTCATGAATGGGGCCGATCCTGCCGATCGCCTCGACGATCTCCGGAACGTCCTGTCCCTCCTGATGCATCATGGAAATGAGGAGGTCCATGTGCTCCTTCGCCGGCGCTCCCATCCGTCCACACGTCCACGCCGCCTCCTTGCGGACGCCTCTGAGGTCCGGCAGATGGTTGCCGTGGTCCTTGAGCGCCCGGGTGAGCTTGGGTATGCACGACTTGGCCGCCGGACCGATCATGCCCAGGGCGCGCACGGACTCCCGGCGCACGTCCTCGTACTGGTCGTAGTCCTCGTTGAACTTGGACGTGAGCGCCGCCGCGACCTTCTCGATCTCCTCCGACGGCTTCGCGTCCTTGAGTATCAATCCGAGCGCCTTCGCGGCGGCGGCACGGTTACGCTCGTGCTGGGTGCCCTTGAGGAGCGGCACCAGCAGCGGCACCGCGTCCCGGGCGGGCGGGCCGTAGTTGCCCAGCGTCTGCGCCGCGACGAACCGGTCGTTCTCCCGGTCCGACTTCAGTATCGGAACGAGCTTCGGCACGATCTTCGCGATCTGCTCCGACGTGGCCTCCGAGAGGGCCCTGGCGGCGCGGACCTGAAGCCCCCTGTTCGTGCCGGTGAGCTGCGCGATCAGCTTCGACAGCGGTTTTCCCTTGATTTTCGGATCCTCTTCCTCCGCTGCGATCGCGAAAACGAAAACGGTCAGCGCCATGCACACTGTGGCGGATACATTGACAAGACGTCCCATGACAGGCACCTCCTCCGGGTTTCATGAATTCCGGACGTATGTACCACAGGCCCGGCCAGAAATCAAAGCCGCCGGACCATCGGATTTTCCCTCCGGTGGGGTTGACAGAAGAAAAAGAAGGGGTATAATTCTTGTTGGGTCACATGTGATTCACGGTGAGGATATGCCTACCCGAGAGGAATCAGCCCTAAAATGTTATTCGGAAAGGACTTGATTGGGTTATGAGTATGGAGAACAGCAATCGCCGGCTGCTCGTTATAGCCGTCGCGGCGGTGTTCTGGGGGGTGGTCTGCCAGTGTTACGGGGCCGAGATCGTCTGGACCAACAACAGCGGGAACGGTGACGGCAGCTGGTCGACCACGACGAACTGGCACCTGGGACGGCTGCCCGAGGCGGGCGACGCGGTCGTATTCAAGCCCGACTACAGCTACGACTGCAACGCTGCGGCCGGTGACGTGCCGCAGAACCTCGCATCCGTAACAGCGCAGCCGGGCTACTCCGGAACCATCACGTTCGCCGCGAACTTCGCGGAAGGCCCGGCACAGACGCTGACGGTCTCCGGCAGCGTTACGCTGAACGGAGGAACGCTCGTTCTGAGCGGCCTCGAGACGGGCGACACGACCGGTGAAGGGGTGACGATCAACGCCGCGCACTTCACCCTGGGAGAAAACGCGAAGGTCCATTCGAACGGCAGGGGGTTCTCGGCGACCAGGGGGCCCGGCGGAGGAGGTGCCGGTGAGGCAGGGGCGCACGGCGGCCAGGGCGGGGGTAACGCGGACCCGCTCTATGGAAGCGCCACGGTTCCGGTGACCCTTGGAAGCGGCGGCGCTGACACCGCCGGCGGCGGCGCACTGAAGATCAACGTCGCGGTCGGCACTATTACGATCGACGGCGCCGTGAGCTGCAACGGACAGATGGGGAACTGGATGTCGGGCTGGTCGTGGCGCAAGAGGCATGTCATTGCCGGATCGGCGGGTGCCGGCGCGAACTACCAGGTGAAGCTCGACGTGCACCGTTCCTCGGGCGTCGACAGCGGTGAAGGCGTCTATCTTCGCGCGAAATGCCTCGCGGATTTCGGCGATGTCCGTTTTACCGCCGCGGACGGGGTGACACTGCTGGACTACTGGCTCGAGTCCGTAAAGGGCAACGATGCCGTCTTCTGGGTGGAAGTGGCCGACGATCTGGGAAGCGATCAGGCCATATACATCTATTACGGCAAGGCCGGCGCAGCGACGACCAGCAACGGTGACGACACGTTCATCCTTTTCGACGATTTCTCCGCTCAAAACAACGACAAATTCACTTACGCCAGCACCTCCATGGATTTTTCAGTCTCCGGGGGCACGTTGAGCATCTGGAGTGACGGCTCGTGGGCTTCGATGTACTCCATCCAGACTTTCGCCGACGGCGAAAAATTCGCCGCGCGCACGCGCTACAAAACCACCGGCATCAATTGGTGGTTTCAGAATTGTCTTGATGATACAAGCTCGGGGGAACAATGTTTCCGAATTTGCGATGATAACAAGGACCCCCATGGTTTCCATATCCAATATAACGACGGCACCCCCGGCGGGGATAGCGGGGATAAGGACCTGGACACCATCGTCCTCGAAGACAGCAACATCTGGTACATCAACGAGAATCGAAAGACCGCTACGACCACGTTCGAGGCCGTATTCTGGTCGGACGCCGGCAGTCTCCTTGGCTCCCAGCAATTGACCCAGCCCGGATTTGCCGGCCGAAGTTGGACCTGGCGGGCCGGTCTGTATAAGCCCGCGGTCTGCATGTACGACTGGATTGCGTTTCGTAAATGCCTGGCGGCCGAACCAAGCCCCGACAGATGGTCTGCCGAGGAAGCGGAATTCGGCGGCACGGACTACGATACCGGCGCCGGCGGCAGCATCTACTTTATCTGCGGAACGCTTGCCGGCGGCGGGTTGATCGAAGCGGTGGGCGGCACGGCGATGTCGAACGGCCAGGGCGGTGCGGGAGGAAGGATCGCCGCCAGCTATGCCACCTGTACCTTTGTCGGCATCACAGACGTCTCCGGCGGCCCCGGGGGTCTGGGCACCGGCGAAGCCGGTTCGGTTACGCCGGGCAATCTGGATCTGGCCGACCATGCGCAGACGCAGGCCCCGAATGCGTTCGGAGGCGCCGACCCGCTCATGCTGTACCGATTCCGCCTGCAAACCGACACCAACTCCGGCGGGGCGTTCGAGAGCATTGAGGTGACGCGACTGATATTCGATCTGTCGGACATCTGCTACGTGGATGCGGGTGACATCACCAGCGTCAAGGTATACGCCGACGCGAACTTCGACGGCAGCGTCGACGGGGGCGATGTGGAGATGACGGCGAGTACGGTGGACGTAGTCATTGCGGGAGCGGCCGGCACGATCACAATGGATTTCGCGGGCGGCGCCTTTGTGGTGGACGGCACCGTGCAGAGACGGGACTTCATGCTTCAGGCGGATGTCGCCTCCGTGGAAGCGGGCGACAAGCTGGCGATCGATCTGGCAGCGGCAGACACGAACATCATAGCCGCGGGGGAGATCACAGGCACGACGGCCGTCACCGACAACGCAGCCAACGCGGTCGGATTCGCCGAGCTTGCCGGTTCATCGACAGGTGTTACTCACGAGATCGCGCCCGTGACGAACGCCTGGCTGAGCACCGGTATTTTTCCCTGCGACGGCGACTGGAGCAACGCCGACAACTGGAGCCTGGGCCACGCGCCGCTTCTCGGAGAGGCGGTCGTGTTCGACGACACCTCGACGGAGGACTGCACCGCGGCCGCGGGCGCCGTTGCGCAGGAGATGGCCTCCCTCACGGTCACCTCCGACTACACCGGCACCATCACGTTCGAGATGAACTTCGCGGAGGGCCCCTCGCAGACCCTTGCGGTGAAGCGCGACGTGATCCTGAACGGAGGAACGCTGATACTTACCGGCCGCGCGATAGACGCGGTGACCGGGGAAGGCGTGACGATTAACGCCGGAGACATCACGGTGGGCGCGGCGGCCGTCGTTCACTGCGACGGCACCGGGTTCGCCGCGGGCCAGGGACCGGGCGCGGGAGGGACCGACAAGGGCGGAGCGCACGGCGGACGGGGCGGAGGTCCCAACACCGCGCTCTACGGCGCCGCGACGGCCCCGGTAACGCTGGGAAGCGGCGGGGAGGACTCCGCGGGGGGCGGAGCGATAAAGCTCAACGCATCCGGGACGCTTACCGTGGACGGAACGATCCGCGCGGACGGGGCGCCCGCGAGCCCGGGGTGGTTTTCTGGCTGGCTGTATCGGAAGAGACACACGGTAACGGGAGCGGACGGGGCCGGAACGGGCTACCAGGTGAAGCTCATCGTGCACCGCGGGGCCGGAGCGGACGCGGGGGAGGACGTATACCTGAACGGGAAGTGCCGGACGGATTTCGGGGACGTCCGTTTCGCGGACGCCGGGGGAGTAGCGGAGCTGGACTACTGGATGGAGGAGATGGTAGACAGCGACTATGCCGTCTTCTGGATAGAGGTGACGGCCGACCTGGGGTCAGACCGGGACATCCACGTTTGCTACGGCAAGGGCGACGCCGCGACGACGAGTGACGGGTCAGCCACATTCTCGTTCTTCGACGATTTCGAAACGGATACGTCCGGGGACTATACCTGGACCACGGTGGATACCAAGTCACCCGCCAATTCCCACTACTGGAACGAGAGCGAGGAACTGCTGGAGGTCATCTCGGGCGACAACGACAGGGAATCCGCTTACAGAAGCGTCGCTCTTCCGTCTTCGGGCTCGGCCACGATCGTCATGACCAAGATGAAGGACTACCCCAGCGATAACCAGCAAGACCTGTATCTGAGACAGGACGCCGACAACTACTACAGGTTCTGCTTTCAAGGCTCGGGTTACTCCGCCCAGGGGGTGTACAAGGTGGTGGCGGCCGCGACGACCGACTCGTCGACCGAAGCCGGCACGGTGAACACGGACGGACAGCAGTACACCATAGTCACTTATTGGACCCCGGACAATCTGAAGCTCGATATCGATGGGTCGACGAGAAAGGACATCGCCACGGTCGATACCACCGCGCTGGTCCCGGCATCCTTCGAATTCGACACCTTCCAGTTGGATTTCGACTGGGAGCTGATATACATCCGCAAGTACGTGGCGGCCGAGCCGGCCCACGGAGCGTGGGTGGCAGAGGAGACGGAGCCGGCGGCCGATAACGATTCCGGCGCCGGAGGAAGCATCTATCTGACCTGTGACGCTCTCGCGGGCAGCGGGACGGTGCGTGCCGCGGGCGGCAGCGGGGCCTCGGCGGCCAACGGTGGCGGCGGCGGGCGGGTGTGCATGTCCTATGGAACCTCGACGTTCACCGGCACCGCGTCGGCCCCCGGCGGCGCGGGAGGCGCGGCCGGCGGCGAGGCCGGCTCGGTGGCACCCTGCAATCTGAGAGTGACCGACCACACGGCTGCGCAGGTCACGGACGCGTTCGCGGGCGCCGGCGACTACGACGACGCCGTTCTCTTCCGATTCAATCTGGGCACCGACGGCAACACGGACGACAAGGCCTTCGAGAACATGGAGATCACCGGGCTGGAGTTCGACCTCTCCTCCGTTACCGGAATATCCGCTGGCGAGATAACGGACATCAAGCTGTACAGAGACAAGGACGGAAGCGGCACCGTGAACGGGGGTGACGTGCTGGTGGCGGTCAGCGGAAGTCCCGTAGTCGATATCACCGCGACGGACGGCACGATAACGTTCGAGTTCGACCCGGACGCGCTCCTGCTCGACGACACCGCCGCGCAGGACGACTTCCTTCTCGTGATGGACGTGAGCTCCATCGCGGCGGGCGACCGGTTGACGCTCGACTTGAACGCGGCCGACGCGAAGATCGTAGCGGCCGGGAAGTCGCTGGCCGAGACCGTCAATACCGCCAACGCGGTGGGCGCCGTCGGTTTCGCGGAGCTTTCGGGGGCCACCACCGGCGTGCAGCACTCCGTGCCGGGAACCTTCATCTGGACGAACAACGACAGCGCCGGGGATGGGAACTGGTCGACGCCCTCCAACTGGGACCTGGACGCCGTGCCCATCGCGGGCGACGCGGTGGTCTTCAGCGCGGCGTACGACTATGATTGTAACGCCCCCGCAGGATCGGTCGCCCAGAACTTGGCTTCGCTTACGATGCAGGCCGGCTACACGAGCACGGTGGCGTTCGCGGACTACTTCGCGGAGGGCTCCCTGCAGGAGCTCACGGTTACAGGTACCGTCGCGATACAGGGCGGCACGCTGGCTCTCGGCACCATCTCCTACGCGGGCAAGCCGGTGCCCGCCGACCCCATCACGATAAACGCCGCGAGCTTCACGGTGGATGCGGGCGCCATGGTGGACGCGCGCTACCGTGGCTATCCGTACCACTCGGGCCCGGGCGCCAGGGGAACGTACTACGGAGGCGGCGCGCACGGCGGCCGCGGCGGTGCGAACAACAAGGTCGGCTACGGCAGCAAGAAGTCGCCCGAGACGCCCGGAAGCGGAGGCGACAACCCGGCCTACGGAGGCGGCGGTACCGTAAAGATCAACGTTGGGGCGGGAACGATAACGGTGGACGGCACCATCATCTCCGACGGGTTGTCCGATATCGGGTCCTGGTCGAGCGACGCCGGCACGTCCGGCGGAAGCATATATCTCATAGCCGATACGGTCACCGGCACCGGAACGCTGCAGGCGAACGGCGGAGACGGCACGTGCGGTGCCGGAGGCGGCGGGCGAATCGCCGCGGAATGCACCACGTTCACCTTCGCCGGAAAGTGCAGCGTGGCGGGCGGAGACTCCATCAACTGCGACTCCTACGACGGCCGGCCGGGAAGCGTGTACCTGCCGTCCGATATAGACCTCATCGTGAAGAACGGCGACGTGGTGAGCCTCGCGGCCGGCGGATACACGTTCGGAGACGTGACGGTGCAGTCCGGCGGAACGCTCTTCTGCCACAGCGGCTACGACGGGTTCGGAGATACCGATGTCGATACGGACACGGAATCGATAGCACTTTCAGTCTGCGGCATCCTGGAAACCGGGGACCCGGTCTACTTCACCGGTACCGACCTGCCCGATCCTCTCGTTGCCGACACGGACTACTACGTCTACAAGCTTTCTGACAACGTCTACACCATACACACCAACGCGACGGACGCATCGACGGGCGCCAATCCGGTTGATCTCGCGGACGTCGGTTCCGGAACGCGCCGTGTGATCGTGGGATGTCGTATCACCGCGTCGAATCTCATGGTCGAGTCGGGAGGCCTGCTCTACGCCGACAGCGACGGCTTCATGGCGGAAAGCGGCCCGGGCTCGCATACCGACAACAGCACCGGGCCGTCCCACGGCGGGTACGGGATGTACGGAAACGGCGGCACGCATAACTACGTGAGCATGGTGCCCTACGGCGACCCGGATGCGCCCGTCACGCTGGGAAGCGGCGGACGCGCCGGCAGCTACAACACCGAGGGCGGATACCAGTGGGGCGGGGGCGCCGTCAAGATCGACGTCGGCGCCGGAACGGTGACGGTGGACGGGATCGTCCGATCCAACGGCGATCACCATTACTATTATATAGGAGGAACCGGCGGCAGCGTATGGATAACCTGCGGGAACTTCGCGGGCGCCGGCCTGGTGCAGGCCAACGGCGGCGACACGGACGGACCCGGCTACGGCCAGCCTTCGGGCGGACGCGTCGCGGTAGCGTGAAGCGTCGGTACGACGTACACCGGCGACTTCGACGTGCGCGGAGGCAGGTACGGCGACGTCTGGGAGGGGCAGCCCGGAACGCTGAGTCTGCCCGACGGAGCGGATCTCACGGTTCGGGCGGACCGCAAGGTGGGGCTGGCGCCCGGCAGCCACACACTCGGTGACGTCACCGTGCAGTCGGAGGGAGTGCTTTTCTTCCACGGCGAGTCCGCGAGCGGCACCGGGTGCGAGCTCACGGCGACAAGCGTGACCGTGGAATCGGACGGCGAGATATCGGCGTATGCCTCCGGATACGCGACCGGCGCGGGGGATGGAGCCAGCACCTCGGGCGCCTCCCATGGCGGGCGGGGCGCGGGTGCCGTGGCGGCCTACGGCGACGTGACCGCTCCGGTGACGCTGGGAAGCGGCGGCAAGGCCGGATCGAACGGCAGCTATTACGGCGGCGGGGCGATCCGGATAAACGTCCCGGGCGGCGCGGTCACGATCGACGGGACCGTGAGCGCAAACGGCTACGGCACCGCCGCCGGCGGCGCGGGCGGCAGCGTCTACGTCGTCTGCGGCGCCCTCTCCGGCTCCGGAACGATAGAGGCCAACGGAGGAACGGCCGGCGGCGGCGGGCGCATAGCTCTGGATTACATCACCTGCACGTTCACCGGTACGACCGGCGCGGCGGGCAACGAGGTCGGCTCCGTACTGCCGGGCAGCCTGTCGCTGGACGAGCACACCGCCGCGCAGGCCGGCAACGCATTCGCGGGAGCCGGCGACCACGATGACATCCAGGTATACCGGTTCAAGCTGCAGTCCGGCACCAACACGGACGACGGCGCCTTCGAGGAGATCGAGATCTCTCAGCTCGTATTCGACCTGACCGAGGTGGACGGTATCATCGACACCCAGTTCGCGGACGTTCATCTCTATCAGGACGACGGCGACGGCGTCGTCGACGCGGAGATCGCCAACATCGGCTGGACGGTATCGGACCTCTCGGGAGGCACGGGGACCCTCACGATGGATTTCGGGGCGGGCGTCCTGGTTCTCGACGACGATCGTATGACCTCCCAGAACACCACGTATCCCGACTTCATCCTGCAAACCGACGTCACCGGCGTGGTGCTGGGCGACCGCATGAAGGTACGGCTCAACGCGGTGGACTCCAGGGTGACGGCGACGGGCACCACGCTCGGAGAGGCGGTCACCACCGCCAACGACGGCATCGGTTTCGCCGCGCTGACGGGCACCGTGACGGCCGTCACCCACGACTCGGACGCCGGGACGAACGTCTGGTCGAGCGCCGGGGACACCAACTGGAACGTGGACGGCAACTGGAGCCTGGGCTGGGCCCCCAAGACGGGCGAGGCGGTGGTCTTCGACGCCACGTCGTCCGTCGCCTGTAACGCGGCGGCCGACACGGTGGCGCAGAACCTGGCTTCGATAACCGTGGCGTCGACCTACGGCGGCACGATCACATTCGACGCCAACTTCGGCTACAACGGCGCGGGCGGCACCCAGGCACTCGCCGTCAAGAGAAGCGTTACGATAAACGGAGGAACGCTCGTGGTAACCGGCGACGCCGGCGCCGATACAGGCGTCACGTTCACCTGCGCGGGCACGGGCAGCACGCCGTTTTTTACCGTGGGCTCGGGAGGGATCCTCCATTCGAACGCGCTCGGTTACGGCGCCGGAGTCGGCACAGGCGGCGGCGCCGCGGGCGAAGGCGGATCACACGCCGGCCGCGGCGGCGGCGTGGTCGCCGATAAGACGTACGGAAGCGCCACCGCGCCGGTCACGCTGGGAAGCGGCGGCCAGCAGGGGGCGGGAGGCGGAGCGGTCCGCATCTCCGTCCCGACAGGAACGGTAACGGTAAGCGGCACGCTGTCCGTCAACGGCGAAACAAACGGCAACTCCGGCGCCGGCGGAAGCATCTACATCGAATGCGACACGCTGGCCGGGGACGGACTGCTGGAGGCAAAGGGCGGCGGTGGCGGCGGCGGAGCGTCCGGCGGTGCGGGCGGCCGGATCGCGCTGTCGTACAGCTCCTGTTCCTTCACCGGCTCCACCGACATATCCGGCGGAGCGGGCACGGGAAGCGACGGGGAAGCCGGCTCGGTCGTGCCGGGGAGCCTCCGCATCGCAGAGCACACGCTCACACAGCTCTCGGACGCGTTCGCTGCGGAGGGCGGCTACAACGACACGATACTGTATCTGTTCAAACTGCGGACCGACGGCAGCACGGACGACGAGGCGTTCGAAAGCATGGACGTCACGAAGCTGGTGTTCGACCTGGGCGCGGTGTCAGGGGTCGCGGCGGGCGAGATAACGGACCTGAAGCTGTACCGGGACAAGGACGGGAGCGGGACGGTCACCGGCGGCGACCTGCTGGTGATCCCCAAGGGCGGCTTCCCCACCGTCTCGATCGACGGCGACACGGGAAACATAACCTACGAATTCGATCCCGGCGATCTGCTCCTGGACGACACGGCCGGCTCGGACGACTTCTTCCTGATGGCCGACGTCGCTTCCGTGGCGACGGGCGACCGGCTGGCAATCGGCCTGAACTCGCTGGACTCCAGGATCACCGGAACGGGCGGCTCGCTCGGCAAGATCGCGAGCGCGTCCAACTCCTCCGGCTTCGCGGAGCTCAGCGGTACGGTCGAGGGCGTCACTCACGTGGTGGAGACCGGAGGACCGCTCGTCTGGACGAACGGCTCGGGCAACGGGGACTGGAGCGACCCGGGCAACTGGAACATCGGGCGGGTGCCGCAGGCGGGCGACGACGTGACCTTCGATTCGACCTCCACGGGGAACTGCACGGCGGGGGCCGGGGCCGTTCCGCAGAACTTGGCGTCCCTCACGATAGCCTCCGGCTACGGCGGGACGATCACGTTCGGCTCCAACTTCGCGGAGGGTCCCTCCCAGACCCTGGCGGTAACCGGCGGCGTCACGCTGAACGACGGGACGCTGATACTGAGCAGCCGCGAGATAGACGATACCACGGGAGAAGGCGCGACGATCAACGCCGCGAACTTTGTCGTCGGATCGAATGCGATACTCCACGCCGACGGCAGGGGCTTCTCCGCGACGAAGGGACCCGGCGCGGGCGCGGTCGGTGAAGGCGGCGCGCACGGAGGCGAGGGCGCCAACAACGCCGACGCGACCTACGGGAGCGGAACCGTTCCGGTCACCCTGGGCAGCGGAGGCGCGGACACCGCGGGCGGCGGCGCGATCAAGCTCAACGCGACGGGGGCGATAACGGTGGACGGAATGGTGCGATCGAACGGCGGCAGCGGGGTCGACTGGTGGTACGATTCGGACTGGACCTGTCGAAAGAAGATAGTCATCGACAGCGCGAAGGTGGACGACGATCTCACCAACTTCCCGGCTCTGGTACACCTGGCTTCCGACGCGGGCCTGGCCGCCGACGCCCAGGCGGACGGCGACGATATTCTCTTCACGAGCTCGGACGGCACCACGAAGCTGAGCCACGAGATCCGGGAATACGTGAGCGGCACGGGGGAGCTTGCGGCGTGGGTCCTGGTTCCCGGCCTGTCCGCGTCGGCCGACACCGAGATCTACATGTATTACGGGAACGCCGGCTCGTCGGACCAGCGGGACGCCGCCGGCGTGTGGGCGGTCGATTTCGGCGGGGTATGGCATTTCGAGGAATCGCCTCCGCCCACGGCCGGCGACACCACCGCCAACAATAACAATGGCGCCGTCTCCGGCGACATGAGCTCCGACGACCGGGTGGCCGGCAAGGTCGGCTGGGCGTGGGACTTCGACGGAGCGGACGATTACGCCGACGTTCCGGACAGCGGTACGCTGGAGAGCATGGCGCAGCTGACGGTTTCGGCCTGGGTAAGGCCGGATGTGCTCCTGCAGTATCTGTGCTTCCCGATGATCAAGGAGGGCGCGTACCGCCTCAACATCAGCCCGGACGGCGCGGCGCATTTCGTCGTCCGGACCTCCAACAATGGCTGGTACACGGCCGGCACCAGGGCGAACGCCGACGCGGGCAGCATATCGGCCGGCACGTGGTACCATCTCGCGGGCGTCTACGACGGCCAGTACGTCAAGTTCTACATAGACGGAGAGTTGATAGACACCGGAACGCAGGCGGTATCGGGCACCATATACAATAACGGCGATTCTCTGCGGTTCGCTCACAAGCTGGCTACCAGCGGAGGAAGCTTCTATAGCTGGTTCGACGGGCAGCTGGACGAGCTCCGGGTCGCGTCCGCGGGCCGAAGCGCCGGCTGGGTAAAGACCGAGTACAGCAACCAGAGCTCGCCCCTTACCTTTGTCTCGACGGGACCGGAGGAGACGTTCTCCTCCGGGTCCGGGACCGGTGACGATCTCGACACGGGCGCCGGCGGAAGCCTTCTTCTCGTATGCAGCTCCCTGGCGGGCAGCGGCAGGATCGAGTCTCAGGGAGGGACCACCGCGGCAAACGGCAACGCGGGCGGCGGCGGGCGCATCGCGATCGACTGCACCACATCGACCTTCACTGGCACAACCGACGCCACGGGCGGCACCGGGGGGCTCGGAAACGGTGAGGCGGGCTCCGTCGCGCCGGGGAGCCTTGACCTTGCCGACCACGTGCAGACCCAGGCCCCCAACGCGTTCGGCGGCGCCAACCCGCTTATGCTGTACCGGTTCCGCCTGCAGACCGACACGAACTCCGGCGGGGCGTTCGAGAGCATGGAGGTCACGCGGCTGATATTCGATCTCTCGGACGTCTATTACGTTGACGCGGTCGACATCACCAACGTCAAGGTGTACGCCGATGCGAACTTCGACGGCAGCGTGGACGGGGGCGACGTGGAGATGGTCTCGAGCGCGGTGGACGTATCCATCGCCGGAGATACCGGCGCCGTCACAATCGATTTCGCGGCCGGTGACTTCGTAGTGGACGGCACCGCTCAGAGGCAGGACTTCATACTCCGGGCGGACGTCGCCTCCGTCGAAGCGGGTGACGAGCTCACGATCGATCTGGCGGCGACGGATACGAAGGTGATAACTGCCGGGGCGGTGATCGGCACGACGGCGACCACCGCCAACGCGGCGGCCGGAATCGGATTCGCCGAGCTCGCGGGCTCCACCACCGGAGTGACCCACCAGATGGCCTCCGTGACGAACACATGGCAGAGCGTCGGAGACACCAACTGGAGCGTCGACGGCAACTGGAGCGCGGGCCACGCGCCGGTTGCCGGTGAGGAGGTGGTGTTCGACGTCACGTCGTCGGTGGACTGCACGGCCGCCGCGGGCACCGTGGCGCAGGACCTGACCTCCCTCACGGTCACTTCGGACTACACCGGCACCATCACGTTCCAGGCGAACTTCGCGGCGGGCCCGTCGCAGACCCTCACGGTGAAGCGCGACGTTACCCTGAACGGCGGGACGCTGGTGCTCACGGGCGACACGGCGGGGCAGGAGGGCGTGACGATAAACGCGGAGGACATCACGGTGGGCGCCGCGGCGGTCGTCCACTGCGACGGCACCGGCTTCGCCGCGGGCCAGGGACCGGGCGCGGGAGGAACGGGCCAGGGCGGAGCGCACGGAGGAAGGGGCGGAGGCGGGAACACCATGCTCTACGGTGCGGTGGTCGCGCCGGTGACGCTCGGAAGCGGCGGGGACGATTCCGCGGGCGGCGGCGCGGTAAAGCTCAACGCGTCCGACACGCTCACCGTGGACGGAACGATCCGGGCCGACGGGGCGCCGTCGAGCCTGACGTGGCTTTCCGGTTTCGGCTTCCGGAAGGGACACACCGTTACCGGCGCGGCGGAAGCGGGAACGAACTACCAGGTGACGCTCACCGTGCACTACGGAACCGCCGCGGACGCCGGCGGCGACGTGTATCTCGACGACAAGTGCCGAACGGACTTCGAGGACATCCGCTTCACGGACGCCGGGGGAGCGGCGGAGCTTGACTACTGGATGGCGGAGATGGTGGACAGCGACCACGCCGTGTTCTGGGTCGAGGTGTCGGCGGACCTGGGTTCCGATCAGGACATCCACGTCTACTACGGCAAGGCCGATGCTTCCACGACGAGCAGCGGTGAGAACACGTTCCTCTTCTTCGACGACGCCTCCGGCACGTACGCCGACAACTGGACCACCGTTCAGGGAGGAGCGAGCTACGGGACCGTCGGGGGAAGGCAGGCCATCTATCTGAGTTCCTCCACGACCAACATCCGCACGGCGACGTTCCAGTACGACGGACCGATGGCCATCGAAGCGGACCTCTACGCGACGGCCCTCATCACCGCGATCCAGTACTACCAGGACTCCACGCCTGCGACGAATGAACGGTACCACGCCCGCCTCGACGTGCGGGGAGGGGAAAAGGAGGGGATTCTCCGCGATGGTGCGTTCACCGGCTCCCAGACCGACGTGTTCGGCTCCACGAACACCTGGATCTCCTGCCTGATAACGAGGGACCAGAACGCCGACCACAAATGGTACGCGGGTGGCGCTTTGGGAGATACCCGTCTCGCCGACAGCACGTACACGAGCGGGTATCTGGCTCTGAATCACCACAACTCGGGTACGGGCGGGGCGGACGATGTTCGAGTGCGGAAGTTCGTGTCGCCGGAGCCGGGGCACGGCGCCTGGAACGCCGAGGAGACGGACCCGAGCTCGGCCAACGACACCGGCTCCGGCGGCAGCGTGTACATCACCTGCGCGACGCTGGCGGGAAGCGGCAGCATGCAGGCCAGGGGTGGCGGGGCCGGCGCCGCGGCCAACGGGGGAGGCGGCGGTCGGATATGCATGTCGTACGGGACCTCGACGTTCACCGGTTCCGCGGATGCGTCCGGCGGCGCGGGAGGCGCGGCGGACGGCGAGGAGGGCTCGGTGGCGCCCGGCAGCCTGGAGCTTGCCGCCCACACCGCAGGGCAGGTGGGCGACGCGTTCACCGTTCCGGCCGACTACGGCGACACCGCGCTTCTCAGGTTCAGGCTCCAGACGGACGGCAACACGGACGACAGGGCGTTCGAGGACGTCCAGATCACCCGGCTCGTGTTCGACCTCACCGGGGTGTCCGGGCTGTCGAATCTGGACATCTCCGACGTGCGCATCCTCCAGGACGACGGTGACGGCGTCTCCGACGGAGAGATCGCCAGCAGCGGTTGGGTCGTGTCCGACCTGTCGGGGGGCTCCGGAACCCTCACTGTGGATTTCGCGCCGGGCGCCTTCGTTCTGGACGACGACCGCATGAAGAACGCGGGCGGCAAGTACCCCGACATCATCCTGCAGGCCGACGTGATCGGAGTGGCGCACGGCGACGGCCTGACCGTCACACTGGACGCGGCCGACTCGTCCGTAACCGCGGCGGGCACGTCGCTTGCGATACCGGTTAATGCCGCGAACGCCGCGAACGCCGTGGGTTTCGCGGAGCTGAGGGGAACGAGCGTCACCGCGACGCACCGGATCGTTCAGAATATCTGGACGAACGATGACGGTGACGGCGACAACAGCTGGTCCACCGCGGCCAACTGGAGCCTCCTCCGCGTACCTGTCGCGGGTGACGCGATCACGTTCAGCGCGCTGTACGACTACGACTGTAACGCTTCCGTCGGGGAGGTCCCGCAGGATCTGCATTCGATCACGGTGGAGGCGGCGTACACGTCCACGATCACCTTCGACGCGAATTTCACGGAGGACAACTCCCAGGAGCTTACCGTGGCGGGAGACGTGGTGCTGGGGAACGGGACGATGGTCCTCACGAGCGAGATCGTTGATGCGGACAGCGCCGTCGGCGCGACGCTGATCGCAGAGAATATCACCGTGGGTCAGGACGCGGTGCTGAGCGCCGACGGGCGCGGCTTCCCGGCCGGATCGGGCCCCGGAGCGGGCGAGGTCGGCGAAGGCGGAACGCACGGCGGACGGGGCGGAAACAACCCGGACGCGGCCTACGGCGTGCCGACCGCGCCCGGCACGTGCGGCAGCGGCGGCGGCACGGGCGCCGGCGGAGGGGCGATGCGGCTCATCGCCTCCACCGGCACCATCACGGTCGACGGTATGGTAAGCGCGAGCGGAGAGGCGGAGATAGATGGCGGTGCCGGTGGAAGCATCTACATAGACTGCGACACCTTCGCCGGAGCCGGTGACCTGAAGGCCGAAGGCGGCGCCGGCACGAACGGAGGAGCGGGCGGCAGGATCCTCGTCAAGTACGCCTCGTCTTCGTTCGGAGGCACCACGAGCGCGGCGGGAGGAACGGGCTCCTCGAACAGCGGCGAGGCCGGGTCCGTCACCCCCGGAAACCTCGCCGTGGCCGACCACACGCTGAACCAGGTGACGAACGCTTTCACCGCGGCCGGCGACTACACGGATGCCGGCCTGTACCGATTCAGGCTGACCACGTCGGGGAACACCGACTCTCCGGCCTTCGAGATCGTGACCGTGACCAGACTCGAGTTCGAGCTGAGCGGCGTGAACGGCATCGCGAATACCGAGATCACGAACGTGCAGGTGTTCAGGGACGTGAACAACGACGGCGCCGTGGATGGGGGCGACGTCGAGGTGGTCTCGAGCAACGTTACGATATCGGACCTCTCCGGCGGCACGGGGACCATCACGGTGGATTTCGCCGGGTTCTCGTTCCTGGTGAACAACGGCGCCGACGGCGTTAACTTCATGCTGGAGGCGGACGTGGCGGCGGTGGCGGGTGCCGACGCCGTGACGGTCACGTTGAACGGAACGGACGCCACGGTCGACGCGACCGGCATCGTGCTGTCGACGGCCGTATCGACGGCCAACGCGTCCGGCTTCGCGGCGCTCTCCGGCGGTACAATCGCCGTCACCCACGAGATATCGAACGTCGCCCCCGTGGCGCAGAACGACTCGTACGAGGTGGACGAGGATAACGCCCTCAACGTCGCCGCGCCCGGCGTCCTCTCGAACGACAGCGACGCGGACCCCGGCGACACGCTGAAAGCGGTGAAGGTGGACGATCCGCAGCACGGCACCGTCGATCTGGCGGACGACGGGTCCTTTACGTACACCCCGACGCTCAACTACCACGGTGAGGATACGTTCACGTACAGGGCAACCGACAGCAAGACGCCGTCCAATCTGGCGACGGTCACGATCACCGTGAACCCCGTGAACGACGCACCGGTGGCCACCGCCGCCGCCAACCCTCTCAGCGGTGACGCGCCGCTGACGGTACAATTTACCGGAACGGGTACCGATGTCGACCTCGATGACCTCTCCTATTCGTGGGATTTCGGCGACGGCAATTCGCTGGACGAACAGAACCCGTCGCACGAATACACGGTTGCTGGCATCTACACGGCCACGCTCACCGTGTCCGACGGCACGCTGACCGATACCGATACCGTCCAGATAACCGTGACGGAGCCGAGCCTTGCTCCGGTTCTCGACTCGATACTCCTTAAGGACCGCACGAGCGGCTCGGAGGACTACACCAACGAGCTGACCGTCACGATCGAGATCTCCGCCTCCGGCCCGGCGGCCACGGAGATGCGCTTCGCGGATACGGAAGGGGGTCTGGCTGCGGCGGCATGGCAGGCGTACCAGGCGAGCAGCGAGCAGGCTCTCTCCGCGGGAGAAGGCATGAAGACGCTCTGGTGCGAGTTGAAGAACGCCGCCGGCTCGAGCAACACGGCCAGCGACACGATCGTGTGCGACATGACGGCGCCCTCGGTTACGATCACCGCTCCTCAGAACGCGGCCGTTGACCAGGCGGTCGACGTGACGATAACGGCGACCTTCAACGACGACATGATATCCGCGGACTTCGATGCGGCGACGTGCACCGTCAGCGGCACGCTGGGCGGGGCATACACATGCACGCCCTCCTACGATGCGGGGACGAAGACAGTGACGCTTTCCCTCGGAAGCGTTCTTGTCGAAGAGGAAACCGTTACGGTAACGATAGGCGGTACGGTGTGCGACAAGGCGGGGAACCCGATGGGCGCCGATTACTCGTGGTCGTTCGACACCACCGCGCCGCCCAACCCGCCGACGCTGCAGGCGATCGTTCTCAGGGACAGGGACAGCGACAGCGTCGAATACTCCAACGAGCTCGCGGTAAAGGTCGAGCTCACCGCGGCAAACGACCCCAGGGAGATGCGATTCGCCGAGACGGACGCCGCCCTCGCCGTCGCGCCCTGGCAGACGTACGCCCAGACGTCCGAGCAGACGCTGTCGGCCGGCGACGGGATACGAACGCTCTACTGCCAGCTCGGAAACGGGCGCGGGGAGAGCGCCTCGCTCAGCGACGACATCGAAGTGGACACGGTCGCGCCGGTCGTGCTGAGCGTCCTGCCCGCGAATAATGCCACGGACCAGCCGATCGACGCGGGAGTATGTGTCGAATTCATCGAGGACATGGCGGCTGCCGATTTCACCGCCGCCACGTGCACCATAACGGGCAGCATCAGCGGCGCCATCGCGACAAATCCTTCGTACGATGCCGGGACCAGAACCGTGGCGTTCGGCGCAACGGCCCAGTTCTCGTATGGTGAAACCGTAACCGCAACCGCGGCGGCTGCGGTGGGTGACCTGGCCGGCAACACGCTCGGGACGGCATACTCCTGGCAGTTTTCGATAACTTCCGAGCCCGGCCCCCCGGTCATTCAGAGCATGACCCTGAGAGACAGGAGCTCCGGGGATACCGCCTACAGCAACGAGCGCACGGTTGTCGCGGCTCTCGTCGCCGCGGGCGGCCCGACCCATATGAGATTCGCGCGGACCGAAGCCATGCTGTTGTCCGCTCCCTGGCGGGACTATGCTCAGACGTCGGAACAGATGTTGGGCATGGATGAGGGTGAGCAGCGCCTGTGGTGTGAGCTCAAGAACGATTACGGAACCGGCAGCTCCGCGACCGACACGATAATCATCGACAGCATAGCTCCCGTGGTGGTCAGCGTTATCCCGTCGGACGGAGCTTTCGCTCAGAGCGTCGACGCGGTGATCGTCGTCGAATTCGACGACGATATGCTGGAATCGGATTTCACCAATGCAACGGTGCTCGTTGAGGGATTGGTGAGCGGCTCGCATGTGACGTATCCCACGTATCAGGACGGGATGCTTGTCTTCAACCAGGCCGGGAGCTTTGCGTATGGAGAGACCGTCCAGTGCACCGTGGAGTCGTCCGTTCGCGACAAGGCCGAGAACGCGCTCGGCTCCGACTACACGTGGAATTTCCCGATCTCAACGGAGGACACCCCGCCCGTGGTCGCGTCCGTGACCGTCATGGACAGGACGTCGGGGTCCGTCGATTACACCAATGAGGTGGACGTGATAGTGAACGTGCTCGTTTCCGGAAGTCCATGGGAGATCCGCGTAGCGGGGAGCGAGGCCGACCTGGAGCTTGCGGCATGGCAATCCTTCGCCTCGAGCTTCTCTCACACGCTGGACACGGCGGACGGCGAGAAGACCGTCTGGGTCCAGGCGAGAAACGTCATCGGTGAAGGCGAGCCCCTGTCCGGGACGATTGTGCTGGACACCACGGCCCCCTCAGTCAGCTCCGTGGTGCCGCCGGACGGAATGACGGGCATAATGCCCGACGCGGTCATCAAGATTGTCATGAGCGAGCCGATGTCGCCGCTGCTGGCCGGCTCGGTGAGAGTTACGGGAAGCTCGTCGGGCAGGCACATCATCACCGTGGAATACGATTCCGAAACGTCAGAGATCGTACTGCACAGGGAAACCGACTTCTCCGCGGGCGAGGATGTTACCTGCTCCTTCGACATGACCGTCATAGACCAGGCCAGAAATGTCTTCTCAACATCTGTCTCCTGGAGCTTCACCGTCCTCGGCTCGTCTCCGGCCGGCGGCGGAAGCGGCGGCGGCGGCGGATGCTTCGTCAAAACGGCATCTCTGCCGGTTTCTGGCGCAGCCTCTGCACGGTGAGGCGGTCGAAGAAAAACCACGGCCCGACTGCCCAGCCCCGGTTTCTTTCCAGACAATAGGGCAAGTATTGATAAGTCTTCGGCAATCACTGACATTGTCGTAATAGCACCCAAACAGTATCATAGATTGAATATCATTTTCCCGCAACCCCGACACGCCGACAGAAAAGGGCAATCACGAGGGGGTGTCGCGCACCAACGGACCCGTTGTTCGGCTCACCCTGAGCAACGCGGCGGCATCGCTCCCGGGCAAGTTTCGTATCAGGATACGGTGAAGATCGAGAGGAGGATGCGATGAGGGTACTGAGGGTATGCGCTGCGGCGCTATGCATGACGGCACTGGCGGGACCGTTTACGGCACGTGCCGCCGAGGAACCGAAGTCCGCGGGGACACCGGCGGCCCCGGCAGGTACGGTCGTCCTCGACGCCCGCTGCTACTGGAGGATACACCTGACGCTTCGCCCGACGCTGGTCAACGGCACCGGCAAGAGTATCAAGCTGCCGCCGGAGAACACTCAGCCGGACACTCCCCCGCCGCCGTCCGACTGGACCCGGCCGGATTTCGACGACAGGTCCTGGTGGCGGGATCCCGCCCCTGTGTTCGACGGGGCAGGTCTGGGACAGGGCTCGAACCTGGCGCTGCTCTGCATGCGCGGCAAGTTCGAGGTCACCGATCCGTCCAGGGTCAAAGAGCTCACGCTGTCGGTGAGGTTCCGCGGCGGCGCGGCGGTGTATCTCAACGGAAAGGAGATCGCCAGGCGCCACCTCCCCGGGGGCACATTGGAACCGCTCACTCCGGCAGAGGATTACCCCGAAACGGCGCACGGGTTCGACCCTCATCATTTTCACCGCACCCCGAGGGAGCAGGCGACGGAACGCCGTACGAGGCGAATCGAGAACGTGAAGATCGAGTCCGCGGACCTCCGCAGAGGACTCAACGTCCTGGCTCTGGAAATCCACCGCGCGGCGCTGCGTCCCTCTGATTTCGGCGGGTACGGGAGCCCCAAGCTGTGGAACACGGCCGGTTTGATAGACCTGTGTCTGAAGGCGCCGTCCGGCGACGGTCTGGTGCCCGCCGTCAGCCGTCCCGCGGGATTGCAGGTGTGGAACGCGGTGCCGACGGAGGTGGTTCTCGACGTGGATTACGGCACCCCGGCCGAGAAGCTGATGCCCGTCCGGATTGCGGCGGCGCGCAACGGCTCGTTCTCCGGCGTGGTGGTCCTGAGCTCGGACGCGCCGATCAAGGGTCCGCAGGCGCGGATGGGCGATCTGAAGAACGGCAAGACCGGAACAACCATCAAGGGCTCCGGCGCCCAGGTGCGATACGCCTGGGGAGGCGGCCTGGTGCCCAACACCCGCGTTCCCTGTCCCTTCTACGGCGGCTGGGGCAACAACGGCTGGAACACCTACCGGGGAAGGGCGCCGAGAGTCCCGTGGATGCTGTGCCGCACATCCCCGGCGGAAGTCGAGGTCGCGTCTCTGAACAAGCTCGATACGGGCTGCCATCGGGTGTTCGGCGCGGTGCTGCCCGTCTGGGTGACCGTCCCGGTGCCCCGGGACGCCGCCGCCGGCGTCTACGAAGGCACGCTGGCCGTCTTCGCCGAGGGAGGAAGTTTCGACGTGCCGGTGGAGATGACGGTGAGCGATTGGGTCATCCCCGATCCGTGTGATTACCGGTCCTTCTGCGACTGCATCACGTCGCCGGACTCCGTCCGGTACGCCTACGGTCTCGAGCCCTGGTCGAACGCGCATTTCGAGATGATGGGGAAGACCTTCGACGTGCTCCGCGGCCTGGGCAACAAGACGCTCTACGTTCCCGTGCGCACGAGAACCAACTTCGGAAACGAAGAGGGAATGATCCGGTGGATCAGGCAGTCCGACAGTGCGTACACCTGCGATTTCAGGGTTTTCGAGAGATATCTCGATCTTGACCTGGAGCGAATGGGGGCGCCGCGGCACGTGATCTTTCTGGTGTGGGACTGCGACATGGGCGGCAGCATCCGTCCCGCGACCCCCGGCGGGTTCGTCGACGCGGGGTTCCCCGGCAGCGGCTACGCCGGGGCGGGCGGCAAGGAGTGGGTGCCTCCGAACGAACACAAGCCGGTTACGGTGACCTTTCTCGATCCGGCGACCGGCAAAATGACGGAGGGTCAGGGCCCCTCCTACGGGGACGCGCAGGCGAAAGCGTTCTGGAAGCCGTTCGTGGAGGGTGTCCGCGAACGGCTGAAGAAACGCGGGCTCAACAAGGCCGCCGCGCTCGGACTCTTCGGCGATTTCCAGCCGCTTCCGGACGTGATGAGCTTCTGGCGCGAGATGATGCCGGAAGCCCCCTGGGTGAGCTCGGGGCACGTATGGCGGAAGGAGCTGCACGGCTCGCCGGTCGTCTTCGCCACCGCGTGGCGGTGGGACGGGAACTACAGCCTGGCCGATCCGAGCGTCAGGCGCGTTACCTCCTGGCGGGACGACAGGACCAAGCTCGCGCCGTACCGGATCCCGGTCGACAGGTATCCGTCCGGCTACTTCGCGAACATGTACGAGTTCAACCTGTCCTGCGGACAGGACGGACTGGGACGGATATTCGCCGACTTCTTTCCGGTCAAGACGCACGAGAAGGCGAAACATTCCAGCCGTCTGCTCGGCCGCTACCAGGCGACCCACTGGGGCACTATGAATTGGGGGCAGACCTGGCTGGCGGCGGCTCCGGAGGGTCCCGCGGCAACCATCGCCATCGAGTCGCTGCGGGAGGGAACGCAGTGGGGCGAAGCGCGGATCTTTATTCAGGACGCCGTCCTGGACCGGCGCGACGTGTTGGGAGAGGAGCTCGCGAAGAGGGCGCAGGGGATCCTCGACGAGCGCATTCGTCTGGTACGGTGGGCCGGCACGATGCCGGGGCGCGGCGACATCCCGCCCTTCGGAGAGTACTGGCACGCGGGGTCAGGCTGGGCGGAACGGAACGGGAAGCTCTATGCCGCGGCGGCCGAGGTGGCCCGCGCGCTCGGAGGGAAGGGAACGCGATGAAGCCACCCGGTTGTCTTTCCGTGTCGCGAAGGGTACGATAGCGGCATTCGGGAAGAAACCCGGCGTTTTACCAGGGACCGATGAAGAGCTCGATCCACCTCATAGGCAACGCGCACCTCGACCCGGCCTGGCTGTGGCCGTGGTACGAGGGCATGTCCGAGGCCCGCGCCACGTTCGCGAGCGCGCTGGAGCGGATCGACGAGTTCCCGGAATTCGTCTTCACCGCGAGCGCGGCGGCGCTGTACCGGTGGGTCGAAAAGACCGACCCCGCGCTCCTCGGCCGGATCCGGAAACAGGTGAAGGCGAAGAGGTGGAGCATTCCCGGGGGCTGGCACACCCAGTCGGACAACAACATTCCTTCCGGGGAGTCGTTCGCGCGCAACGCGCTGTACAGCCGGAACTATCTCAGGCGGGTCTTCGGCGCGGTCTCCGGAGTCGGGTACACGGTCGACACCTTCGGCCACGCCGGCTCCCTTCCGCAGCTCCTGAAACGGGGCGGGATGGGCGCGTTCGTGTTCATGCGTCCCGGTCATAATGAAAATCCCGACATCCCCCGCGGTCCCTTCATATGGGAGGGAACGGACGGCACCCGCGTGCTGTGCTACCGGCTCCTCGGAGGATATAACGCCTGTCAGCCCGCCCATGTCGCTTCCCTGGCCGAAACCATACGGAGCTCCGAGCTGCCGATCGGCATGATATTCTACGGCGTGGGAGACCACGGCGGCGGACCGACCAGGGCGCTTCTCCGGGGCATCGAGAAGCTCAGAAAGAAGCACGCCGACATCCGGTACTCCGACCCCGACCGCTTCTTCAGGGAGCTGACGCGATACGGAGACCGGCTGCCCGTCTGGGAGGGCGAGATGCAGCACCACGCGGTCGGGTGCTATCAGGCCCACGGCGGGATAAAGCGCGCCTACCGGCGGGCGGTGCACTCCGTGCTGGCCGCCGAGCGGCTCGCGGCGGTCTCCTCGCTCGCCCGCACGCGACGGAAGAAGGACCCGCGCATCGAATCGGCCTGGCACGATATCCTGTTCTCCGATTTCCACGACATCATGGGGGGCACCTGCGAGCGAACCGCGTGTGACGACACCATCCGTCAGCTCGGGCGTGCCCGGTTCACGGCGCAGGAGATCATGCACGAGGCCGCGCAGCGGATCGGCGCCGCCGTCAATACGAAGGGCCCGGGCCGCGCGGTTCTGGTATGCAATCCGCACGCGTTTCCCTTCGGCGGCGTGATCGAAACGGACGACATCTTCATCCATCCCGCGTTTCACGAGCTGAGGACGATGAAGATCACCGATCCGGGCGGCGCGGTCGTTCCCCATCAGGCCGTTCCGCCGTCGACGCGGACAACGTCCATCCGTCTCGCGTTCCCGGCGGCGCTGCCGCCGCTTGGGTGGAAGCTCTTCCGGCTCGACATCCGGGAAAAGGGTCCGGACAGTCCGTTCGAGTGGCACCAGGACGTGCCGGCGTACGGGGGGAAGTGCCGGGGGACCCTGAAGGCGACCTCCTCGACGCTTTTCAACGAGCATATCGCCCTGTCGGTCGGGAAAACGGGCTTCATCCGGCTCCGGGACAGGAAGAGGAACTGGAACGTATTCAGGGGGGAGGGGTTCATTCCCCTGGTCCTGAACGATCGGACCGATACCTGGTCCCACGGGACGCACCGTTTCGACCGCGAAGCCGGCGCGTTCAAACCGGTCTCGAGGGAGCGGGTGGAGAACGGGCCGCTTCGCGCGCGGCTCAGACTCGAGTATGTCCTCTCGAAGTCGTCGCTCCGGATGGATTTCATTCTCGAGCGGGAAAGCAGATCGGTCCGATGCGACTGCGTTCTGGACTGGCAGGAGACGCACAGGATGCTCAAGTTCGTGTTCCCCGTGAATCTGACCGATCCGGTATGGACGTCGGAGATCCCGTACGGAACCGTGACGCGGCCGCTCGACGGTGACGAGTACCCGATGCAGAAGTGGTGCGATCTGAGCGCCGGTTGCAGGGGCATTTCGATCCTCAATACCGGGTCGTACAGCGTCGACGGCAGAGAGCGCTCGCTCAGGATAACGGCCGTCAGGAGCCCGGTATTCGCTCACCACGATCCAATCGAGGCGACGGGGAACGTGCGGTTCCAGGACCAGGGGATTCACGAGTTTTCATTCGAGCTTCTGCCGCACGGGAGAAACTGGAGGGCGGAAACCGCGAGGCGCGCCGAGCTCCTGAACGGACCGCTCATTCTCTCGTGGGAAGGAACGCATGACGGTTCTCTTCCGAAGGCGTCGAGGAAGATCATTGCCGTGTCGGCGGATAATGTCATGGTGACGGCCCTGAAGCCCGCCGAGACCGGCGGCGGCCTGATCGTCAGGGCGTTCGAAGCGGCCGGCGTCGCCACGGACGTCCGCATATCCCTGCCGCCACTGAAGCGGACCTGGAAGGCGTCGTTTCACGGCGGAGAGGTCAAGACGTTCCTCGTGCCGAAGCGCGGAAGAAGCCGGATACGGGAAGTCGATTTCACCGAGAGATAGAACGCGCTGAAATCAGATCTCCAGCCGCATCTTCTGCACGGTGAAGTTGTAGTCGTCGAAGGTGCCCGCCGAGACCATGCACATCTCCAGGCCGTCCTCGCGCATGTACTTGTCGGGGAAGTTGGGCTGGTAATCGCCGTAGGTTCCCCAGCGGTCGTCCCGGTAAAAGAGCGACCACGGTCCCCAGGGCTCCGGCGCCTCGAAGAGGGTGAGCTGGCTTGGTTCGACCGAATCCGGGAGGGGGCCGTGGTGATACGGACGGGGCTTTCCGGTTGTGTCGTCGTAGAAGCCGTAGTTGCCGAGGATGTAGCGCTCGATCCCGGGGTTGTAGCTCACGTGGTCCTCTCCGGTCATGAGCGGGTAGCGGAATATCGCCGTCGCCTCGGCGTCGTCGGACGACCATGACGGATTGTTGTCGGCATCGACGTTCGTGCAGAACTCCCACGCGCTCCGATCGAGCAGCCTTTCCCTCGGCACCCGTCCAAGCAGGATATAGTCGCCGTTTTCCCAGTAGCTGTTGCCGTCGTCGCCGACGCCCGGGAAGTACGCGTACACGTACTCATCCAGCGCGTCCACGTTGGCCTTGCCGTACTGCAGGAAGTGACAGGAGCACAGTCTTCCGGTGAAGAAATCGGTCGGCGTCGCCTCTCGGTTCCACGTCTTTCCGTAGTCCGTGGTCGTTATGATCCAGCCGTACAGGTTGTGCTGCCGGTTGAACTCCGGGTTGTCGCCGTAGTTCATGCACTCCACGGCGAAGTACATGGTTCCGTCCATGAAGAGAAGCCCCGCCGGCTTGATGCCGTTGCCTTTGGGGCAGGCCTCGGGCACCGCGCAGTACACCGCCGGGTCCACCGGCAGGTTGTCCACCAGGAACAGATGAAGGGGGGACCTGTCCCGTTCGATCCGCCAGAAATTCATCGGGCTTCCCAGGTTGTCCCCGGCGCCGCCGTACAGGTTGTCGTCGTCCGCCCACGTCAGCGGCCACATGTCGCCGTCGCCCTTGTGGTAGCGGTTCCGGTCCAGCTCGACGCTCTTGATCAGCTTGCTCTTCGGATAATCCGGCGTCGGGACTTCCTTCATTTCCAAACCCCCTCTTGATTGCTCTTTTTCTTTGATGCCTCAGGATTGCGGGCAGATAATATCCACGGTATGATACTTCTGGGGTGCTATTATGCCAATGTCAGTAATTGCCGAAAGCTTGTCGCAAATTGCCCTATCATCCGGAGAGGAGCCGATGCTGCTTCACTCCGGGCGGGTGCGCGAGAACGCGGGGTGGCACAGGCCGGTCAAGACCCACGCGTTTCATGAGCTGGTGGTCGTTACGTTCGGGTCCCTTCTCGTCAGGGCGAGCGAGGAAACGGTGAGGGCCGGAACGGGGGACATGCTCTTCTACCGCGCGGGGCTCGTGCACGAGGAATTCGCGGACGATGCAGCAGGCGTGGAGATGTTCTTCCTGGGGTTTGCGTGGGATGCGATGCCGCCGGGTCTCCCTCTCGTGGTGTCCGACGCCGCCGGCCGGGCGCGCCTTCTTCTGGAATGGCTTCTGGCGGAACGAAGCGCGCCGTCGCCCGAAGAGACGACGTTGAGCAGTTCATTCTTCCGTTCGGTGCTGGCCGTGTTTCTGGAGGCGTGCCGTTCCGGGGAGGATCGTCTGGTGAGCGAGGTGCGCCGGTACATCGGCGCTCATATGGATGAAGCGTTCTCTCTCGACGATCTTGCCCGAGCCGTGAATCTCAGCAAGTACTACTTCCTGCGCCGCTACAAGCGGCTGACCGGCCGGACCCCGATGGAGGATGTGCGGCGCATACGGGTCGAATACGCCCGCCGCCTGATACTTACCACCGATCTCCCGCTGAAGGCGATCGCGCCGATCGTGGGTCTGGGAAACGAGTACGCGTTCTCCAAGCTGTTCCGGAAGATGGTGGGGGTGACTCCCGGCTCGCTGAGGCGTCGGAGGTAATCCATGCACGCGCTGATAGCGCTCCTGCCCATACTCCTGACGATCGTCCTGATGGTCGGCCTGAACTGGCCGGCGAAGAGAACGCTTCCCGTCGCGTGGGTTCTCGCGGCGATTCTCGCGGCGGTCTTCTGGAAGCTGGGACTGCGGGAGGTGCTCGGATTTTCGCTCTTCGGAGCGCTCAAATCCCTGGATGTGCTGCTTATTATCATAGGCGCCATCTTCCTGCTGAACACGCTTAGGGAGAGCGGATCGCTCACGGCGATAAGCCGGGGGTTCTCCGGGATCACGCCGGACCGGCGTATTCAGGCGATCATCATCGGCTGGATGTTCGGCGCGTTCCTGGAGGGGGCCTCCGGCTTCGGCACGCCGGCCGCTTTGTGCGCGCCGCTCCTCGTGGCGCTGGGGTTTCCGCCGCTCGCGGCCGCGATCGTGGCGCTCGTGTTCAACTCCACCCCGGTCTCGTTCGGAGCGGTGGGGGCGCCCATCTTCGGCGCGATGAGCGTGCTCCCGCTGAAGGGAGGAGAGGCGGACGTATTCGCGGCACAGCTGTGCAGGTGGGTGGCGGTGACCCATATCGTCGGGGCGCTTGTGATTCCCACCCTTGCGGTCTGCATGCTCACCCGATTCTTCGGGAGGAACAGGGCATTCAAGGAAGGGCTGGCCGCCGCGCCGTTCGCGGTATTCGCCGGTGTCGTATTCCTCGTTCCCTTTCTCGTCACCGCGTTCCTGCTGGGGCCGGAGCTGCCTTCACTCATTGGAGGGCTGGTCGGCCTGCCGATTATCATCGCCGCGGCGCGGAAGGGCTTCCTGGTGCCGAAGGATGCCTGGACGTTCCCCGAGGAGATCTCGTCCCGGGAACGTGACACAGAGCGCGCGACGATGCCGCTCTGGAAGGCGTGGCTTCCGTACGGTCTCATCGCCGCGATACTCGTCGTCACGCGCCTGCCTCAGCTCGGCCTCCAGGATGTGCTGAAGTCCCTGAAGATCACGGTGCCGGACATCCTGGGCATCAACGGGCTCACGTACGAGCTGCGTTGGGCCTTCATCCCGGGAATCATACCGTTCGCGCTGGTGGCACTGCTCGTCCAGCTCGCGTCCCGCATGGATCGCGGCCGCGTCTCCGGAGTATGGAGGGTCACGTTCGCACAGGTTTCCGGTGCCGCCATCGCTCTTGTCGCCGGCGTGGCGATGGTGCAGCTGATGCTGAAATCCGAGCAGAACCCGCCGGGAATGAGCGGGATGATGACGGCGATCGCGGAGGCGGCCGCGCACCTCACGGGCCGCGCGTTCATCGTGATCTCGCCGCTGGTGGGGGTGCTCGGGGCGTTCATGACCGGCTCGAATACCGTATCCAACATACTCTTCGCCTCGTTTCAGTACCGCACCGCGCTGGCGATTGGGATCGTTCCGCTCGCGCTGGTGGTGTTGCAGGTGGTGGGCGGGGCGATCGGCAACATGGTCTGCGTCAACAACATCGTCGCGGTGTCCGCGACCGTGGGGCTGGAGGGAAGGACGGGGGCGATCATTCGGAGGAACATAGTCCCCTGTCTCATCTATTCCATTTTGGTGGCGCTGGTGGTCATTGCGCTGACCGGGGCGGGACTGTTGGGCGGCTGACCACTATTATCTCTTGATTCCGCCCCGCGAAAGCCGGTATAATCCGTCCGTTCACACACAGAACATCACGCAGGATTTCACTCGCACGAGTTCCGTTGAGAGCCCGCGATGAACGAGAGAGCTGCGCATTTCGGGAAAGGAGCCTGCCAATGAACCGTATGGTATCGTCGTCGTCGAGAACGATCACGTATTTCTGCCTGTGCGCCGCAGCGGTCCTTCTGCCGGCGCTTCCGGTCCGGGCCGCGGACGCGGTCCGCTGGTCGGTTTCCGGTCCGTACACGCAGGACGGCAAGGGACCGCAGGAGCTCTTCGACATCAAGTTTCCCCCTGAGGACGGCAAGGGGCAATGGAAAGACGCGGGAAGCTCCGATCCCTCACAGGTCTGGCAGATCGATCTCACCCAGGCGGTCGGCGGGGAAAACCGGGTTGCGTATCTCCGCACCGGCCTGAAATCCGCGACGCAGCAGAAGGCGACGCTCGAGATCGGGAGTGACGACGGCGTCAAGGTGTGGCTGAACGGGAAGCTGGTCCATTCCAACAATACACTGCGCGGCGTCACGCCGGGTGAAGACAAGGTGAGCGTCACCCTGAAGAAGGGCGACAACATCATTCTCCTCAAGATCACGCAGGGGGGAGGGGGATGGGGTGCGAGCTTCCGTCTCGCCGGCGCCTCCGGCGTCGCCGCAGGCAAGGCCGGAGCCGGCAAGGTCGCCGGAGACTACGCGTGGGACAAGCGGCCGACACTCGAAGAGCTGTACGCCGGCTACGATCCGGTCTTCAGCAGCCACACCCGGGCAAGCCTCCAGAGGTCCGGCCGGAAGAAGGTTCCGTTCTCGCGACAGGACAACTTCATGAACATCGGCGACGTCCGGATCGACGCTCAGGTGTGGCCCATCATTACGAAGGCGAACCAGACCGTCGAGGCGAAGAACGAGCACCGGCAGGCCACGGAGCTGTACCGCCGTGTCCTCAAGGATTACCAGGACGATCTGGTCTGCATCGCCGGAGAGGGCGTTTTCGTGCCCGCGTCGCTCTATGTGCAGAGAAAGATCCTTCGGTATCCCAGGAAGGAACTGGCCTACTACCGGATCCTCTACGATCCGGCCGCGAAGGAAATCTTCCAGCGCGCCGTCAAGCGCTACTCCATATTCGACTACAAGGACCTGGTGAGGTTCCACCTAGCCACTTCGTACGGGGACGACGCCCTGTTCGCGCTCGGAAACGACGCGGTCGACAAGGGACGCTACGACGAGGCGAGGCGCTGCTACGAGCGCATCGTGACGTATCACGGGGCCGCGGACGAGGACCGCGACGACATCGCGCTGGACCGCGACCAGGTATGGGTGAGGCTCGCCATATGCTACCGCCATCTGGGCCGGGACGGCGACTACCGGGCGGCCGTCGGGAAGATCAGGAACAGGGGGGAGAAGACCGTCGCCGAGCTGCTGAAGCAGCTCGACGAATTCAAGTTCGACGAGTTCTGGGTCAGGCAGCGGGAGAACCGCCGCAGCGCCCGGTACGACGCGCTCGACGACAAGAAGCTGTCGGACCCCCTGCCGTACGAGTTCTCGACGGTTCGCGGCGAGTGGCACGCCGACCTCACCGGCAGGGACGGGTGGCGGGAGCCGGAGCCCCTGCCCTGGGTGACGGAGACGGACATCATCTACAAAGACATGAACGTCCTCTACAGCCGCTCGCTTCTCACGGGCGAGCTCAACTGGGTGTTCGGGCCCGGCGGCGCGAGCGCCGACTGGGACTTCTACGGCGGCCGCGGCGGGGTGACGGACTACTACCCGGAACAGTCGATCCTGATCCACGACGGGGTCGTCTTCGCCCACATGTTCGTGTACGGGCCGTCGCTCGTCGCGGTCGACCAGTACACCGGTCGACTCCTGTGGGCCAAGGGGCCGATGGCGGCGCTGACCGAGGAGGAATGGCTCGACCGGTACCAGGCGTCTCCGGCCCCGGGTCGCGGCTCGGTGATCGCGCCGGTGGTCTACGACGACATCCGCGGGCGGTCGCACATATCGTCCGGCGCGGAGCTCGCCGCGTTCGAGACCCGGACCGGCAAGCTGATGTGGCGGACCCGGCTCTCGCGGATCTCGCCGCTGAAGATCACCCAGAGCCGCTACCCGAGGAAGATCCGTATCCTTTCCTCGATGCCTCTCGTCCACGAGGGGGTGGTCTACCACAGCACGAACGCCGGCATCGTGGCCGCGGTGGACGCCCTCACCGGCACCATACGCTGGCTCACCCGGTATCCTCAGAACAAGACGGTGCTCGACAACTTCAGCTCCACCGGCCACGTATGGCGCAATCAGCCGCCCGTCATCCGGGGAGACAAGCTGTACGTCACGCCGGTGGACTGCGGGCATCTGCTCTGCATCGACAAGGAAACCGGGCGGATCGTGTGGGTCGCGACGCAGGGACAGGATTCCCGGTGGCCGGGCAGGGACGGGGGCTTCCATCATGCGTGGCGCATGGTGGGGTTCACCGCGGAGGGGCTCCTCTGCCTGGCCGGAAACGACGTCACCCTTCTCGATCCCGGCACGGGACGGAAGGTCTGGGCGGCGGGCCTGCAGGGGTACATAGGCGGCGGGGGAAGGACCGACAATTTCCGCGCGGACCCGAAGCGGGTCCCGAAGGGACTCACTTCGGGCATCAACGGTGACGGAGACGACTTCTGGTGGCCGCTCGGTCACGTGCACACCCACCCCATCCTGACGAAGGACAACCAGATCAATTTCACCATGCAGCACTGGCGCGGGGTGTTTCCTCCGCCGCGGTCCGGGCCGTTCAACTCGGAGTATCGTCTCGACCTGAAGAGCCGGGAGATCGTCTCGCAGAGGCGCTGGTACGATCCCGGGGTGTGGATACAGAACTCCCAATTCGTGCCTTCGATCAACAAGAGGGTCGTCAACGAGGAGCCGGAGATGTTCTACTCCGCCGCGCGGATGACCGTGACGCGTTGGGGGATACCGTTCGAGATCAACGTCGCGTTCAACCGCATGATCGTCCGGTACGATCGCGAGAAGCTCAACAGGGTGCTGGGTGAACGCAAGGACCTCGATTCCCTGTTCGCCAAGGCGGAAGAGGCGCGGAAGAGAGGGGACGTTCAGGGCGCCATCAATATGTACGAGGAATCCAAGCCTCTCCTGCCCTCCGAGGAAGAGGACCGCCGGAGGAACATCAACCTTCGCTTGTACCCGCTGTACGCCGAGCTCGCCCGGTGGGGACACCAGTCCGCCGACCTCGACCTTCTCGAGGGCGCGTGCAGGAAGATGGGCGCCACCGCCTCGAACCCCACCCAGGAGATCAAGGCGCTCATGGCCTACGCCGAGCTCCACGAGAAAAGGGGCGACTGGGTGAAGGCGGCGCGGGTGCTGCAGAACGCCTCGCGTCACTACTGGAGGGAGCCGCTCGCCGTGTCCGGGCTGGAGCTGGGCGACAGGAAGAAGCTGGTGGAGCGGACCGGGGAGGGGATAGGACACCTGGTGAAGCAGGTGCCGCCCCTGTACGCGAAGGTGGTGGAGCAGTTCGCGGAGTGGGAGCGCGCGGCGCTCGACGACTACTTCCTCGCCGTGGCGGACGTCGGGACGGAATACGTGGTCGAAACGAGGAGTGTGATGGCCAGGCGCCTGCGGGAGCTTCTCTCCCGCGCCCCGCGGGAGTTCCGCGGGGAATACGAGAAGCTCGCGGCGGAAGAGCTGAAGCGCTACGACGACGTGGAGGTGGGCGAGAGGCTGCTGTGGTGCTGGCCGGAGAGCGAGGCCGCGAAGCAGAGGATCAAGGAGCTCGTCCGGGAGACCGCCTCGCTCAAGCCGATCGAGCGGCAGGCGCAGGTATGGCGGTTCACCGACCTCGCCGGGACCTGTGGTCTCGGCGAGAAGCTGATCCAAGGGGGAAAGACGGGGCTCGTCCCGGCCCCGCCGCCCCGCTCGATGGCCTCGGGGGCCGGAATGAGCGAGGCCGGCGGCAAGAACGAGGACCCGGACATGGTCCGGCTCACGCTTCCCCAGAAGGGGAACGTGGAGGATACGGCTCATCTCCTCTTCGTCGGCGGGCGGAAGAAGCGCGCCTACGGCAACCGGTTCACCATTCTGTGCTGGAACATGAAGGAGAACAGGAAGGAATGGGAATCGAGGGAGATACTCCTCCACGGGAAGGTAGTGGGAGGGGAGGGTTTCGAGGTCGGGTTCGAGGAGGTATTCATCCACGAGGGCCTGGCGATCGTGCACGGTCAGTACGACGTCGTCGCCCTCGACTGGCGCGCCGGCCGCGAGCTCGACCAGAAGGGCAAGAAGGAGAAGAAGTGGCATTTCAGGGTGCCGCTCGGGTTCGAGATCCAGACGGCGGACCTGTTCGGCGACGTGCTGACCCTGTGCGGAAGAGGGAGCACGGTGGCGATAAGCCCGAAGACCGGAGAGATCGTCTGGGATTCCTCGGAGATGGGCGAGTTCTACGCCGGTCCGTTCTTTCACGAGAACGTGATGCTGACGGTGCGGAAGAGCCCCGCCGAGGTCTCCTTCAGAAAGGTCGGCTCCGGACGGCTGCTGTGCAGGCTGAGCCTTCCCGGACTCACGAAGAACCGCAAGCATCCGATGTACGCCCTGGAGGGGGCGGAACAGAGCCCGGCCGCCGCGGAGGCGGCGGAAGAGGTTCCCGTGGCCTTCGGCGAAGGGTACCTGACGGTGACGGACGGCATGACGTATCACGCGGTGAACGTTGGCAAAAGACGCATCGAGTGGTCGAAGAGCGCCACCAAGCTCGATACCTCGACGGACCCGGCCTACCGGATGTGGATAGACGGAGGGAAGCTCTTCGTGCTCAAGCCCTACTACGCGGTGCTCGAAAACGCGGTGTTCGACGTGGCTTCCGGAGAGATGCTGTGGCGGCGAAGAGAAGGCGGGAAGAAGATGGACCAGAAGCTCAGGCAGTACGCCGGCCAGGACGAAGAGGGCGGCAAGGCCGCGACGGGCCTGATACTGAGCTCGATGGTCTTCATCGACGGCATCGTCTACGGGGTCAAGTATCAGATGGGGGCCACGACGATCTCGCTCGTGGGGATGGACCCCGTGACGGGCAAGGAGGTCATGGAGGTCAAGGCCGGGGGATACGGCGAGCCGGAGGCCTACGTGGAGTCCAGCTGGAGTAAGGACTGTGTGGTCGTAAGGGTCCAGGACGGGAACAAGTTCGAGGTGTGGCAGGTGGACGTGAAGGAGAAGAAGATCGTGCAGAAGCTCGCGGCGGAAGGCTACGGGAGGCTGGGCGAATACGGGGACGCGTCCATGGCCTGGCAGGGCCCGCATCTGGCCCTGTGGACGTTCGAGAACCGCAAATTCACCAGATGAAGAAAAGGGGACAGATCTATTTTTCCAGGGAGGATACCATGAACCGAAACCTGCTTTTCTTCGGTGTGCCGGTCCTCGTTCTCCTCTGCGGGTGCGTGGACATGCGCCAGGAGATTCACGTGAATCACGACGGCTCCGGGAAGATCGTCGAGCGCATACAGCTTACCCCGCGGGGAAAGCGGATGATGGAAGGGTTCGGAAAGAAGAAGGGCGTCGCGAACCTCGACCCGATCGTGCTCTCCGACGCGCTGTTCCAGGAGCGGCTCAAGACGATGGGGGAGGTGGAGCTGAAGAGCCGGGAGACCGAGACGACAAAGGACGGCCGGAAGGTGCTGAAGGCGGAGTACGCGTTCAAGGACATCAACAAGGTGATGCTGTGGATGCTGCCGACCATGGCGGCCTTCAAGGGGTTCGAGCAGAGAAAGATAGACGGCAGGATGACCTTCAAGTACCGGACGGAGCCGCGGGAGAGCTGGGGCCGGGTCTACCGGGAGGAAATGTACATAAAGCCGGTGCCGCGCCTCCGTGACCTGGTCGGCCCCGAGCCGATGACCCCCGCGAAGCGGCAGGAATACAAGCGCGTGGTCCAGGTGTTCCAGGACATGCTCGAGGATTTCAGCCTGTCCATCACGCTCGTCGCCCCGGTCGAGGAGTTCGAGGAGCGGGGCATGGTGGGCGGGTTCCCGTTCGAGGGCAACACGGTGACCCTCCTGCGGGTGAAGGGAGAGGACCTCTCGGCCTCCCCCGAGGCGCTGCTGCTGCTTGTCTCGAACGAGTTCTACGCGACGCGAAGCACGGAGCGTGAGATCGGCCGGATGTTCGGGATGATACCCCGCGTTTATTCTCCCTGGATACAGAACTACAACGGCTGCGGGATACGGTTCCTGAAGACCGAGAGCGCGAAGAAGTAGGGGGCTACGGCATCCCGCGCGGCTGCTTCCTGAATCCGCTGGGGGAGATGCCGGTGACCCGCTTGAACGCCTTGGAGAGATGAAATCCGTCGGCGAACCCGAGCGCGGCGGCGATGGATTCGAGCGTGTCGCCGGTCTCCCACAGAAGCCGCTTAGCCCGTTCCACCCTCCTTTGAAGCACGAACTTCGCCGGCGGCGCGCCGAAGTGTGATGCGAAAAGCCGGGTGAAGTACGTCCGTTCCAGGTGGGCTAGCGCGGCCAGGTCGTCCACGATTATCGGCTCGCCGAGATGCCTGTCTATGTACTCCAGCACGCTGCGGAAACGGAGAATCCCCTGTCGTCTCTTCTCGTGCCGGACGGGGTCCGCCGTGCGGGCGAACGGCGCGAGAATCTGGAGCAGAATCCCGCGCGTCTCGAGCGCCTCTTCAGGTGAGCCGCTTCCGAAGGCCTTGCGCATCCGCTTGAAGAGGGAGACGACGTGCCGGGGCTTCTCGACCGGCACCTCGAATTCACACTGCAGGTAGTCGAGCAGAGGCAGCCCGCCGAAGAGCGTCGCGTTGAAATGGGCCCAGAGCTGAACGCATGCTTCAGGGCACCAGTAGGACAGGATCGTGTGCGCGGGAATGACGAACAGATACCCGGGACGCAGATGATAATCCCTGCCGTGGTGCCGGACGTACCCTTCCCCGGCCTCGATGTAGTACAGCCGCGAGTTGTTGTCGCTGTAGTCGCACACGTTCCACCCGGTGTCCAGAACGGACCGTTTCGTCATGGTCACCTGGACGGCGAGAGACGACAGTACCGGGTCGTTAGAATCCAATCCACGAGTCTCTTTATAAAGCGGC
>Ga0315555_1000211_pt1 | contig 38577 bp, 34 predicted proteins | sample SalMarSW160380MG_FD_202113 | JGI IMG/M metagenome (GOLD analysis project Ga0315555, IMG submission 202113) | Salt marsh sediment microbial communities from the Plum Island Ecosystem LTER, Massachusetts, United States - Salt Marsh Sediment SW1603-80 ... | reverse complement strand
TCAGGTGATCTGCGGCAGCAATGCGGGGAGGCGGTCCTGCAGCCGTCCCCGGGACAGCACCTCCCCGGCCCCGAGGGACCGGGTGCGGGCGGTGACCACGTCGTCGACCGCCGATCCGACCGCGATGGCGGGAACCCCGGCCTGCTTCAGCGCTCGGAGCGCCTCGTCGGAGGTACGGTGATCGAGATCGACGATCGCCATCACGGGCCGGCCCGCCGCCAGTCCGGCGTCGAGCGCACCCGGGTTGCGCCACACCGCGAGCGAGAACCCGGCCTCCCGGACCATGATGCCGACGTCGTTGCGCAGCTCGGCGTCGGCCGAGAACAGCGCCACCGCGGTGGCCACCCGGCTCGGCGGCGGCGCCGCCTCCGCCGGCCCGGGCCGCGCCCCCAGCGCCTTCGCCTTGGCGACGCCCCAGACGACGTGGGCCTGCCAGGCCTCCTCGCCCAGGTCCTGCGACGAGGCGGGGGCCAGCCGGTAGCGATCCCCCGGCAGGGTTGCCACCTCCGCCTCGTCCCGCGCCACCGGTGCCACACCGTTACGTTCCAGCGCCTCGGTGGGGAACGCCAGCGCCGCCTGGAAGAGAGCGAGCGGGGAGCTTCGCTGCGCCGCCGGAGCGGCGGCGAACAGCTCGCCGAGCCGGCCGTCGAGCCAGGTGGCGCCCATCTCGATGGCGGTCGCCACCGAGTCGGACGGCTCGATGTCCCGCTCCCCCAGTCGCGCCCGCACATACGGGGCGAATGCCTCCACCAGGGCACGGCGTACCCGGAGCGAGGCGGCGGTGAGATCGTCGCTCATCACCTGAGCCTATCTCCCACAAAGTGCCGACACGCTCCCTCCCCCAAGGGGAGTATCTTCTCCCCGAGTGGCCGAGGAGTCCTCGTGGGCAAGATGTGGCGGCTGGCATGTGTGCTCGTCCTGGTGACGACGGCGTGCCGCGCCGAAGTCAACCTCGTCCTCGACGTCGGTGAGGACGGGACCAGCACCGCCCGGGCCGAGATCGGGGTCGACCGCGAGGTGCAGGACCTGATCGGGTCCCTGGCGGACGGCGATCTCGACATCCTCACCAGCCTCGATTTCGGGATCGAAGGCGAGACCGAGCAGCGCACCGAGGGCGACATGACCTACTACGTGACGCCGGCGACGTTCGGATCGGTCGAGGAGCTGGTGGCCTCGCTGGGTGAGGGCGACGGCACCGGGCCGTTCCGGGAGTTCTCCCTCACCGTCGACGAGAACGGCGCCGAGTTCGACGCCACCCTGGCCCCGCTCGGTGGCAGCGACTTCAGCACCGACGAGCTGCCACTCGACCCGGCGACGATCTCGGGACAGTTGTTCTCTGCCAGCGTCGTCGTGTCGCTGCCCGGGACCGTCGAGGAGCACAACGCCGACGAGCAGCTCCCCGACGGGCGGCTCCGCTGGTCGATCCCGATCACCGGCGACGAGCTGACGCTCCACGCCCGCTCCACCTACGGCGGCGGCGGTTTCCCGGTCTGGCTGGCCGTTGTCATCGCCCTCGTCGCCGCCCTTGGCATCGCCCTCTGGGCCTTCTCGGTGCGCCGCAACCGGCGATCGGTGGCCGCCATCGAGGCCGCCGCCGGACCGCCCCCGTCGCCGTTCTTCGAGATCGACGACACCCGGCCCGACTGAACTCACCTCCGGTACCGCGCCCAAACCCCGAGCCGCCGGAGGTGGCGGCAAACACGTAGGCTTGGGACGGCACACCCGGAACCTCTCTACCGTCCCGGGACGGTAGAACCGCAAACAGACCGCCGGCATCGTCCCCGATCCGGACTCGTCGAAACCCGAAGCGCCGCGCCGACGAAAGGACCCAGAACCAGTGATCGCCGTCGGGTCACTCCTGCTGCTGGTGCTCGTGATCCTGCTGGTGGCGAGAGTCGCCACCGTGGCCCTCATGGCCACCGGGCTCCCGTTCGAGGTGGCCCGCTTCCAGGCACGGACGATGCTGACCGGCGTCGGTTACACGACCAACGAGTCCGAGTCGGTGGTGACCCACCCGCTGCGGCGCCGCATCGCCATGATCCTGATGCTGGTGGGCAACGTCGGGCTCGTGAGCATCGTCGCCACGACGATGCTCTCCTTCGCCACCAGCGCCAACTCCGGCCAGGTCCTGACCCGGCTGGGGGTGACCCTCGGCGGGCTAGGCGCCATCTTCCTGCTCACCAGGACGACGTTCTTCGAACGGCGGGTCACCCGGTTCATCACCCGAGTCTTCCGCAACTTCACCGACCTCGAGCTGCGCGACTTCCATCACCTCATGCAGCTCAGCTTCGACTACGCCGTCACCGAGCTGCAGGTGCGGCCCGAGGACTGGCTCGCCGAGAAGACCCTGGCGGATCTCGAGCTGCCCGATGAGGGGGTGCTGGTGCTGGCGGTGCAGCGGGCCGACGGCGGGTTCATCGGTGCTCCTCGGGGAGGCACCGTGGTCCATCGCTACGACACACTGGTGCTCTACGGGCGTTCCGAGGTGCTGGCCGACCTCGACATGCGCCCGGCGACGCCCTTCGGCGATGACGCCCACGCCCGGGCCGTCGCCGAGGCTCAGGCCGCCGAGATCGACGACGAGGACGAGACAACCGCCGAGGCGTAGCCGGAGTCAGCCGGCGAGGATCACCACCACCATCAGCCCGAGCGGTCCCTCCACCACCGCCACCCCGGCCTTGACGTAGTCGAGCCCCACCAGCTCGGCGCCGGCCGCCTCCTCGTCGCGCAGGCCCTGGTGGGCCGAGGCCGGGGTCGCCGCCAGGGCCACCACCTCGGCCCGGGCCACAGTGGGAAGGCCGAGGTCGTTGAGGTCCTTCCGCAACCCTTCGGTTCGGCGGGACACCCGCCCCGACGTGTACATACCGGCCGCCCGGGCCTGCGCCACCTCGTCGAGGGCGGCGGAGCGGCTCACCGGATCGGTCCCCGTCGCCACCCGCTCCCGGTTGAGCATCTCGAAGACCTCGTCGGCGTCGCCGGACCGCAGGTCGAGTTCCTCAGGTGCCGCCGGCGGGACGTCCACGGTCTCCCCCGGAGCCGGGACGATGCGGGGCACCCCGGCGAGGTCCTCCAGCTCGAGCACCACCTGCATCACCCGATCGCCCGCCAGGAGGCGCAGCATGCGCTGCGGAGCGCCGGTCGGGTCGGTGATGCGGGCGGCGACGGCCGAGCCGTCGACCTCGTCGGCCACCGCCTCGGGCACCGGCGCCACCGCCAGCAGCGACACCACAACGGTGAGCACGACCACGTAGCCGGCCGCGGCGAGGGCCGCGCCCGCGATCCGGTTGGCGGTGCTGAGCCCGGGGAGCGCCCGGATCCCGCGGTGGACGAGGTGGCTCACCACCCCGGCCGCGATCGAGATCAGCAGGAAGATCGCCACCCCGGCCACGACGCGGGCGGTGTCGGGCGCAGTCCCGCTGACCCGCTCCACCCAGGGGCCGACCAGCCCGCTACTCCGGAACGCCACCACGGTGCCGGCCACCACCACCACCAGGCCCAACGCCTCCCGGGCCAGCCCCCGCATCCAGCCGCGCACCACCAATCCCACCAGGATCAGCCCCAGGATCAGATCGAGCACCATGCCGTCGTTCCGTTCCGGCCCGGGGTGCGGGCCTCAGTCGCCTGGCTCGGAGAAGGGCGGGTCGCCGTCGCCGGCGTCGCCGGGACCAACGATCGTGTCGGGGTGACGGGTTCCCCCGTGGCGGATCTGGCTCAGCAGCGGCTCCGGAGGCTCCGACTCCTCGATGATCGACTCGATGGCCTCCTCCCACGAGTTCCCCAGCACCCGGGTTCGCCACAGGTGGCCGGCCAGGATCTTGAGCGCCGCCGTCAACGGGACCGCCAGGAGGACCCCCCACAGGCCGCCGGTGGCGCCGCCGACGATGAGGACCAGGATCACCACCGCCGGATGGAGGCGCACCGTCGCCCGCAGCACCGTCGGGCTCACGAAGTTGTTGTCGATCTGCTGGACGACCAGCGCCACCACGGCCGCCCAGATGGCGGTGGTGAGGTCGGCGGTGACCAGGCCCACCAGCACCCCCATGGCGCCCCCGGCCCACGGCCCGACGAAGGGGATGATGTTGAGGAAGCCTGCGGTCATCCCGATGATGAGCCAGAACTTGAGCCCGATCAGCCAGAACCCGACGCTGGTGAGGACCCCGACGATGATCGCCACCAGGAGCTGGCCCCGCAGGAACCCGCCCACCGCGCCGCCGAGGCGCCGAGTCACGTGGATCACCTCGGCCCGGTGGCGTTCCGGAACGAGGCCGACGGCTTCCTCCCGCACCCGGGGAAGGTCGATGAGCACGTAGAAGGCCACCACCGGGGCGACGAAGAACACCAGGATCGCCTCGAACAGGCCCGAGGTCACCGCTCCGATGTTCCCCCACACCGCCGACAGCACCTGATCCTGCCGGTCGGGATCGTGGATGAAGTCCTGGAGCCGCTCGTAGGACCAGAGGTCGACGTCGCCGAACCCGAGACTGGCGACGAGGTCCTCGATCTCGGCGGTGGAGTCCTCGTAGATCTGGGGGAAGTCGGTGCCGAGCGAGCGGGCCTGGCCGCTGATGCTGGGCACGACCAGGAAGCCGAGCAGCACCAGCGCCCCGGAGAGCATGAGAAACGCCAGGAAGGCGGCGACGATGCGGGGAAGGTGCCATGCCACGAACCGGCCCACCAGCGGGTTCAGCACGTAGATGAGGGCGATCGCCAGCACCACCGGGGCCAGCACCACCCGGAACCAGCGCGCCATCCACACCAGCGCCCCGAGCAGCACGATGATGCCGACCAGGCTCCAGGCGGTGATCCCGACCCGGGTGATGAGGTCAGGCAGGTGGCGCGCCGGTTTGGGGTCGTCCTCGGGCCCGGGGGTCGCACCGCTGCCGGCGGTCGGGTCGCTCACGTCACCCGGTGACGTCGTGACCGCGGGCGGCGATCGCCTCACGCCGGTCACGCCGCATCTTGCGCAGCCGGTGCACGGTCAAGGGGGCGTAGTCGCAGGCGGCGGCGTCATCGACGAGGCGCCGCAGCACCTGGTAGTAGCGGGTGGAACTCACGCCGAGCAGGTCCCGCACGGCCCGATCCTTCGGACCCGGGTACAGCCACCAGGCGCCCTCGAAGTCGAGCACCCTCTTGTCGCGGTCGGACAGCATGCGGGCAGCGTATCCCCGGCCACCGACAGAAACGCGGATTTCGCGACCCCGTGAGCGGTCGCGGAGCTGGCGGAGGGATTCGAACCCACGACCTGCCGCTTACAAGGCGGCTGCTCTACCGAACTGAGCTACGCCAGCAGGACGATCTAGGTTACCCAGCCCCGCATCCGGGCGAGCTCGAACACGGCCAGGGCCGCCGCCACCCCGGCGTTGAGGCTCTCCACCCCGGGGGCGAGCGGGATGCGCACCCGGGAGTCCACCCGCTCGGCGACGAGCCGGCTCAGGCCCCGTCCCTCGGCCCCCACCACCAGCGCCACCGGCCCGGTCAGCAGCTCGCAGCCGAAGAGGGACGACCCCCCGGCGGCGTCGAGGCCGACCAGCCACACCCCGGCCCGCCGCAGCGTGCCGAGGGCGCTCGCCACCGAACCGACCGTGACCACGTCGATCGCCTCGAACGCCCCGGCGGCGGCCTTGAAGGCGGTGGCGCTCAGCGGGGCGGCGCGGCGGGTCGCCATCACCAGGGATCGCACCCCGGCGGCGAGGGCGGAACGGGCGATGGCGCCGACGTTGCGGGGGTCCTCGACCCGGTCGAGCACCAGCAGGGCGGCCGGATCGATCCGGGCCACCGCCGCCTCCAGCGTCACCGTGGAAATCGGCCGGGCCCGGGCGACGAGGCCCTGCGGCGCCTCCGTCACCGCCTCGGATCGGACGTCGTCGACCTCCAGCACGGTGGCGCCGGTCTCCCGGGCCGCCACCGCCAGGTCGGCGTAGGCGGGACGGCGCAGCCGCGACGACTCGACTTGGAGGTGGGTGACCCGCCCCGCCGCCACGGCGGCGGCGACGGCGTGGTAGCCCTCGAGCCTATCGCCGATGCCAGCGGGTGCCATCGGCCGTGTCCTCGATGACGATGCCGATCTCCCCGAGGCGGTCGCGGATGGCGTCGGCGGCGCCCCAGTCCCGCTCGGCTCGCGCCCGGCGGCGTCCCTCCAGCAGCCCCTCCACGGTGGCGGCGCCGGGAGCGGCGGCCACCCCGAACTCGCCGGCGAGCGCCGCCAGCGGGCCGGCGAGGTCGTCCAGATCCATCTCCGGTTCCCCCAATCCGAGCACCCCGGCCATGACGTCGTAGGCGGCGATCCAGGAGGAGGCTTCCTCCCCGGCGTCGAGCAGTCGATTGCCCTCCCGTACCGCCTCGAACATGACGGCGAGCCCGCCGGCGACGTCGAAGTCATCGTCGAGGGCAGCCCGGAACTGCTCCATCGCCTCCGGCTCCGGGGCGGCCTCACCCTCCCCCGGCGCCCTCCGCCGGAACGCCCACAGTCGCTCCAGGGAGGCGGCGGCGTCGTCGAGAGCTTCGGAGCTGAACTCCAGCGGCTTGCGGTAGTGCGTACGCAGGTAGAAGAGGCGCACCGCCGACGGCGGGTAGCGGTGAACCGCCTCGAGCAGGTCCACGATGTGGCCGGTGGACTTCGACATCTTCTCCCCGCCCAGGTTGAGCAGCCCGTTGTGCATCCAGTAGCGGCAGAACCGGGCGCCCTCCACCGCCGCCTCGGCCTGGGCGATCTCGTTCTCGTGGTGGGGGAAGATGAGATCGTTGCCGCCGGCGTGGATGTCGAACCCGTTCCCCAGGTAGCGGCGGGCCATCGCCGAGCACTCGATGTGCCAGCCGGGACGCCCCGCCCCCCACGGCGAGTCCCACCGCGGCTCTCCCGGCTTGGCCGCCTTCCAGAGAGCGAAGTCGAGGGGGTCGCGCTTCTGCTCACCCGGCTCGATCCGCTCCCCCGACCGCAGCTCGTCGATGTCGCGGCCCGAGAGCTTGCCGTAGCCCGGGAAGCTGCGGACCGCGAAGTAGACGTCGCCGCCCGCCTCGTAGGCGTGGCCGCCGGCGACGAGCTGCTCGATCATCTCGATCATGTCAGCGATGTGCTCGGTGGCGCGAGGCTCGATCGTCGGGGGCGCCACTCCGAGAGCGTCGTAGGCCTGCTGGAAGGCCCGGTTGGCGGTGTCGACCACCTCGGCGGTGGTGATGCCGGCCTCGGCGGCGGCGGCGATGATCTTGTCGTCGACGTCGGTGATGTTGCGGACGTAGGTGACCTCGTACCCGAGCCACTCCAGGTAGCGGCGCACCACGTCGAACACCACCGCGTAGCGCCCGTGCCCGACGTGGGGACGCGATTGCACCGTCGCCCCGCAGACGTAGATTCCGACCTTGCCGGCGTCGCGCGGGGTGAACTCCTGCAGCTCCCGCCCCAGGGTGTTGAAGATCCGCATCGTCTGCGATGCTATCAGCGTGGCGGCGGCGCTCCCGGCCGCGGCCGGACCGCTCACGAAGGAGATCGCCGTGCTCACCTCGCCCGACCGGGACCGGCCGCTGGTGCTCGGCCACCGGGGTGCCTCGGCGTTCGCCCCGGGCAACACGATCGCCGCCTTCGCCCTGGCGGTGGAGCACGGGGCCGACGGGGTCGAGTTCGACGTGCGGCGCAGTGCCGACGGGGTCCTGGTGGTGCACCACGATCCGGCCGTGCCCGGTTTGGGGCCGATCGCCGACCTCGCCTTCGCCGCCATCCGGGCCGGCGCCCCGCAGGTACCGACCCTCGACGAGGTGACACCCGTGCTCGCCGGGCTGGTGATCGACGTCGAGATCAAGAACGATCCCGCCGAGCCGGGCTTCGATCCCGACCACGGGACGGCCGAGGCGGTGGCGGCATGGGCGGAACGCCACGACGTCGCCGGGCGGATCCTGGTGTCGTCGTTCAACCCGCTGATCCTGACCCGGATGCGACAGGTGGCGCCCTCGATTCCCACCGGACAGCTCTTCGCTCCCGGCTGGCGGCCGGAGCGGGACAGCGCCCCGGTGGCGGCCGCCGGCCACCGCTGGGTCCTCCCCCACCACGGCGACGTCGCCGCCGACCCGGAGGCGGCGGTGACGATCGCGACCCGCCTCGGGCTCGGCGTGATCGTGTGGACCGTCGACGATCCGGCGCTGATCACCCGGCTCGCCACCGCCGGGGTCGCCGGCATCGTCTCCAACGACCCGCGGCTGGCGCGCCGGGCCGTGGAGAGCGTCACCGGCAGTTGAGGGAGATCACGGTCCGGGACGGATCGTCCGGGTCGAGGTCGACGATCGCCGCCGCGTCCGGCGGGGCCGCCCCGGCGTCGTCGAGGCTGACGACGATCTCCTCGAAGGCGGGGCCGGCGAAGCCCTGCAGCCAGTCGGCGCCGAGCACCCCTTCGGCCACCCGCCGCCAGACGGCGCGCTGTTCCCCGCCGCGGGCCCGGGCCATCTCCTCCTCCGGCGGCCGCAGCTCGGCGCCCGGTGGCGGCGGGGTGGGGTGGGGCCGCGGCACGCCGGCAGGCGGGGCGGGACGTTGCGGCGCTCGCGCTGGCAGCCACGCCGCCTCTTCGATCCGCCCCAGGAAGAGGTGGCGCAGGTACCCGACCTCGACGGCGTGCCACAGCTCCGCCACCCCGCCCTCGGCATGGCGGCGCCACTCGGTGATCGGGTAACGGCCCCCGAAGGCCACGAAGTTGATCCAGCGCCGGATTTCGCGCCGGTCGACCAGGTAGTCGCTCCAGGCCTGCCCCACCACCGCCAGCATCACCTGGCGCTGCACCTCGGACCACAGGGCGGGACCGCCGCACTCCCGCTCCCGGCGCCGGCAGCGTTCCGCCGGTGTGGTGGCCCCACCCAGGGCGGCGGCGTGCTCGGCCAGCTTCTCGACGGTCCACGGACCGAGGTCCCGGCCGTCGAGGAGGCGATCGCGGGCGTGGCGCACCGCCCGGTAGTGGTGGTCGATGACCTCGTCGAAAGTGCGGGTGTGCTCCCGCAGATCCCGGTTGCGCCGCTCCACCGTGGCCTGGGCGGCGGTGACGATCCGGTTGGCTCGGGGATCGATCAGCGGGCCGAACTCCCCGGCGGCGAGGTAGCGGGCGGCGGGATCGTCCTCCGGGCCGAACACCACCACCAGGTCGTCCTGGAGTGACAGGCAGAAGCGGCTCTCCCCCGGGTCGCCCTGGCGGCCTACCCTCCCCCGCAGCTGGTCGTCGACCCGGCGGCTCTCCTGCCGCCCCACCCCGAGCACGTACAGGCCACCGCGGGAGCGGACGCGGTCGCCGTCGGCCCGGCACGAGGCGATGAACCCGGGCTCCACCCGGGCCAGCTCCGCCCTCCCGGCCGGGCCCGTTGGATCGATCCCGCCTCGCTCCAGCTCCTCGGCGGCGAGGGCGTGCGGGTTGCCGCCGAGCATGATGTCGACGCCGCGCCCAGCCATGTTGGTTGCCACCGTCACCGCCCCGGGGCGGCCGGCGGCGGCGATCACGGCGGCTTCGGTGGCGTCCTGCTTGGCGTTGAGCACGGTGTGCGGGATGCCATGCGCCGCCAGCATCCGGCTGAGGTACTCGGAGTGGCGCACCGACGGGGTCCCCACCAGCACCGGTTGGCGCCGCTGATGACATCGGGTGATCTCGGCGAGGGCGGCGGCGTACTTGGCCTCCGCCGTGGCGTACACCGCATCGGGGTGGTCCCGCCGGATCACCGGCCGGTTGGGGGGAATGACCGCCATCGGCAATCCGTAGGCGTCGGCGAGCTCGGCGGCGTCACGGGCGGCGGTGCCGGTCATCCCGGCCAGGTGGTGGTAGAGCCCGAAGTAGCTGCGGGTGGTGATCTGGGCCAGCGGCGCCGCCTCCACCCGGATCGGGACGCCCTCCTTGGCTTCCACCGCCTGGTGGAGGCCCTCGGCCCAGCGGCGACCGGGGGTGACCCGACCCGTGAACTCGTCGACGATCTCGACCCGGTCGTCCACCACGACGTAGTCGCGGTCCCGATGCAGCACCCCGGCGGCCCGCAGCGCCAGTTGCAGGTGCGCCACCAGGTCCTCGTTGCCCTCGGCGTAGAGGTCGACCCCGAGGCGGGACTCCACCGTGCCCGCCCCGGCCGGCGTCAGCCACACGATGCGCTTCTCCTCGTCCACCCGGTAGTCCCGACCCGGGGCGAGGTGCCCCACCGCCGCGGCGGCGTCGCGATGCCGGGCCGCGGCCTCCTCCTCGGCTCGCCCCGTCACCACGAGGGGAACCCGGGCCTCGTCGAGGAGCACGAAGTCGGCCTCGTCGACCACGGCACACCAGTGCTCCCGCTGCACCCGGTCACGGCGGCGGGGAACGAGCTGATCGCGCAGGTGGTCGAACCCGAGCTCGCGGGCGGTGCCGTAGGTGACGTCGCACCGGTAGGCGGCGCGCTTCTCGCCGGCGGGCATGGCGGCGGTGACGGCCGCCACCGTGAGCCCGAGGAACCGGTAGATGCCGCCCATCCAGGCCGCATCCCGGGTGGCGAGGTACTCGTTGGCGGTGACGATGTGGACGCCGCGCCCGGTGAGGGCGTACCCGAAGCCGGCCGGGACCGCCGCCAGCGTCTTCCCCTCGCCGGTCTGCATCTCCGCCACCCAGCCGCGGGCGAGGGCCGCCGCCCCCAGCATCTGCACGTCGAACGGGTACTGCCCGATCACCCGCCGGGCCGCTTCCCGCGCCACGGCGAGGGCGAGTAGGGACTCGGCGCTCCCGACGGCAGGTTCCGCCTCCCCGGCGGCGCGCCGCATCCGCCCCGCCTCGACCTGCAGCTCGGCGTCGGTGGAGGACGCGAGGCGCGGGGCACTGCGATTCACCTCGCCGAGGTCGGCTTCGAGCTGGCGCAGTGGCCGGTCGGCGCCCACCGACAGCAGCCGGGACAGCAGGGACATGGCGGTCTCCTCACGGGATCACCGCCGCGCCGCGATCGGGCGGGCGGTGGAGCGAAGCGCCGGCCGGGCGGCCGGCTACGGGACGGTCGGGAAGAGAGCGACCGGGGGCGAGGTGATGCGGCGCGCCAGCCAGTGACGGCGACGGATCTCCGCCGGCGAACCCTGAGCCTGCACCGCGGTGGCGGCGGAATCGGAGCCCGGATCGACGAGCGTTGCCACCGGCGCCGGTACCCAGCAGGCGTGCGCCAGGCTCCAGACCACGATCGTGAGGGCTCGCAGGGCCGCTGTCATCACGAGATCGATCCTACCCGGCCCCGGGGAATGGGCGCGACGGGCCCCACGTCAGCCGCCGGCGAGCACCGCCACCGCGGTGGCGGCGACGCCCTCATCACGGCCCAGGTACCCCATACCGTCCGTCGTCGTCGCCTTCACCGACACCTGGGAAGGGTCGAGACCGAGCACGCCGGCGATGACCGACCGCATCGCCTCCCGATGCGGTGCCACCGGGACGGCCTGGGCGATGATCGTGACGTCGACCGAAGCGACGGCGAAACCGGCGTCCTGCACCGCCGCCGCGACCCGTGCCAGCAGGTCCCGGGAATCGGCGCCCTCCCAGCGGGGATCCGAGGAGGGGAAGAGCGCGCCGAGGTCTCCGAGGGCGGCCGCCCCGAGGAGGGCGTCGGCCAGGGCGTGGAGGGCCGCGTCGCCGTCCGAGGTCCCGACGAGTCCCCGGGCGGGATCGACCGGGACACCACCGAGCACCATGGGCCCGTCACCGCCGATGCGGTGGGCGTCGCATCCCCAACCGACCCGCATCCCATCCTCCTGTTCAGTCACCGCGATCGAACTCCAGCAGCGCCCGCGCCACCGCCAAGTCGTCGGGGAAGGTGACCTTGAGATTGTGGGCGTCGCCGGCGACGGTGACCACGGTACCGCCCCATGCCTCCACCAGGGAGGCGTCGTCGGTGGCGTCCCCTTCGATCTCGTCGTGGGCGCGGCGCAGCGTCCCGGCACGGAACCCCTGGGGGGTCTGCACTGCGGCCAGCCCGCTCCGGTCGATGGTGGCCACCACCATGTGCTCTTCGATCCGCTTCAGGGTGTCGGTGACCGCCACGACCGGGATCACGCCGTCGGCGTCACCCATGAGGAGCCGATCCGCCACCCGCCGCACCAGCGCCGGGCCCGCCAGGGGGCGGGCGGCGTCGTGCACCAGCACGTAGTCCACCTCGGTGGGAACCCGGTCGAGGCCGGCCGCCACCGAATCCCGCCGCCGTGGCCCGCCCGGGATCCCGCCCGGCACCGGACCGACGAGAACCACGTCGCCGATGCCGGCGTCGTGGAGGGCGGCGAGGGCCCATTCCCACATGGGCCGGTCCCCCAGCGTGGCGAGCTGTTTGTGACCGCCGAACCGGGTCCCGGTGCCGGCGGCGACGAGCACGGCCCAGACACTCACGGCAGGAGCCGGGCGAAGACCATCCGTCCCACCGAGGTCCGCACCATGTTCCCGACCTCGACCTCGACCGTGTCGCCGACGCTGCCGGCGGCGTCGGCCACCACCACCATGGTGCCGTCGTCGAGGTAGCCGATCCCCTGACCGGCCTCCGAGCCGGGCTTCTCGATGCGGACCTCTACGGTGTCGCCGGCCACCACCACCGGGCGCAGCGCCTCCGCCAGGGCGTGCGGGTTCACCACCGCGATCCCACGCAGCTCGGCGGAGCGGGCCAGGTTGTGGTCGGTCGTGATGAGCGAGGCGTCGAACCGGGAGGCGAGGGTGAGGAGCTTGCCGTCGACCTCGTTCTGCTCCGGGACCGTGTCCTCCAGCACCCCGACCCCGACCCCGGGCACGTCGCGAAGAGCGTCGAGCATGTCGAGGCCGCGGCGCCCTCGACGCCGCTTGCTCTTGTCGGCGGCGTCGGCCACGGCCTGCAGCTCGTCGATCACGAAGGTCGGCACCCAGTAGCTGCCCCGCATCAGCCCGGAGCGAGCCAGCTCGAGGAGGCGGCCGTCGATGGCGGCCGAGCTGTCCACCAGGTAGCCGTTGTCGTCGCCGCTCAGCTCGGTGGCACGGGCTCGTTGGGCGATGCTCATCCCGGGGGCGAGCAACTCGTGGGCCCGCGCCGCGAACACCCGGGCGCCGAAGGCGGCCAGCACCAGCACCACCAGGCCGCCCAGCGGCCATCCCACCACCGGCGGGAGCATGAGCACGGCCGGGACCGAGAGCACGGCGCCGACCAGCACCCCGGTGATGACGCCGAAGGCCCCGGCAAAGAGCTGCGGGCCGGTGGTGTGCTGCACGGCGCGGGGGGCGGCTTCGAGTCCCCGGTCGACCAGCCTTCCCAGCATGCCTCCCAGCACGTACCCGACGCCGGCACCCACCAGGGCGCCCCAGAACCGCCACGGGTCGGGATCGAGCGGGGTCCCGTTGACCCAGCCCGGGATGGCGCGGCCGACGGAGAGCCCGATGGCGGTACTCGCCAAGGTGACGATGAGCCGGACGGCTTCGACGATCACGGGGTCCTCCGAACTGCTGTCTGGCCAGTCGAATCGGCAGGCGTCGACGAACCCTGAAGCTTACCGCCGAGGCCCGGAATCACGCTTCGACGGGTTCGTCGATCTTGGGGAGCGCCCGATCGAGGCGCCGGACGGCATCCTCTTCGTCGAGGTTGAGAGCAAAACGCAGCTCGCTGATGATGATCAGCCGTGCCTTGGCCAGCATGCGCTTCAGGGCAGGAGAGATCCCCTTCACCTGCTGGGCGTAGGTGAGATCACGGACCACCTCGGCCACCTGGAAGATGTCGCCACTGTTGATCTTCTCGGTGAGGAGCTTGTACCAGCGGCTCCAGTTGGCGCCCGCTTCCTGCGGTTCCTCCTTGAAGGTGGCGAAGACCTTGCGGGCCATGTTCTTGGAGATGACGGGGCGCACTCCGAGATCGACGGCCTTGACGGTGGGGACCCGAACCGTGAGCTGGTCGGTGGCGACTTCGAGCACGAAGTAGTCGTGCCGCTCTCCCCCGAAGTCGATCCGCTCCCGCTTGATGATGGTCGCCGCCCCGTGGTGGGGGTACACGACCTTGTCTCCCACCGTGAACGGGACCTTCGGCTTGGAAGTGGTCTTCTTGGGGGTCGCACCGTCGCCTCCGCTCGACGCCGAGGCCTTGGCGGTGGCCTTCTTGGCGCCGGCCTTCTCCGCCTGCACCGTCTTCTTCACCGCCGCAGCCTCCGCCGCCGCGGGCTTCTTCACCGCTACAGGCTTCTTCACCGCCGCAGCCTCCGCCGCCGCGGGCTTCTTCACCGCCGCAGGCTTCTTCACCGCGGCCTTCGCCGCAGGCTTCTTCACCGCGGCCTTCGCCGCAGGCTTCTTCACCGCGGCCTTCGCCGCAGGCTTCTTCACCGCGGCCTTCGCCGCCACGGGCTTCTTCACCGCGGCCTTCGCCGCAGGCTTCTTCACCGCCGCCGCGGGCCTCTTCGCCGCCACGGGCTTCTTCACCGCGGCCTTCGCCGCCACGGGCTTCTTCACCGCGGCCTTCGCCGCAGGCTTCTTCACCGCCGCTACAGGCTTCTTCGCCGCCGCAGGCTTCTTCACCGCGGCCTTCGCCGCCACGGGCTTCTTCACCGCGGCCTTCGCCGCCGCGGGCTTCTTCGCAGGCTTCTTCCTGGCACCAGTGGATTTCTTGGCAGGCACGTATCACTCGGGGTTGGGGCGGCGCATTGTACTCGGTGGGGATCCGGCTCCCGGCGAACCCGTCAGTCGGGAAGCTCCCACGGGGTACCGAGCTGGAGCACCCGGTCGAGATAGGAGCGCAGCTGGCGGGCGCGTGCCGGACCGACCCCTTCGACCTGATCCAGCTCGGCCACCGCAGCATGCAGCAACTTCTGGAAGTCCCGGAAATGGCCGATCAGCGCCTGCCGAACGGTGTCAGGCAATCGCGGCACCCGAGCCAGCGCCCGGAGCCCACGTGGCCGGACCGCTCCCTCGACCTCTTCGAAGCCGAGCACGGCCGCGACCCGGTGCAGATCGTGGAGTTCTTCGGTCGGCACCTCGGCCATCCGGTCGAACACCGACCTATGGGAGGTGCGGCGACGGCGCTGGTAGTCCCCGTACACCAGCGCGGCAAGCTCGTCGACCCCTTCGACCAGGTCGGTGGCCTGGATGCGGATCAGCTTGGCCTCACCGCCCAGCTCCACCAGGGTGCGCTCGACCTCGGCGTACATCCGCATCACCAGGGCCGCCCGGATCAGGACCAGCAGCACGTCGCGGCCCGTGGCCACGTCGTCGACCTCCGCCCGAGTCAGCCGTTCCTCGGCCTCCTGCAGCCGCCGGCGCAGCCGCTCCAGCGAGGTGAGGGAGTTGTTGGCGCCCGCCAGCAGCGCCGTCGGGCTCAGCAGCTCATAGCGGTTGCTGTTGCGGTACACCATCGCCATACGCCGGCCCTCCTCGCTGACGGCGATGACGTCCTTCCCGGTGTGGAGGGCGAGGCGTTCCGCGGTGCGGAAGCGGGTTCCTGTTTCCCCGGTTTCGATGGTCGGGTCGGGGATGAACTGCACGTTGGCCCGGGTGATGAGGCGGGCTTCGTCGTCGATCACGATCCCCCCGTCCATCTTGGCGAGCTCGGCCGTGCGCGGGGCGCTGAAGGGGGTGCGGTCCAGGAAGAAGCCGCCACTACACACCTCGTCGACCTTCGGCCCCGACCCGATCAGGATCAACGCCCCCGATCCCTGGCGCAGGATCAGCTCGGTCGCCTCGCGCAGCAACGTGCCGGGGGCGAACCGGCGCAGGATCTCATGCGGGTCATCCGAAGACGGCGACATCGTCGCTGAGGCTACTAGAAACAGCATGGTCGATTTGGTCAAACGACGGCGGAGACGCCCCAGTTCCGACTTTGATGCGGTGAGTGGAGGCCGGCGGCGGCGAGGCCCCCGGTGATCCCGTCGAGATCCCCCTCCCCGGCGTGAATCGTGGTACTCACCCCGAGACGTGCCACCTCGGCGAGCCTGCGATCGGCGTGCGGGTCGGAGCGCACCCGGCCGGTGAGGTCGACCTCTCCCCAGGCTGCGGCCCCGCCGAGCGACGCTTCGGCCAACGACGAGGCCACCGCCAGCGCCACCGGCAGATCGGCGGCCGGGTCTCGCACCTGGATGCCACCCACCACGCTCACGTAGACGTCATGTTGGTGGAGCGCCAGGCCGGCGTGGCGTTCCAGCACCGCCAGGATCTGGTGGACCCGGGCCGCCTCGAGCCCCTTGACGCTCCGTCGCGGCTGCGGAGTGGTGGACCGTGCCACCAGCGCCTGGATCTCGACCAGCAGCGGGCGACGCCCGTGGACCGCCGGGAACAGCACGGTGCCGGCCGCCGGCAGGGTCCGCTCGTCGATGAGCAGGCTCCCGGGATCGGCGACCTCGACCAAGCCGCCTTCGGTCATTTCGAAGAGCCCGATCTGGTGGGTCGATCCGTGCCGGTTCTTCAGGCTCCGCAGCAGGCGCACCCCGAGCTCGGCGTCACCGTCGAACGAGAGCACCACGTCGACCACGTGCTCGAGCTGCTTGGGTCCGGCCAGAAGGCCGTCCTTGGTGACGTGGCCCACCAGCAGAGTGGCGACCCCGAGCCGCTTCGACACCGCGACGAGCCGGTCGGTCGCCTCCCGCAGCTGGGCCGGGCCCCCCGCTCCCCCGGCGACGGTGTTCGCCGAGACGGTCTGGATGGAGTCGATCACCACGACCGCGGGGCGATGAACCTCGATCACCGCCACGATCGCCTCCACCTCGGTCTCGGCGAGCACGAGAAGCCGTTCGGCGTCGATGCCGAGGCGGCGTGCCCGGAGCGCCACCTGCGGGAGGGACTCCTCCGCCGTCACCACCAGGACGTCGACGCGTGCCGCCACCGACGCCGCCGCCTGCAGCAGCAACGTCGACTTGCCGACCCCCGGCTCGCCCCCCACCAGCACCACCGATCCCGGCACCAGGCCGCCGCCGAGCACCCGGTCGACCTCACCGAGGCCAACCGGGATGCGCTGCGCCTCGGACGCCAGCGCCTCACCGAGCCGGACCGGGACGGCGCCACTCGGAGGGACGCAACTCACCTCACGAACCGCGCCCTCGGTTCGACATTGCGGGCAGAAACCCATCCAGCGCACGCTCTGGTGGCCACATTCGACGCAGCGATACCCGGATGTGGAGGCACGACTCATGGTTCGACAAGGTACCGGCAGGGTGTGACACGGCGCCGGCGCTCAATCCACGGGCGCGGCCTCCGTCACGAACGCAAGAAGCGGCGGAGACGCCACACCGCGAACCCGACGGCGACCACCAGCAGCACCACGCCGGCCGTCACCGACGCCGCCGTCCACGGCTCGGCCTGACGTACTGCGCCAAAGAAGGTCATCCGTGGCACAATAGCCGGGCCGTCCTGGCAGCTCGTGCGCGACCCGGAGGACACGTGGACAACGACAAGGAGTTTGATTCCTTCGACGATCTGTTCGAACCGTTCGAATTGGACGAGGGGCCGCCTCCCCCCGAGCCGCCGGGTGCTGCCGCCTACCAGCCTCCCTCTCCCGGCGAAGGGCCCGTTCCCCAGGTCGCCTGCCCCTCCTGCGGAACCCCGAATCCCGCCTACAACCGCCACTGTGAGCAATGTGGCGCCCGCCTCACCAAGGAGCCACTCCCGATCGCCCCCGCCCCCCTGGGAAGGGCCACCCCCGGCGCCAAGGCACTCGGGGTGCTGGTGGGCGCGGTCCTGGTGGTGCTCCTGCTCGCCGGGCTCCGTAGCATCTGGCGCAGCGGCACCGGCGACGCCGAGGGGACCACGACCACGTCTTCGTCGTCGACCACCGTCGCCACCGCCACCGTCCCGCTCCTGCCAACCTCGGTGGAAGCCAGCTCCACCCTCTCCGGCTTCCCGGCCACGAACCTCATCGACGGCGATCCGTCGACCGAATGGCAGGACCAGAGCCTGGGCGGGGTCGGCGCCACCCTCACGTTCCGTTTCGCCCAACCGGTGGCGATCACCTACATCGAGATCCAGGGCATCACCGGCGACGACGACCGGTTCCGCCAGAACTACCGGATGAAGGGCTACGAGATCTCGGTAGACGACAACACCCTCAAGTCCACCGCCACCGTGCCCGACGAGCCGGGGCCGCACCGGATCGAGATCGCCAGCCAGGAAACCAACCGGCTCGAACTCCGGATCCTCAGCGCCTACGCGGCGCAGCCGATCGGCGACAAGCCACCGTTCAAGGAACTCGTGATCGCCGAGATCAGCTTCTTCGGCCGGGCCGCCGCCGAGTAACGGATCGCACGGGTACGGGACCGGGAACGCCCCCGTCCGGGCCGCCTCACTCCTTGACGTAGGGCTGACCGTCGGCCGCCGGGGGGCGAGCCTTGCCGACGACGCCGGCGACCACCACCACGGCCGCGACGTACGGCGCCATGAGCAGGAACTCCGAGGGAATGCCGGTGTCGAGGATGCTCAGCTTCACTTGCAGCGAGTCGGCGAAGCCGAACACGAGCGCAGCGCCGAGGGCGCCGACCGGGTGCCAGCGGCCGAAGATCATCGTCGCCAGTCCGATGAAGCCCCTTCCCGCGGTCATGTTCTCGTTGAAGGGGAACCCATTGCCGATGGTGAACCAGGCGCCTCCGAAGCCGGCGACCATGCCGCCGAGAACGACATTGACGTAGCGGAACCGCAACACGTTGATGCCCAGGGTGTCGGCGGCCCGCGGGTGCTCGCCCACCGCCCGTGACCGCAGGCCCCAGCGGGTGCGGAACAGGCCATAGGTCATCGCCGCCACCAACACGAAGAGCGCGTACACGAAGACGGTGTGACGAAACAGCACCTCCCCCACCAACGGGATGTCGCCGAGCAACGGAATCTTGATCGGCGACAGCTGACCCGGCTGGTTGAGGCCCGTCGTGTTCTTCACCAAATACTGCGAGCCGAGGAAGGCGGTCAAGCCGAGAGCGAAGATGTTGATCACCACGCCGGCCACGATTTGGTCGACCTGGTACTTGATGCACAGCACCGCCAGACCGAGGGCCAGCACCCCTCCGGCGAGTGTCGCGGCCATCATGCCGGCGGCCTGATTGACCACGGTGGCGACAACCGCGCCGACGAACGCCCCGGTGATCAGCATGCCCTCGATGCCGATGTTGATGACGGCGACCCGTTCGCACATCACACCGGACAAGGCCCCGAAGGCAATGGGAGTGGCTTTGATCACGGACGCCTGAAGCATGCCGACCAGACTGAAGCCGTTCGACACTCCCGCCGCGGCCCACCCGAGGAAGGCGAGCACGAACAGGCCGAGGGCCATGCCGAGAACCCCGTTGGTCCACTTGCCCAGGCCGCGCATGAAGTGGATCCCTGCCAGGCAGCCGAGAACGGCGGTGACGACCCAGGCGAGACCCTGCGCCGACACCGTCCAGTCGAGCGGGCTCTCCGCCGTGCCGAGACGGAACTTGGCGTCTCCGCTGGTGCCGAGCGCGAACGCCTGCGCCACCAGCCATGCCATGAGCAGGTAGAAACCGCCGAGGATGCGCGCCCGGCGTATCTCCGCCGGGTTCCGCAGCACCTCACTGCCTCGAGTGGTCACGCTCCCCATCCTCGCGTCAGCTGCTGGACGCCTTCGCCGGTGTGAACCCGGAAGATGGCGCGGACCAGGGCAGGCGCCGCGATGAACACGATGATCAACGCCTGAACGACGACGATGAGGTCGATGCCCACCGCGCTCTGCGCGTCCATGGTCCTGCTTCCGGCTCGCAGCGCACCCCACAGCAACCCGGCGAGCACGACGCCGAAGGGATGCGACCTCCCCAGCAGGGCCAGCGCGATGGCGTCGAAGCCCGCTCCCCCGCTGAACCCGGGCGAAGCCCTTCCCAGCGTGCCCAGGGTCTCGCTGGCGCCGGCCAACCCGGCGAGCGCACCGGCCACCGCCATGACCGCCACCGTGGTTCGCGTCACACTCATCCCCGCGTAGCGTGCACCGTCCGGGTTGAGCCCCACGCTGCGGAACTCGAAGCCGATCGTTGTCTTCGACAGCAGCCACCACACGAACACCGCGGCGACCAAGGCGAGGATGAACCCGACGTGCACCCGCAGTTGTCCGGCGGTGTCGAACGGCAGCCAGGAGAGCAGCCGGGGCAGTCGCGCCGAGGGCAGCACGTCCTTGGAGATCGGTCGCAGCTCGCCTGTCTTGCGGACGAACGAGGTCTTGAGGAGGTAGTCGAGCAGCCGGATGGCGATCCAGTTGAACATGATGGTGGTGATGACTTCGTGCGCGCCCGTCTTCGCCCGCAGCCAGCCCGGGATGCCGCCCCAGATGGCTCCCCCGGCGATGGCGGCGAGCACCGCCAGCGGCACGTGCAGCCACGGGCTGAGGCCCTCGAACGAGAAGCCGACGACGACGGCGCAGAAGCCGCCGATGATCATCTGCCCCTCTCCGCCGATGTTGAACAGGCCTGCCTTGAAGCCGATGGCGACCGAGAGTCCGGCCAGGATCACCGGCGTGGCGTAGGTCAGTGTCTCCGAGAAGGGGCGCCAGCCGAGGAAGGCGCCTTTGCCGAGCGCTCCGTAGGCGGTCAAGATCTCTCGCGGCCCCTCAGTGACCGCGATGACGATGGCCCCGATGACCAGCGCCGCGAACACAGCAAGCAAAGGCACCAGCAACGCCGAGCGCCAGCTGATGCCTCTGGGCGCGATCGCCGTCCAGAGGTTGCCGCCCTCGTCCTCGGGGGTCTCAGCCTCGGGACGCCCGGGCCCGTCGGTACTCATACGGCCGCACCCGCCATGAACAGTCCCAACTCGGCGTTCGTCGTCTCCGCAGGCCGCCGCTCGGCCACGATCCCGCCCCGGTACATCACCAGGATGCGGTCGGAGAGCGCCATGATCTCGTCGAGTTCGGTGGAGACGATGAGCACCGCGGCGCCCTGATCTCGCTGCTCCACGATTCTCGTGTGGATGTACTCGATGGACCCGACGTCCAGGCCGCGAGTGGGTTGGGAGGCGATCACGAGGTGCACGTCCCGCGAGAACTCCCTGGCCACGATCACCTTCTGCTGGTTGCCGCCGGAGAGGGTCGACACCGGGATGTCGACCGACGGCGTTCTCACGTCGTACTGCTCGATCAGGTTGCGGGCGTTCTCGGCTACGGAGTCCCAATCCATCATCTTGAAACGGCTGAAGGGGTGCCGGTAGTACGAGTTGAGGACGAGATTCTCGGCGACGGTCAGACCGAGCACGAGACCGTCCCGTTGCCGGTCTTCGGGCACGTGGGCGACGGAGGCGCGGTTGACCTGACGGGGCGTGTCGCCGGTGATGTCGTCGCCGAGCAGCTTCACCGTCCCGGAGAGCGCCTGGCGAAGTCCCGCGATCGCCTCCACCAGCTCGGTCTGGCCGTTGCCCTGGACACCGGCCACCCCGACGATCTCCCCGCCCCGGATCGTGAAGCTGATCCCGTTCACGGCGGGGTAGCTACGGTCGTCGAGCACAACCAGGTCGCTGATCTCGCACACCGGATCCCCCGGCGCCGACTCCGTCTTCGACACCTCCAGGTCCACGGGCCGGCCCACCATCATCTCCGCCAACTGTGACTCGTCGACCTGGCCCGGCGTGACGTTTCCCACCACCGCCCCGCCGCGCAGAACGACGATGCGGTCGGCGATCTCCATCACCTCCTTGAGCTTGTGGGTGATGAAGATGATGCCCTTGCCCGCGCCCTTGAGAGCTCGAACGATGCCGAAGAAGTCCTCGACCTCCTGGGGAGTGAGCACGGCGGTGGGCTCGTCGAAGACGATGATCTCCGCCTCACGGAACAGCACCTTGATGATCTCCACCCGCTGCTGAGTCCCCACCGGCAGGTCCTCCACGATCGCGTCGGGGTTCACCTCGAGACCGTACTTGCGCGAGATCTCGGTCACCTGGCTCCGCGCCTTCTTCAGGTCCATGGTGCCGCCGTAGCCGGTGAGCCGCTGGAGATACGGCGCGACGAGGCGCATCACGAGACCCAGGGCTGCGCCGGCGACGGCCCCGACGACCGTCCACAGCACCGCCCACGGCCAGGTCGAGCCTTGGCCCTCGCCGGCGAGTGCTCCCACGACGGCCAACGCGACGGGGGCGAGCCACGCCGGCAGCCGTCGTATCGGTTCGACTCCCAACACGACGTTCTCGGCGACATCGAACACCGGCACCAACATGAAGTGCTGGTGCACCATGCCGATGCCGGCCTCGATCGCTTCCCCCGGGTCGGAGAGGACGACGGGCGTACCGTCCAGGAGGATCTCACCCTCGTCCGCCGTGTAGAGACCGTAGAGGATGTTCATCAGGGTGGTCTTGCCGGCGCCGTTCTCACCGAGAAGAACGAGGATCTCCCCTGACTCGACCGACAGGTCTACCGAATCGTTGGCGACGACACCGGGGAACCGTTTTGTTATGCCGCGCAGTTCGAGGTGCACTCGGCGGCCCTTCGTCTCATGGACGGCGCAGTCTAGACAGAGGGACCCCCCGCGGTCCGGCCGCGGGGGGTCCTTTTGTCACATTGCCGGATGGCGGATCAGCCGCCGACCGTGATGGAACCGTCGCCTACGCCGGCCATGATCGTCTGCACCTCGGCTGCGAGAGCAGGATCGACCGCATCGTTGATCGGGCCGAGCCCGACGCCGTCGTTGGCGAGGCTCATCACCATGGTGCCGCCCTGGAACGTGCCGTCGACGACCTGCTCGATGGCGTCGTACACGGCCACGTCGAGGCCCTTCAGCACCGACGTCAGGATGACGTCGGAGTACTGCGGCAAGGTCTGGAACCAGTCGGCGTCCACGCCGACCACCCAGACGTCGCTCAGTTCCGCCGCCAGCGCCGCCGAAGCCTCACCGACCGGGCCCGCCACGGGGAGGATGACGTCTGCGCCCTCGTCGACCAAGGACTGGGTCATGGACCGTCCATTGTCGAGGCTCTCGAAGTCGCCGGTGAACGAGCCGGACTGACTTGCCACGTCCCAGCCGAGCACCTCGACGGAGGTTCCCTTCTGCTGGTTGTAGTAGTCGACTCCCCAGACGAACCCGTCCATGAAGTCGGTCACCGCGCCCGGGATGGCGATGCCACCGTACGTTGCCACCTTTCCGGTCTTGCTGACGCCTGCCGCCAGGTAGCCGGCGAGAAACGCCGCTTGGTCGGTGGTGAACACCGTGCCGATGACGTTGTTCATCGACGGGTCGTACGCGTAGTCCAGGATCTCGAACAGCTGATCCGGATAGTTGGTGGCAGCCGTGGCGGTGGCGTCACCGAGCAGGTAGCCGACGGTGATGATCAAGTCGCAGTTCCTGTCAAGCATGGCCTGGATGTTGGGGGCGTAGTCGGTCTCGACCTGGGACTCAACGTAGTCGGAGTCCTCGGTCGCCAGACCGGCCGCGATCGCGTCGGTCACACCCTTCCACGCCGTCTGGTTGAACGACTTGTCGTCGATGCCGCCGGTGTCGGTCACCTGGCACGCGGTGATTGCCGGATTGCCGGCGATCGTTGTCTCCGCCGCGGCGGTTGTGGTGGTGTCTTCGCTGCTTCCGCAGGCGCTCACGACCAGCGCGAAGGCGAAGAGCATCCCGAGAACCGCAGCTCTCTTTCTGCTGAACATTAAAAACCCCTTCTGGTGAATGACCCCGCCGGGCGAAACTGGCGGGGAATACCGCCATCCTAGCGACGGGGCCGCGCTCGATTCCATTGGACGGGAGATTTCGCGGTCGCGGCAGGGACGACGCGGGAGGCGGGCCATCAGCCCTGGTCGGCGAGCTCGACCGGGGGCTTGTCGGGGGCCTCGATGGCGGCGAAAGAGAGCCGCTCACCGTCTTCCGGATCGATGTCGACGAAGATGGTGGAACCGGCCGAGAACTCCTTGTAGAGCACCTTCTCCGACAAGGGGTCCTCCAGGAGCCGCTGCAGGGCACGGCGCAACGGCCGGGCACCGAGCTGCGGGTCGTAGCCCTTCTTGGCGAGCATTTCCTTGGCGTCCCCGGTGAGCACCAGTTCCAGCGCCTGCGACTCGAGCTGGGTACGCACCCGGCGCAGCAGCAGGTCGACGATGTCCGTGACCTCGTCCATGGACAGCTCGTGGAAGACGATGACCTCGTCGACCCGGTTGAGGAACTCAGGACGGAAATGCTGCTTGAGCGCCTCGGTGACCTTCTCCTTGATCTGGGCGTAGCTGATCGCGTCGGAGTTGGCGACAAACCCGAACGCCTTGCGACGCAGCTCGGCCGTACCGAGGTTGGAGGTCATGATGATGACGGTGTTCTTGAAGTCCACCATGCGCCCCTGCGCGTCGGTGAGGCGCCCGTCCTCGAGGATCTGGAGCAGGATGTTGAAGACGTCGGGATGGGCTTTCTCGATCTCGTCGAACAGCACCACCGAGAAGGGCTTACGGCGCACCGCCTCGGTGAGCTGGCCCCCCTCGTCGTAGCCGACGTAGCCGGGTGGCGATCCCACCAGCCGGCTCACAGCGTGCTTCTCCATGTACTCCGACATGTCGATCTGGAGCAGGGCGTCCTCGTCCCCGAACAGGAACTCTGCGAGCGCCTTGGCCGATTCGGTCTTCCCGACGCCCGAGGGGCCGAGGAAGATGAACGACCCGGCCGGGCGCTTCGGGTCCTTGAGCCCGGCCCGGGTGCGGCGAATCGCCTTGGAGACGGCCTGGATGGCGTCCTTCTGACCGACGATGCGCTTGTGCAGCTCCCCCTCCATGTTGAGGAGCTTGCTGGTCTCCTCCTCGGTGAGGCGGTGCACCGGAATGCCGGTCCACTGGGCGAGCACGACGGCGATCTCCTCCTCGTCGATCACGGCGGAGAAGTCCTTGCCGGCGTCTCCCGCCTCCAGCTCGTGGGCGGCGCGGTCGGCGAGCAGCGACCGCTCCTGGTCGCGCAGCTGGGCGGCCCGCTCGTACTGCTGGGCCTGGATCGCCTCCCGCTTGTCGGAACGCAACCGCGAGAGTCTCTCGTCGATCTCCTTGACCTCGGGCGGCAGATCGGAGCGCCGCAGCCGCATCCGGCTCCCCGCCTCGTCGATGAGGTCGATGGCCTTGTCGGGCAGGAACCGGTCGGCGATGTAACGATCGGCCAGGTTGGCGGCATTGACGAGAGCCTGGTCGGTGAACCGGACCCGGTGGTGGTCCTCGTAGCTGGTGCGGAGCCCTTCGAGGATCTTGATGGTGTCCGCCACCGACGGCTCCTCGACCTGGATCGGCTGGAACCGGCGCTCGAGGGCGGAGTCCTTCTCGAGGTACTTGCGGTACTCCTCGAGGGTGGTGGCGCCCACCGTCTGCAACTCACCACGGGCGAGCATCGGCTTGAGGATGCTGGCGGCGTCGATGGCGCCTTCGGCGGCGCCGGCGCCCACCAGGGTGTGGATCTCGTCGATGAAGAGGATGATGTCGCCGCGGGTACGGATCTCTTTCAGGACCTTCTTGAGGCGCTCCTCGAAGTCACCCCGGTAACGGGAACCGGCGACGAGGGCCCCGAGGTCGAGGGTGTAGAGGTGCTTGTTGGTGAGGGTGTCGGGAACCTCCCCGGCGACGATGCGCTGGGCGAGTCCCTCGACGATGGCGGTCTTGCCGACGCCCGGCTCGCCGATCAGCACCGGGTTGTTCTTGGTGCGGCGCGAGAGCACCTGCATCACCCGCTCGATCTCGTTGAGCCGCCCGATCACCGGGTCCAGCTTGTGCTCGCGGGCGAGTTGGGTGAGGTTGCGGCCGAACTGGTCGAGCACGGTGGAGCCGGTCGGAGCACCTTCGCTGCTGCCGCGGGAGGAGCTTCCCGAATGGGACGGGGTCGACGATTCCTCGCCCTGGACACCGGAGAGCAGCTGGATCACCGTCTGGCGAACCTTGTGGAGTTCCGCTCCGAGCTTCTGCAGCACCTGGGCGGCGACGCCCTCACCCTCCCGGATGAGGCCGAGCAGGATGTGCTCGGTGCCGATGTAGTTGTGGCCGAGCTGCAGCGCCTCCCGCAGCGACAGCTCGAGGACCTTCTTGGCCCGCGGCGTGAACGGGATGTGCCCGCTCGGCGCCTGGGATCCCTGCCCGATGATCTCGACCACCTGGGACCGCACCGACTCGAGGCTGATCCCGAGACTCTCCAAGCCCCGCGCCGCGACACCCTCACCCTCGTGGATGAGGCCGAGCAGGATGTGCTCGGTGCCGATGTAGTTGTGGTTGAGGAGGCGAGCCTCCTCCTGTGCCAGCACGACTACCCGGCGAGCCCGATCCGTGAACCTCTCAAACACGTTCTTCCTATCCCAAGACCAATGAGCGCACCGAAACCGGGCGCCGTTGCGGATTATAGCGATGGGCCGGTCCAAGGCCCCGACCCTCGCCGTCTCCGGTCCGTCCCACTACGTCGGCGGCGGAGCGGCCCGCGTTGAGCCAAACGCATCGATCGGCCCGGATAATCCCGCCGCTCCCGGGCCCCGGCGCGCCCCGTGGCGGCCCCGCCTCCCCCTCTCGCGGCGGACCGCTCGGGTGCGTGGCAACGAACCCGCGCCGAGTACCATCGACGCTCTGATGAAACAGCCGGCCCTCACCGACCTCGTCCCGATTCCTCGCGTCTGGGAACGCATGGCTCACGTCGAGCAGCGACTCATCGAGGTCACCACCTCCGGCAACCCGTTCCTCACCGAGATTGCCCAGCACCTGCTCACCGCCGGCGGCAAGCGGTATCGGCCGTTGCTGGCCCAGGTCGCCGCCGAGCTCGGAGACGACGACGGCCCGAACCCGGTCGAGGCCGGAGTGTCGGTGGAGCTGGTGCATCTCGGCTCGCTCTACCACGACGACGTGATCGACGAGGCGGCGACGCGGCGCGGCGCCGCCTCCGTCAACCACAACTGGAGCAACACCATCGCTATCCTCGCCGGCGATTTCCTGCTCGCCCGGGCCTCGGAGGTGGCGGCGCCGCTCGGCACCGAGGCGGTGGCCCTCATCGCCCGCACCTACGCCCGGCTCTGTGAGGGCCAGATCCTCGAGCTACAGCTCGAGGACGACCTGGAGCACGGTCCCGAGGAGTACTACTCGGTGATCGGCGACAAGACGGCGACGCTGATCCGCACCTCGGCCCATCTCGGCGCCCTCACTGCCGGTGCCTCGCGGGATGCGATCGACGCGATCGGCGAGTGGGCGTGGGAGATGGGGTTGGTGTTCCAGATCGCCGACGACGTGCTCGACCTGGTGGCCGACGACTCGTTCCTCGGCAAGCCGTCCGGCTCCGACATCGGCGAGGGCACCATCACCCTCCCCGTGCTCTACGCCCTACAAGGCCCCTCCGGTCGCCGGATCCGGGACCTGCTCGGGGAGGGCAAGCCGCACTCCCGCGAGGTGATCGACGAGGTGATCTCCCTCGTCGTCGAAGGCGGCCACGTCGATCGGGTCCTCGATGAGGCGCAAGACCGGCTCACCGTGGCCGAGAAGGCGGCATCCCGCCTTCCCGAGGGAGCACTGACCCCGATTCTGCGGCAGCTCGACCGCTACCTGCTCCAGCGGGTCGAGGTGGCCCGGACGTCGCGCGCCACATGAGGCGCACCGGACGGCCGGTGCTCCTGCTGGTGGCGCTGACGGTGTTCGTCGCCGCCTGCACCGGGTCCGGGGCGCCGCCGGCGACCGAGGCCTCGGCGTCCTCGTCCACCACCACCATCACCTCCTCCGTGCCGCCCACCACCTCGACGACGGCCCAGGAGGCACCCGAAGCGCCCCCGCTGGCCGACCCGTTCGACCTGGCGGAGGGGGCCCTGGTGGATGTGCCCGGATACGAGTCGCAACCGGCGCCGGTGCCGCCGTCGCAGCTCACCCGCCTCGAGTTGGCCCTCGACGTCTACTCCATCGCCGAGGCGATCGTCTGGGACCAGCTCGAGAGCGAGACGGGCGACGAGGTGTTCGTGGCGTCGGTCTATCCCTACGGGATGGGCCGGGGCGACCCCACCCTGCCACCCTTCGTGGCCCGGCTGCTCTCCGAGTTCGACGAGGAGCCCGAGGAGATCCCCATCGAGCACGGCTTCGTCTACGCCACGGCGTGGCCCGACTCGCAGTGGATGGCATGGGGATCCAACACCGTCCTCATCGTCACCGCCGGCCCCAGGGAAGCGGCCCTCGAGGTGGTCGAGGCATTGGCCGCCGCCAACCAGGACGAGTACCTGTGGCAGCCGGGTGACTGCCTGTGGCTCGGCACCGGCAAGTCGCTCGACATCGCCCCCTACTCACCGTTCGGCCGGGGACCGGTGGTGCCCTGCGACGGCTGGCACACCCACGAGGTCATCGGGGCCTTCGAACTGCCCGACGGGCCTGATGCCCCCTACCCGGCCGACACCCTCCTCAACAAGGCGTGGTGGACATGCGAGGAGCAGTTCCTCGAGTACGTCGGGATCCCGGAGCAGGACTCGAGCGTGGGGACGATCCGCTACCAGCCGTCCGATCTCGAATGGGAGGAGGGGGATCGGTACCTCGCCTGCCTGGTCATGGAGTTCGACGCGGCCGGGGAGGCGGCCCCTCGCGACGCCCCGCTGGCCGGCATCGGCGAGGCATCCCGACTGGTGCGCCACCCGGGTGAGTGCCGGCGCGGGTCGCCGGTCAGCCAACCGATCCCGTGCGAGGCGCCACACGACGGCGAATACCTCGGCACCACGGAGTTGACGGCCGAGCCCGACGCTCCGTTCCCGGAGAACGTCTACCTCTTGGCGGACATCGCATGCCGGCGCCTCCTCGACGACGCGGTGGCGGTCCCGGACGGCGCCGCCCTCGACGCCATCGGCCTGCCCCCAGGCCCGCTCGCCTGGTCGGGAGGCGATCGGCGAGTGCCGTGCACCGGCTTCGTCGTCGACGAGGACGGCATCCCCCAGCTCGTCATCGGGAGCATCACCGAAGAAGGGTGGCGCGTCGTCGGCCCGGTCGGCGACGACGTGACCGTCTAGGGGATCCATCGCCACCGGGTGGGCCGGGTTCGGATCCGCCCCGTCCGCGCCACGATGTGACCTGGATCTCGATCAGCGTGCACGACCCCTGCCATTCCCGGCTTACGGAGGCGGAACGGCTGCCACCCTGAACGAGATCCTGCGCCCCCACCGGCCCGCCGGATGTGCTCCTCGAGGACAGGAGATCCGCAGCTCGCCGCGCTCCCGGACGAGCGTCCGGTGTCAATACGTCAGGGGATCCAGCGCCGTGAGGGTGATCTCGTACTCCTCGGTGTAGTTGACCGTTCCGATCGGGCTCGAGCTGGCGCTGGACGTCGAACCCACCTCTTTGACGACCAGCGGGTCGTCCACGCCAAACCAGCGATCCGTCTCGCTGCCCCCGGTGCTGTCGCCCGTGAGGGTGTCCGTGTAATGGATGTGGAGCGTCTCGATCTCCTTGCCGCCGATGTCGAGCGTCTCGACACCGACCACTTCCACCGCCGTCTCCTGGCTGATGTCCTCTGTCGAGCACACGAACGTCCACGTGTCCGTATCCGCCGAGGGAGGCAGGTACGGCGCCGGACCGTCGCACCGGTACTGCTGGAGGTCGTCGACGCCAAACCACCGATTGAACGAATCGAACCCGGCGACGGTGACGTGCTGCGGGTCGCAAACCTCCCACGACGACCAACGCTCTTCGATGGCTTGCCAGCGCCAGAGCTGGCCGCAGCCGCCGGTCTGGATCGTGAGATACGTTTCGGCTGGGTAGTCGTGCCTGGCCCCGGCGAGCGCATCGATCTCTTCGTGGCCCGACATCTCGTACGCGTAGACCACCACGTCATCACCCGCCGGCGCAGTGGTGAAGGCCGGCGTTGTCGACGAAGCAGATCCCCCGTCCGGAGGCGAGCTGGTCGTTGTCATTGCGGCTGCTTGCGCCTGATCGGCATCGAGCACCGTCGTCGTGTCGTCGCGCAGCAGCGCCAGCACGACGACGACTCCCGCGACGATCACGCCGAGGCCAACAAGCAATGCCACGATGCGACGCCTACTCATGCCGTCTCGACTCCAATCAGATCCTTGGCAGGGATCACGCCATCAGCCCTGTTGTGGGTTCATACCGTAGCGATGCCGGCGGCGACCATCTCGCCGCTCAGAGGCGGTCGGCGAAGGCGATTTCCACCGGCTCGATCACATCGGCCGGCTCGAAGCCGAACACCTGGCCGTAGAAGAACAGCTCGGCCTCGCGGGCCCGCCGGATGTGCTCCGCCTTGCGGAGGCCGTGGCCCTCGCCGGGGAAGGTCAGGTAGGCGTGCGGGACGCGGTTGGCGGTGAGGGCGGCGACCATGTCCTCCGCCTGCCTCGGGGGCACCACCTCGTCGTCGAGGCCCTGGAAGAGGATCACCGGGCACTCGATCTCGTCGGCGTAGTTGATCGGCGAGCGTTCCCGATACAGCTCGGCGGCTTCCGGGTAGGGGCCGATGAGGCTGTCGAGGTAGCGCGATTCGAACTTGTGGGTGTCGAGCGCCAGGGCGACGCAGTCCCCCACCCCGAAGTAGCAGGCACCGGCGGCGAAGACGTCGTGGAACGTGAGGGCACACAGCGTCGTGAACCCGCCGGCGCTGCCGCCCCGGATCGCCATGCGGTCAGGATCGCCCTTCCCCTCGCCCGCCAGGAAGAGGGCGGCGTCGATGCAATCGGTCGTGTCGCGCAGCCCCCAATAGCCTTTGAGGGCGTCCCGGTAGGCGCGGCCGTAGCCGGTCGATCCCCGGTAGTTGACGTCGACGACGGCGAAGCCGCGGCTGGTCCAGAACTGGATGTGGAGGTCGAGCACGGACGAGGTCGCCCCGGTCGGCCCTCCGTGGCTCAGCACCACCAGGGGCGGCAGCTCGTCCTGCGGCCCGGTGAAATCCGCGTTGCACGGCGGGTAGGAGAAGGCATGGGCCTCGTCGCCGTCCCGGGTGGGAAAGGTGAACGGCTCGGGATGGCTCAGGTAGGCGGGCGACACCTCGATCTCGCGGCTGGGGCGGATGACGCTGGTCGCCTCGGCCTCGACGTCCACCTCGACGATCGTCTCCGGCTCGGTGGCGCTGCCGGCGATCAGCCAGACCCGATCGTCCCCGACGGCGACCGACGGCCCGAAGTAGTCGTAGTCGATGTGCACCCTCCGCAACGTCCCGCCCGCGGCGACGGCGAGCCGGTCGAATCCGTCCTCCGTGTAGGTGCAGACGATCCGGCCGTCGCCCAGGAAACCGTAGCGGCGCATCCCGAAGCCCCACTGGGGCAGTCCGAACTCGGCCTCCATGGGGTGGATGGCTTCCACCGTTCCCGCCACCACGCGGTAGAGATTCCACCAGCCGGTGCGGTCGGACACGAAGTGCAGTGTGCCCGATGGCGACCACTCCGGTTGGAAGATCGACTCGTGTTCACCGCCCGCCACCCGTTCCGGTTCCGAGATACCGCCGTCCTCGCCGAGGGCCGCCACCCACAGCTCGGTCCCGTCCCACGGCATCCGAGGGTGGTCCCACGCCAGCCACGCCAGCCACTCGCCGTCCGGGCTCACCCGTGGCGAGGAGAAGAAGTCGTGTCCTTTGACGACCGTGCGCGGCTCCCCGGATCCGTCGAGCGGGAAGGTCACCAAGCTGTTCTTGGCCTCTTTGCCGACCCGGTGGTGTTCCCGGACGCAGATGACGCGACCGTCGCAGAACGCGAAGTCGGCGTAGCGGTCGCCGCCGGGGATCTCGGGCGCCGGGGTGATTACGGTCGCGGCCTCCCCCTCGAGTCGATACACCCGCTGGTCGGTGAAGTGCGAGGTGACCACCACCGGTCCACCCACTCCATAGGCGCCGCCCCCGTACTCGTGGACCCGGGTCCGCGAGTCGAGGACGGGCGGGGTCACGTCGACGATCTCGCCGTCCGGCGTTCGTCGCACCACGACCGAACGGCCCGCTTCCCGCGGCCGGGTCTCCACCCAGTAGACGTCACCCCCGTCGGTGGTGACCTCGCCGAGACCCACCCCGCCACCCGACAGCATCGATGCCGAGACCGGTGAGGCCCACGAGCCGTAGGGAGCCGTCGTCGCCATACCGCCTTCCCGTCGCTGCCTCCCGAATCTAACCCGTCGAGCCCCCGGCGGGGCGCTTCAGGTCGGGAGAGATCCCGCCTGTCCGCTCCCGGGCCAGCTGCCGCGACGGCGACACGCCGAGGGCGCGGCGCAGCACCCCGATCAGGGCCCGCCCGGTGACCGGCCGAGCGGGTCCTCCCGGTCGCGGAAGTGGTCGGCCACCAGCCTCGCGGAAATGCGCCAACCCCCGGCGCTCAGGCCTCGGGCCGCAGGGTGGGGAACAGGATGACGTCCCGAATGTGGTGCTGGTTGGTCAGCAGCATCACGAGCCGGTCGACGCCGATCCCGAGTCCCCCCGTCGGGGGCAGCCCGTACTCGAGCGCCAGCAGGTAGTCGTCATCGACGGGATGGGCTTCGTCGTCACCGGCGGCCCGGGCCCGGGCCTGCTGCTCGAACCGGCGCCGCTGGTCGAGCGGCTCGTTCAGCTCGGAGAAGGCGTTGGCGTACTCGGATCCGGCCACGAACAGCTCGAAGCGCTCGGTGAGGTGCGGATCGTCCCGGTGCTGGCGGGCCAGCGGCGAGACCTCCTTGGGATGGTCGAGCACGAAAATGGGCTCCCACAGCCCGTCGGCGACCTGCTGTTCGAAGAGGGCGTCCACGATCTTGCCGTGGCCCCACCGTTCCTCCGGCTCCACCCCGTGGCGGCGGGCGAGCGCCCGCGCCTCCTCCAACGGCTCGTCGAAGTCGACCCGCTCGCCGATGGAGTCGGCGACGAGATCGACCAGGCGCGCCCGCCGGTAGGGCGGGGTCAGGTCCACGTCCCGTCCCTGGTACTCGAAACGGGTGGACCCGGTCGCCACCGTGGCGCAGGCGGCGAACACCTCCTCCACGAGCACCATGATGTCCCGGTAGTCAGCGAACGCCTCGTAGGACTCCAGCATGGTGAACTCGGGGTTGTGGACGGCGTCGATGCCCTCGTTGCGGAAGATGCGCCCGATCTCGAACACCCGCTCCAGACCACCGACGACGAGCCGCTTCAGGTAGAGCTCGGTGGCGATCCTGAGCTGCATGGCGAGGTCGAGGGCGTGATGGTGGGTGACGAAGGGGCGGGCCAGGGCCCCGGTCGCCTGGGTGAGCAACACCGGGGTCTCCACCTCGACGTAGCCGCGGTCTTCGAACTGGCGGCGCAGTTCCGAGACGATACCGGCCCGGCCCAACGCCACGGCGCGGGACTCCTCGTTCACCATGAGGTCCAGGTAGCGCCGCCGGCTCCGCAGCTCCAGGTCCTGCAACCCGTGCCACTTGTCCGGCAGCGGCCGCAGGCTCTTCTGGAGCAGCTCGACGGACGAGACACGCACCGAGAGCTCGCCCTTCTTGGTGGTGACGACCTCCCCGGTGGCGCCGACCCAGTCACCGAGATCGACGGCGCCGAACTCCTCGTACCGTTCGTCGCCGAGCGTGTCCCGGTCGACGAAGAGCTGGATCCGCCCCGAGACGTCCTGCAGGGTGGCGAAGGTAAGCCGACCGAAGGAACGCAGCAGCATCACCCGTCCCGCCACCGCCACCTCTTCACCGGTGGCGGCGCCGGCGCCGAGATCGGCAAAGCGGGTGTGGAGGTCGGCGGCGAGGGCGGTGCGGTCGAAGCGGTACGGGTAGCCGCCGGCGTCGAGCCGGGCCAGATGCTTCTCGAGACGGGGGGCGGTGAGTGGGTCCTCGTCCAGCCCGAGGTCGCCGGGACCGGCGTCGGCTTCGTCGGATGGCTCGCGGGGGTTCATGGCTCCTGCCGATTCAACTCGTAGACGAGGCGCAGCCCGTCGAGGGTGAGGAACTCGTCCACCACCTCGACCGTGCCGCAGTGGGGCACGATGGTAGAGGCCAGGCCGCCGGTGGCGACGCGGGCCGCCTCGCCGCCGACGGCGGTGACGAGCCGCTCCATGATGCCGTCCACCAGTCCGGCGTGGCCGTAGAGCGCCCCGCTCTGGATCGCCTCCACCGTGCCCTTGCCGATCGGCGACCGGGGCGGCACCAGCTCGACGCGCCGCAGCGCCGCGGTGCCCGCCACCAGGGCGTCGGCGGAGATCAGCAGGCCGGGAGCGATGGCGCCGCCGATGTAGTCGCCGGCCGGGCTCACCACGTCGAAGTTGGTGGACGTCCCGAAGTCGACCACGATCACCGGCGCCCCGTAGCGTTCCCGCGCGGCGAGCGAGTTCACCACCCGATCCGCCCCCACCTCCCGCGGGTTGTCGATGAGGATCTTCATGCCGGTCTTGACGCCGGGCTCGATCACCACCACCAGGCCGTCGGTGAGGCGCCCGGCGACCCGGCGCAGTGCCGCGGTGGCGGCGGGCACGACGCTGGAGACCGCCACCCCGTCGATGTCGGCGGTGGTGTATCCCTCGAGATCGAGCAGGCCGTGGAGCCAGAGGCGCAGCTCGTCGACGGTGCGGTCGGCGACGGTGGTCATCCGCCAATGGGCGGCCAGGTCCTCCCCGGCGTAGAGGCCGAGGGCGGTCTGGGTGTTTCCCACGTCGAGCGTCAGCAGCATGGTCAGCCTCCCTCGTAGAGCACGCTGGGGTGATCGAGCCGGATGCCCCGATCGGCCGCGAAGCCGTCACCGGAGGCATCCAGATGGACATTGTCGATGAGCCGGGTGGGGCCTGCCCAGGCCGCCAACGCCAGGAAGGCGGGGCGGTCGAGCTTCTCGAGCGGTTCGACGGTGTCCTGGCTCGCCAGGGCCACGTACTCGGTGTCGAGCTGCAGCTCCTGCGCCAGCGCCGCGGTCACCAGTTCCACCAGGCGGGCGGCCCGGCACTCTCCCGCCTCAGCGGCGTCGGCGGCGCTCGCCAAGCCCCGGTTCAGGGCCAGGGCCGCCGCCCGCTGCCGCTCGTCGAGGAAGACGTTGCGGCTCGACAGGGCGAGACCGTCGGCTTCCCGTACGATCGGCGCCCCCACCACCTCGAGCGGGAACGAGAGGTCGCTCGCCATGCGCCGCACCACCGCGAGCTGCTGGGCGTCCTTGCGCCCGAAGTAGGCACGGTCGGGCCGGAGCCCGGCGAAGAGCTTGGCCACCACCGTCGCCACCCCGTCGAAGTGACCGGGGCGATGCGGGCCCTCGAAGTGGTCGGCGAGGGTGGCCACCGCCACCCGGGTGAGCGGCGGCTCCGGATACATCGTCTCGACCTCGGGGGCGAACACCACGTCGGCTCCCGCCGCCGCGGCGAGGCGGAGGTCCCGTTCCAGGTCGCGCGGGTAGCGGCGCAGGTCGTCCTCCCGGTCGAACTGCAGCGGGTTGACGAAGAGGGACATCACGACCGTGTCGCATTCGGCTCGCGCCCGCTCCAGCAGCGAGAGGTGGCCCTCGTGGAGGAACCCCATCGTCGGCACCAGGCCGACGGTCCCGCCGGAGCCGGCGGTGGCGGCGGAGAAGGTGGCGGCGTGCTTCACCGTGGCGGGTCCAGGTCGCCGGGCTCGGCCGAGAGCACGGCGGCGAACTCCTCCGACCGCCCGGCCAGCTCGGCCAGGATCGCCACCATCCGGGCGTAGGCGGGAAGCCATTCGGGCGCCACCTCGGCCACCGCCCGGAGCTGCGCCTTCACCGTGGCGACGTCGCCCCGCACCACCGGCCCGGTGAGGGCGGCCCGCGGGCCCAGCGTGAAGGCGTTGTCGACCGCGGCGTCGACCAGCGGCCGGGCGGCCCCGAACGGCACCCCGGCCTCCTCGAAGAGGTCCGATGCCATGGTGAGCGCCGCCAGCGGGAAGTTGGCGGCGGCCGCGGCCGCGGCGTGGTAGACCGGCTTGGCGTCGTCGCCGAGGTCGAAGGGCCGGGCGCCGATCGACTCCGCCAGATCGTGGAGGGTGGTCCGCAACGGCTCGTCGGCGGTGATGGCGATCCAGGCGCCGGCGATGCGCCTCGACCCGATCCCGGGCTCGGGCAGGGTCTGCAGCGGATGGAACGCCCCGGTGGCGAGCCCGGCGGCGGCGAGTGGCTCCAGTGCCGACACCGGGACGAGGCCCGAGAGGTGCACGGCGGCGGCCGTGTCCCCGGCCTGCGCCGCGAGGGCGGCGGCCACCAGCTCGATCACGCCGTCACGGGTGGCGACGACCATCAGGTCGGCAGGGGGCAGCGGCTCCCCCGGCACCAGGGCGACAGCCGCCGTGAGCTGCTCGGCGCCCCCCGTGAGCTGCTCGGCGGCCGCCGCGGCCGAGGTCGCGGTGCGCCCCACGACGGCGACGATGGAGTGGCCGGAGGCCTGGGCGGCGAGAGCGAGCGACATGCCGGCTCGGCCCGGGCCGACGAGTGTGATGCGCATGGGGTCCTTCCGGCTTCAGTCCGCACGGGTACCGCTACCGGACGGGAGTCTATCTCACCCCCGACGACCTCCCCCGCTCCGTGTAGTCGGGGATCCGGGGGAACCGGGTGTGCTCGAAGATGATCGAGGTCTCGATGTGCGCCACCTCGGGTTGGGCGGTGAACGCCCCCATGGCGATGTCCCTGAGATGATCCGAGTCGTGCACGATCACGTGCACCAGGAAGTCGTTGGAGCCGGCCATGTGGAAGAACGCCACCACCTCGGGCAGCGATTCGGCGTAGGCGCGAAAGCGGTCGACCTGGGTGCGCTCGTGGCGGTGGAGCCGGACCGCGATCATCGCCTGGAGGCCCCCGCCGAGGGCGCGGGGATCCACCACGGCGTGGAAGCCCTCGAACACGCCGGTGTCCTCGAGCCGCCGCAGCCGCTCCGAGCACGTCGAGGGGGCGATGCCGACGGCGGCCGCCAGCTCCTTGTTGGAGAGCCGCGCATTCTCCTGCAACCGGGCCACGATGGCGCGATCGGTTCGGTCGAGTGGGCGGTTTGGCGGGTCCATCCGAATCCTCTACGGATGATCTTGACGTCTTCCGCAGACATCTTATCGTCAACCGAGTTGGACCGTAGACATGGCCGACGGATGACCTTGGCGGGCGGAGAAGCTTCGCCTGAAGAGGAGCGAGTCCCACGAGGAGGAGCAGGTGAGCAGACGGAGTTGGGCCGAACCGTGGAAGATCAAGATGGTCGAGCCGATCCGCATGACCACCCTCGACGAGCGGCGCCGGGCCATCGAAGAGGCGGCCTACAACAGCTTCCTGCTCCGCTCCGAGGACGTCTACATCGATCTCCTCACCGACTCCGGCACCTCGGCCATGTCCGACCGGCAATGGGCCGGGCTCATGCTGGGCGACGAGGCCTATGCCGGCAGCCGCAGCTTCTACCACCTGGTCGAGGCCGTCGCCGAGGTGTACGGGTATCCGGAGCTGATCCCCACTCATCAGGGGCGGGGCGCCGAGCACATCCTGAGCCAGATCCTCATCGAGCCCGGTGACTCGGTGCCCGGCAACATGTACTTCACCACCACCCGCTTCCACCAGGAGTACGCCGGCGGCACCTTCGTCGACGTCATCGTCGACGAAGCCCACGATCCGGCCGATCGCTCCCCGTTCAAGGGAAACGTCGACCTGGCCAAGCTGGAGGCGCTCATCAACGAGGTCGGCGCCGACCGCATCCCGTACATCTCGGTCGAGACCAACGTCAACATGGCCGGGGGCCAGCCGCTGTCGATGGAGAACCTGGCCGCCACCTACGAGCTGTGCCGGCGCCACGGGATCCTCGTGATGCTCGACGCCACCCGGGCCCTCGAGAACGCCTGGTTCATCAAGCAGCGAGAACCCGGCTACGAGGACTGGACCGTGGCCGAGATCCTGCGCCGCATCTGCTCGTACTCCGACGGCGCCACCGTCTCGTCGAAGAAGGACAACCTGGTCAACATCGGCGGCTTCCTGGCACTGCGGGATCCCGAGCTGGCCCGCAAGGCGCGTGCGCTCGTCGTGGTCTTTGAAGGCCTCCACACCTACGGCGGCATGTCGGGCCGCGACATGGAGGCGCTGGCCCGCGGCATCCGCGAGATGGTGGCCGGCGACGACCACGTCGCTGCCCGGATCGGCCAGGTCGAGTACCTCGGGAACACCCTGATCGACGCCGGGGTGCCGATCGTGCATCCGATCGGAGGCCACGGGGTCTTCCTCGACGCCCGGGCGATCCTCCCCCACATCCCGCAGGACCGGTTCCCCGCCCAGGCGCTCACCGCGGCGCTCTACGTGGACTCCGGGGTACGGGGCATGGAGCGCGGGATCGTCTCGGCCGGTCGCGACCCCGCCACCGGCGATCATCGTTACCCCAGGCTGGAGCTGGTGCGCCTCGCCCTCCCCCGCCGGGTCTACACCCAAGCCCACATGGACGTCACCGCCGAGTCGGTGATCGAGCTGCTCCGCAACCCCGAGCAGGTCACCGGGCTCCGCTTCACCTACGAGCCGGAAGCGCTCCGCTTCTTCCAAGCCCGGTTCGAGCCGGTGCCCTGAGATTCTTTCGTCCCCCCTGGGATCAGGGGGGGACCAGGCGAGGCGCCGGCGAAGCCGGTGAGCGAGTCGAGGGGGGTCGCAGTGGAGGACATCGTGGTGACCCTCCCCCGATCGGTCGCCTCCGGCTCCCTCTCGGACCCTCCCTGCACAGCAGGGAGGGTGAAAGAAGCGCCGCGAGGAAGCATGCGAGTCGAGCCTCAGAACATCTCGTCCCCCCTGGGCTCAGGGGGGACCTGGCGAGGCGGCTCCGAAGGAGCCGTTCGAGCCGAGGGGGGTACCCCAGCCCCCTCCCACCCGGCGGTACGGATCGCCTCAGAACATCTCGTCCCCCCTGGGCTCAGGGG
>Ga0315555_1000209_pt1 | contig 38683 bp, 26 predicted proteins | sample SalMarSW160380MG_FD_202113 | JGI IMG/M metagenome (GOLD analysis project Ga0315555, IMG submission 202113) | Salt marsh sediment microbial communities from the Plum Island Ecosystem LTER, Massachusetts, United States - Salt Marsh Sediment SW1603-80 ... | reverse complement strand
GCCTTTCAGACCCCGATAGCTATTTTCTTTTTAAACAAAACGGGTTTGGTCTCAATCGAGGGATTGCGCAGGTCAAGAAAATTTGTTCTGCTCGGCATATTCGTAGTAGCTGCTATGGCCACTCCGCCTGATGTGATTTCTCAGATAACACTTGCTGTACCGCTTTATGCTCTGTTTGAGTTAGGTATAGTTCTAAGCTGGTTTTCCAGTAGAAAAAAAGAATCGCAAGACAAGCAGCAACAAGTCTGACCACTCCTATAACGCACATATTATGGTAGATGTATGTTGACGCTGATTAACACAAACAGGATGGTTCCTCCGATAGGCCCAATTGCTCTGGACTATATTGCAACAAGCGCCGGAAAGGCCGGGATTGATGTAGAAATTGTGGATTTGTGCCTAACTGATGACCCATTGAAGATGCTTAAGGAGCATTTTTCCGCCCGTAGTCCGCAGTTGGTAGGGATTTCGTTTCGTAATACCGATGATTGTTTTTGGCCAAGCGCCCGATGGTTTGTCCCTGGCCTGGCTGAGACCATACGTGGAATACGAAATATGACCAATGCACCAATCGTAATTGGCGGGGTTGGCTTTTCCATCTTTGCCCGGCGTATTGTCGAATATACCGGCGCAGACTTCGGAATTCGTGGTGACGGTGAGCAGGCAATAGTTTCACTTGTCAACGAATTGCAGGAGTCAAAGCGTTTTGAACGCGTCGATGGTTTAGTCTGGCGGCGTAATGGAGAGATTTACAGTAATCGGCCATCCTGGCCTACACCACTTTCTCTGCCGACCAGTCGCAATCAGGTTGATAATCTGACTTACCTGGAAAAAGGAGGCCAGTGTGGTCTTGAAACGAAACGTGGCTGCAATCGTCGATGCATTTATTGTGCCGACCCTTTAACTAAAGGCCCAACAATAAGACTCCGGGAGCCTTCAGAAGTCGCTGACGAGGCCCAATCCCTCATAGCTCAGGGAGTGGAGGTATTGCACTTGTGCGACTCTGAATTTAACATTCCTCGAAAGCATGCATATGCGGTCTGCGAAGAGTTCGAGCGACGCTCGGTTGGAAAAAGCTTAAGCTGGTACACATATATGGCGGTAGTACCTTTCGACGCCGAGCTTGCCGAGGTTATGAGAAAAGCCGGCTGTATAGGTATTAACTTTACGGGTGATTCTGCTTGTTCTTCAATGCTAAAGACTTACGGCCAAGCTCACCTCAAAGATGACCTTGCTTTGGCGGTGCGTTTGTGCCGTGACAATGGCATAAAGGTTATGATAGACTTACTGTTCGGCGGGCCGGGTGAAACACCAGAAACGGTCTCGCAGACAGTCGATTTTATTAAGCAAATTGCCCCTGATTGTGCGGGTGCGCCACTTGGTATCAGAGTTTATCCGGGCACAGAAATAGCCAATATTGTCGCAAACGAAGGCCCGCCGGAGACAAATCCTAATATCCATCGAAAATATTCCGGGCCTGTCGACCTCTTTCAGCCGACTTTCTATATATCGCAGGCTTTAGGTCCACAGCCGGCCAGGCTCGTAAAGGATTTAATCGCCGGCGATAAAAGATTCTTCGAACCCACAGAGCCGGCAGCTCTACAAAAAGATGAAAGTGGGCAATCCACCGACCATAATTATAACGACAATATGGAACTGGTAGAAGCAATCCAAAAAGGCCGTCGGGGAGCATACTGGGATATTCTCCACGAGCTTCGCACTAACTAATCGAGGACAATCTCATCCTGATATGCCGGAACAGCAACTTTCCAGCCCGTTTTTTCTCTGATGTAATTACCGAAATGCTTTGCGCTTTCAGACTCACCGTGAACGATAAAAATTTTTCTGGGTGGTTTTTTTAGTCCGCTTAACCAATTGAAAAGCTCCTCTTTGTCTGCATGGGCGGAAAAACCATTTATTCTGGCAATTCTCGCATTGACCGAATACACCTGACCAAGGATGCGGACCTCTTTCTTGCCGTCAACGATTTGTCTGCCGAGTGTTCCAACCGCCTGATAGCCAACGAACATTATCGTGTTCTGTTGGCTGGTGATATTGTTGACCAGATGATGTTTTATCCTGCCTCCCGTGCACATTCCGGAGCCTGCAATGACGATAACTGTGCCTTTTATGTGATTAATCGCTTTGGACTCATCGCTCGTCCCTGTTATTTTCAATCCGGGAAAATTAAAAGGCGATTCATTGTGCCGGATATGTTCGGTCATTTCCTCATCAAACAGCTCTCTGTGTTTCTGAAAGACCTTCGTAATGTTGGCGGCCATGGGACTGTCCAGGAAAACCATCAGATGTGGTATCTTACCTTCAAGCAGCAGCTCGTTGATGTAATACAGAAGCTCCTGTGAACGTTCAAGTGCAAAGCTTGGGATGATAATATTGCCGCCTGCTTGTTTCGTCGAGTTTATAACCTCGGCTATCATTTTCTTAGTATCTTCTTTTCCCTGGTGCACCCTGTCACCATAGGTGGACTCGATTAGAATGTAGTCGGCCTGCTCAAAAGAAGCAGGGTCCTGCACGATGGGCCTGTCCGGCCTACCCATATCGCCGGAGAAAAGAATGGTGCGTTGCTCTCCGTTTATTTGCGCCTTAATCTGTATTATCGAAGAGCCAAGAACGTGACCTGCGTCAAAAAAGGTTGCTTCAAGGCCATCTCCGATATTTATAGTCTGTTTATATTTGACAGGCGAAAACAGTGGGCAGCACGCCTCAACATCGTCAATAGTATATAGTGGAATTTCGGGATAAGGACCTTTTCGACCTTCGCGCTCGTGTCTTTTTCGTTTGTACTCGGCGTCTTCTTCCTGCAGCTTGGCTGAGTCCATCAAAATAATTCGAGCGATTTCTGCTGTTGCCGAGGTGCCGTATATTTTGCCCTTGAAGCCTTCTTTAGACAGCTTAGGCAGCAGGCCGCAATGGTCCAAATGTGCGTGGGTCAAAAGAACCGCATCAATACTTTTGGGCGGAACTTCAAAAGGTTCCCAGTTTCTTGCCTTGAACTGCCGTTCCTGATATAGTCCGCAATCCACGAGAATTCTGGTGCCGTTGGCCTGTAACAAGTGCCGCGAACCCGTAACGTTCTGAGCTGCACCGAGAAACTTTATCTTTAGCTGCATATTTTGCCTTACCGAATAAACGTTGGTTTTTAGAGAGAAGATTCTACAGACACTTAGGGACGATGTCAAACAAAGAACCTGAGGACGTTCTATACGTCGTTGTGGCCAGATTTTTTGGCAAGCGGTTTTAAGTTCATTTTGTCCTTTCGGAGATTGGCCCATTCGACTGCCCCCTTCGGCTGCGCTCAGGGCTTCGGCTAATTCAGGACAGGGTTTGAAATTGGGTTTGTTTTGGCTTTGTTTGGGTTTGTTTTGTATTGGCGGAAAGTGAGTTTTATTGCTGTAATCTATTGTATGATAGATATTTAAGTTCATTTTGAGCTTTTTGGAGATTGGCTTTGAATTGGCTTTGAATTGGGTTTGATTGGGTTTGTTTTTTCCACTTAACCAAGTGTCCATTTTTTCATATTTACTTGTTATAAAAGAGATTACGTTAATTTGAGAGTACTTGACATTGGGTTTGTTTTGCATAAAAAGTAGCTGATTTGTAGAGGATTCTCGACAGATGTAGAGGGGCGAGGGAGTGAAAAGTGAGCTAAAGTGCCTAAAGTGAACTAAAGTTGGATTATCGATGATCATTATGGATACTCGATACTGGATACTGGATACTCGATTGTTGTGAGTGGTTAAATGGTTAATTGTTCATTCGCGAATCTGGGCCTGCTGGCTCTAAGTCCTTGCTGCGCTGCAGCTTACGACATGCAAACTGAAATGTCATCCTCGCCTGCTGGCGGTTTATGTTAGCCTGCTGGCTAATATGTGGTATTTTAACATATTTGCAAACATAAGTCAACAACAAAATGGTTTTATTAGGGAAAATCACCGTTTTTGCGTTCTATTCCCAGCTATTAATAGGAGACTGTGCATAATTTTTTAGTTTTTAGTTTTCCTCATGCGGTTCATTATTTTCATTTAGCTTTCTTTGTCAAAATCAATTATTCTGGCTTGACATGCTACCATTGTTATAATATCCTTGTATTAAAAGATTTATACAAGTCCTGCGGTTTCTGCGACCCGCTTTGTTTGTATCGCAGACCAAGAATAAGTGTAAATATATAGGATTTTTAAGAGATTTGTCAAATTGAAAATTTAGAGAGGCTGGAAAATGTTAGGAGTTATTCTTGTTATTTTTTCTATATTGGCATTTTTGATTGGCCTGGCAGCCTTTGCGGCGAGTACCAGTGTGCTCCATGAGATGTTAGCTGGGATATTATTTGTTATATCAGCCATCTTTTTTACAGGTGCTTTTATTATTGCTGAAATTTATTCCTCAAAAACAAAGCATATAGAACTATTGACTCAAATCAAAGATGAATTGAGAAAGCTAATTTCGGATAAAAAGCGTGTTGAAAAATGAAAAGATTATCAATATTAGTATTATTCATCTTGTGGTTGTTGAGTTTGACCAGCTGCTCACCACATTGGTGCAATCCAAACAAAACCTTAAATGAGGCTATAGAAGATTGTCGAAAATGTGATTATGATGCATCAATTGCAGATTTTGGTAGTAATCTACTTAGATATGCATGGTTTGAAAAATGTATGGAAAATAAAGGTTATTTACTTATTGATGAACATGTTTTACCCTTAAAATTTCAAAAGGCTAATGTATCAAGACAATCGAATGTTTCTTTTCCGCTTTATCGTTTAGGTTCAACAGATTCTAACTTTATAAGAGTTGCTGGCAAATAAAGGTGCGGGCAACTATGCCCCGGCAAGCATAGCTGCCCGGTTGAGAAAGAATTTTCTATCTAGCCTGGATATGAAGGATGGCGATCGAGGATTTCTACGCACGATCTGAATCCGATGTACTAATGTTTGGCAAGACCCAAATCAATTTCTCCGCCTCTCTTGTGGAGAAAGAAGGTCTTCTGGACTTTGAATACGCGCGCGTCGGAGTGGATCCTGAATTACGGCGAATATACTTTGCCTTTCAGAAAGATGCTGCCCCTGGTCTGATGAAATTCTATCGTCAGACAGGAAGGTCTAAACGCAAGATGGTTGCCTCGGGAGCCCTGTACGCGAAATATGATTGGATCGGCGCGATAGGAAAGGAAAGAGATAAGGCCAAGAGGCAGTTCCTTTTGGAGGATGTTGAACCAACTGATTCGGATATATACCCGACTTACAAATACTTCATAACTGTGGGCTATGCCTGGGCCAAGGAAAGGGATTTCGGCGATGAATCGCAGTATCCGGAAGAGCCCGGCGTGTATCGGCTCAAGAAGAATGGCGAAGTGGTCCGTATTGGTGAAAGCAACAACATAGCCACACGGCTGAAAGAGCATTCACGCGATTATTCCGGTGAAGTGGATGCATATGATTTCGAGATCGTTCCAAATGAGCTGGAGCGTAAGGCTGAACAGAAACGACTCCTTGAGGCATTCAAGTACAACGTGGGTCGCCTTCCGAAACTAAACCCGATTGCTAATTGAGGAACTAAGGACAGCCAATTGATAATAACATGTACCCTTTGATAGAAGCCATTTGTAGCTATGTGCTGGTTATTCTGGGTGCGATTGACTGGGCGGTTGCAGTGAACACCGTGGCAACAGCAGTCATTGCCTTGGCAACGATATTGATATGGAAATCGAATAAGCTTGCAACCCGCATCGCGGCCGGAGGTACAATGCCAATACTGAACTTCCGAGTTGACCGAAAAGAACCTCCCGCGTGGATAATTGAGAACATTGGTAAGGGAGTGGCTCTGAATGTCTGGATCGCCCACGAAAAACTAAACGGCAAAGTAGATGAACCCGTCAGAGACTACAATGCTCTCCGTCCCGAAAGGTGGTATCGCATAATCTGGAAGGATAAGCCTTTTAAGTTCGTCGCGCAATATACGGGTGTCTACGAAAAGCGTTATACTTGCGTCTGTGCACGCAACGTCAATAATGTGCTCAATGGATGGCTGTACGAGGACTGGGATAAAAAGAAAAAAAAGCCGCTGTGGCTGATGGTCGTTGACGGGGAGATTAAGCCCGATGAGGATAGCCTACCAAAAGGGACGTAAAGCTGGGGGGGAATTGAAGGAGTACGATACGTTTTTTACCCAGAAACTACGGAGAGTAATCTATCAAATCTACGATACACCTTATTATTAAAAAAACCAATCCGCAATTCCCATCAATTTTTAAAATCCGGGTTAATCTGTGAAATCCGGGCTAAGACTACGCCAATCAGGTTATACCCTTCAGGGTAGTAAATTAACAAACGCTAATCTGGATCCCCGACTACAACATTCGGGGACAAGCAACCCCCGACAGTGCCGGGGGCTAACAGTTATTGAGCTTGCTTATGGGAGACACTTTTAATTCGCAGACCAGATCCTTCGACTGCGCACCCGTGCTTTCTTGCGAAAGCAAGAACGGGGGCTGCGCTCAGGATGACAGAGGGAATTAGGGTGAAGAGAGGGAATATCGAATGTCCAACAAGGAATGTCGAATTTCGAAGTTCGGGCGGTTCGCGAACCGCCCCTACGTTTGGGGGCAAGCCCCCTTAGAGTATAAAGCACTCTAAACAAGGGGGCAGGCAAGACCGTGGTGCCAGCAAAATTAGACACGCCCCTATACGTCGATATTAAAAGATGTTTTTTTTCATAAAGCATGATTTTTCACTGGTCTTTATGGTCTTTTGATCTTTTTATTCATTTATTGATTTAAGGGAAGTATTAGTTATAATGCTCATCCGGATAGTATAAAATAACAGTTGATTGCAGAAGCAAGGAAGTTAGCTTCGATATGGATAGCGGGAGTTCCAGGGATGGTTGTTCTGGTAGGAATAGATGAAGCGGGCTTTGGGCCGCTTTTAGGGCCATTGGTCGTATCGTCGAGCACATTTTCGCTGCCGCACCATATTTTGACATCCGACCTGTGGCAGATTTTGCGAAAAAGTGTCGGCAGCAGGCGAAAACATCTTGGGGGTCGAATGCTCATTACCGACAGTAAGAAGGCCTACAGCAGAGCTGTTGGAATCAAGCATTTAGAACGGACGGTCCTGGGGGCGTTGAAATGTCTCGATAAAGAGCCGGCCACGCTGGCCGAGCTTATAGAATTATTATGTCCGGAGTGCCTTGAGCGAATAAGTGCTTATCCGTGGTACGAGGGTGCCGGAAGTTATCGCCTTTCGGCTGATGCCGCCGATAAGGGAATTGCCTCGGCGGTCCTGGCCGACGATATGGCCTCAAACGGCATCGAATTGCTGGAACTAAAAAGCTATTGTCTGGACGTTGGGTACTACAACAAGATGGTGGCTTCGGTAAAGAACAAGGCTAATGTGCTTTTTACCGCTACGTCGCGGCTTATAAAGCGGGCTTTTGATAATTTTGCGGGGGACGATTTGCAAATTGTAGTCGATAGGCAAGGGGGACGGGTCCGCTATCGAAAACATCTGCAGCGAATGTTTAGCGATATGGAATTAAGGATTCTCCGTGAGAGCCCGACGGCCAGCAGTTATGAATTGCGAGGCGGCGGTAAAAGTATGCGTCTGCATTTTGTTGTCGGTGCAGATGAGCGGTTTTTACCGGTATCGTTAGCGTCTATGGTAAGCAAATACGTGCGGGAGCTTTTAGTCCACAATATCAACCGTTATTTTGCCGGTTTTAATGCAGATTTGAGGCCTACGGCGGGATACTGGAAAGATGGTCTGCGTTTTATCGAGGACCTGAAAACAAATATTCCTGAGCTTCAGGTAGATATGGACCAGCTTGTTCGCTGCCGATAATGGGAGAAATAAAAATAAAGTGTTGACAATGTGAGCTGGCGGATATAAATAAACGGCGCTAACAATAATATTTTTTTAAGGAGTAAAAAAATGACAGTTCAAAGAATGTGTACAGTTTGTGTGGTCGCCGGTTTGATGTTAGCTATTTGCGGCTGTGGCAGACCTACCATTATAGGTAGCGATGCCGGTGTTTATTCAGGCGGCAAACTTTACGCTGTGGCCGGCAAGGATTTGAACACCGTGTATTTGGCGACGCAAAAGGCTCTAAAACAATTGGAGTTAGAGATTGTTGAACAGGCCAAAGATATATTTATAGCAAAAATTGTCGCCAAAGCTGCGGATGGTAAGAAGGTTACTATATGGATTGAGCCGGGACCAGACGATAGCAGTAATATTAGCATTAAAACAGGCAGAATACTCGGCGAAGAGGAAAGGTCACGCGTTATCTACAAGCAGATACAGAAAAACCTTGGGACCGGTTCCGGTAAGTAACAAATCAGCCCTTAAGCTATGCTTTGAGTATAAAGGCCAAAGGTACAATCACTGATACAACTGCTACTGTATATGAGGATTTCAGCTTTTAAAGTATTGCTGTGCTGGCGACTGATAACAATCGGTTGATTCGATGTCGTTAGTTATGTAGCCGATTACTGCTGCTCTGATTGTTCGGTGAGGAGGCGAATGTGTCGGCTCTCTTCTTTGATAATCTTGTCAAGTGTATCTTTGCTGGCCGGGCCCCGAGCAAAGCCCTTTAACCCATTGTAAAAAATGATAGCTTCCTTTGCTCTCCTGACGGCATCTTTAAGTATATGCTCTTTGCTTTCGGCTCCGGTCAGCCTTGCTGATAAGTCTGGTTTGTGGGCGAACACAGTAAGACCTGCCATGACGTGCGGATTTGACAGGACGTAATTATCGGGGTCGAAAGTGCCGAATTCGCCGGTCTTTTCAGAAAAACGTTTCCTCCTCTGGGCGAGGATCTTTTCGTGCCTGGCTCTCCAATTGGCCAGCTTGTAATATATATTACGAAGTTCGGGGTCTTTGAACATCTCGGCCGTTTTAAGGTAAAATTTGGCCCCGTTATGGTCGATTTTTTCGGCTATTTGGAGAATCTCGAAGACATTAAATTTGGTCTCCATTGTGCCAGCCTCTCAAAAAAGCCCTTCCCCTCCTTCTCCTAAACCTGTGTTTTCCTTTTAAGCTTGGCATAACTATTAGTCTGTCACACATGCTTTGAGTAGTTGTCATTCCGCACTTGATGCGGAATCCATTGTTTCAATTCTGGATTCCTGCTTCCGCAGGAATGACAACCCATCAATTGAACTGTGACAAAGTACTATACTGCTAAGCTTTTCTGTTATTATTATACAAAATTCTTTTGATAAATTCAATTGCCCCAAGGCAGGTTTTTGGCGATTCGATTTCTTTTACACTAACACCACAGGAGTTTGATGTTTCCTTTTAAATCCCGATTGTATCGGGACTTCGGCTTTAGCCTTAACCTCACCCACCTGAGAATCTAAGCTGAGGTCGACGGAGTTTAAATCTTTATTCCAAGACCCTCAGGACGGCGGCGGCACGAAGCTTTGAGTGTTTAATCGAGTAGAGCACTTCGTTGGCCTGGCTAAGCGGAAATTCTTCGATTGTTGGTACGATAGGTATCCGGGCTGCTAAGGGTAAGAATTCTTCTGCATCCAGACGGGTAACGTTGGCAACAGACTTTATTTCTTTTTCGAGCCAGAGATATTCCGCATACTCCAGCGGCGGGACAGGTGTTTCTTTACGAATTGCGTTTATAACCAATCGACCACCTCTTTCCAAAACTCTGAGGGCATCCCGAACACATTCTCCAACCGGTGTAAAATCCATAATTTTGTTCAACTTCTCAGGCGGCCGGTCGCCTGAGCGACCCGTCCAGACAGCACCGAGGCTTTGGGCCAACTCTGCGTGTTTAGCTGTCTTTGTAAAGACATAAACCGGACTATTCGGGAATTTATGTTTGATTATCTGAATCACAATGTGGGCCGATGCCCCAAAACCGAACAGGCCGATCTTCTGGCCATCCGTTATATCCGCAAGTCTAAGTGTACGATAACCGATTACACCGGCACATAAAAGCGGAGCCGCCTGTGAGTCTGAAAATTGCTCAGGGATGGTATAGGCGTAGTCCTCACCAATGACAGTAAATTCTGCGTAGCCGCCGTTGGCGTCTTTGCCGGTCCATTTTGCCTGGTCGCAGAGATTCTCATTGCCAATTCGGCAAAAATCGCATTTACCGCAAGCCGAATAAAGCCAGGTAATCCCCACACGGTCGCCAATCTTAAATTTTGTAACATCTTTTCCCTTATCAGCTACCTTTCCAACCACTTGGTGGCCGAGAACGATTGGCGACTTTGTCGGCTTCAGCCGACCTTCAACTTCGTCGAGGTCGGTATGGCAGGCGCCACAAACCGAAACCTTAACAAGTATCTGGTTGTCGTCCGCGGTAGGCGTTGGCAAATCAGCAGGCTCTAAAGGCATGTCTTCGATTGGGGATTGCTTTTTTAATACCATTGCCCTCATTCCTTCGCTCCACTCAAGGACAAGTCTGAGATTTCCTGCTTAAGCTGGTTTGTGAAGACCTGGTAACTGTCCCGGCCGAAGAGGCAAAAGACGACCTTTTTCAGGCCGGTTTTGCCTTTAAGATAATCGATGGTTGTTTTTAGCATTATTTCGGCACACCTTTCGATAGGGAAACCGAAGATGCCTGCGCTGATAGCCGGAAAAGAAATGCTCGTTAGATTATTTTCGTCGGCTACTTTAAGTGAGCTCAGGGTTGCATTTTTTAACTTTTGGTCCTCGTTTCCTTCGCCCATTCGAGGCCCTACAGCGTGAATTACGTGTTTTGCTTTGAGATTTCCGGCGGTTGTTATCACAGCCCCGCCTACGAATGTTCCACCGATTTTGTTGCATTCTTGCTGGATTTCGGGACCGCCTTTTGTTCTGATTGCCCCTGCGACCCCGCCGCCCAAAATCAGTCGAGCATTAGCGGCATTGACAATGGCGTCAGTCTGCATTTCGGTAATATCGCCATCGAGGAGCTCAAGAACGCGATTTTCGATATTTACTTTCATAGTATGCCTAACCTCTATTTTGCAAAAGTCTAAATTCAAGACAGGAAAGAACAGGCGGCGGCCGGATTCGAACCGGCGAATAACGGTTTTGCAAACCGTCGCCTTAGGCCTCTTGGCTACGCCGCCGGCTTTGATTAAATCGTGATTTTACACTTAATTGCCCCGTTTTGCAATAAAATTAGATACTATTTTGTAGTAAAGATTATTAGATTTTTGCAATATTTTGACAAACCAAAGCGTCTGTGCTCTTATGATGAATGACTAATAATTCAAAAGGGCCTTGCCTGATTTTTCGGGTATAGGCATATAAGTTGATTAAAGTGCAGATTTTACCGGAACCTGCGGCGTGAAACTGACGGCAAATATTCAAACCTGGGAGCACTTACGGGGGAGATTTTTGTCTTTGTTTTTTAGCATCACATCTTATAATAAAGAGTTTTAGAATAAAAAATAACAATATGGACGTTGGAAGTATGTTGGAGAAGATTTGTATGTTCTGCAAGTTTCGACCTGTAACGTTGTTATGCTGGGTGCTCGGTTTTGCTGTGATGCTGGGCTTTGCCGGTGCGTGCAGCCCGGAGTACCACAAAGCCGATGCCGATAAGGAGGTTTATCAGATTATCGACAGCAAATGGAAGGATGACTTCGGTATAAAAGCCAATTATACAATCAGTGATTATAATGACCCTGCATCACCAAATGATATTGAAATTACAGATCTTATACCGGAATCAGGCGTTATAAATCTTCAACAGGCCGTTGAAATTGCCACAAAATTTAATCGGAATTACCAGTCTCAAAAAGAAGCTCTTTACAAATCGGCGCTTAGTTTAACAGGTGAACGGTATAAATATGCGCTACAATGGTTTGGGACCATAGATGGCGCTTACGTAGATGATAAGGGTACTGGTCCAGGGCATGACTATGATGATGTAAGTATAGATGCTTCCGGAGGTGTTGACAAGCAATCATTGTTCCTTGATGGGGTGTTATTCAATGTTGGTATCATGATCGACTGGACACGCTTTCTCACCGGCGACCCGAGAACGACATTAGAATCGTTTTTAAGCGGCGATGTTACTGTTCCTTTGCTGGGTAGAGTCGCCGGAAGGCAAGCCCGTGAAGAGTTGACCCAAGCCGAGCGAGATGTTTTATATGCTATACGTACATTCAACCGCTATCGTAAGGATTTTGTAGTTGATATTATAAGTGGTTACTATGGTGTGTTGCAGAGAAGGGATACAGTGGACATTACTGAAGCAAGCTATAAAAGACTGATTGACACAACGAACCAGTATAAAATGGAGGTTGAAGTTGGTCAAAGGGCACCATCCGAGGCAGATGAGGCCATGCAGAACCTGCTTAGTGCAGAAAACAAGCTCGTTAGAGACCGACAAAATTATGAACAGGCCCTTGACGTGTTCAAAATACAATTGTCTTTACCAACCGATGCCAACATTGTGTTAGACCAAAATGAGTTAGCAGCGCTGGAAGCAATTGGCATAAGCCAGCCAGATTATACGGAAGCCGAAGCGATTGAGATGGCGTTGGCTCGGCGCCTGGACCTGGCTAATACCAAAGAAAGGCTTGAAGATTCAGCACGTAAACTTGAGTTGACTGCCGACGAGCTTGGAGTTCAGTTGGATCTGACGGGCAGAATCGACGACATAAGCTCACCCCCGGGAACTGACTTTAGCAGGTTACAGTTTCACGAGGGGACATACAGTCTTGCTTTTGCAACTGACTTACCTTTCGACCGGAAAGACCAACGAAATAAATATGTGAGGGAGTTAATTGATTTTCAGGAAAAGCAACGTTCATACGATGAATATATTGAGAATGTCAAGCTGGGCGTTCGCGAGGCGTATCGTAACCTCGCCGAGACCGCAGAAAGTTACCGGATTCAAAAGGTCGGCCTGGAATTGGCCCAAAGGCGAGTCGAGGAGCAGAAATTGCGATTATTATACGGGCGAGCTGTAATACGGGATATAATGCTATCAAATGATGACTTAGTTCAGGCTCAAAATGAACTGACTGGAGCTTTAGTCAGTCATACAACTGCCAAAATGAGGTTCTTTCGTGATGTTGGTATTCTACAAGTTAAACCGGATGGTATGTGGGAGCAAAGAACACAATGAAAAATTACAAAGACAAACAAAATCAAAATGCATCGGAAAATCAACGACAGCGTACCGGGAGACGCATTAAGCGGCGGTGGATGATTCTGCTGCTTATTGCAGTGGCAGTGCTGGTCACGGGATTAGTGGCGGCAGCGATAAAAAGGGATGCGGGGATAGACACTTCGAGTAGCGGAACCTTCACCGCGCGCCGGGATAATTTGACCATCATCGTTACCGAAGGCGGCAGTATCAGGGCCCATAAATCAATAGAATACAAATGTAAGGTCCAAAGGGGAAGAGAGTCATCAGAGTTAACAATACTCAGTGTCGTCCCTGCAGGCTATTATGTGACTAAAGAAGACGTAGATAGCAACATGGTACTTGTTCAATTGGATGCTTCGGCTTTGGAAGAGCGATTGATACAAGAGCAGATGGAGCTTAACGGTCACCAGGAAAACGTTACCTCAGCAATAGAGGCGCGTGACATTCAGGTAATACAAAATGAAAGCGACATTGCAGACGGTCAATTGAAAGTAAGGTTTGCTTTGTTGGACCTTCAGAAATATTTGGGCGAAGATATAGCAAATAGGCTGATTAAGGATGTAAACGAAGTTTTAAACATTAAACGAGACGACGAAAGCAAGGTGAGCGACATGCCGGTTAGGGCTGAAAATGGAGTCGTTAACATGATGAGCAGAGGCTTAGACAGGACCAACGATAAGCCTGTTAATGACGTCAACGAAACATTCAGACTGACCGAAATTGTAGCACCATTTATTGAAGAGGTAAGGAAGGACCCGAATTTGTTAGATGGGTCGGCTGCCGGGGAGGAATTGAAAAGATTGCAAGATGACATTACTATGGCTGAGGGTAACTTAAAAAACGCGGAAGACACATTAGTCGGGACCGAGAAACTTCATGATGCAAATTACGTTTCCGACCTTGACCTTCAAAGAGACCGGTTGAATGTGATAAATCGGAGGTTTTCGAGAGAAAGTGCCGAGGTGTCTCTGGATTTATTTAGACAATACGATTTTCCGAAAAATGCCGAGCAATTCCTCAGTGACTACGTTGAGACCGGTCGCCAATTGCAGCGGGTTTATGCCCAGTGCCGTTCAAGGCTGGCCCAGGCCCAGGTGAAACTAAGTACGGCCCAAGAACAGCTTTATTGGCAAGATAAGAGGGTCAAAGAAATAAAACAGAATATCGAGTATTGTACAATTAAAGCACAGGCACCGGGTCTGGTAGTATATGGTAGCGGCGGCAGCGACGATATGTTTAGGGCGATGCGATATAGAGGAGGCGGAATGAGCAGCGGAGTTGTTGCCGAGGGCGAAACAGTTTCTGAGGGGCAGACGATTATATCGATGCCCGATACTGCGGTGATGATTGCTGAAATCAGCGTCCACGAAACGGAGGTTGATAAGGTACGAGTGGGTCAGCCTGCAACGATAGTTATGGATGCTTTCCCCGACAAAGTACTGGAGGGCGAAGTGACTGAGGTAGCGCCCCTTCCAGACCAGCAGCGTGGTTTTATGAATCCCGACCTTAAGGTTTACAAAACCCTCGTCAAGATAGATGGTACCCATGATTTTCTCAAAAGTCGAATGTCGTGCAAGGTACAGATTCTCGTCGAGCAATTAAAAGACGCTATAATTGTGCCTATCCAGGTAGTTTCAAATCGAGCCAACAGAAAAGTCTGTTACGTTATGACCTCGCAGGGTCCTCAAGAGCGTATTGTTCAAACGGGGCTTTTTAATGATACGTTTGTGGAAATTATTGAGGGTTTGGAGGCCGGCGAGGAGGTGATGCTCAATCCTCCGCTTTTCAGTGAATTGGGCAGTCCAGCCTCATTCGAACAGCAACAACCAATACCACAGAGGAGAGAAAGGCCGGGCGCTACTGATGTGAATGATACGGAAACTCAAGTCCGGTCTGAGGGTCAGCCCCGAGAGAGGAGAGCCGGACGGTCCGGGGATGGGCAAAGTACTCGTAGGGGAAGACCATCGGAGGGTGGAGAAAGACCACAGGGTGGAAGACCCTCACAGGATATGGTACCACCGGAGGGTGGAGAAAGACCGCAGGGTGGAAGACCCTCACAGGATATGGTACCACCGGAGGGTGGAGAAAGAGCGCAGGGCAGGCAGTTTCAGCTAACGGATGAAATAATTACTCGGATAATGGGGCGTCTGGCAGAGGCCGACCCGGAAAAAGCCAAAGAGCTGGAACAACTGCGTAAGAGTGACCCGGAAAAGTTCAAAGCAGAACTTATGCAGAGTATGCAGAGTATGCGTAATAGAATGAGACAAGGCGGAAGTGGAACGAGGCAAAGACAAGGCGGTGCAGAAAGTGGACCAAACCGTTGATTTAAAAAGTGATACTCCGATATTAATGATGCAGCAGTTGTGTAAGAATTACCAGCTTGGAACAGTGGAGCTGCGGGTATTGCGCGAAATTGACCTGACCATCACCAGCGGTGAATACGTAGCTATCATGGGTCCCAGCGGTTCAGGTAAATCCACGCTGCTTAATATGATAGGCTGCCTCGATCGTCCCACGAGCGGGGGCTACTTTCTTGGTGGCCAGAATGTTTCCGAACTCGACGATGACCAGCTATCCTTAATACGTGGTGCCCGTATTGGTTTCGTGTTTCAGTCATTCAATCTGATTAACCAGCTCAATGTCATAGAGAACATAGAGGTTCCGATGTATTACCAGGGCTATACCGAGGAGGAAAGCCTCGAACGAGCGAAGGAGTTAGCCGAAATGGTGGGCCTCGGTGACAGATTTGAGCATCGGCCTTCAGAATTAAGCGGTGGTCAGCAGCAGCGAGTAGCTATTGCCAGGTCATTAGCAAACGACCCTCTGATTATTTTGGCCGATGAGCCGACGGGAAATCTTGATTCGGAAAGTGGTTATGAGATTCTGGAAATTCTTCACGATTTGCATGAGCAGGGTAAGACCTTGATAGCCGTCACCCACGATGAGGGTATAGCATCTGGCGCCGAAAGAGTAATACGCCTCTTAGACGGGCGCATAAAAAATCAGGAATATAACAAGCGGTAAATAGTTATGTTTTTATTTCGTTTAAAACGCACTGTTAAGCTGGGTATAAAGAGCCTGTGGATGCACAAGCTGCGTTCGACTCTGACCGCATTAGGAATTATCTTTGGCGTATCTTCGGTTATTGCCATGCTTGCCATAGGTGAAGGGGCCAGCCGGGATGCACAGGAAAAGATTGCCCAGCTTGGCAGCCACAATATTATTATAAAAACAGTTGATCCTCCTGAAGACCAATCATCCGGCGGTCAACAGCAAACCATGAAAGAATATGGCCTGACCTATGCCGATGCCGAGCGTTTCCGCAATGGCATACCCGACGTCCAGGTTATAGTACCGAATCGCCGTCTCTCCCAGCAAGCACAATATCGCACTCGCAGGGTGGCTGTCGAAGTAGTCGGAACAGTGCCGTGGTTTCCTGAGATATCGAGCACCCGGTTAAGATTCGGGCGGTTTCTCAGCAGCACAGATATGCACTACAAACGGGGCATTTGTGTTGTTGATGAAAAGCTGGTCAGAGATCTGTTTGCCTTTGACGACCCATTAGGCCAGGATGTTAAAATAGCCAGCGATTACTATCGAGTAGTAGGCGTTGTTACCGAACAGACGGGTACCAAAACGGGAAATAATCTTGAAGAAAAAGATGCCACAGGGGCAAAGAAGGCCGGTGCGAACTTAGGCTGTATTTATATTCCACTGAACACAGTACGGAACCGTTTTGGTGAGATGTCGATGCAGATTAGCTCGGGCAGTCGCAGTTTTGAAAAAGTTGAACTGCAGGAAATAATCGTCAAAGTTCGCGAGATAGACGAGGTGATGGGGACACGCCAGAGTGTGCAGACGCTCATGGGTCGATTCCATAAGAAAAGCGACTACGAAATAACCGTTCCACTGGAACTAATGAGACGGGCGAAGGAATTTCAGCGTATTTTCACTATCGTTCTCGGGTCAATTGCTGCGATTTCACTTTTAGTCGGTGGTATTGGAATTATGAATATTATGTTAGCCACCGTGAGTGAGCGGACGCGAGAGATAGGCATTCGCCGAGCCCTCGGAGCCAAGAAGCGAGATATTATCTTTCAATTCCTCTCAGAAACGTTAATTTTGACGTTGTCCGGAGGTGCCCTTGGAATTATTTTAGGGTCTCTAATACCATTTTTTGTAACCCATTTTGGGCAGATGCGCACGGTAATTACGACCAGCTCATTGGTGTTGGCTTTTGGAATCAGTGCAGGGGTTGGGATAATCTTTGGTTTGTATCCGGCTTATCGTGCGGCCAATATGGACCCAATTGAATCACTGCGGCACGAATAACCAATATAGGTCTACGTTTCGTGAGTTTTTGCATCACAGAAGGCGGGGTGTGTGTCAAGACGTTCACGCCTGTCAGTCGAAGACCCCTTTGAACAGGAGGAAGCGAGCGTATCCGTATCGAAACTCTTATGCAGCAGGGCTATTTAGTAACTGTATCAGCAACAAGCGGAGCCATAGAGCTTTGGTCGAGCTGCTTTTGTGAATTCAGCAAATCCTCCGGGGTGAGTTGAGCTACCCCGAGTTGGCTGCGAACTTTCCGGACCCATGCGACCATACCCTTAACGGCTCTGGGTTCGTAATCGTATCCAGAAGAATCGACCAGAATTTCGATTGCTTTGTCAAGAGACCGTGCATTATGATAAGGTCGTTTTGAGGTAAGAGCATCAAATGTATCAGCTACAGCCATAATGCGGGCACCGATTGGTATTGAAGTATAAGATAGCCCATCCGGATAGCCTTGGCCGTTCCATTTTTCGTGATGGTGTCGAACGATAGCTATCTCCTGTTCCAGAAAAGTCATTTTTTCAAGGATTCGGACGGCTACAAGAGGATGCTGCTCAACGATGGTGCGTTCACGAGGTGTTAGCTCACCAGGTTTTGACAAAATTGCATCGGGAATCCCAATCTTTCCGATGTCGTGAATCATTGCAGCACGGCGAATAATCTCTAATTGTTTCGGATCGATTTTCATTGTCGTGGCAATGCCGACGGCGTAGTGCATTACGTTTTCGGAATGTTTCTTTGTATAAAAGTCTTTCGCTTCAAGGGCCTGGACCAATCCCCAGATGCTTTGAATAAAGACCTTCTCCGCCTGTACCGACAGGCCGGCAATACGTCTTTGTAGCTTTTTAATCTTCTCTGTCTCGATGTCGTTATCGTTTAGGGCCTTTGACATAGTTTTGTCCCAGACTTTAACACAGTTTCGTCCGGCACTTTTGGCTTCGTACAGAGCCAGGTCCGCTCTGCGAATTAACTCTCTGGAAGAATTGGTGGCGTCGGACAGGCTTTCTGCTATTCCACAACTGATTGTCATCGGGAGGTTTTCCACGACCTTTATTTCCTGGACCTTTTCTCGAATCCTTTCCAATAATCTGACAGCATTTTCTGCTTTTGTTTCCGGCATTAGTATGACAAATTCGTCGCCGCCGTAGCGTGTGAGCACATCCGGTTTTCTTTTCCGGCTTTTCATACATTGGGCGAGTTTTCTGAGCGTATCGTCGCCGGTGGCATGACCCAATATATCATTGACTGTTTTGAAGTTGTCGAGGTCTATGATTGCAACGGAGAATTGACGTTTGTATCGTTTTGCGCGGGCGCACTCGGCTTGAAGTTTATCCTCAAGAAGCTTTCTTGAGCCTACTCCGGTTAGTGCATCGGTCAGGGAAGTCAGCCTTGCCTCTTGATATAACTTTGCATTAGTCAGATGGGAGTTCAGGATTTCTCTTGCTAATTTCGCCTTATAGGATGTTAGCTCTTTATTTGTGGCGGTGGAAGCAGCTAAGCCGCACATACACAAATAGCCGTCCCTACCGCCCCCGCCATTTTGTTTCACTCTGGCGTTTTTGCCCCCGCTTGTTGCCGGCGGGGGCGAAGAATCGGGGGAAAAACGGTGAGTGGAGATATTAAGCGGAATGACCAGTCGGGGAGATTGGGCCCCCTGCTTTTCACAAACGCGCGGGATGCTGTCATAGTGAAATTCAGCTCCGTCAAAAAATTGGGGTGTGTCTTTTATTTGCATCAAGGTCTCTTTGGGGCAGCAACAATTGTTGTAGCTGAGCAGGGGTGGTTTGCGAACCACCTTTAGGGAGGCTTTGGTCGTGGTGCCAAGGCAGGCTCCGCCCTGACAAGTGGAGCTGTCTCGTTGAATAAACAGTACACATTTCTCGGCGCCGAAGAGCTTTGGTACCTCACGTGTAACTATGTCGGCGACTTCATTTAAGTCGATGCTTTTCAAACAAGACGAGAGCATTGCGACTTCCTCGGCTGCGGCTCGGTCCTCAAGAAGCTGTCTTGCCATAAGGTCACGAGTTGAGATTATTCCGACCACGACTTTGTTATAGACAATTGGTAAATGGCGAATCCGATTAGAGGTCATAATTTCTCGGACCTTGCTGCTCGGAGTATTGGGAGAACAGGAGATAACCTGAGTCGTCATAATCTCGTCTATGGTGGTTTTCTCAATGTCCATCGAGGCGGCAACCACTCGGTTGACAATATCTCGCTCTGTCACGAGGCCAATAAAGTCCCCGTTATCATTATTTACGATAAGACAAGCGACTTTATTAGTAAACATCTTAACCGCGGCTGCTTTGATGGTGGCATTATGGCTGATAGTTATAATTTCTGCGGGCCGTTCAACAATAACATCCATTTTTTGGTGCTTTGTATGATTCATAAAGTATAACCGGTCCCTCCAACCGAATATCTATTCAAGAGTATTCAACTCAAATTCATCGGCATTAATCATCTGCTACTTCTGTAATTTTTGAAGTTAACAGAGAAATAAGGTTCCTGAAAAGGTTGTTATCGGTCTGGTGATTACGAATGTCAATTCTAAGAAGCTAAAAAGTTTATTCAGCTTTAACTGCGTATTTTATCAAGGGCATTGACTCGACCGGTGTTTATATGTTAAAATGATTATAAATAATAGTTTACAAAGATTGAATCGCAATTAGTGGCCAAACAATCAATGAGGCAGGGGTTGGAAGATGCTCAGGTCTTTCAGTTTCTCTTTTGCTTTGATATTAATCGTATCATCAGCGGGTTCTGTGCTCGTCTCAGCGAAGGCTGAGGGCGTAGCGGGGAAGGCCGATGGTACTCTGCGCAGCAGCTCCGTTCCCCGTCCCGATAAAATCGGGACTGCGAAGGATGAATCGCTACATAGCACGAGTGTCCCGGCAGGAGACTTGGATGAGATTACACCTTCCGTTGTGATTAATGAGATTCACTACGACCCTGATGTCAAAACCGAACTGGTGGAGTTTGTCGAACTTTATAACTTTGGCTCAACAGATGTTAATCTTGCCGGCTGGTATTTCAGTGACGGTATCTCTTACCGGTTTGAAGCTGGGGCGGTACTACCGGCTGGCGGCTACGTTATCGTGGCTCAGAATCCGGCTCATATTCACGCCAAATGGAGCAGCGGCAGGTTCATCGTACCACTAACTTTGATCTTCGGGCCATTCGAATTCGACAGCAAGCTCGATAATGACGGAGAGAAGGTCGAACTTTGCAACGCCGAGGGCGAGGTAATCGACCAGGTCGATTATCAGCTTGGATTTCCATGGCCTACTGTGGGTGATGGAGTGCCGGAAGACCAACCCGGTAGCGGCCATTCTATCCAATTGGTTAATCCGTTATTTGACAACGACCTTGGTGGCAGTTGGCGTTCGGCTTATCCCACGCCGGCGGCGCAAAACACAGAGGTTTATGCCGACAACATCCCACCTCATATCCGCCAGGTGGAACATTATCCCAAACAACCTAAGTCAAGCGAAGTCGTAACCATTACCGCCAAGGTAACCGATTCCGATGGAGTTGCCGATGTTAGGTTAGCATACCAGGTCGTCGAACCCGGCAGTTATATCAACATTAACGACTGGCAGTACTACTCGAATTGGGTCTTCATCGCAATGCACGATGATGGACTCGACGGTGATGAAGCTGCTGGTGATGATATTTACACGGTACAAATGCCAAGTTCTTTGCAGGTCCACCGTCGGCTGATACGGTACCGTATTGTAATGTCGGATGCCGGTGGACGCAGTCTTATCGTGCCATATACAGATGACTCCCAGCCGAATTTTGTATATTTCGTCTATGACGGAGTGCCGGCCTGGTATGGTGCTGTTCGACCCGGCGTTAGCCCTGTGGTCGAGTACGGGACCGAGGTTATGCGCAGTCTGCCCGTTTATCATCTCATCAGCAAAAAAACCGATGTCGAGACTGCTACCTGGTTCGAAAAATACGGGGGCAGCGATTACAAATGGCTCGGCACGCTGGTCTATGACGGAAAAGTGTACGACCACATCCGGTATCGTATGCGCGGGGGTGTCTGGCGATACGCCATGGGTAAGAACATGTGGAAATTTAACTTCAATCGAGGGCACCGTTTCCAGGCTCGCGATGATTACGGCAAAAAGTATAATACCAAATGGGACAAGCTCAATTTCTCCGCATGTATCCAGCAGGGTAGTTTCGGGCAGCGCGGCGAGCACGGCATGTTCGAGGCACTCTCAAATAAGCTCTTCAACATGGTAGGTGTGCCCACTTCAAAAACAAACTGGGTGCATTTTAGAATCATTGATGAGCCATACGAAGACGGAATCCTCAACGCCGCACATTCGCCGCTAACCAGCAGCGGGACCCAGTACGATGGTGATTTCTGGGGTGTGTATATTACCCTTGAGCAGATGGATGGCCGTTTCTTAGATGAACACGACCTGCCGGATGGCAACCTTTACAAAATGGATGGAGCCTATGAGGATGGCGCCAAACTGAACAACCAGGGGCCCACGGGCGCCACGGATAAGTCCGATGTCTTTGCCTTCAGGAGCAATTACAACTCAGCCTCTTCTGCCGATATGTGGGGCTCCATTGTTAATCTCGACGCATACTATGGTCTGTACGCTATTTACAATGCCGTCCACCATGGCGATATCACGAGCAAGAATCATTTTTTCTATCAGAATCCTGAGCCGACCACCAACGAATGGGGCAGCAACAACCTATGGTGGCAGTTAGTGTGGGATGTTGACCTGACTTGGACCTGCTATTACGGCAGCATGTCGGATCCGTTCAGCCGAAGCGGAGTGTTAAACCATTCCGAGATCAATATCGCCTGTAGGAACCGAGTCCGCGAGATAGTCAACCTGCTATTCAATCCCGAGCAGACGAACCAGTTGATCGATGAATTTGCTTCCGTCATCGACAATCCTGATGGTGGGCCTTCTATTGTTGACGCAGATCGAGCTATGTGGGACTACCACTGGGTGGTGGGCGACGGTGCCTATTCTCGGTATCTTAACCAACAAGCATCATTTAAGGCTGGTCAGGGCCGGTTCTACGAGGAGGCCGAGGAGCGCGGATACACCAGGAGCTTTGAGGGCATGGTTCAGGTAATGAAGGATTTCGTGGTCGAGCGGCAGAGCCGTATGGATTCCATTTCCAGAGATTCCGCCATTCCACATACGCCCACCGTCACAACAACCTGTCCGTCCACTTATCCAATTAACGGCCTGACATTTGAGACAAGCCCTTTCAGCGATCCTCAGGGCAGCGGTACCTTTGCCGCGATGAAATGGCGTATCGCCGAGGTGGCCCCCGGTTCTCAAGTCGTATCCGGGCGTCAAGGTATCGTGCTGATAGAGGACGGTGCCGAGTGGAAATATTTTAAAGGTACGCGAGAGCCACCGCTTTCACGAGGAGTATCTTGGCTCCAGGATGGTTTTGACGATTCAAGCTGGCTCATCGGCAAAACGGCTATCGGCTACGGCGAGTCGTTCATTGTCACCAATCTCAGCGATATGAGAGGCAGGTACACGACGGTCTATCTTCGCAAGACATTTGATGTAACGGACCTCGATGCCATCGGAGCGCTGGTGCTGGAGGCTAAGTACGATGATGGTGTCAACATTTGGATTAATGATGTCCATGTTTTTTCTGGTAACACCTCCTCGGCTGAGCAGCCATTTAATGCTGTTGTTGATAATCGTTCAGAGAACCATGATTTCACTGCTTATGCCTTAGCTGACCCACAAAGTTATCTTGTTTCCGGCACAAACGTTATCGCAGTACAGGTTATCAATTCTTACCTGAGCAACAGTTCCGATTGTTTTATCGACATCCGTTTGACCGCAGAACAGGCCGAGCCCGGTAGTATCCCGCCGGCTTATCAAACCAGGCCGGGAAAATATGAGATTGACGCCGTCTGGGAAAGCCAAGAGATTACGGACTTTAGCAGAGACATACAAATACCCGCAAGTGCAGTTAAGGTTGGCCGGACCTATCGAGTTCGCTGCCGGATGAAGGACAACACCGGTCGATGGAGTCACTGGTCCGACCCGGTTCAATTCATAGCGGGTGAGCCGCTGTCAGCCGGTATTCTGGAGGACCTGCGCATCACCGAAGTGATGTACAATCCCGCTGCTCCGCCTGCAGGCGATTGGGCGGACAATGACGATTTTGAATTCATCGAATTGAAAAATATCGGCGATGAAACGCTCGATTTGGCCTTCGTTTCCTTTGTCGAAGGTATAACATTTGATTTCAGCAACAGCAACATTATGGGCCTTGCGCCCGGCGATTTTGTCATAGTGGTTGGGAATGAAGCTGCTTTCAAATCTCGCTACGGTACGGATTTGTCCGGTAAGATCGCCGGTGCGTACTCCGGCAAGCTGTCAAACAACGGAGAAAACATAAGCCTGGTAGATTTCTGGAATGGTACAGTCGCTAAGTTCGAATACAATGATAGTCGCGGTTGGCCGCTATCAGCCGACGGCGGAGGCCATTCTTTGGTGGCCTTGAATTCTGCCCTGGTGGGTGAGCCTGAGGGCTCGTTGAACTACGGCGGCAACTGGCGTGCGAGCACTTACATCGGCGGTTCCCCCGGCCAAGATGACCCTGAACCGTTTACCACCACTGTTCTCAATGAGATTATGGCACATACCAATTATAGCAATCCTCTGCACCCGGAATACGAGTCCAACGACTGGATAGAACTTTACAATACCACCGGAACGAGTGTGAATCTACAGGGCTGGTATCTCAGCGATGACGTTAGTGAGTTGAAGAAATGGGTCATTCCTGCGATTGATATTGCCGACTATGGTTGGATTAGCTTTGACGAAGTTACCGGCTTCCATAATCCTATCAGCAGTGGGTTTGGCCTGAACAAGGCAGGGGAAGAAGTGATTTTGTCATATCTGCCCGGCACATCGGAAGACCGTGTAGTTGACTGTATTAGATTTAAGGGTCAGGAGAACGATATATCTCTGGGCCGTTACCCGGATGGCGGGTCGTACTGGCTTGCTATGTCACCATCACGGGATTCGGCCAATAGAAATCCTTTCCTGGACGTGGTGATTGATGAGCTGATGTATCATCCTGTAGAGCTTAACGAAGAGTACATTGAGTTATACAACCCGACGGCAGCCCGGATTTATCTGGAAAACACCGAAGGCACCTGGCGTCTGGATGGCGCTGTGGATTACACATTCCCTGCCGGCGCATCTATTCAGAGCCGTGGCAGATTGATAATAGTGGGTTTCGATCCGTCAATGGAAACTTCTCGGTTGAATAACTTCATCGCCGCATATAATACTCGCTTGTTAACTGCCGGTGTGGAAATAGTAGGCCCCTGGTCTGGTAATCTCTCTAATTCCGGTGAACGGCTTGCCCTGGAACGACCTCTGGCTCCGGACCAGCCGGGCCAATCAGTTTGCTGGGTGATTGTGGATGAAGTGATTTATGTGGATGTACCACCCTGGCCTGAGTCTGCGGATGGTGCCGGTGATGTCCTGCAGAGGGTCTTTTCGGACCAGTATCATTCAGGCAGTGACCCGGCCAACTGGCAGGTGGCTTTACCCACGCCCGGGCAGTAAAACATTGATTATTGATAATTGACTATTGACAATAGAAAATAGCCAATGGAAAATAGTAATTAACCCGTTGGTTTTTCGTTTTTTAGCTTTTCAGGGATGAGCATTGAGCGAGAAAAGCAAATTATCACCTGTAGGTACAGCCGCAAAAAAAGCTGGCATTTCCCGGCAATCTCTGCAATATTACCTTATGGTCGGTCTGCTTGAGCCGACAGAAGTAACGCCAACCGGCAGACGGATGTTTGATGAAAAAGGTATTGAGCGAATTAGACTGATAAAAAAACTTAACGATAGCGGCTATCCTTTGCGTGCCATAAGGGAGCTGTTTATGGAAGGCCGCAGTGATTTGAAAGGGAGTGAACAGTGAGTGACTATGAGACCACCCAAAGAAGACGCAATATGATTGTGGGCGTTTTTGTGATAATAGGTATATGTGCGCTGGTGTGGCTGATATTTAAGTTCGGCGATTTGCCATCTGCCGTTACCAAGATGGGTTCTTTTGAGGTTTTTGTTCAGTTCCCGACAGCAACGGGAGTACAAACGGACACGCCCGTGCGCTTTTGTGGCTATCAAATCGGTCGAGTGACAAAGGTTATGTCTCCGGAGATACGAATCGATATGGTGAGCGGCTTAGAGTATTATCAAACGGTGGTTGTTCTTAGTATTGACAAAAAGTACGTTAATATTCCCTCCAATATCGAGGTAAAACTGATGACGCGAGGGTTAGGGAGTAGTTATATAGAACTTAAACAGCACCCTGAAAAGCCTGAAGTACCGCTTGACCCGAACCGGCCAGAAACAATATTTTTGGTGGATAAAATATGGCTGCAGGGCTCGACCGGTATGACCAGCGAGTTTTTTCCGGAAGAAAGCCAGAAAAAACTGGATGATGTGGCTGAGGGACTCAGAACATTTATTAGTAACGCCAATGATATCATCGGCCTGCCCAGCAATAAGGAAAATCTTCAGAAAATGCTGGCTAATTTGGCTGATGCGTCACAGCAGGCTACTGAGACGATGCAGCAGGCCAAGCAGACAATAGAAGAATTCCGAAACTTCGCTGTCGCAGGGACAACAACTTTAACAAATGCAGATGCCAAAGCAGAAGAGCTTGTCGTTGCGATGGTCGATACGAGCGAAGAAATAGGTAAAGCGGCAGCGGGATTACGGCTAATCCTGGAGAAGGTAAACAACGGCCAGGGCAGTGCTGCCAAGCTCATTAACGATGGACGATTTTACGAAAGACTGCTTGAAAATACTCAGCAATTGCAACTACTCCTGGAAGAGATAAAGTCATTCGTAACAGTAGCTCGCGATAAAGGCGTGCCTATCAAGTTAAAGTGAAACTAACATTATATATCGAATTTGCCTGTGTGCGCCTCACGTCTATTACTTGACAAATGATAATTCTTTTTTTTGAGATATTTGAATGTGTGATGGTTGCGGTTCTTTAATTAACAATATTTTGGTAAACTTTGCGGATGTTTATTCCGGCCAAAGGCCTGCTTTTATTAGTCGAGCTTGTGGGCGGGTCGAGCTGATCGGCGGTCATACGGATTACAATGAGGGTTTCATAATCGCTGCTGCAATAGACAAATCCTGCCTGGTGGCGGTGTCGAAACGAGACGATGACAACGTCTGTCTTTATTCGGAATGGGCTAAAGAGAAACACGAATTCGAGCTAACAAATGATTTGGAACCTGCAGACGACTGCCGATGGGCTAATTACGCCAGGGGAGTAGTAGCTTTACTGCTGCAGGATGGTCTTGCCTTGAAAGGTGCAAATCTTTACGTTGCCTGCGACGTACCTGTCGGGGCGGGCTTAAGCAGTTCGGCGGCCCTGGAAGTATCAATAGGCAAAGCAATGATGCATCTGTCGGGGCCTGGATGCGAGATAGAGCCGATACGGCTTGCTCAAATATGTCAAAAAGCGGAGAATACTTTTGCGAACAGCCCCTGCGGTATAATGGACCAGGTTGTTTCGATAATGGGCAGAAAAGACAAGGCTGTATTCCTCGACTGCCGAGACCTTGGCATTGAGTGTTTACCTTTCGAGAGCGGCATCGGTAGCATAATGATTTTCGATAGTAAAGTTAAGCACGAGGTTGGAGGCGGTGAATACGGTAAGCGCCGTCAGCAGTGCGAGTCCGCCTGTGCTGTTCTGGCGAAGAAGTATCCACAGGTCAAGGCACTTCGCGATGCAGACGAGTCTATGCTGGAGGCGGTAAAAGACAAATTGGATTCAGTTGCATTTTCTCGTGCCAGTCATGTAATAGGTGAAAACGCCAGAGTTTTAGCTGCGGCTGGAGCTCTGAGCCGGAACGATATGGCAAAATTCGGTAAGCTGATGTCCGAATCTCATAGCTCGGCGAGAGATTTGTACCAGATATCCTGCGAGCAGACGGATTTTCTGGTTGAGCAGATTTGTGGTTACGACGGGGCCTACGGTGCAAGAATTAGTGGCGGCGGTTTCGGTGGGTCGGTTGTAGCAATGGCCCGGCCTGAGACAACAGAAAAAATAAGTCAAGGAGTACGTAAGGCCTACAAAGACAGGTTCGGTCTGGATTGTGATGTTTATGTAGCACGGCCCTGGCAGGGAACCGAAATCATAGAACTGGACACGGCCTAAAATAATACTCGCGCCGTTATCTCGTAACCCCAAAGCACTTTGCTGTGTCCTGTTTTTTGTGTGGGATTTTCATTGGGTTCCTGTAGAGTTGAGTCCTTCTCCGTATATTCTTTCTCTGTCTCGCGGCGTTATGGAGCTTTTCTTTTCTGGGACCCGGCCCATGTCGGAAGTGTCCTCTATCCACTTTTCCAGAACCGCCCGCATTTTTTTCAGTGTCTGTTGATGTTTCGGCGAGGTCGCAAGGTTATGAATCTCATACGGGTCCTTTTGGATGTCGTAGAGCTCCTCATCCGGTTTTCGCGGCACCATAAAGAGGGCCTGAACAGGGGTAAGCTTGCCCTCGGCGTGAAGGGCCTTCATAAGATTCAACATCGGGTAGGAGCGTTCTTTATAGGCATTTGTCTGTGTATATGGCCGCTCGGGCATAAAGTTGCGGATGTATTTGTATTTTTTTGTCCTGACACAGCGGATGCGGTCGATGGTCTCGTCACAGCGGTCGCGGGCGGCAATGATATAGTCTCTTTTATTTACGGGTTTCCAGGTGCTCTTTAGGCCCCGGGTATCAGGTGCAAGAAAGACCTTTCCTTCCATATACTTTGGTGGTGTGATGTCGGCTATTTTCAGCACAGTCGCCGAAATGTCGATTGCGCTGACGAGGTTGTCGCAGAGCTGCCCGGCTTTTAGTTTGCCCGGCCAGCGAATAATCAAAGGGATATGGATGCCGCCGTCGTAAAGCCATTGCTTTCCTCGGACGTGGCAGCGGCCGTGGTCGCCAATGAAAATGACTATGGTATTGTTCGCCAGGTCCTCGTCATCGAGACGTTTTAGAATTTTGCCGACATACTGGTCCATCATCTGGATGGAGTTCAGGTATGTTGCCCAGTCCCGGCGTGCAATGGGGTGGTCGGGATAGTAAGGCGGCAGCTTGACCTTGGCTGGGTCAACCGGATTGTCAAGCTTTTTGTCTAAGTCTTTCCAGTGACCGCCGCGGTGCGTCATACTGATGGATAGCTGTGCAAAGAACGGCTGACCGGACTTGCGCTGATTCCAGTCGCTGCCGTCAAAGGCATTACTGAACTTAAAGTTGAAGTCCGTCTTGCCCGAGCCGCGCACACCGGGAGCGGCTGTCTTGACGTTGGCTGTGAAGTACCCGGCCTGTCGGAAGTACTCGGTTATCAGCCGCACCGGTTCGGGCAGGGTGTAACCGTCGTCGCGGTGGCTGCGGTGATTGTGGGCGCCGATGGAGGTCTGGTACATTCCCGTAATCATTGCCGAGCGACTGGCCGAGCAGACAGGGCCGGTAGTGTAGGCGTTAGTAAAGCGGATACCCTGGTGAGCCAGCTTGTCCAGGTTCGGAGTTTGCACTGCGGGTGTGCCATAGCAGCTCAGGTCAGGGCTGATGTCCTCTGACAGAATCCACAGGATGTTGGGCCGAGTGTCATTACCGGCAACCTGCCCAGAGGCGCTCGTACATCCCGGCAGCGTTAGAGAGACAGCGCTTATACCAATAGCTTTTAGAAGATTCCGTCGATTCATAATGTAATCTCCTTTTGCTGAGGTTTTATTCGGTTTTTCCTTTACTTTTTTTCTGCTTTTGCTTTTTTGCGAACTATTGCCGTTTGCAATAAATAAGTTTAATTTTTGTGAATCGCCTACGGCGAAGCTATTGAAATAGAATCCTCATAGGTTATGCTATAGCAATTAAGCATAAAAATAATAGTAGTAATGTTCTTTCTTTTTGGTACTTTTTCTTTCTGTTAAATTTGTGAAATTGTTAATTTTGATCTCGCCGGGTGCGGGGTCAGGTCCATAGATTCCAGCCCTTCGAGGGCTTAGTGGAGACAGACCACCCCACACCCATTCCGGCGGCTGATAGGGACAATAGGCCGATGCCCCTCGAGGGCTTCTATGAGGCTGCCATGGCCGTCCGGCCCGGCGAGAAGAACTAATTTTGGGAAAGGAAGTAGAGTAATGTTGTTCGCAGGTATCGACTGGAGTGAAAAATTTCTGGATTTCCATTTGCGCACCGCAGGTGGGAAGGTCTTGGTTGAAGGTCAAGTCAGGCCCAGTGTGGAAGGGATGGCGGATTTGTTTGCCGAGTTGGAAAGCCACGCTTTGGCATCGGAGATTGGCATTGCCATTGAAACTGCCCATGGGGCTTGGGTGCAAGCGTTGCTGGATCGCGGCTACCAGGTTTATCCTCTCAACCCCAAAACAGTGGAGCGTTTTCGAGAGGCTCTTTCGGCTAACGGAGTGAAGACAGACAAGATTGATCGGAAGGTCCTGGCTATGTTTTTGGTAACCTTTCATCAGGAGAACAAACCGCTGAGACCAGATGATCCGGAGATTATTCAATTTCGAATTCTTTGCCAAGACAGACTGCGTCTGGTCGAGGAGCATACCGCCAAGGTTAATGAACTGCAGGCGGTCTTGAAATGCTATTATCCGGCTTTTCTGGGGCTTTTTGGCGGCCTTGACAGTAACATTGCATTGGATTTTCTGCAGCAGTTTCCTACGCAAAAGCAGATGCAAAAGTTGAGCGAGCGTCGTTTGCGAAATTGGCTTAGTCGTCACCATTACTCTTTTCCCAAACGTCTCGATGGGATGGTCGCTACGTTGAAGCAACCAGTTTTGCTGGTGGCTGATCACTTGCAGGAAGCTAAGAAGACCTTGATTTGCTATTTGGCTCGTAGCATCAAGATGCTCAATGCCGAGATTGCTGAGAGGGATAAGCAGATCAATGATCATCTTGATGGGCTTCCGGAATCGAACTGGGTTCGTTCGCTGCCGGGAGCTGGCAAGGTTTTGGCGCCATCGCTTTTGGCATGCCTGGGTCGCGACCCACAACGATTTTGTTCCGTAGGGGAAGCTCGCGCTCTGATGGGTACTGCTCCAGTTACCAAAGCCAGTGGCAATTTTCGTGTGGTGCACTTTCGGCGTGGTTGTTGGAAATTTGCCCGGCGAACGCTTCAATTGTTTGCTGATCAATCTCGCCATCAGTGCCCCTGGGCTCAGAACTTCTATGAGAAACAGCGCAATTCCGGCCGTAAGCATCATGCGGCCCTGCGTGCTTTGGCTCACCGCTGGCTTAAAATCCTTTTGGCCATGAAGCAATCTGGAAATCTTTACAATGAAGATATTTTTGTTAGCAGTCAACGCAGATACCTGTTAAAAATGCCAATGTTAAAAACAGCAAATTATTTTTTTTTCAGTTAGAACTTGACATAGACCGTCTCCGCTTCGCCCCCGTGCTTTCTTGCGAAAGCAAGAACGGGGGCTTCGGTCGGAATGACAATACGTATAGAATGTTAAACTCACTTTTTAGACACGCTATTTTCGGGTTCATAGTCCGGATTCGGTATGGGCAATTTGGCGCGCGTAATTCGCAGCCATCTGGTTAATTTGGCATTGAGACGCCTGACTTTTTCCGGCAGTACCTCTGAGAGGTCGTTGCTTTCGGATAAATCTCCCTTTAGGTTATACAGCTCGAAAGTTTTGCCTGGCTCTACTGAACTTGCCGAAGTATCATATCTTTTGATAAGCTTCCAGTTACCTTCTCGAATAATGCTGTAGGGCACAATGTTGCCGCGATAGTGTGGGAAGTGCCAGAAGAGGGTATCACGGTTCAGTTTTTGGATGCCGGAGGATTTTAGGTGCCCAAGAAGCGAGATACCATCGATGTCACGGTCGCGCGGCAGCGGAACACCGGCGGCCTGACAAATGGTCGGAAAGTAATCGACACTGGTTACCGGTTCGTGGCTGACTGTGCCGGGTTTTATAACCTTAAGCCAACGTACAATTAAAGGCTCGCGGATACCACCTTCATACGGATAGCCCTTTCCTGCACGCAGGGGGACATTGCTCGTTACACCCATAAGGCCGCCGTTGTCACTGGTGAAGAAAATGATTGTCCTCTTGGCCAGGTTAAGTTCGTCGAGCGCCGAACAAATCTTACCCACGGCGTCGTCCACACTCTCAACCATTGCTGCGTATGTCGGATTCTTCTGATTTGTGGGCTTTTTCGCCTTGTACTTTGAGACCAAATCGGCTTTGCCCTGGATTGGTGTATGTACAGCATAGTGGGCCATATAGAGGAAAAAAGGTTTATCTTTATGCCGGCGGATAAATTTAACCGCCTCATCAGCTTCGCGGTCAGTTAGATACTCACCCTTGCGACGAGGATTTAGTGTTGGGATTGGTCCCTGGCCCTTTCGAGAATACGGGTCGAAATAGCTCGGTGGCTGGCCGAAGTCGCAGCCGCCGATGTTGAAATCGAATCCCTGCTTGTCCGGGTACCAATCGTCTGCGCCTAAATGCCACTTTCCGATGTGGCACGAAGTATATCCTGCCGGTTTGAGTGCCTCGGCAATGGTAACTTCTTCAAGCTCCATCCACAGTGCGTTGGGTGGGCATAGCAGCTTCTTGTTTTTGCCGCCGACATATTCTGTTGGGTTCTTCTTGTCTGCGGGAATTTTGCCTCCCTGGAAGCGGGCACGAATCCAGTCGGTAACGCCAAGGCGGGCCGGATAGCGTCCTGTCATCACAGCCGCACGGGTCGGCGAACAGACTGCACAGGCGGCGTAAGCATCGGTGAACCGCATACCCTCGGCGGCAAGTCTGTCGATATTCGGCGTTTCGTAGAACTTGCTGGGTTCCCGCAAGGCGGGGTCCCTGGGTTCCCGCAAGGCGGGGTCCCTGCCATAACAACCGGTGTCTATCCAGCCAAGGTCGTCAACTAAGATGAAAACGATGTTGGGTTTGTTATTCATCACCTCATTGGCAAAGAGTTTTGTAGTCCTCTTGTAGCCCTGAAAGGCAAAAGCCGCAGCTCCCAGACCTATAGTCTTTAGGAAATGACGACGGGTGTAATCGAATTTGCTCATCTTAATCTCTCTTTATTAATAATGACCACTACCGTTTGATTGATATGCGGTGCGGTCGCAGGAAAAGAAACCTGCCGACCGTCAGTTGAGACGGCCACGACGTAATACTCCAGATCGGTTTTAATCTTGTTGGCAGGAATCTTAACAGAATATACTCCACGTGCGATATGTGTGAGAGTAATTCTGTTATAATTGCCCTTACCCATTGGTCGCCAGTACAAGGCTGTATCTTTGGGCGGATTCTGGGCCAGGATGATTATCTTAATCTTTAAGTCCTCGCCGATGTTCAGACTGGTGCGCACTGTCGGTAAAAATATTCGCAATGAACCAACGTATTTGTTCGAAGGTATTGCGTCAGCCGGCAGATCTTCGCCAAGAATTTTGGCCAGCTCCTGCCCTGGCTCAGTTAGTAGTGTCGGCATTATATGCTGCTGCCAGTTGGTTACATTACCCATTGCCCCATTCGTTGTAACGGTCGCCAATAAATACCGGTGAACTTCAGCAGCCTCAGCGACGAGCTTTTTCCTGAGCGGCAGGGCGAGCTGACGGGCTAATCGCTTCTGTTCATCGGTGCTCTTCTGGTCTTTGACCTTCTTCATTGCAGCATTGAATTCTGCCCAGGTGCAATTGACCTGTCCAACAACCCTCAAATAACTGAAGTTGTTCAGCCAGTAGTCGAACCGCTCCAGATTGCCTTGCCCTTCGACCTGCGGGCGCAGCCCGGCCATTTTCTCGACAAAATCATATTCCTTGCTTACCTGTTCCCATGGTCTTTCGTCAGGTTTGATGCCTCCGGGGCCTTTGACCCAGGTAGATGGCCGCGGCAGGTTAGCGGCTTGCTGGCCTCCGTCTGCTGCCATTGGTCCTCCATCGAGACTCGCGAACAATTCGGCGATTGGTTTAACCACTTCGGGCCCAAATTGTGTCACGGCCCAGTCGGCGTAGAAATCGTGTACCGGCAGGTCTCGCGGTCTGTCATCGGAGTCGGAAGCCGGCAGGTCGGCCTCGTAGTCTTTGTAAGCCGTTCCGCCACAGTTGATTTTCCTTGTAATGTCCCGGCCCTGCACAACAAAAGCAGCGATGCACGGAAACTCTACTACCTTCACAAAGTCGATGCTCAACAGGCCGTCAGCTACCTTCACATCCTCGAATGTGTAATCCAGTGCTCTGTTTCTGCCGACCTCAGCGAAGATGTCCAGCTTGTCAATAACTGCCTTGTTCTGCAGCTTAACTCCAAAAACTCTTTTGTCCACAGCGTTGTAGTGGGGCTCACAAAACTTGAGAGTTACAGTATAAGACCCGTTTGGTACCTTTAGTGAATATCCTTTTACATCCCAGATTACCGTTTGGTAAAGCGGGTCCTCTTGAGTATCGGCTATCAAGTTACTGGGGAACTGAGCGGCGTTGCCGCCCTGCCGAGACTCAGGAAGTTTTGGTTCCGGTGGTTTGATTTTCCTGCCGAAGTCCGGGTTCCATCTTTTCTGCTCCCAGGCGGCGTGAGCCAGTGCTGAGACGTTGGGTCCGAGGATGCGTGTTCGCCAGTGGATGCCCATCAAGCCCGTGCATCCGTAGGCTAATGCGTCGGCAGCGTCACGCCTCATTCGGCCCGCCCAGAGCTGCGGGATAATCAATGCCGGGTCGTCCTCGAGCCAGGGAATGGCCCACTTCGGTCGTCCCTTGACACGGGCGAAGCCGGGCTCGACAGGTGCAAACCCGACGTTGCGGTTGATACAGCTTACAGACATTTCCTTCGGCAGGAAATTGTCGAACAAGGCTCTGTCCTTTGGCGGCCCAAGAACCCAGCCACAGGTAGCTAATGTGAAAGGCGGTTTGACCTTTTTGGCTGCCGCAATCGCGGAGTGGAAATCGGTCAGCGTAGCTTCAATCTGCTCATCTTTCGGATCACCCCAGGTCCAGCCTTCGGGCGTCCAGAACCAGTAATAGTCCAGCGGATACGCTCTGGTAATTCGCCGGAACATACCCTCGTAAACTTGCTGCACCACAGCCGGGTCGGATGGGTCCTTGCCCATAGTTTTGATGCGCTCTTTTACGATGTCTGGTATGATAAGCGGTGTTTCCGTTCCCACACAGGTTTTAACGCTGAGGGCGTGGGCATACTCAAAAGCCTCTCTGAGCGTCACGCCCATTCGGTCGAATAATTCATTGGCTTTTTCCCCAGAAAGCTGTGGCCAGGGATTCATACCGCGCATATAGTCCGGGCCGTAGTCATCGCGTTCAAACATCTGTGCCGCGCCGAAAGTGTAATCGCCCGTCTTTGCCGGCTGATAGCCCCAGGAACCGGTGGTGTTGGGCGTAGTGAAATGCCTTGATGGGTAGCTGAACTTCACGGTTCCGTCGGTGTTGTAGTCACCGGGCATACCAATCCAGACCGTCGGCTCCGGCCCCACACCGCCCTGAGGATATGTATGTAATCCGAAGAAATCCATACGCATCTTGGGTAGCTGTGCAATGATGGCTTTGTAGTCATCGGTATTCCACCAGTCCGGCCCTTCGGGAAAATCGTGGAATGGCTGAATCCCCCTCAACTTGAATAATGGTTTGCCGTTTTCGTCGAGGTCGGGCATTTTCAAAGCGATTCGCTTATCGGGAATTGTCTCGCCGTGCATATAAAAACGTACGCCCATAAGTTCGGCGAATTGGTAAGCGGCATAAAGCGTCCCGCTCGAATCGCCGCCGGTAATCAGCACTGCCCGGTTTTTCCCGAAAGTTATCGTCTTGAGCAGATATTGCTGAGGTTCTAATGAATTTACCGATGATTCCAGAGCTGTATTTTTAGCAATTAGAGTTTTGATAGGAGGACGGTCCTTTTGTCCGACGACAATCAGGGAGGTTTTCGAAGGTAGTTTGTTTTTGCTTTGGACGATTGGGAGCAGCTTGCCGGTCCGCAAATACAAATAACGGCGAATCTCTTTTGCTGCTAAACGTTCTGCTGTCGTTGCATCCGATGGGCTAACAATGGTCACGTCGTCCGCCACATTTGAAACATCAGTTTCGGACGTGTGACAGCTAATTGAAATTAAGGGCAAAGAAAGCAATGTTAGAGTTAACAAACAAGCGCCTTTTCTCATTTTATCGATCTCCTTATACTGTCGTTGTGTTAAAAAATTTTATTGTGAGAGCACGAAGCTGGCTAAATATCCTTTTGCCTTGTATCGACTGCCACCTTTGTCCCTGCGGCAATGTGCGTTCCAAAATCGAACCAACTACGCCCGGCAGGATTCGAACCTGCGGCCTTCGGTTTAGGAAACCGATGCTCTATCCTACTGAGCTACGGGCGCAAGACTTTTTGACACTAACAAATTCACAGAAAAGGCAGGTTTTGCCGTAAAAAATATCAGTTATGTTCCAGACCGGCCTAACGGACCTAAAAGCAAAAAGCGTTCTGATATATTTCATTTAATTTTACTTCCGGTGGGCCGGCATTGCAAGAAGATTAAGGGTAAATGAGCCTGACCAAAATCTCAGCAGTAAAGCCGGCATGGAGAGCTAACACCATTTGTGTATGTCCGGCAGGTAGGCAGTGAAATCTCAGAAATAAGAATGGATTGTTATTGCTCACTCCGGAGTTCGAGCGTTCTGTTACAACTAAAAACATTTAGCTTCTTGAAGACAGTTGCGAATCAAAGTGTTAAAAACATGGAAATATTTTGCTACAATTAGATATTACTGCGGCATAAAATTTACATAAATCTTTTAATAAAATTATGTGTTTTTACTTGACGGGTGCAACAATCATCTGTATATAATATGTTTTTAGTTTGTGAATGTGAACACAAGCACAAAATATTTGTAGGATAGTATATGAGGTACAAAAGGATTCCAGATGAGACCATCCGGCGGCTGCCGATTTATCTGCGATGTCTGCTGTTTACGTCTGAGCAGGGCCGACAGAGCATCTCGAGCCAAAAGCTGGCCGATTTTGTAGGTGTCAAACACTGGCAGATAAGGAAGGATTTTTCTTACTTTGGTGATTTCGGCACTCGCGGAGTTGGCTATAATATCGAAAAGCTCTCAAAGCAAATCAAAAGAATTCTCAAACTTGATGTAGCTCAAAAAGCAGCCCTGGTCGGAGTGGGCAATCTGGGGTCGGCGATTTTGACGCATCCCGGCTTTGGAATATATGGTTTAGATATCGCTGCCGCTTTCGATGTTAATCCTAAAAAAGTGGGCAGGAAAATAGAGAATATCACGATTGAAAATGTGTCGAGGCTGTGGACATTGAAGAAACGCAAAATCAAACATGCAATTATAGCCGTTCCGCGCCAGGCTGCCCAGGAGACAGCAAGTGCATTGGTCAAAGCGGGCGTAAAGGGTATTTTGAATTTTTCTCCCTGCCATATAGCGGTGCCTAAGAATGTCAAGGTAATAACCATTGATATTGCGATGGACCTGGCTTGCCTGCCTTACTATACGCTGGGAAGTTAAATGTTAAAATTAGATAATTATGCTGTTGGTCGCTGAAAAATAGTAGATTCTATTTGATTATTTATGTTCGGAGGTATACAAGGCGTTGTGTAACGTCATAGGTGAAATTCGGGTGAGTAAAATGCAGACTGTTCTTATAAATGAATTAAAGCCATTTTTGAACGCTATTGCCGAACAGATGGACCTCTATGTTCCGAGAAAGACCGGAACGCATTATGTATATAACAGGTACGATCCTTCAACCGAGACCCGCGTGGAATTCAATAACATACGCACTTGCACGCCTGTCAAAGAGTTTTTATTTCCGCTGCGAGAGCTTGCTGCGGTTTTTCCCGATCCTTTTGAGCCGAAAGAGATCAAGCCATTCGCCGTCTTTGGGTTGAAAGACTGCGATTTGCGCTCCATCGAAGTTCTGGATAAAGTCTTCTTGGAAGAGGAATTTGAGGACCCGTTTTACGTGAATCGTCGGGAGAAAATGTTCATCATCTCGTCCGATTGTTTCGAGCCGGCCCAGAGCTGTTTTTGCAATGTTCTGGACGGACGGCCCTTTGCTCAGAGCGGGTATGATTTGAATGTTTCGCAGGTAAAGGATGGCTTTATTATCGAAGTCGGCTCGCAAAAGGGTAAAGATTTTATAGAAAAATACCCCGACCTTTTCACCATGGCTGGAGATGCCTTGTTGGCTGAGCGGGACAAAAACAGGGCCGAGACACAAAAGCAGCTTGAGCAGAATAACGCCGACCTGAAATTCGATTTGCCGGTTAATGAGATTGTCGAAAACAGCCAGGATTCCGATGTTTATGACCAGGAAGCGAAAACCTGCGTTGAATGTCAGGCCTGTACGCGGGTCTGTCCTACATGCCACTGTTTCTATCTTTATGATACTAAGCAGAAGGATTATTTTGCCAAGATGAAGATGTGGGACAGTTGCATGAGGCTTGGCTATGCCCAAGTGGCCGGTGGTGCAAATCCCCGCAAAGTGCTCGGTGATAGGCTCAGACATCGTTTTATGCACAAGTTTTCTTATTTTCTCGATAGGTACGGAATTCAGATGTGTATCGGCTGTGGAAGGTGTGTTGATGCCGAGGCGGGCGAGGTGGATATCCGCAAGGTATTAAAAAAGTTGAATGAAGAGCTTAAAGGTAAAGATAAGACAAAAGCGGAAGTTGCAAAATGAATCGAAATCTCTACCAGCCCATAACCGGCGGAATTGTTGATATTATAGACGAATCGCCAACGATTAAAAGTTTTGTCGTTGTGCTGGAAGAAACATTCAAGTTTAAGACAGGCCAGTTTGTGGAGCTGACTTTGCCCGGTGAAGGTGAAGCGCCCTTCACCCCTTCCTCGTCGCCTTCGGACACGAAGAGGATGGAAATCACGATTATGAAGGCCGGTCGGGTAACGGCTTTATTACACGAGTGCGAAAAGGGACAAAAAGTCGGTATTCGGGGGCCTTATGGTAAGGGCTATCCGATTGATGATTTTATCGGCAAAGAAGTCTATATAATCGGCGGCGGTGTAGGTTTGGCACCGATTAGGTCTTTGTTTTTGACGCTGGTTGAGAAAATCAAGGATTTCAAATCTGTGGTCTGCCGATTCGGAGCAAAAACACCTGATGATTTTATCTACAAGAACACACTTTTCGACTCATGGCAAAAAATTGACGACGT